>Ga0299913_10000825_pt1 | contig 21028 bp, 15 predicted proteins | sample RVTome_9_FD_201360 | JGI IMG/M metagenome (GOLD analysis project Ga0299913, IMG submission 201360) | Soil microbial communities from uranium-contaminated site in the Upper Colorado River Basin, Wyoming, United States - RVT155D38 (version 2) ... | reverse complement strand
TGTCGGGCAGGAAGTGCATCTCGATCTTGATCTGCCCGTCGCCCTTGCACGCCTCGCAGCGGCCGCCGGGCACGTTGAAGCTGAAGCGGCCCGGCTTGTAGCCGCGCATCCGCGCCTCGGGGGTCTTGGCCATCAGCGCGCGGACGTGGTTGAAGACGTTCGTGTAGGTCGCCGGGTTCGAGCGCGGGGTGCGGCCGATCGGGCTCTGGTCGATGGCGATCACCTTGTCGAGCCGCTCGAGCCCCTCGATCGCGTCGTGCTCGCCCGGCCGGTCGCCGGCCCGATAGAAGTGCTGGGCCAGCGCCTTGTAGAGGATCTCGTTGACCAGGCTCGACTTGCCGGAGCCGGAGACGCCGGTGACGACGGTGAACAGCCCCAGCGGGATCTCGACGTCGAGGCCGGCCAGGTTGTTCGCACGCGCGCCGCGGATGGTGACCGAGCCGCGCTGGGCCGTCTTCCGCCGCCGCCGCGGTGGCACCGGGACCGCGAGGTCGCCGCGCAGGTAGCGGCCGGTGAGCGATCGGGGGTCGGCCTCGACCTCCTCGGGCGTTCCCGCGGCGACGAGCTCGCCGCCGTGGACGCCGGCACCGGGGCCGAGGTCGATCACCCAGTCCGCGGCGCGGATCGTCTCCTCGTCGTGCTCGACGACGAGCACCGAGTTGCCGAGGTCGCGCATCCCCTGGAGGGTGTCGATCAGCCGCGCGTTGTCGCGCTGGTGGAGGCCGATCGACGGCTCGTCGAGGACGTAGAGGACCCCCATCAGTTTCGAGCCGATCTGGGTCGCCAGACGGATGCGTTGGCTCTCGCCGCCGGAGAGGGTCGCCGAGGAGCGGTCCAGCGTCAGGTAGCCGACGCCGACGTCGTCGAGGAAGCCGAGCCGGTCGCCGATCTCCTGGAGCACCTTGCCGGCGATCGCCCGCTCCCGCTCGTCGAGGTCGAGGCCGTCGACGATCCGCCGCAGCTCGGCGACCGGCAGCTTCGACAGCTCGTCGATCGCCCGGCCGTCGACCCGCACGGCGAGCGCCTCGGCGCGCAGCCGCCGGCCGGAGCAGTCGGGGCAGGTGTGCACCGACATGTAGCGCTCGATCTCGTCGCGCACCGCGGTCGAGTCGGTCTCGCGGTGGCGGCGCTCGAGCCGCGGCACGATCCCCTCGAACGTGCCGCGCCACTCGTAGCGCGAGCGCTTCCCCTTGGCCCGGAACTCCATCTCGTGGTCGCCGCTGCCGTACAGGAGCAGGTCGCGCACCTTCTCGGGCAGCTTCCGCCACGCGGTGTCGAGCGAGAAGCCGACCGCCTCGGCCAGGCTCTCGACCATCTGGGCGCGCAGCGACTTCCCCCCCGCCGGCCAGGGCCCGACCGCGCCGGCGGAGATCGACCGCTCCGGGTCGACGACCACCTTGTCGGGGTCGACGCCCATCAGGGTGCCGAGCCCCGAGCAGGTCGGGCAGGCGCCGTAGGGGCTGTTGAACGAGAACAGCCGCGGGGTGATCTCGGCCAGACCGGTGCCGCACTCGGGGCAGGCCCAGCTCCGCGACAGGGTCTCCTCGGCCTCACCCTCCGGCGCGACGACGACCAGCCCGTCGGCGACCTTGAGCGCGGTCTCGATCGAGTCGGCGAGGCGCTTCTCGATCCCCGGCTTGACGACCAGCCGGTCGACGACGACGTCGATGTCGTGCTTCTTCTGCTTGTCGAGCTCCGGCGGCTCGCCGGTGAGCTCGATCAGCTCGCCGTCGATCCGCGCCCGGACGAACCCCTCGCGCGCCATCTGACCGAGCTGCTTCTTGTACTCGCCCTTCTTGCCGCGCACGTACGGGGCGTAGAGCACCAGGCGCGCGCCGTCGGGCAGCGCCATCACCCGGTCGACCATCTGCTGGACCGTCTGCGGGCGGATCGGCCGGTCGCAGCTCGGGCAATGCGGCACCCCGACCGAGGCGTACAGCAACCGCAGGTAGTCGTGGATCTCGGTCACCGTGCCCACCGTCGAGCGCGGGTTCTTCGACACCGACTTCTGCTCGATCGAGATCGCCGGCGACAGCCCGTCGATCGAGTCGACGTCGGGCTTCTCCATCTGCTGGAGGAACTGCCGCGCGTACGACGACAGCGACTCGACGTAGCGCCGCTGCCCCTCGGCGAACAGGGTGTCGAAGGCGAGCGACGACTTGCCCGAGCCCGAGACGCCGGTGATCACCACCAGCCGGTTGCGGGGAATCTCGAGGTCGAGGTTCTTGAGGTTGTGCTCGCGCGCGCCGCGGATGGAGATCGCGTCCATGTGTCTCCGGGTCAGCTTCCAGAAAAGGGGAAAGGCCCCCGGGGGGGCCTCTCCTGGAAAGGGTCGAAATGGCGGCCGTTATTCCGGTCCGGCAGCGGCCGTCAGCTCCGGCCGAGCGGCGGCCGGCGATGTCCGGCCGCCGGGACCGGGCTCACCCGCGGCCGCCGGCCCGATCGCCGCTCAACGCCGGGCGGCTCGGCGCGGCGGGCCGGCTGGGAGTGAGACCGCCGCCCGGGGGCGCCGGCGCCGCACGCTTCTCGCGGCGTTCCTTGATCCGCATCAGCTCCTCGATCTTCGGGGTGCGGAGCCCGAGGCGCAGCGCCTCGTAGGCGGCGGCCGAGAAAATCGGCGTCCCCTCGCCCAGGCCGGGAAGCTCGATCGTGCCGCCCGCCGAGCCGTCCGGACCGAAGAGGAACGGCAGCAGGTCCACGTGCGGGATCGACCCGCCGAAGCGCTCGTTGATCGAGTCGATCCAGAGGTTGGCCACCACCGCGTAGCCGAGCGGCGTCGGATGGACGCCGTCGTACGAGAAGATCCCGCCGGTCAGAAACGCCGTCGTCAGGGTGATCCCTCCTCCCACCGGGTAGCCCCGGGCGACGATCTGGTCGAAGAAGCTGTCGATCGGCACCAAGGCGGCGCCGAAGTCGCTCGCCGCCCGGCGGATCTCCGTGTTCAGCGCCGAGGTTCGTGCCTGGATCGTCGCCACCTCGCCCGTCGAGAGCACGGCGCTGTCGGGCAGCGGCTGGCCGGTGCCGCCGAAAGGAACCGGGATGCCGATCCCCTGGGCGAGGAGCCCCGTCGCGCTGAGCAGCACCCGGTCGCCCGAGCCCAGCGGTCCGTTCGGCCCGATCAGCGGGATCGGCTGCCCGTTCGGACCGATCACCGGCTGACCCGTCGCCGGGTTCACGAGCATCGGCGGCACCGTGTTCACGAACGGGATCGCGGTGACGTTCGGCAGCGTCGCCACCGCGAGCTGCGCGCCCACCCCCGACAGGGTGCCGAGGATCGTCCGCAGGTCCGCCCTGAACGACGCCACGGGGGTCAACGTCACCCCGTCGACGACGATGCCGCTGGTCGCCGCCCCGAGCACGTCGTTGTTGCCGATCCACACCGTGGCGAAGGTCGGCTGCTGGACCGCCGCCTGCTGGAGGGCCGTCCCCTGGCCGCGCAGGACGAGATCGATCACCGCGTTGCCGGTTACCGTGGCGACGACGTCATGGACGTCGAAGCCGTAGACCGCGAGGTTGTCGTAGGGGCGCGGCAGGTTGAGGTTGAGCGGCGAGCCGGGCGTGCCCGAGCGAGGCGCGATCACCGGCGTCGCGCCGTTGAAGCCGGTGATCGCCAGCAGCGGCGGAATCCCCGGGTCCGAGACGAGCGGCATGTCGAACTGGCCGACCCCGGCCTGCCGCGCGATCAGCGCCGGGACGCTGCGTTCCTGGGCGTCGTCGACCAGACCGATGTTGACCACGCCGGCGGCCAGGCTGTCGCCGATCGACACGTAGCTGGCGAAGTTCTGCGCCGCGGAGGGCGGCGGCGCCGCCAGGGCGGCGACGAGGGCGGCCGCGGCGACGGCGGCCGGGAGCAGGGTGCGGAAGCGGTTTCGGGTGGTGTCCATGGAGCCTTCCTTAGAAGCCGAGGGTGAGGCCGAAGAGGACGGCCTCCTGCTGGTAGGTACCGAAGAAGGTCGACGCTTCCTCGTCGGGGAAGTTCACGTCGCGGGTACGCTCGTCGAACTCGAGGTACATCAGCGCCAGGTCGTAGGAGACGCGCCGGCCGTCGCGGCCGTAGCCCAGGGTGAAGCCGATGCGGTCCGAGTCGGGCAGGAGCGGCGAGACCGCCTCCTCGGGCTGCGGCGTCTCGTCGTAGACCGCGCCGAGGCGCCACTGGCCCGTCGGCTCGTCGCCGAAGCGCAGGCCGAGCCGGTAGTTGTAGACGTCGTCGTAGTCCTGGGTCAGATGGGTCGAGGGGAGCTGGCCGCCCGGGAAGACGATGTCGACCTCCTGGAAGCTCGACCAGCCGGTCCAGTTGACGTCGGTCTCGAGCAGGGTGTGGGGCGACAAGGCGAAGGCCAGCCCGAGGCTCGCCATCGCCGGGAAGTCGATGCCGGTCTCGACCGGGAGCGTGGTGCCGAAGGGGATGCGGGACCGGACGAGGGCGTCGAACGGCGTCCCGGTCAGGTTCTGGGTGACCTCGGCGTCGCCCTCGTAGTCGACGTCGATCTCGCTGCGGTACGACAGGCCCCACGAGAACGAGTTGTTCACCTTGTGGAGCAGCCCCGCGTTCCAGCCGAACCCCTCGTTGTCGAAGTCGCCCTCGAGCTCGACCGTGCCGATGTCGGCGATCGTCTGGGTGAACGGGTTGAACTGCGGGATGTTCCGCCGCAGCTCGACGGTCGAGAAACGGCCGACCGCCCCGAAGCCGAGCCCGAAGCTCGGCGTCACCCGCCAGCCCAGGGTCGGGTTGACGTCGACCGCGGTCAGCGAAGCGCGCGAGCTCAGGAAGCGGCCGCGGAACTCGTTCGGATCCTCCCACTCGGTCGTCAGGCCGAACGGGGTGAAGACGCCGAGGCCGAAGGTCCAGGTGCCGCCCATCGGCTGCACCCAGTAGGCGTGGGGCGGGAACTCCGACAGCGTCTCCTGCTCGGCCGAGTAGCCGGCCCCCGGGAACGGGTCGGCCCCTTCGAGGCTCGCCTCGAGGCTGCGGATGTAGGTGAAGCCGAGCGCCACCTCGCCCTGCTGGAAGGCGATGCCGGCGGCGTTGTGGAACATCGCCGAGGGGTCGTCGGCCTGCGCGGTGAAGGCGCCGGCCATCCCCATCGCCTTCGTCCCCTGTTCGAAGATCCCGAAGCCCGCGCCGTGGGCGGGGGCCGCTGCGAGGGCGGCCACGGCGGCGGCGAACGCCGGCGCGAGAAGGTACGATCTCCTGAGCATCGCGTGCTCCTCCTGGTGAGCTGAGTGAGAGGACGGCGGTACGTCCGACAGGCCCAAATGACACTACCGCCGCCGCCGCAACACGGTCAACGACGGGGCGCCGACCTCGCGACACCGGCGCCGGCCCGCAACTCCGCGAGCAACCTACGGACTGCTAGAGTATCCGACGTGGACGAAGGAACGATGGCATTCGGCAACGAGGCGCACGAGCAGACCTACCGCCAGGTCCAGGAGTGGCTCCCGGACTTCTTCGACGAGCCCTACCTCGACGAGGAGGACGGGCACTTCTACGTCCGCTACGGGTCGACGGTTCTCGAGATCTCGGTCGAAGCCTACGGGCCCAACGAGGCCGTGCTGACCATCATGTCCTACTGCGTCCAGGGGGTCGACGTCGAGGAGGAGCTCCTCACCGGCCTCCTCGAGCTCAACCACGCCCTCCCCCTCGGCGCCTTCTCGCTGGTCGATCGCGACATCTTCTTCTCCCACACCCTCTTCGGCCGCGACCTCCAGCCGCGTACCCTGCTCGGCGCCATCGCCGCCGTCGCCAACATGTCCGACGAGTACGACGACCGCATCGTCGCCAAGTACGGCGGCCAGACGGCGCTGGAGCGCATCCGCGACACGGGCGGCCGGTTGCAGAGGAAATTGGCGATCGGAGAGGGCTGAGCGCGGATCGCACGCCATCTCCGGCGGTCCTCACTCTTCACTCGCTCAACGTAGCTCCCGCTACGCCTCGCTCGTTCATCGCTCCGGGTCGCCGGATCTGACGCACGCTACGCGCTCAGCCTGCGAGCACCAATGACAGTGCCGGCTCAGCCGTGCTTCAAGCGGTCGCTGATCGCTTCCTCGGCCTCCTGGCGGGCGATGCGCTCCTTGGCGGCCTGGCGCTTGTCGTGGAGCTTTTTGCCCCGGGCGAGGGCGACCTCGAGCTTGAGCCAGTTGCCCTGGAGGTAGAGGGAGAGGGGGACCGCGGTCTGGCCCTGCACCTGGGTGCGGCCCATCAGCCGGTCGATCTCGCGGCGCGACATGAGGAGCTTGCGATCGCGCTCCGGGTCGTGGTTCTGCCGGTTGCCGTGGCTGTACGGGCTGATGTGGGCGCCGACCAGCCACGCCTCGCCGCCACGCACCTCGACGTAGCTGTCCTTGAGCTGCACCTTCCCCGCCCGCGCCGCCTTGACCTCGGTGCCTTTGAGCACCAGCCCCGCCTCGAACGTCTCCTCGACGTGGTAGTCGTGCCGCGCCTTCCGGTTCGTCGCCAGCACTTTGCGCTCGCCGGACCCCTTCGCGGCGGCTTTCGTCGCCCCCTTCGCCATGGCGAGGCAGTGTAGCGTGGGCGCGAGGGTCATCTACGGACCGCGGCGTGCACGGCAGCGACAGGCGAAGAAGATGTGGAGGCCGCCGAGGACAGCGGCGCAGGACCGGCGGAGCGACGGGGCCGGAGAACGCGGGCCCGCGGCGCGGGCCTGCGCGCGAGGCGATGAGGCGCTGAGGCCGGCCACGGAGGCCGGTATCATCCGCCGCGATGTCTGCCGCCGCCACCAGCGCCGAGCGGGCCGCGCAGCTCGCCGCCGAGATCCGCGATTTCGTCCTCGACCCGACGCCGTCCGAGGAGCGTTTCGACGAGCTGGCGCGGCGCGCCTTCGTGGTCCAGCTCGCGCGAGTCGAGCCCTACGCCCGGCTGTGCCGGCGGCGCGGCGTCGGGCCGGGCGAGGTCGCCTCCTGGCGCGAGGTGCCGCCGGTGCCGACCTCGGCCTTCAAGACCCTGCCGATCACCATCGCCGGCGCCGACCTCCCGGCGGCCGAGACGTTCCGCTCCAGCGGCACCACCGAGGGTGAGGAGCGTCCGAGCGTCCACCGCCACCCGTTCCCCGACCTCTACCGGGCGACGATCGACGCTTCGCTCCCCCGCTTCTGCCCGGTCCTCCGCGGCCGGCCGCCCGTGCTGGCGCTGATTCCCTCACGCGAGCAGGCGCCCGACTCGAGCCTCGCCTTCATGGTCGACCGCGCCGTCTCGCGCTGGGGCGGACCCGGGAGCGCCTGGGGGCTCGGGCCGCGCGGCGTCGACGCCCGCGCCGGCCGCACGTGGGCCGGCGCCGCCCAGCGCGCCGGCCGCCCTGCCCTGGTGATGGCGACCAGCTTCGCCCTCGCCGACTGGCTCGATTCGCTCGCTCGCCTCGACCTCCGCTTCCGCCTGCCGCCCGGCAGCCTCGTCTTCGAGACCGGCGGCTTCAAGGGCCGCCGCCGCGAAGTGGCGCCGGCCGAGACCGCGGCCTCCCTCGCCGAGCGCCTGCACCTGGGCCGGGAGTCGATCGTCCGCGAGTACGGGATGACCGAGCTGACGAGCCAGCTCTACGGCCGCGGCGCGGTCGGCGGCGACCCGGACCTCTACGCCGCCCCCCACTGGGTCCGCGTCCGCGCGCTCGATCCCGGGACCCTCGAGGAGGCGCGAGCGGGTGAGACCGGACTGGTCGCGGTCTTCGACCTCGCGAACCTCTCCTCGGCCGTCCACCTGCTCACCGAGGACCTCGGGCGGATGGAACCGGGCGGGCTGCGGCTCCTGGGCCGCGCGCCGGGGGCGGAGCTGCGGGGGTGCTCGCTGGCCGTGGAGGAGCTGTCAGGCTGAGACGGGACTGCTGGAACGGCGGTGGCGATCGGCCGCCGGCGACGGGTGGGGACGAGGGCACTCGCTCGGGGTGGGTGGCGGGTGGGTGGGTGGAGGTAGGAACGGCGGCGGTCGCGGAGGGACCTCGGGTGGGCTCGCCAGGATCGCGAGGGTGCCCGGGCGGCGGCTATCCTTCGAGCGTGCTTCGTGATTGGCAGGTCCCGGCCGGGATGCCGAGCCCGATGGGCGAGGAGGCGGAGGTCGCCGCGATCCCGCACCTCGCCGCCCGCTGGACTCCTTCGTCGCTCGCTGCCGTCGCGGCATCGGTGGAGAGCGGCGCCGAAGGGCTCGCCGGCCTCGAGCCCTCCCGCCTGGTCCGGGCCTGGCGCGACGCCGTCGCCGCCTTTCGAGATCCAGGCTCGACGGAACGACGGACGCTGGACGCCGCCCTGGCCCGCACGACTCGCCTCTCGCCGGAGGGGTTGACGGCGGGGCTCGAGGCGGTGCTCGGCGGGGTGGCCGGCGAGGAGGCCGAGAGGGTACTCTCCGGGACCGAGCCGGCGCCCGACCGCCGTCCGGTCGTGGTCTTCCTCGCCGCGAACCTGCCGGCGCTCGGGGTCCAGCCGCTCCTGCCGATCCTCGCCCTGCGGCGGCCGGCGGTCCTCAAGTCGCCCTCGGCCGAGCCTTTCTTCCTGCCGGCCTTCATCACCGCCCTGGCCGCACGCGAGCCGGCCCTCGGCGAGGCGGTCGCGGCAGTCACCTGGCGCGGGGGGAACCGGGAGCTCGAGGGCCCGCTCCTCGCCGCCGCCCACCGGATCGTGGCCTACGGCGAGGCGGACACTCTCGCCGACCTCGACCGCCGCGCGCAGGGAAAGCTCGTCGGCTACGGCCCGAAGACCAGCCTCGCCGTAGTCGGCGACGAGGCCGATCCGGCGCATGTCGCGTCCGGCCTCGCCCGCGACGTCGCCCTCTTCGATCAGCGCGGCTGCCTCTCGATCGCCGCCGTCTACACCACCCAGCCGCCCGAGACCCTCGCCGATGCCCTCGCCGCCGAGCTCGCCGACCTCGCCCGCCGCTGGCCCCCGGGCCCGCCGGACCCCCTCGCCGCGGCCGCCGTCCGCCATCTCCGCGACCTCGCCGACCTCGACGGGTATCATCGGCCGGAGCCCGCGCCGGATCTCCCGCTCGCCGCCGGCACCGTCGTCGTCGACCCCGACCCGACCTTCCGCCCCACTCCCGGCCTGCGCACCGTCCGCGTCCACCCGCTCCCGGACCCGACCGCGCTCATCGCCCACCTCCACTCCTGGCGCGGCCGCTTCCAGGGCTGCGCCACGGCCGGCTTGCCCGCCCACCACGACGCGTACCTTCGCCGCACCCTCGCCGACCTCGGCGTCTCCCGCATCGTCCCTCCGGGCGAGCTCCAGTCCCCCGGCGTCCGCTGGCACAACGGCGGGATCGACCCGCTCGCGGCGCTTTCCTGAAGGGTTCGGGAGAGTCGTCAGACCGCCGTCGGGGGCGCTGGGGCGCTCGGTCGAGAAGAGTGCGAGCCGGCGCTACCGGCCCGGCGGCGTCACGTCCTTGACCCGCTCCGCCGTCCGGCGGTCCTTCAGCCGCGCCAGGAGCACCGTCAGCAGTCCGAGGAGGATCTCGTCGGCGAAGGGGATCATGTCGGGGACGAAGAGGTCGACGACGAAGAGCGCCGCGGTGAGGAAGAAGAGCTGCGGGTAGCGCAGGCCGGTGGCGAACTCGCGGAGGGAGCCGGCGAGGCCGGGCTGGGTCATCGGCGGCCTCCCGCCGCGCGCGGCCGGACGGTGCCGGGCCGCCTCACCGCCGGCATCGCCCGGGCCCGCGCTCCGCTCACCAACCGCACTGCCGGCCCTCGTTCTGCTCGTCGAGCCAGGTCTGCAGCGGGGCGAAGTAGTCGAGGATGGCGGTGGCGTCCATCCGGCGGGTGCCGGCGATCGCCTCGAGCGCGTCGGGCCAGGGGCGGCTCTGGCCCATCTCGAGCATCTCGTTCAGCGCCCGGCCGGCCTCCTCGGAGCCGTAGATGGTGCAGCGGTTGAGCGGGCCCTCGTAGCCGGCGGCCTCGCACAGGGCGCGGTGGAACTGGAACTGGAGGATGTGGGCTAGGAAGTAGCGGGTGTACGGGGTGTTGCCCGGGATGTGGTACTTCGCACCCGGGTCGAAGTCGGCCTCGGTGCGGGCGACCGGCGGGGCGATCCCCTGGTAGCGCTCGCGCAGCTCCCACCAGCCCCGGTTGTACTCCTCGGGGGAGATCTCGCCGGAGAAGACCTTCCATCGCCACTGGTCGATGAGCAGGCCGAACGGCAGGAAGGCGACCTTGTCGAGGGCGTCGCGGAGCAGCAGGCCAACGTCCTTCTCGGCCGGTGGCTCCTCGTCGAGGAAGCCGATCTCGACCAGGTAGGGCGGGGTGACCGAGAGGGCGATCGTGTCGCCGACCGCCTCGTGGAAGCCGTCGTTCGCGCTGCCGCGGTAGAGGATGGACAGCTCGTTGTAGGCCCGCTGGTAGTAGTTGTGGCCGAGCTCGTGGTGGATAGTCTGGAAGTCCTCGGCGGTCTGCTGGATGCACATCTTGATGCGCAGGTCGGCGACCTGGTCGACGTCCCAGGCGCTCGCATGGCAGACGACCTCGCGGTCCTCCGGCTTGACGAAGAGCGAGCGCTCCCAGAAGGTCTCGGGCAGCGGCTCGAAACCGAGCGAGCTGAAGAAGCGCTCGCCGTGGCGGACCATCTCGACCGCGTCGACGTCGCGCTCCTTCAGGATCTCCGTGAGGTCGTAGCCCGGATCGGCCTCGGCCGGGGCGACGAGCTCGAAGACGTTGCCCCAGCTCTGCGCCCACATGTTGCCGAGCAGGTGCGCCGGGATCGGCTCGCCGGAGGGGACGACCTCCTCGCCGTAGGTCTCCTGGAGCTTCGCCCGGACGTGGCAGTGGAGCGCGTCGTAGAGCGGGCGGACCTGGCCCCACAGCCGGTCGAGCTCGGCGGCGAACTCGTCGGGCGGCATGTCGTACTTCGCCCGCCACATCGCCCCGGTGTCGGCGAAGCCGAGGTCGCGCGCCCCCTCGTTGGCCAGCTCGACCATCCGCGTGTACGGGTCGCGCATGGGCGGCGAGATCGTCCGCCAGCCGGTCCAGGCCTCGAGGAGCTCGTCGGGCTCGCGGCTCTCGGCGATGGTCCGCTCGAGCTCCAGGAGGTCCCGGCACTCGCCCCCTTCCGGGCAGTACTTGCCCTTGCCGTAGGTCGACTCGAGCTGGCTCATGATGCGGGTCAGCTCGGCGGTCTTCTCCGGGTCGTCCGGCGCGGCGAGGGTGAGCCCGAGCTTGAGCAGGTCGAGCTTGCGCCGAAGGTCGTAGGGCAGCTCGACGTCGTCGAAGCGGGCCGCGGCCTGGGCGTAGCGGACGCCGGCCGAGAGCAGCCTCTCGCTCGCCTCGGCGGCGAGGATCTCGGTGTCCTCGGTGATGAAGTTCGACTGCACCCAGGCGGCGCGCTCGGCCTTGATCACCAGGTCGAGAAGCTCCTCCTCGGCCTCGGCGACGAGCTCGGCGGCCGCGGCGGCGGTCAACGACCCGGCGGCGTCCTGGGCGGCGGGCGGGGCGGCGGAGGCCGCGCCTCGGGAGGACGCGAGTACCGTGCCGTCGCCGGCGGGGGCGGCCGCAGCCGATCGGGACCGTCCGTTCGGGTCCATCCCCGCGCCCGCCTCCTCCTCCCCGTCCTCGACCTCGACCCCGACCTCGACCCCCGCCTCGTCGTCCGGGCCGACCTCCTCGCCGACGGCGCGGGCACCGCGGGGATGACCCTCGGCCGCCGGCGCGGTGCTCTGGCACCCGGCGGCGGCGAGGACGAAGAGGGCGAGGACGAACGAAGCGAACGGGTCGCGGGGGCTCGAGGTGCGGCTGCGCATGGGTTCCTCCGATCGGGCTGTGGTTCGGGCGGCGGCTGCGGGGCGCCCGTGTCGAGCGGGCCGCCGGGACGCGATCATACCCGCGGCGTCAGGGCGGCCAGGGCGTCGGCCATCCGCTCGAGGCCGCGGGTGAGCGCCTGGCGCGAGCAGGCGAACGAGATCCGCAGGTGGTCGTCGCCGCCGAACGCGGCCCCCGGCACCACCGCCACCCGTACCTCGTCCAGCAAATACTCGGCCAGCGCCACCGAGCCGACCACCCGGTCGTGGTAGAGGTCGCCGACGTCGGGGAAGGCGTAGAAGGCGCCCGCCGGGGGGCGGCAGCTCACCCCGGGCAGGTCGTTGAGCCGGGGGACCAGCAGGTCGCGCCGCGCCTGGTACTCGGCGATCATCCGCTCGACGTCGGGCTCGCACTCCTCGAGGGCGGCGAGCGCGCCGACCATCGCGAACGAGGTCGGGTTCGAGGTCGCGTGGCTCTGGATCTCGCCCAGCGGCTTGAGGACCGCGGGCGGCGCGAACACCCAGCCGAGCCGCCAGCCGGTCATCGCCCAGGTCTTCGAGAACGAGCCGACGAGAACGATCGTCTCCGGCAGCTCGGCCGCCAGGGCCGCGGCGCTCGCGTGCTCGGCGCCGTCGTAGACGAAGCGCTCGTAGGTCTCGTCGGAGATCAGCAGCACCCCGCGCTCGGCGCATCCCGAGGCGAGCCGTGCGAGGTCGTCGGCGCCGATCACCCCGCCGGTCGGGTTGCAGGGCGAGTTGACGAGCACCGCCCGGGTGCGCTCGCCGATCGCCTCGAGCAGCGGCTCGGCGTGGATGCGGAAACCGTCGCCCGGCGCGGTCGGCACCTCGACCGGCTCGGCCCCGGCGAAGCGGATCTGCTCGGCGAAGCTCACCCAGGCCGGCGTCGGCAGCACCACCTCGTCCCCCTCGTCGAAGAGAGCGAGCGCGAGCTCGAACAGCCCCCCCTTCGCCCCCACCGTCACCGCCACGTCGCCCCCCGACCAGGGCGCCCCCCAGCGCTCGGCGTAACGCCGCGCCAGCGCCTCGCGCAGCTTCGGGATGCCGAGCACCGGCGCGTACTTCGTGAACCCCTCGGCGAGCGCCCGCCGCGCCGCCTCCACCACCGGCTCCGGCGTGCCGAAGTCCGGCTCGCCGGCCCCGAAGTCGATCACGTCGATCCCCTGCCGCGCCAGCTCCGCGGCCCGGCGAGAGACCTTGAGCGTAGCCGACTCGCCGATCCTGGAGGTGCGCCGCGCGAGCTGCATGAGGGGGCGCATCGTATCATCGGGCCCGGGCCGAGCCGGAGGCCCCTGAACGGAATGCGGCCGGGTCTCGTAGAGTTGATCAGGACACGGCCCGCGGCCGCTGCGGGGGAGCTGCAGCCGGCCGCCACGCGTGCGGCCGGACACCACGCAACCAGCGAATCCCCGACGACGCGAGGACTCCGCCTTCCGATGACGACCTTCCGACCTCTCCGGACCGCGCTCTTCGCCGGTCTCGCCGCGCTGCTCCTCGGCGCGGCCTCCCCCGCGCTCGGCGCTCCCGCCGCCGAGCCCGCGGCGAAGGGCTCGCTGCGCTGGCACGGCCGGCTCGAGCCGGCGCTCGCCGCGGCCGAGAGGGAGGGCAAGCAGGTGCTGGTCGACCTGTACGCGGAGTGGTGCGGCTGGTGCAAGAAGCTCGACCGGGAGGTGTTCTCGTCGCCGGAGTTCGCCGAGCTCGCGCGCGACTTCGTGCTGCTCCGGGTCGACGTCGAGGACGGGGGCGAGGGGGAGTGGCTCCAGGAGCGGCTCGGGGTGACCTCGCTGCCGACGATGGCGATCCTCGAGCCGGACCTGGCGCGGGTCGGGCTGGTCGAGGGGTACCGCCCGGCCGGCCTCTACGTCGGGATGATCCTGCGCGAGGCGGCGGCGCACGAGGCGCGGCTCGGCCGCGAGCGCGAGCTGGCGAAGAGCGGCGATCCCCAGGTGCTCGCCCGGCTGGCGGCGGACCTCCGTGCCCGCGGGGACGGCGCGGCGGCGGCATCGATCTACCGGCGGCTGCTCGCCGGCGACGGCCTCGACGCGGCGCAGCGCGCCTGGTACGAGGTCTATCTCGGCGAGTCGTACCGGCTGGCGCGCGACTACGCGGCAGCCGGCAAGGCGATCGCCGCGGCGAAGGAGACCGTGGCGCGGGCGGCGGCGGGGAAGCAGGCGGCGGTCGAGGACGCGATCGACGTCGCCACGGTGCGGCTGGCCCGCGACCGCGGGGGCTGCCAGGCGATGGACTCGCTGGAGGCCCTGCTCGCCGAGCGCCCGCGCTCGAAACAGTCGCCGCGCGCCCGCCGCGACCTGGCCGGCCTGCGATCCGAGGGGCTGGACTGCTAGCCCGCTCCGGAGACGCTGTCTTGAAACGAACCCTCTCGACGCTGCTCCTGTGGCTCGTCGCCGCCGTCCCGGCGGCGGCCCTCGACGTGCCCGAGAAGGGGACGGTCGAGGCCGGCCTCGACCGCACGGCGTACGAGGCCGGGGGGCCGGCGCGGCTCGCGGTGGTGCTGACGATCGCCGAGGGCTGGCACGTCAACGCCCACGAGCCGACCTACGACTATCTGATCCCGACCGAGCTCGTCGTCGAGCTGCCCGAAGGCTGGCCCGCCGCCGAGGTCGCCTACCCGCCGGCCGAGCGTGCGACCTTCGCCTTCGCCGACGAGCCGCTCGACGTCTACGAGGGGCGGGTCGCGCTGGTGGCCTCGTTCCGGCTGCCGGCCGGCGCCCCGGCCGGCGAGCACCCGGTCGCCGCCGAGGTCACCTATCAGGCCTGCGACGACGACTCCTGCCTGCCCCCGGTCACCGTGCGCGAGGAGCTGGCGCTGACGGTCGGGCCCGGCGGCGAGGCGGCGAACGAGCGGCTGTTCGCCGCGGCGGGCGGAGGCGGACCCGCGGGCCCGACGGAGGGAATCGCTCCCGCGACGCTGGCGCTGATGCTCCTTCTCGCCGTCGCCGGCGGGGTGATCCTCAACGTCATGCCGTGCGTCCTGCCGGTGCTGTCGCTCAAGGTCTTCGGCCTGGTCAAGTCGGCGGGCCAGGGGCGCGGCCACGTGGTCACCGGCGCGCTGGGGACGACGGCCGGCATCCTGGTGTCGTTCTGGGCGCTGGCGCTGTTCGCCGTCGCGGCGCGGGCGGCGGGGGCGGCGGTCGGCTGGGGCGTGCAGTTCCAGCAGCCGGGGTTCGTCACCTTCCTGGCCGTCGTCGTCGTCCTGTTCAGTCTCAATCTCTGGGGGCTGTTCGAGATCCCGCTCCCGGGCCGGCTGGCGAGCGCTCTCGGCGGCGGACCGCAGGAGGGGGTGGCCGGCCACTTCGTCTCGGGCCTGTTCACGACCCTGATGGCGACGCCCTGCTCGGCACCGTTCCTCGGCACCGCCGTCGGCTTCGCCCTCGCCCAGTCTGCGGGGGTGATCCTCGCCGTCTTCACCGCGGTCGGCGTGGGCATGGCGCTGCCCTACCTGGTGCTCGCCGTCGCCCCGGGCGCCGCCCGCTTCCTGCCGCGCCCGGGCGCCTGGATGGAGACGGTCAAGAAGGTGATGGGCTTCCTCCTCGCCGCCGCCGCGGTCTGGCTGTTCTACGTCCTCGCCGCCCAGGTGAGCCCGGAGCGGCTGGCGGCGATCGAGCTCGGGCTGCTCGCCCTGGCGCTCTTCGTCTGGGCGCGCAGCCGCGCGGCGGGGATGGGCGCGGGGGGGCGGACCCTCCGCCACGCCGCCGTCGCCGGCATCGCCCTGGCGGTCGCCGGCACGCTGCTCCTGGCGACCCGCACCGACGCCGGCGCCGCCGACCCGGGGGCGGCCGGCGCCGAGGCCCGCTCGCTGATCGCGTGGACCGAGTTCGACCGCGCCGCCGCCGAGGATCTCGCGGCTTCGGGCCGGCTGGTCTTCGTCGACGTCACCGCGGACTGGTGCTTCACCTGCAAGGCGAACGAGCGGCTGGTGCTGGAGACCGAGGACACCGCGGCGCTGTTCCGCGAGCACGAGGTCGTCGCGATGAAGGCCGACTGGACGAACCGCGACGACGAGATCGCCGCCTTCCTCGCCGACCACGGCAAGTACTCGATCCCCTTCTACCTCCTCTACCGCCCGGGCGACGAGCCGCGCCCCTTCGCCGAGCTGCTGACCAAGAGCATGCTGCGCGACGCCGTCGTCTCCGCGGCCGCGGCGGACCGCACCGCCCGGCTCGACTGAGCGCGCCCCGGGCTCAGCCGCCGCGACGGCCGCGCACCTCGTCGCGCAGCTCGCGGAACCGCTCGAGCCGCCGGCCGAGCTCCGCTTCGAAGCCGCGGTCCGTCGGCTCGTAGAAGCGGGTACCCGCCAGCGACTCGGGCAGGCAGTCGATCCCGCCCACCCCCTCCTCGACGTCGTGGGCGTAGACGTACCCCTCGCCGTAGCCGACGTCCTTCATCAGCCGGGTCGGGGCGTTGCGGATCGCCATCGGCACCGGGTCGGCCGGGCGCTCCTCGATCGTCCGCCGGGTGCGCCCGTAGCCGCGGTACAGGGCGTTGCTCTTCGGCGCCAGCGCCAGGTAGACGGCCGCCTGGGCGAGCGCCAGCTCTCCTTCCGGCGAGCCGAGCCGATGGTAGGCGTCCCAGGCGGCCAGCGTCTGGGGCAACGCCGCCGGGTCGGCGAGGCCGACGTCCTCGCTGGCGAAGCGGACCATCCGCCGGGCGAGGTAGAGCGGGTCCTCCCCGGCGGCGAGCTGGCGGGCGAGCCAGTAGAGGGCGGCGTCGGCGTCGCTCTCGCGCAGCGACTTGTGGAGCGCCGAGATCAGGTTGAAGTGCTCCTCGCCCGACTTGTCGTAGAGGAGCACCTTGCGCTGCGCCACCCGGCGGACCCGCTCGGCGTCGAGCGGCTCTCCGGGCGGCCCGCCCTCCCCCGCCGCCGCGTCCCCGACGACCGCCTCGAGCAGGTTGAGCGCCCGCCGCGCGTCGCCCGAGGCGAGCTGGGCGATCGCCTCGAGCGCCTCGCCCTCGAGCTCGACGCCGGTCCCCGCGAGCCCGCGCTCGGGGTCGCCGAGCGCCCGCTCGAGCAGGGTGACCAGCGCCGCGGTCGAGAGCGGCGCCAGCACCACCACCCGGCAGCGCGACAGGAGCGCCGCGTTGACCTCGAACGACGGGTTCTCGGTCGTCGCCCCGACGAGCACGATGTCGCCCCGCTCGACGTACGGCAGGAAAGCGTCCTGCTGCGCGCGGTTGAAGCGGTGGATCTCGTCGACGAAGACCAGGGTGCGCTGGCCGCTCCGCCGCAGCCGCGCCGCTTCGGCCATCAGCGCCTTGACCTCCTTGATGCCCGAGGTGACCGCCGAGAAGGGCACGAACCGCGCCCGCGTCTCCCGCGCGATGATCCGCGCCAGGGTCGTCTTGCCCGACCCCGGCGGCCCCCAGAAGACGAGCGACGGCACCCGGTCCTGCGCGATCGCCCGGGCGAGGAACCCGTCGGGACCGACGACCTCGTCCTGCCCGACGATCTCGTCGAGCGTGCGCGGGCGGATGCGCTCGGCGAGCGGGGTGCCGGGGGCGGGCACGTCGTCGTCGGCCGTCGCCGACCGTGGCGGGGCCTGGTCGTCGAAGAGGGTCACGGACGTAGCTGGAGGGGGGTGCCTCAGCCGAGGCTGCCGCCGACTCGGGGCCGGACCTTCACGAAGGGCAGGACTACACCTCTGGGCGAGCTGCTTTCAGCCGCATCCAGGCCGGTCCCGTCGGCCGCCGGCCGCCGATGCGGCAGAAAGACGACCGCCGCTCGCCGCGCCGCCATCCCCGCCAGCTCGCCGCGACTCAGCGGCAGCACCCGCGGCACCGGCGTCGGTACCCGCTCGGTCGTCGGGTCGCAGCCGCGCTCGAGGAAGGCGGTCAGCAGCCAGCGGCCGAGGGTGCGGCGGGCGGCGGAGCGGTCGCTCACCCGGCCTTCTCCTCCATCGCCCGGACGACCTCCTCGGTGAACTGGGAGGTCGAGGCGGTGCCGCCGAGGTCGCGGGTGCGGATCTCGCGGTCGACGAAGACGTGGCGCATCGCATCGCCCATCCGCTGCGCCTCGCCGGGCATGCCGAGCCAGCGGAGCATCAGGATGGCCGAGCGCATCAGCGCGATCGGGTTGGCGACGTCGCGGCCGGCGATGTCGGGGGCCGAGCCGTGGACCGCCTCGAAGACGGCCAGGTCCTCGCCGATGTTGGCGCCCGGGGCGACGCCGAGGCCGCCGACGAGGCCGGCGGCGAGGTCGGAGACGATGTCGCCGTAGAGGTTCTCGAGCAGCAGCACGTCGTAGTCCTCGGGGCGGATGACGAGCTGCATGCACAGGTTGTCGATGATCCGGTCGTCGGCCTCGACGTCCGGGTACTCCTCGGCGACGGTGCGGAAGCAGTCGAGGAACAGGCCGTCGGACATCTTCATGATGTTCGCCTTGTGCACCGCGGTGATCCGCCGGCGGTCGTACTTGCGGGCGTACTCGAAGGCGAACCGGGCGATGCGGGTCGAGGCCCGGGCGGTGATGATCTTCAGGCTCTCGACGACGCCCGGGACGACCTCGTGCTCGAGGCCGCTGTAGAGGTCCTCGGTGTTCTCGCGCACGACGACGAGGTCGACGTTCTCGAAGCGGCTGGGGATCGACGGCAGGGTCTTGCAGGGACGCAGGTTGGCGTACAGGTCGAGCGCCTTGCGGAGCTGGACGTTGATCGACTGGAAGCCCTTGCCGATCGGCGTGGTCACCGGCCCCTTGAGCGCCACCCGGTTGCGCCGGATCGACTCGAGCAGCTCGTCGGGGAGCGGGTCGCCGACCCGGGCGAGCGCCTCGGCGCCGGCGACGTGCGACTCCCACTCGAGGTCGGCGCCGGTCGCCTCGATCACGCGGACGGCGGCCGCGGTGACCTCGGGGCCGATGCCGTCGCCGGGGACGAGGGTGACGGTGGTGGTCATCGTGGGCAGGGCTCGCCGAGGTAGCTGCCGGCCGCCGGGTCCGGGGCCGGGCGGCGGGACGTCAAGGTATCACGCGGATCACCCGTCGGAGCCGTCCTTCGACGACAGCCCCTTTGCCGCGGACGCCTCCGACGGGGAGCCGCCGCTCGACGAACCTGCACCGCCCAGGGGCACCCAGTCGACCCGGCCGCCGGTGCCCTCGAAGACGTCGGCCAGCCGGCGCACCGCCGCGCCCCGGGCGTAGTCGAAGACGAGGTCGTCGCGGTCCAGGAGACCGTTGCCGGGCCCGGCGTCGTCGGCCACGGCCTCCGCCCCGCCCGGCCCGCCCCGCGCGTCGCGGTAGAGGACGACGACCCGCCCGCCGGCCTGCAAGAGGTCGCCGGGGTGAGCCTCGCTCCCCCACGCCACCTCGCCGTCGAGCCCGACGCTGCGCCACGGCACGGCCCCCCGGTCGACGCCGGCCGCCGCGAGCACCTCGGCGACGAGCGGCACCCGGGAGAAGGTCACCTTGCGGGCGGTGAGCTCGGCGAGCCGCCCGCGCAGCTCGGCCGCGGCGCCCGCCGGAGGCTCGAGCTGGGTCAGCCCGAAGGCCGCCGAGGCCGGGCCGGCCGGCCCGGCGAGCGTCGCCACCACGGTAGGGAACTCGGCGGCCGCTTCGGGCAGGGCGGCCTTGCCCGACGACACCAGGCGCTGTTGCGGGAAGGCGGCCTCGGGATCGTCCCACAGCTCGATGCTCACCTGGAAGCGCTGGGTGCCGAAGCCGCGCTCCTCGACCGCGGTGGGGATGGCGAGGAAGTCGTCGCTCGCCGGGTCGAGCCGCCCGGGCACCGACCAGGCGAACGGCCAGTCGGTGCGCAGGAGCTCGACCATCTCGAACCGCTCGATCCCCTGGCCGGGAGCGAGCTCGAGGTGCGGCACTGCCCCCTCGACGGTGAACCAGAGGACGCGGGCCTCGACCCGGCGGTTCCAGCGGCGCAGCGCGTCGCCGTCGACCCGCTCGCCGCCGAATGCGAGCGCCGGCGCCTCGGTGTAGTAGAGCGTGCCGCCGTCGCGGGTGCGCGCCTCGACGACCGCGTGGAGCGTGAAGCGGGTGCCGGCAGGCACCGCGACCGGCCCGACCTCGGCCACGTCCGAGCCCTCGACCTCGATCCCCACCCAGGCCGCGACCGGCTCCGGCGCCCGCCGCTCGACGACCGACGGCCACCAGACGAGGACGACCGCGCCCACGGCGACGATTCCCAGGACGATCAGCGCGATGACCCAGCGGTGCCCCATGGGCGGATCTTACCGCCCATGCCGGCGGGATCTCACCACCCATGCCGCGGCCCGATCCCCGCGCCCGCCGGCGGTCCTCGGGGAGCCGGGACGCGCTGCTAACATCCGCCCGCCGCCGGCCGGAGCCGGCGCCGGAACCGGGGAGGGAGCGTGTCGAAGAAACGCCATCTGTCGGGCCGCCGGATCGATCCGAGACCGCTGACCGGCCGCGAGCCGCTCGACGAGGTGATCGACTCGGCCTTCACCTCCTACAACGCCGGCCGCCTGCGCGAGGCCGCGGAGCTGCTGACGAAAAAGATGCTCGACCCCGACGTCACCGTCGGGATGAGCCTGACCGGGGCGCTCACCCCGGCCGGCTTCGGCAAGTCGTGCCTGGTGCCGCTGGTCGAGGCCGGCTTCGTCGACTGGATCGTCTCGACCGGCGCCAACCTCTACCACGACACCCACCACGCGATCGGCCTCCACCTCCACCGCGGCAACCCGCACGCCGACGACGTCGAGCTGCGCGAGGAGGGGGTGGTGCGGATCTACGACATCGTCTTCGACTACGAGGTCCTGCTCGAGACCGACAAGTTCTACCGCCAGGTGATGCGCCTGCCCGAGTTCGACCGCCCGATGTCGACCCCCGAGCTCCACCACCGGGTCGGCCGCTACGTCGCCGGCGTCGAAGACGAGCTCGGCCTGGGCGGCACCTCGCTACTGGCGGCCTGCCACCGCCACGCGGTCCCCGTCTTCACCTCCTCGCCCGGCGACAGCTCGATCGGGATGAACGTCGCCGCCCTCGAGCTCGAAGGAAGCGGCCTGCGCTTCGACGTCAACGCCGACGTCAACCTCTCGGCCGCGATCGTCTGGGACGCCAAGGAGTCCGGCGGCCGGAGCGCCTGCTGGATCGTCGGCGGCGGCAGCCCGAAGAACTTCATGCTCCAGACCGAGCCCCAGATCCAGGAGGTCCTCGGCCTCTCCGAAGCCGGCCACGACTACTTCCTCCAGGTCACCGACGCCCGGCCCGACACCGGCGGCCTCTCCGGCGCCACCCCGGGCGAGGCCGTCTCCTGGGGCAAGGTCGACCCCGACCGCCTCCCCGACGCCGTCGTCTGCTACTGCGAC
>Ga0299913_10000824_pt1 | contig 21042 bp, 17 predicted proteins | sample RVTome_9_FD_201360 | JGI IMG/M metagenome (GOLD analysis project Ga0299913, IMG submission 201360) | Soil microbial communities from uranium-contaminated site in the Upper Colorado River Basin, Wyoming, United States - RVT155D38 (version 2) ... | reverse complement strand
CGATCGCGATCACGCGGCGATCGGGCTGTCCGGCGGCCGCACCGAGCGCCGCCGGGACCGCGAACCCCATCGTGCCGAGACCACCCGAGTTGATCCAGGTCCTGGGCTTCTCGAAGGACCAGAACTGCGACGCCCACATCTGGTGCTGGCCGACGCCGGCCACCACGATCGTGTCGCCGTCCGAGTGCGCGCGCAGGCGCTCGATCGCGTACTGCGGCTTCACCGGACCGTCGTCCTGCTGGTCGTAGCGCAGAGGGTACTTCGCCTTCCACTCGGCGAGCTGGCCGAGCCAGGCGCTCCGATCCGGGATGCCGGACTCGTCCTGGCGGCGGGTGAGCTCCGCGACGAGCTTCGCGGTCACGTCCTTGCAGTCGCCGACGATCGGGACGTCGGCGACGCGGTTCTTCCCGATCTCCGCCGGATCGATGTCGATGTGCACGATCTTCGCGTCGGGCGCGAACGTCGAGAGCTTGCCGGTGACGCGGTCATCGAAGCGGGCTCCCACGGCGACGAGCAGGTCGGCCTTCTGCATCGCCGTCACGGCCGTGTAGACGCCGTGCATGCCCGGCATGCCGAGGCAGAGGTCGTGGGCGTCTGGGAAGGCCCCCCGCGCCATCAGCGTCGTCACGACGGGGAGATGCCCGGTCGTGGCGAGCTCGAAGAGCTCATCGGTGGCGTTCGCCTTGATGACGCCGCCGCCGACGTAGAGGACAGGCCGCTTCGACTCCATGATCAACTTGGTGGCCTCGACGACCTGCCGCATGTTCCCCTTCGTCGTCGGCTTGTAGCCGGGAAGGTCGACAGCGTCGGGCCAGCGCCACGTGGTCTCGTTCACGAGCACGTCTTTCGGGAGGTCCACAAGCACGGGGCCGGGGCGGCCGGTCCTGGCGATGTGGAACGCTTCCCGGATCGTCTCCGCGACCTCGCCGGGGTCGGTCACGAGGAAGTTGTGCTTGGTGACCGGCATCGTGATCCCGGTGATGTCCGCCTCCTGGAAGGCGTCGTTGCCGACCACCGGCGTCGGGACCTGGCCGGTGATCGCGACCATCGGGACCGAGTCCATCTTCGCATCGGCGAGCGCCGTCACGAGGTTGCAGCCGCCGGGGCCGGAGGTGGCCATCGCGACGCCGACCTTGCCGGTCGCCCACGCGTAGCCCTCGGCCGCGTGTCCGGCTCCCTGCTCGTGCCGGCACAAGACGTGACGGACGCTCGAGTCGAGCAGCGGATCGTAGGCGGGCAGGATCGCGCCGCCGGGGATGCCGAACATGATGTCGACACCCTCGCCCTCGAGGGCCTTGAACAGCGCCTGGGCGCCAGTGACTTTCATCAGAGGACGACCTTCATCCCGCGACCGCTTCCCGCTCGGGATCCTCGACCGGGCCGGTCTGGACCCGCTTCACGGTCGCCCCCAAGCGGCGGGCCAGGTTCCGACAGGCACGTTCGAACTCCCACGGGGTCCAGTCGCGCCGGCGGCTCTGCAGATCCTCCCCGCCGAAGCCCGACAGGTACGTGACCTCGGAGGACAGGTAGCGGTCCACCGCAGCCTTGGTCGCCGGGTCGTTCGTCTCGACGCTCACCTGGCCCGGGCCCTCCCACAGCACGCTGGCGATGGTGGCGCCGTCCTTCTCGAATTCGTAGCGCATCGGGTGCTCCTCCTCTTCTTTCGTGCTCACGGGCCGGGGCAGAAAAAAACCCCCGCGTAGCGAGGGTATCGGCGCGGAACGCGGGCCTCTGAGGCCCGGCCGCGCCTAGCGGATAAGTACGAGGACGCTGCTCGGGAAGGTCCTCGCGCTCTTCATGGCCGGGTCAGTCTCGGGGCTCAGCCGGAGAGTGTCAACCCCCGGATGACCGACGGTAGTGGGTCAGTTTGAATCTGAGGGGTGATCCTGGGCGTCTGTTTCGAGGAGGTCGCTGGCGCCGGCGACGGTGAGCACCCGGTGCGCGGCGCGCGACGGGTTACGGAGGACTAGTGAGCCGCCGTTCTTTGTGAGTCGACCGCGCGCTTGGACAAGCACGTGCAGGCTCGACGAGTCCATGAAATCGACCTCGGAGAGGTCCAAAACGATGGTCTGCTTGGGACCCATGTGGGGTTCGATGGCGTCTCGCAGCCGTCCCGCGGTCGCGATGTCGATCTCGCCGCGGACGTGGATGACCGTCGCCTCGTCCGTTGCGTTGACCTCGGTCGAGAAGTCTTCGACCATCAACCGGAATTTAGTGGCCCTATCGGGCGGGTGGCAATTCCCGGGTGGTGTCTCAGCTCAAGCACGTCAACGGGGGGACTCATTCAAACTGACCCACTACCTACCAGTGACCGGCTCCCCCTGGATTCGCCCCTAGAGACGTCATGACGCTCATGTCGACTCCTGGTCCCCAGTGTGACACCAGCCCAACCCACTCGCGCCGGCGGTGCTAGCGTTCGGCCGCCATGGTCACGGACCCTCGGCTCGAGAAGGTGCTCGAGACACTTTGGCCGGCTCGCCGACCCGCGCTGTCCCCGATCACGTCCGGCATCACGAACGCGAACGTCAAGGTGGAGGTCGACGGGGAGGCATTCGTCGTCCGACTCCCCGGCGTCGACACGGAGGTGCTCGGGATCGACCGGCGGGCGGAGCTCGAAGCTGCGCGGGTGGCGGCGGCCGCGGGTGTCGGTCCAGGGGTGGTCGATCTCGTGGAGGGTTGCCTCGTCACGCGGTTCGTGACCGGCGAGCCGATCCCCGAGGCCGACCTCCAGCGGCAGGACGTGCTCGCGAGCGTCGTCCGCTCGATCCGCACGATCCATGCAGGCCCGCCGATCGCGTCCACGTTCCCCGTCTTCCGGATCGTCGAGCGGTACCGGGACCTGGCGGCGGAGCGCGGCGTCGCTATCCCCGAGGCGTACGCGTCCGCGCACCAACGCGCGGCGGAGATCGAGCGGGTGATCGACGCGAGCCCGCTGCCCGTCGCGACGTGCCACAACGACCTGCTGAACGCGAACTTCCTGAAGGACGGCGACCACGTCTGGATCGTCGACTACGAATACGCGGGCATGGGCGACCCCTTCTTCGACCTCGGGAACTTCTCGATCAACAACGGTCTCAACGAGGAGGCCCAGGAGCTGCTGCTCCGCTTCTCCTTCGGCGAGGTGCGCGACGCCCACCGAGCGCGGCTCGGGTTGATGCGCGTGATGTCCGATTTCCGCGAGGCGATGTGGGGCGTGCTCCAACAGGGACTCTCGGCGCTCGATTTCGACTACGTCGGGTACGCCGACCGGCACTTCCGCAGGCTCGAGGCGACGGCAGCCGACGAGCGGTTCACACGTTGGCTCGCCGATGCCGAGGAACCGCCGTGACGGAGTCCTTCCGCGCGATCGTGATCGGGGGCGGCGTGGGCGGCACGTCGATCGCCTACCACCTCGCGGCCCTCGGATGGTCCGACGTCGTCCTCCTCGAGCGCGCGGACCTCACGTCGGGATCCACGTTCCACTCCGCCGGTCTGGTCGGGCAGCTGCGGTCCTCGGTCAGCCTCACGAGGATGATGATGTACGGGACCGACCTGTACCGACGACTGCAGGATGAGACCGGCGTCGACGTCTCGTGGCACGAGGTGGGGTCGCTCCGGCTCGCATCCTCCGGGGAACGCCTCCAGGAGCTCCAGCGGCAGGCAGGCTGGGGACGCACGTTCGGACTGCCCCTCGAGATCCTGTCGACCGAGGAGGCGCACGATCTGTTCCCGCTGTTCGATCCGTCGGGCGTCCTGGGCGCCGCGTTCCTCCCGACCGACGGCTACCTCGATCCGAGCGGGCTCGCGTTCGCCCTCGCCGAAGGAGCGAGACGCCGGGGCGTCGAGATCCGCACGAACGCACGAGTGACCTCGGTCGACGCTCGCGACGGTCGCGTCCGCGGGGTCGTGACCGCAGAGCACGGCCGGATCGATGCGGACGTCGTCGTGAACGCGGGCGGGATGTTCGCGCACCAGCTCGGAAGGATGGCAGAGGTCGAGGTGCCGGTCGTCCCCTTCGGGCATCAGTACCTGCTGACCGAACCGATCGAGGGCGTCACCGCGGAGCTTCCCACGATGCGCGACCCCGATCGGCTCGTGTACTTCCGGCCGGAGGCCGGAGGTGCCCTGGTGATGGGGGGCTACGAGCGGAACCCCGATCCATGGGCGGTGGAGGAGGGTCCGCCAGCCGACTTCAACGGGAAGCTACTGCCCGGGGACTGGCCGCGGTTCGAGTGGTTGGCGGAGTCCGCCGCTTCCCTCGTCCCGGCGATGGGCGACGCCGGTATGGTCCGCCTCCTCAACGGCCCGGAGGCGTTCACGCCGGACGGCGAGTTCATCCTCGGCGAGTCCGATGTCCGTGGATTCTTCGTGGCGGCGGGCTTCTGCGCTCACGGGATCGCCGGCGCGGGTGGGATCGGCAAGGTGCTCGCCGAATGGATCGTCGACGGCGAGCCCGCGTGGGACGTGTGGAAGATGGACGTGCGCCGCTTCGGGCCGCACTACCGTTCGCGCGGGTACGCGCGCGACCGCGCGTACGAGGTCTACGCGACCTACTACGACATCCACTACCCGGGCGAGGAACGACGTGCCGGACGGCCGCTGAAGGTGCCACCGGCGTATGCGCGTCTCCAAGAGCTCGACGCCGAGTTCGGCGAGAAGTCCGGATGGGAGCGAGTGAACTGGTTCCGTTCGAACGAGGACCCCGCACACGAGGCTCGACGGCCACGGGGCTGGGCCGGCGAACATTGGTCAACCGCGATCGTCGCCGAGCACCTGGCGTGCCGGGAACGCGCCGCGCTGTTCGACGAGAGCTCCTTCGCCAAGCTCGAGGTCTCTGGACCCGACGCGGCGACGTTCCTGCAGAGGCTGTGCGCGAACGACGTGGATCGGCCGCCGTCCTCCGTCGTGTACACGCAGATGCTGAACCCACGCGGCGGCATCGAGAGCGACCTCACAGTGACCCGGCTCGCGGACGAACGTTTCCGCCTTGTGATCGGCACGGCGTTCGGGAACCACGACCTCGCGTGGATCCGGAAGCAGCTCGGGGATCAACGGGTGCACGTCCGCGACGTCACCGGCGCGTTCGCGTGCTACGGGGTCTGGGGACCATGTGCTCGGGACATCTTGAGCGCGATCACCGACGCCGACCTGTCGAACGACGTGTTCCCGTACCTGCACGCACGGGAGATCGACGTGGGGTCGGCGCCCTGCCTCGCACTGCGGGTGACCTACGTCGGTGAGCTCGGATGGGAGCTCTACACGCCGGCCGAGTTCGGGGCGAGCCTGTTCGAGGCGTTGCTCGAGGCCGGCCGCGACCACGGCGCGGTCCCAGCCGGCTACCGCGCGATCGACTCGCTCCGCGTCGAGAAGGGCTACCTGGCGTGGGGCGCCGACATCACGCCCGAGGAGGACCCGTTCCAGGCCGGGCTGGGGTTCGCCGTGGACCTGGGGAAGGACTTCCTCGGGAAGGACGCACTGGTGGCGCGACGCGATCGCGAGCGGCCGCGCCTCGCCACCCTCGCCCTGGAGGACGCGCGGGCGATGGTCCTCGGCAACGAACCGGTGTTCCATGGAGGCGACGTCGTCTCACGGATCACCAGCGGCGGGATCGGCTACGCGGTCGAGCGCTCGATCGCGTTCGCGTACCTGCCGTCGCCGCTCCCCGACCCCGGCACGCGACTCGAGGTGGAGGTGTTCGGGGAGCGCGTCGGCGCCGAGATCGTGGGTCGGGCGCTGTGGGACCCGGCGGGCGAGCGGATCCGCGCCTAAGCCCTCCCCGGCGTGAACGAATGACCGTTCCAGGCGGCGCGGATCCGCCTGCGGAGCACACCCGACATGTCCAGGTGCACGGAATCCGGGAGGTCGCGACCGCCGCAGTCGAGCAGGAGCACGATCCCCTCACCCTCCAAGCGCTGGAAATCACCAACCGGACCCGGGGCGTCGGTCGAGGCCTCGAGGACGAAGACCGGGTGGTAGCCGTACTCCATCGTGACCGTCCACACGTAGAGCACGCCGCCTCGGGATCGGACGTGCTCGACGACCTCGGGCGTAGCCTCGATCCTCACGATCCCAGGGTGCGCCCGGCCGCGGGCTCCGTCAACGAGACGCGTCTGCCAGGAGCCGTCCGAACCCTTCGTCCGCGAAGACATCGGATGCGCGCGCCCACCGCTCCTCCGCCCAGCCCCAGAAGTCGAAGTCGATCGACGAGATCCTCGCCTGGATCGCGGCCCACAGCGTCCAGCCGACGTCGGCCATCACGGCCTGCAGGTCCATCCGCGCCAGCAGCGCGGGCGGCGCCTCCCCGAAGTACGCCTCACAGAGCAGGGCACGCAGATCAGCCTCGAATCCACACTCCTGCGCCGTGTCACCCAGCTCGAACGTCGGGTCGTTGTTCCCGCTGTACTCGAAGTCGACGATCCAGAGCTGCGACCCGTCGTCGATGTAGTTCTCCGCGAGGAGGTCGTTGTGGCACGGGACGGTCGGCACCGGCCTCACGGCGAGCGCGCGCTCGATCGTCGCAACGTCGGCCCGGTGCTCCGCGAAGCCGTCCGGGATCCGAACCTCGTGTTCGGCGCAGACGCCTAGGTAGAACTCGGTCAGCCGGAACATGTCGAAGTCGTTCAGGAACCGCGGCCCCGCGTGGAGCCGGCGGAGCGACGCCGCGATGCGCCGGGCCATCTCGGGCGAACGGAGTCGTTCGGAGGACATCGTCGTGCCCTCGACGAACTCGATCACCATCACGTCGATGTCCTCGAGCACCTCGACGATGCGAGGCGACACGCCGGTCGTCGAGGCCGCGGCAGCGTTGTGCCGCTCGTTCGCGCGGTCCACGGCGAGCAGCTCGGTTGAGGCTCCCGGGATCCGCACGACGTACCGATCCCCCTCAGCATCCACGAGGTAGTTCGTGTTCGTCAGCCCGCCGGAGAGCTCCGAGACGGCCGTCGGCCTTCCCTTCCACACCGAGGCCCGTGCGAGAACCTCCTCGATCGTGGTCACGCCGCGATCCTCCCGTCGGCGTCGACCAAGACGTCGGGGGCGATCTGAGCCGGAACCGACTCGCCGAACACGTCGACCCGGAGGTCGGCGCCACCGCGGAGCTCGACGGGCAGGGAGGCGAGGGCAACGTTTCGCCCGACCGTGAACCCGTAGGCGCAGCTCCGGATCCGGCCGACGACCTCCGATCCGTCGAGCACTGCCTCCCCCCCGTAGATCGAGACGTAGTCGCCGCCGTCGCCGACCAGGATGGTCCGGAGCCGGCGGGTGATCCCCCGCTCGCGCTGTTGGAGGAGTGGGTCTCGGCCGATGAAGTCGCGTCCCTCGAACACCACGAATCGCTCGAGGCCGGATTCGAGCGGAGAGTCGTCCGCCGTCATGTCCGAGCCGAAGGCGCGGAACCCCTTCTCGATCCGGAGACCATCCAGGCACCGGTACCCGCACACCTCGAGCCCGTGCTCCGCGCCGGCGGCCGCCAACCGGTCCCAGACCTCGACGGCCCAGGATGGTTCGACGAAGAATTCCCAGCCCGCCTCGCCCGCGTAGCTGACTCGCTGTCCCCATACGGGAGCGGCGCCGATCGGGAATGCGCGGGCGCTCATCCGTGGGAAGTCCTCACTTGTGAAGCTGGATCCCGTGCAGGCGCTGAGGATCGCGGGGGCGGCGGGCCCCCAGAGCGCGATCACGGCGATCTCCTCGCTCGCGTCCCGGAGGGAAACGTCGCTCATCTCCTCGCGCAGCGAGATGCTGCGGAGCCAGCCGAGATCGCCATCGATCGCGCCGGCGCCGGTGATCACGCGGAACCGCTCGGCGCCGAGGCGGACGATCGTGACGTCGCCGACGATCCCACCACGCCGGTCCAGCAACTGGGAGTACACGACGGAGCCCGCCGGGACGTCGACGCGGTTCGCAGCCGCCCGCTCGAGGAGCCGGAGCGCGTCCGGACCCACCACCTCGAACTTGCCGAACGAGCTCAGGTCGAACAGGCCGGCGCGCTCCCGAACCGCCCGATGCTCGTCGCCGACCCGGTCGAGCCAGGGAGGCCGAGCCCACCCGAACGCCCGCTGGTCCGGGCCGGCACGCCGCCACACCTCGCCCGGCTCGCATCGCTCCGCCCGCTCCCACCCGTGCTTCACCTGGAAGACAGCGCCGGCCTCCTGGAGCCGTCCGTGCAGCGGCGACACGCGCTTCGGCCGGCCGAGCTCGTCGTGATCGAACGGGTAGCGCAGGAGGTAGTAGTAGCGGTAGGTCTCCCGTGCGAGCTCGGCGACCCATCCCGCGTCCTCGTGCACACGCCCGAACCGCCAGGGCCGATAGGACGTCAGGTCGAGTTCGGTTCCGCCCGCGGTGATCCACTCGGCCAGGGATCTCCCGAGCCCGCCGGCGGCGCCGAAACCGTTCAGCGAGAGCCCGGCAGCCATCCACAGGCCGCGCACGTCGGGAACCGGGCCGACCAGAGGAGCGGCGTCGGGCGTCATCGCATCCGGATGGCAGACGAGCTTCACGATCTCCGCGTCCGCGACGAACGGGAACCGGCGCGCCGCTCCGCGGAGCAGCTGCTCGAACCGATCTATGTCGGGCGGGAGGGACCGGCCGCCGTGCTCCCACGGCGCGCCGTCGACCCAGCGCGCGACCGGGTCGGGTTCGTAACCACCGAACACCATGCCTCCCGCCTCGGACTTGCCGTAGACGAGGTTGTCCGGGTCGCGGAAGCAGGGCATGTCCCGTGGGAGTTCCGAACCGGGCACCGCCTTCAGGGCGATGTGCTGGTGGTCGACCGGCGTCGACGGGACCCGGACGCCGGCGAGCGCCGCGACCCGCGGCGCCCAGATACCTGCGGCGTCGACGACGACCTCGCACTCGATCCGCTCCCGCTCGGTCCGGAGCGTCACGATCTCCCGGCGGTCCGACATCTCGATCCCCGTCACGCGCTCGCCTGTGAGGATCCGGACACCGAGGGCACGAGCGGCGTCCGCTATGGCGTACGTCGCCGTGTGCGGATCCAGGAACCCGTCGCCAGGGACCCAGACACTTCCGAGGAGTCCCTCCGGGGTCGCCGCCGGCATCAGCTTCTGCGTTTCCTCTGCGGACAGGAGCTCCACGTCGAGCCCGATGCCCCGAGCTCGCGACACACCGCGCTGCAGCTCCTTGAATGACTCCGGGCTGGAGGCGATGCGGACGCTCCCCACGGAGTCGAACACCCCGAGCTCTCGGTACAGCTCCACCGAGTAGCGGCGGAACGCCGTCATCGTCGGAGAAGGATTGAACATCGTGACGAGCCCGGCGGCGTGGGCCGTGGACCCGCTCGTCAGCTCACCCTTGTCCAACAAGAGCACGTCCGTCCAGCCGGCACGAGCCAGGTGCAGCGCGACGCTGCATCCGGTGACGCCGCCGCCGATCACCACCGCGCGTGCTCGATCGCTCACGGATGCCTCCCCCCGGACGGATGGAGCGGGGCAAACAGCCCCGCTCCATCCTGCCAGTCGTTCGGGCGCTACTCCGGCGGGATCTCCCGGAACGCATACTCGACCTTCAGGCCGGCGCTCGCCCGAACCTGCCGCATCACGAAGTAGACGAGCAGCCCGAACACCGCCGTTCCGAGGACGATGTAGTAGGGCACGGCGTCTCCCGTGTAGGCGAGACCGAGCTCCTCCCTGAAGAGGAACGAGCCGACCATGAACGAGCCGAACACGAACCCCAGCAGGCCGACGACGGTCACGAGGGGCACGCTCCCCACCGTGTACGCGGCGCCCGGAGACGCCTCGTACACCTTCCGGGCCCGATAGGGCAGGAGTGCCGCGGCGAGCGCCGAGAGCGTCATCACCGCCCCGTTCGCGAACGTGACGCCGAGCGTCCACCGGGCCCACTCCCCGACCATGTTGAACCCCCAGATCACCGGGAGTGCCGCGAGGAAGTACGCGATGTGGGCGTTCACGGGTGTCTTCCACCGCGGGTGCACGCGGGCGAACCAGTCGGGCAGCAGCCCGTCCAGGCCCTGCGCCACCATGATCCGCGTCGTCCCGATGTAGCAGTTACACACGATCTGGAACGAGTTCAGGATGAACCCGATTCCGATCAGCAGCACGACGATCCAGCTGCCGGTGAGCCCCATGGCCATCAGGTTCGGGAACATGACGTTGCCCCCGATCGTCGCCTCGGCGACGCCGTACCAGTAGCCGGACGAAGCGACCAGGATCCCGTCCTCGCCGATCCCCTTCTGCATCGCCACCGCCAGCAGGATCAGGAGCCCGGCGGTCAGCGTGAGGGAGCCGACGATGATGAAGACCTGGCTCCGGAACACGTTGGCGTTCTTGATCTCCCCACCCTGCTCGGATGAGTACGTGGCCCACTGCAGGCTCGTCCACGCGATCGGCGCGACCAGAAGGGTCCCCAGGAGCCAGAACGGCGGGTCGAAGTTGACGCCGGCCTCCGCAGCCGCCGCCCTCGCGGTCTCGAAGAACCCCTGAACGCCGTTCACCTCCCCGGCGAACGTGTCCAGCTTCGCCGTGGCGGATGCCGGATCGTTCAACAGGAAGAGCAGGAGGACGATCCCGAACGAGATCAAGATCGCGTACCACATCACGTATTGGAACCGGACGTAGTTGCGGAACCCGGTGACGAGAAGGACCAGGGCCGCGAGCGCGTTGACGATGCTGATCACGATGATGCCGGTGGTGCTGGCGGCCCATGTGCCGATGTCGGTGAAAGCACCCACGCCGGTCGTCACACCGAGACCGATGAACGTCGGGGCGATGCCAAGCGTCGCCAGGAGCCAGCCCGACAGCGCGACCCACTGGAGGATCCAGACCACGAAGAACGCGAAGACGACCGTGAAGCCGAACCCACCTCCGAACACGCGGCTCTGGAACACGTAGTCCCCGCCCGACCTCGGCATCGACGTCGCGAGCCAGACGTACGCCAGCGCGATCGGGAGCTCGAACACGAAGGCGAACACGATCCCGAGGACCAGGTTCGACCCCTCCAGCGCGGTTGGCGCCCACACGTAGGTCCAGGGGAAGATGATCCCCATCGTCAGGACGTTGTAGATGAACGCCGAGTACGGTGACATCACCCGGACCAGGCCTGAAGCCCTCCGGGTGAACACCTGCGGCGCTGCTGCCGCTTCAGCCATCCCCTCCCCCTTTCGGGTGCATCGTGCCCTAGCCGGACGTGAACTGGTGGCCGATCACCTCTCCTCCCCGGATGGCGACGATCAGCCCTCGTAGCACCCCCTCTCCGTACTCGCTCCCGGGGTTGAACGCTGGGGTGCGGCCGTACTTCGTCGCCCCCCGGGACTCGTGGATGTGGCCGTGCAGACCGACGGTCGGCTGATGGTTCGCCAGCGCGTCGGCCACCGCCTGCGAGCCGGCGCCGTAGTGGACCGGCTGGCCTCTCTCGATCACCGGCTTGGGGGGCCAGACCGAGGCATCCAGCTTGAGGCACGTGTCGAGACCCGAGTCGAGGGGCGGGCAGTGGAAGTTGAAGACCGTCTTCGCCGGATCCGACACGGACGGCATCAATTTCTCGATGACCTCTCCGATCTCCTCGTCGGTCCGCTCACGGGGCGTCTCCCAGGGCGTCGGGGTCGAGTAGCCGATCGTCAGGAGCTCGTGCTCGTCGTCGAGGGGCACGACGCGGTTCTCCGCGTTCACGACACGGTCCGTCGTCGTCTCGTCGAGGGCGCTCAGGACCTCGTCCGTGTCGTCGTTGCCGCCGCACAGGTACACGTGCACGGGAGTGTCCGCTAGCCGCTCTTCCGCGAGGGTGACCCACTGGGCGAGCCGCTCCTTCGCCAGCACGTCGAAGAGATCGTCGATGCGATCCTGCTGTCCTTCGTAGGACGCGTACTCCTCCGGGTCCATCTCCTGCCAGTAGAACCCGAGGGTCTGCATCGTCAGCTTGAACTCGGCGAGCTCCTCCTCGCTCTTGATGTGGTGGCTCTGCCCCTGCAGGCGCGCCCGCCACGTGCCTCCGGCCTCCCGCACCATCGGGATCAGGAGCTTGCCCATCAGGTCGCCGCCGAACACGAGCGCGTCGACCTCGTAGAACTTCGCGGCGTTCAGGAACTTGCGGTACGTGGGCTCCGAACCGTGGATGTCGCAGGCGTAGAAGAGGCGCGTGGCCTTCTCCTTCTCCTTCTTCGAGAAGAGCGGCATCAGACGTCGTCCGGCACGGCCATCAGCTCACCCACGTCCCGGTACCACTTCTTCCGGTCGCCGACCTTGGCGCGGAGCTTCCAGGACAGCGACTTGGGCTGTGCCTCGATCCGCTCGAGCGCCGCGTGGACCTGATCCGCGACGCGCCGGGTCTCGTCGTCGGTGAGTGCCTCGTAGTGCTCGGCCATCTGACGGACCTTGTCGAGATTCATCGTGAGCGTGCGCCACCATCCCCAGTCCTTCGCGCAGATCTCCACGATGCGGCCGATGTTGATCGTGTCGGCATCGGAGTCCCCGAGGGGGAACTCGAGGAGGAGCGTGATCATGTCGATCAGGTCCTTCTCGTTGATCTCGACGATCTGCATCTTCTGCAGGAGCAACTCGGCGAGGGGGATCGTCTCGGCATCAAGCTCCAGGCGTCCCTTCCACAGCACCGTGTGACAGAACTCGAGCTTGTCGAGGAAGACGTCGATGTGCATGCCGATGTCGGCGTGCTCGGCCACGAGACGAGAACCCTCGGAGTTCACGTACACCGCCGGGTCCTCGACGTAGCCCGCCCGGGCGAGCATCGCGCGGATCTTCGGCGCCTCCCGCCCGTAGGCCGCGAAGTCGATGTCCGTATAGCGGCGCCCGAGCTTCTCGCGCAGGTAGGCATGGTGGGGGCACCGGCGTGCGAATGCAACCGCGCCGAGGAGCCTGAGCGTTGTTCCGTCCTCGCGGGCGAGAGCGAGCAACCGGTCGGCTTCGGCCTCGAACTCGGCCTTCTCCAGGGCTACCTCCCGAAGGATCCCTCAGTGCGGGCACGGCGGATGGAGTCTGCTCGTTCGGGCCCCGCGACGCAAGGTGAGCGAAGGCTCAATGCCCGAGTGCCTCCAGGAACTCGTCCAGGTCGGCGGCCACGTGGTAGCTCGGCTCCACGGATCCCTCGAACGCCTCCACGGTCTTGTAGCCGTTGCCGGTCACGTAGGCGACGACCTCTTCCTCGGGTCGGATCACGCCCTGGTCGACCAGCCGCTTGAGGTTCGCGATCGTGACCCCGCCGGCGGTCTCGGTGAACACTCCTTCGGTGGACGCGAGCAGCGTGATCCCCTCGAGGATCTCCGCCTCCGTGCACCACTCGATCGCGCCGCGGGTCTCTCGGGCGACCTGGAGCGCGAAGTAGCCATCGGCCGGCGAGCCGATCGCGAGCGAACGGGCGATCGTGTCGGGCTTCACCGGCGTGACCTCGTCGGCGCCGTCCCTGAACGCCTGCGCCACCGGCCGGCAGCCCTCCGGCTGCGCGCCGCTCACCCGATATGCCTTCTCCTCGACCGCTCCGATCGCGATCAGCTCTTGGAACGCCCGGTGGATCTTCGTCAGGAGCGCGCCGCTCGCGATCGGCACCACGACGTGGTCGGGGAGGCGCCAGCCGAGCTGCTCCGCGGTCTCGAACCCGAGCGTCTTGGAGCCCTCCGCGTAGTACGGGCGCATGTTCACGTTGACGAACGCCCACGGCAGCGTCTCGGCGACCTCGGCGCAGAGACGGTTCACGTCGTCGTAGTCGCCCTTCACGGCGACGACCTTGGCGCCGTACGTCTCGGTGGCGAGGATCTTCGCGCGCTCGAGGTCGTCGGGAACGAACACATAGCACGGCATCCCGACATGTGCGGCATGGGCCGCGGCGGCGTTGGCGAGGTTGCCGGTGGACGCACAGGACAACGCCTCGAAGCCGAACGCGCGCGCCATCGTGGCCGCGATCGACACGACGCGATCCTTGAAGGAGTAGGACGGGTTGACGGAGTCGTCCTTGATCCAGAGGTCGCGGAGGCCGAGCTCGGCCCCGAGCCGATGCGCACGGCGGAGCGGCGTGAAACCGGCGCCGAGATCCACCCGGTCGGGGCCGGGCCCGCCCGGCAGGAGCGTCTCGTAGCGCCACAGGCTGGCCGGCCCGGCCTCGACCTGCTTGCGGAAGTCCACGCCGTCGATCGCGTCCAGGTCGTACGAGGGCTCGAGCGGACCGAAGCACTCCTCGCAGATCGTGAGCGGCTCGACGTTGTACCGGGCGCCGCAGATCCGACATTGGAGCGCCGCCGGGCTCGTGATGGTCCCCGTCATGTCGCGATCACCATCGCGCAGGCTTTCATCTCGCGATCACCATCGCGCTGCCCTTCACGAGGTGATGGCTCCGTGGTCGGCGCCGCCGACGAGCTTCGCGTACTTCGCCAGCGCGCCGGTGGTGTAGCGCGGTGGCGGCGCCGTCCACCCATCGCGCCGAGTGGCGAGCGTGGCCTCGTCCACCAACAGCTCGAGCGAGCGCGCGTCCGCGTCGATCCGGATCCGGTCTCCCTCCTCGACGAGCGCGATCGGCCCGCCGACGAAGGCCTCCGGCGCGATGTGACCCACGCTGTATCCCTTCGTGGCGCCGGAGAACCGGCCGTCGGTGATCAACGCGACGTCCTTGCCGAGCCCCGCGCCCGCGACGGCCGCGGTGACGGCGAGCATCTCCGGCATCCCGGGAGAGCCCTTCGGGCCCTCGTATCGGATCACGATCACCTCGCCGGGCTGGACGCCGCCCGACGTGACCGCCGCGAACGCTTCCTGCTCCGACTCGAACGGGCGCGCGACGCCCTCGAAGGTGAGGCCCTCGGCGCCGGCGACCTTCACGACGGCACCGTTCGGCGCGAGGTTGCCGCGGAGGATCGCGATCCCGCCCCACGGATTGATCGCGTCCCCGGCGGGATGCACGATGTTGCCGTCGGGTCTCGGCGGGGCGAGCTCCGCCAGGTTCTCGGCCTGCGTCTTGCCGGTGACCGTGATGCAATCGCCGTTGAGCAGTCCGGCGTCGAGCAGCTCCTTCATCACCACCGGAACGCCGCCCACCCGGTCGAGGTCGCTCATCACGAACCTGCCCGCAGGCCGCACGTCGACGAGGTGCGGCGTCGCACGCGAGATCCGGTCGAAGTCGTCCAGCTCCAGGTCGACCTCCGCCTCGCGAGCGATCGCGAGCAGGTGCAGCACCGCGTTGGTGGAGCCGGCGAGCGCCATGACCACGCTGATCGCGTTCTCGAACGCCTGCTTCGTGAGTATGTCCCTCGGAAGCGGTCCGCCGGCGGCAACAAGTTCTGCGGCGCGGATCCCACTCTCGCGCGCGAACACCTCGCGCCGGTAGTCCACGGCGGGCGGGGACGCGGCTCCGGGGAGGGAGAGTCCGATCGCCTCACCCACGGCGGCCATCGTGTTCGCGGTGTACATCCCGGCACACGAGCCGGTGGTGGGACAGGCGGCGCGCTCGATCCCGAGCAGCTCGGCGTCGTCGATCGTGCCCTTGGCGTGCGCCCCCACGGCCTCGAAGACATCCTGGATCGTGATGTCGCGGTCCCGATACGTGCCCGGGAGGATGGTGCCCCCGTAGAGATAGACGGCCGGCAGGTTCAACCGGGCCATCGCCATCATCATCCCCGGCTCGGACTTGTCGCAGCCGGCGATCCCCACGAGCGCGTCGAACCGCTCGGCGTGCATCACCAGCTCCACCGAGTCGGCGATCAGGTCGCGGCTCATCAGCGAGGCCTTCATCCCCTCGTGTCCCATCGCGATCCCGTCGGAGACCGCGATCGTGCCGAACTCGAGCGGCACCGATCCGCCTTGCCGGACGCCCTCTTTCGCGAGGGCGGCGAGCTTGCCGAGGTGGTAGTTGCATGGCGTCACCTCGTTCCAGGACGAGGCGACAGCGACCTGCGCTTTACCGAAGTCGTCCTCGGAGAAGCCGACAGCGCGGAGCATCGCGCGGGCGGGTGCGCGATGGGGACCCTCGGTGACCTCCCAGCTGCGTGGGCGATCGTGCTCGCCGGCCATTGGGTACCTTTCGTCGGCGCCTGCGAAGATGCGGGGCTGCAGCCTAACAAGGAGACGTGAGCCCCTCGTGCAGATGACCCTCCCCCCGGACGCCGGCAGAAGCTGGTGGCTCCGCGACGCGCTCGCCCACGATCCGGGCGAACCCGCTCCCCCGCTTCGAGGTGACACGGTCGCCGACGTCGTGATCCTCGGCGGCGGCTACACCGGGATGTGGACCGCTCTGCACCTCACGGACCTCGACCCGGGGATCGACGTCGCGATCGTCGAGCAGGACATCGCGGGCGGCGGCGCCAGCGGTCGGAACGGCGGCTTCGTGAACTCGTTCTGGGGGGACGTCGAGTACCTCGCCCACCGGTTCGGGGACCGGGCCGCGATCGCGCTCTGCGAGACCGGCGAGGAGAGCGTCCGCGCGATCGGACGCTTCTGCGAGGAGCACGGGATCGACGCCTGGTACCGCGCCGACGGCGAGTACGTGGTGGCCGCCTCCGACGATCAGGTGGGCCGATGGGCGGACGGTGTCATCACCGCGGATCGCTTAGGCGTGAACGAGCACTTCCAGGTCCTGTCGGCGGATGAGATGCGCGAGCGGATCACCTCACCGGTGTTCCGAGGGGCGCTGTATCGCAAGGTGGGAGCGACGGTGCATCCCGCGCGCCTCGCCCGCGGGATGCGCCGCGTGCTGTTGGAGCGAGGCGTGCGGATCTTCGAGGACACCCCGGTCACCCGCTTCGGCGCCGGGGAACCATCGCTGGCCGAGACGCCCGGCGGCACGGTCCGGGCCGACGCCGCCGTGGTCGCCCTCAACGCGTGGGCGTCGCACTGGAAGCGGTTCCGCCGCACGGTCGTTGTCCGCGGCTCCTACATCGTGCTCACCGAGCCGGCGCCCGAGAAGCTCAAGGAGATCGGCTGGACGGACGGGTCGGGGCTCGCCGACATGCGCGCAGCGATCCACTACGTGCGCACGACGCCGGACGGCAGGATCTCGTTCGGGATCGGGGGCATGCAGCCGAACCTCGCCCGGCGGATCGGCCCGAAGTTCGCCTACGACGAGCATGCGGTGCGGATCGCCGTCGCGGACCTGCACCGGATGTTCCCCGGGTTCGTCGACGTCCCGGTCGAGGCGGCGTGGGGCGGCCCGATCGACGTGTCCGGCCACCACCTGCCCACGTTCGGGACGATCGGCCCCGGCAACGTGCACTACGGGCACGGCTACACGGGCAACGGAGTCGGCCCGGCCCACCTCGGGGGCAGGATCATGGCGCATCGGATCCTCGGGAAGGCCGACCCGGTCCTGGACCTGCCTCTCGTCGATCTGGAGCCGCTCCGGTTCCCGCCTGAGCCCGTCCGGTCGCCGGGCGCGCTCGTCGCCAACACCGCGATCCGCCGCAAGGACGAGGCGGAGGACGATGGCGAGGAACCGAACCCCCTGATCGATTTCGTCGCGAAGCTCCCGCGGCGTCTCGGCTACAACCTCGGCCCGTAGGCGCTCAGACCGCGAACGGTTCGTAACCGGGCGCGACGAGCGGCCAGGGGTTCGTTCGTTCCCATGCCTCGGCGACCGAGAGCGCCATGTCGTCTCGGAAGCGCGGCGCCGTGATCTGAAGCCCGAAGGGCATGCCCTCGGGCATCAGGCCCGCGGGCACGCTGATCGCAGGATGCCCGGTCATGTTCTGTGGGTCGGTGTTGTAGGAATCGGGACCCTCCCCCGGCCGCCCCGTCGCGTCGTCCCCGACCCCGTCGAGCGTCATCGTCTTGAAGCAGTTCGTCGGCGTGAGCAAGACCGCGTCGTCGCCGAGCAGGAGATCCAATTCCCTGACGTACTCGAAGCGACGGCGGCGGGCGACCATGTAGTCGTCGAGTGGCCGCTTCCTCGCGTACTCCACGACGTCTCGGAAGACGGGAGAGAATCGCTCGAAGTTCGTTTCGCAGAACTCCCAGCCGAAGTGGTGCACGTGCTCGAGCGCGCAGAGCACGAGCCAGTCCTCGCTCGGGTTCCCCGCGCGGAAGATCTCCGATGGCCGGATCGGCTCGACGGGCAGACCTATGTCGCGTTCAAAGGTGCCGAGTGCAGCATCGAACGCGCCCTGGACAGGTTCAGGGAGCGGGCCGAAGTCCACCAGACGGGGAGCCGCGATCGCGCGGGCGGGCCTCCCGGCCGGCATGGGGAACGGGTACGGCAGGGCGCTCGGGTCGCCCGGCACCGGTCCGGCCTCGATCCCCAGGAGGAGACGAGCGTCGTCGACCGTCTGCGCGAGCGGCCCGAACGTCGAGAGATCGATCCAGTTCGGGACCGGCTCGCGGCCGATCACGCCGTTGGTTGGCTTCAGGCCGACCAACCCAGAGCATCCCGCCGGGATACGGATCGACCCGCCACCGTCCGTCGCGGTGGCGATCGGTGCCATGCCGGCCGCCATCGCCGCCGCGGAGCCCCCCGATGAGCCGCCGGGTGAGGCCTCGACGTTCCACGGGTTCCGCGTCGCGCCGTACAGGAGGTTGTCCGTGAACCCCGCGAACGCGAACTCGGGCTGATTCGTCTTGCCCACCACGATGGCGCCGGCGGCCTTGAGGCGTCGCGGGATCAGCCCGTCGGCGGCAGCCGGCGGCGCATCCGCGAACACCGTCGAGCCGTAGGTGGTGGGGACACCTTGGACGTCCTCCATGTCCTTGACGAGCAGCGGGACCCCCGCGAGCGGACCCGCATCGTCTCCGGCACCGATGCGTTCGTCGAGCTCACGGGCCTCGTCCATCGCCTGCTCGCGAACCGAGATCACGGCGTTCATGGTTGGGTTCAGGCGCTCGATCCGCTCGAGGGACATCCGAACGAGCTCTTCGGCCGAGACACGCCGTCCTCGTACGGCCGATGAAAGCTCCTCGAGCATGCGGCGCAGCGTAGCCGAGTCCGTCCTGCGGCGGCGGGCGCTAGGCTCGGCACTCACTCATCGACGAAGGCGGACGAACGCATGGCGGCGGATCGGTCGTACGTGAGGGAGAACGAGGCGGAGCTGACACGCATGCGGAACCTCGTCGACTCCTTGAGCGACGAGGAGCTCGCCGCGCCGATGGAGGCGGGCTGGACCGTGGCGGCCGTCCTCGGTCATCTAGCGTTCTGGGAGCACCGGATCGTGACGCTCGTCGACCGCTGGGGCCCGGATGGGAAGGGAACGCCGCCGGACGCGCCGGGCAGCTACGACCAGGAGGCCGTGGACTGGATCAACGACTCGGGCAAGCCGCTCTTCCTCGCGCTGTCTCCGAGGGTTGCCGCCCAGGTCGCGTTGGATGCCGCCGCCCAGGCCGACCAGCGAGTGGCCGATCTCTCCGACGACCTGCTGGCCGCCAACGAGCGTTCGGGCAGGTACATCAACCCGCTGCGTGCCGACCACCGCCGCGAGCATGTCGACGACATCGAACGATCGCGCTCGCGCCGATAGATGGACATCCGACTCTCCCGCGCAGATCGAGCCCTCCAGCAGAAGGCCCGCGAGTTCACCGACCAGGTGCTCCTGCCGCTCGAGGACGAGTGTGAGGAGCACGACGGCCTGACGCCGGAGAGCGCCGACGCCGCGAAGCAGGCCGTCCTCGACTGGGATTTCCACGCGATCAACCACACCGAGGCCGACGGCGGCCGGGGCCACGACCTGTTCGCCCAGATGCTGATCGAGGAGCAATGGGGCCGAGCGACCGGCGCGCTCTGGGACATCCCATGGCGGCCGTCGATCCCGCTCGCCGCAGGCACCGAGGAGCAGAAGGACCGGTTCCTGCGTCCGGCCTGCCGCGGGGAGCGGCGGGACGCCTACGCGATCACCGAGGAGGCGGCGGGCTCCGACCCCACGATGGTCGAAACGACGGCGGAGCGCGATGACGAGGCCTGGACGGTCACGGGCAAGAAGTGGCACGTCACTTCCGGCGACGTCGCCGACTTCTTCCTGGTCCACACGCACGTCGACGGCGACCCGGCGAAAGCGACGATCTTCCTCGTCGACAAGGACTCCCCCGGCGTGCGTCTGGTGCGAACGCCCGCCTACATGCATACGTTCGTCTTCGAGCACCCGATCTTCGCCTTCGAGAACGTCCACGTGGGCGACGACCGGATCCTCGGAGAGATCGGGCAGGGCTTCGAGCTCACGAAGGACTGGTTCGTCGAGGAGCGGTTGATGATCGGCGCACGGACGGTCGGCGCCGCCACGCGCGCGCTCGAGCTCTCGCTCGACTTCGCGAAGGAGCGCCGCCAGTTCGGACGACCGATCGTCGACTTCCAGGCCGTCGAGTTCATGCTCTCGGACATGGCCGCCGAGCTCATGGCGGCGAAGTCGATGCTCTACCGGGTCTGCTGGCAGGGAGCGCGTGGCGGCGCCGATCGCAAGGAACTGCACGCGATGGCCGCAGGGGTCAAGCTCGTCTGCAGCGAGACCGCCGGACGGATCGTGGACAAAGCCGTCCAGATCCACGGCGGACGCGGGTACATGCGCGAGCAGCCGGTCGAGCGCCTGTGGCGAGAGCTACGCGTCGACCGGATCTGGGAGGGCACCTCGGAGATCCAGCGGCTGGTGATCGGCAACGAGCTGCGGAAGCGCGGGTCGGACCTCTACACGGGCTGGCCGTCGGAGACCTGACTCACTCGAGGAAACCCGGCTGCAGCGGGCCCGAGAGGATGTTCAGCCACGTGAGCAGCGGGTAGGACAGACCCACGAGCCCGAGGATCAGGCCGATGAAGTAACCGCCGCCGCCCTCGCCGCCGGTCGAGGTCATGATCGAGGAGAGAACCGCCATCAGGCCGAGAACGGCGGCGAGGGCGGTGAGCTGTTCAGCGAGTTGTCCCCCGTAGGCCACCTGCGAGGAGTACTGGCCGAGGATCTGGCTGTCCGGCTCGATCCGGTAGATCCACAGGACGGCGCTGGCGAGCGCGCCGGCGAGCCCGGTCACGATCGACACGATCCCCATCGGGTTCGCATGTCTGCCCGAGCTTCCGAAGACCGCCATCAGGTTCTATCCAAGCACCCTGTCACCTCGGCGGGCAAGCCTGGGATGTCGAGTCCCGCGCCGCCCCTCACGAAGTCGTAGCGGATGCCCGACCACTCGCCGGGAA
>Ga0299913_10000823_pt1 | contig 21044 bp, 20 predicted proteins | sample RVTome_9_FD_201360 | JGI IMG/M metagenome (GOLD analysis project Ga0299913, IMG submission 201360) | Soil microbial communities from uranium-contaminated site in the Upper Colorado River Basin, Wyoming, United States - RVT155D38 (version 2) ... | reverse complement strand
CGCCGTCGATCTGGTGGAGCTTCGCTTCGAACGCCTCGCCGTGGGCCGACAGGCGCGCCGTGATGCTCCAGTACTCCTCGGCGACGAAGGCGCGGATCTCCTTCTCGCGCTCGGCGATCAGGCGGAGCGCGACGGTCTGGACGCGGCCCGCCGACAGCCCGGGCCGGATCGGCTTCCACAGCAGGGGGCTGACCTGGTAGCCGACGAGGCGGTCGAGGATGCGGCGCGCCTGCTGCGCGTCGACCTTGCGCATGTCCAGCTCGCCGCTGCCCTCCAGCGCCCTGCCCACCGCGTCCTTGGTGATCTCGAAGATGCGCGCGCGGCGGAAGCGCCGGTCCTGGCCGCCTTCCCGCCCGAGCAGCTCGGCGACGTGGAACGCGATGGCCTCGCCCTCGCGGTCCGGGTCCGTCGCCAGGATCACCTCGTCGGCCGCCTGCGCCGAGCGCTTGAGGTCCTGGATGACCCGGCCCTTGCCCCGGATGGTCACGTAGCGGGGCTCGAAGCCCTCGTCCACGTCCACGCCCAGCTCGCGGGTCGGCAGGTCGCGCACGTGCCCCACCGAGGCCTTCACTTCGTACCCGCCTCCGAGATAGCGCCCGATGGTGCGCGCCTTCGCCGGAGATTCCACCACCACCAGCCTCGTCGGTGCCTTCGCCATACGCTCCCGGCTTTCGTCGTCTCGGGCGTCGCCCTGGGACGCCATCCTGGGCCCCGCCTACGCGCCTAGGGGCCGTTGGTTCCGCCGGGATGGTCCGTCGCGCCCGCGCGCGCGCCGCGTACCGCGCGCGCGAGATCCGCGGCGATGGACTCCGGGTCCCGGCCCCCGGTCTGCACGTGAAGCGCCGCCAGGCGGTACGACGGCTCGCGTTCCGCGAGGAGGGACGCCGCCGCGAGCGGGTCCGCCGCGGAGAGCCGGGGCCGCCGGCCGATTCCCTCGGCGCCGGCGCGCCGCACGGCCTCCTCCGGGCCGACTCGCAGCCAGACCGACAGCGTGCCGGCCGGCAGCGAGGGCCATCCGCTGCGCTCGCTCGACGGCCAGCCGCCGCCCGTCGCGACCACGACCTCGTCGCCGCCGATCGCCGCGCGTGCGGCCTCGGCCTCCAGCTCGCGAAAGGCCGCCTCCCCGGCGCCGGCGAACAGCTCGGCGATGGACGCACCCGACCGCGCCTCCACCGCCCTGTCCACGTCCACGAAGCCCCAGCCCAGGCGTCGCGCGAGCGCCTCCCCCACCGAGGTCTTGCCCGCCGCCATGAAGCCGACGAGGACCACCCGGCGCGGCGGGCTCACCCCTGCGCAGCGGGGTCCACGCCGGACTCGTAGTCCGGCGGCGCGTCCGCAGGGCCGGCGGCGCCCTCCGCGCGCAACCGTCGCGCGCGCGCCGCGAGCCGGTCCAGGTACCCCTCGAGGTTCCTCCGCGTCTCCGCCATCGAGTCACCGCCGAACTTCTCGAGCATGGCGTCGGCCAGGACCGTCGCCGCGACGGCCTCGCCGACGACGCCCGCGGCGGCGAGCGCGGCCACGTCGCTGCGTTCGCGGATGGCGTCGGCCCTGCGGTCGGTGCGCAGGTCGATGCTGCGCAGCGGCTTCATCAGCGTGGACAGGGGCTTCATCGCGACGCGCGCGACGAGCGGCTCGCCCGTGGTCATGCCGCCTTCCAGCCCGCCCGCGTTGTTGCTGGTGCGGCGGTAGCCGCCGGCCGCGCGACGGCCCGGCGCCGCCTCGATCTCGTCGTGGACGGCGGAGCCCGGACGCGCCGACGCGGCGAACCCCAGGCCGATCTCCACTCCCTTCATCGCCTGGATCGACATCAGCGCGCCCGCCAGGCGCCCGTCCAGGCGGCGGTCCGACGCGGCGTAGCTGCCCAGCCCGACGGGCACCCCGCGCACGACGACCTCGAAGACCCCGCCCAGGGTGTCCCCCGCCTCCGCCGCCGCGTCGATCGCGGCGACGATGCGCGCCTCGGCGCCGGCGTCGAGCACGCGCACGGGGGACGCGTCGCTCGCGGCGTTGATGTCGTCGGGCCAGCGCTCGGGCGCGGGGACCTCGACGCCGCCCAGCGCCACGACGTGGCTGCCGACCGTGACGCCGAGCTCGGCGAGCAGCCGCTTGGCGACGGCGCCCGCCGCGACGCGCATCGCGGTTTCCCGGGCAGACGCCCGCTCCAGCACGTCGCGCGCGTCGGAGCGGTCGTACTTGAGCACGCCGACCAGGTCGGCGTGTCCCGGACGCGGCAGGTGCACGCGGCGCAGCGCGGCGTCGTCGGCGCCCTCGGACGGCGCCGCCGGCGCCATCGCGACGGACCAGTTGTCCCAGTCGCGGTTCCACAGCAGGAGGGCGATCGGCGCGCCGATGGTCTCGCCGAGGCGGACGCCCGCCAGGACCTCGATGCGGTCCTGCTCGATCTTCATGCGCGCCCCCCGCCCGTAGCCGCCCTGGCGGCGCTTCAGCTCGGGGTCGATGTCGCGCTCGGCGCTCAGGCCCAGCCCCGCGGGCACGCCCTCGATCACGGCGACGAGACCGCGCCCGTGCGACTCCCCCGCCGTGCGAACCGTGAAGCGCATCCGCACCCCCCTTTTTCAGCGACCTGCCGGGCAGCCTCTCTGCGGGACCCGGATGCGAAAGAGCCCGGCCGGACCGGGCTCTTCCATAGTCGTTCGGGGAGGAACGGGGCGCAACGGCGCCCGATCGCACGGCTCGGCGGCCGCCGCGGTCAGCCCGAGACGTCCTCCGCGCGCACGTCGACGATCACCACGCCGCCGGAATCGGTGACGCCGAAGAGCTTGAGCACGACGCACTTCGGATCACCCGGACACGTGCGCCCCGCGTTGTCGGTCGCGAACGGGAGCGACGCGCGCAGCGGTCCGGCGATGTTGTCGCGGATGAAGATCTCGCCCAGCTCGAAGAAGTGGAACGTGTCGATCGCCTTGAGGCTCTGTCGGCGCGTCCCCACGAACGCCACGGTCGTCTCGTTCGACGCGCGGGCCGTGTCGTGCTGCGGGTGGAACGTCGCCCCCGCGCCGCCGTCCTGCAGCCCCTCCTGGAACACGCCCTGGAGGCGCAGGTCGCCCACGGGGTCGTTGCCCCCCGTGAAGAAGTACGCCCCGAGCTGGCCGCGTGCAACGCCCAGCGAGCCGTCCTCGTTCAGGCCGACGCCGTTGACCACCTCGGCGGCGTTGCTGACGATGTCGGCGACCTCGGTCGGCGCCGACAGCGAGCCGAACCCGCCGGCCTCCTCGGCGTTCCAGATGATGATCCGGCCGGTGGGCGCGGTGGCGCCCTCGCCGAAGGCGATGTGCTCCCGGTTGCCGGACGCCGCCAGGAAGGTCGTGTCGCTCAGCCCGACCTCCTCCAGCACCCAACCGCCGCGCGAGGAGAAGACATCGGAGCCCTCGAGCCGCAGCGTGTCGAGCGCCGCGCCGAGCGGCTTCACGCCGCTGTCGATCACGTTCTGCGGGAAGCCCGGCACGTGGTCGAAGATGCGCACCCCGTCGCTCGGGGACGCGCCGCCGGGCACGATGAACATGCTGTCCACGCGGGCGATCGAAATCTTGTTGTCGGTGTCGTCGACGGCGTCGCCGACGAACAGGAACGTCACCTCGGGCACGTCCGCGCCGCTGGACGGATCCGGGTCCTCGTCGACACGGCGGATCGAGCCGTTGTCGGCGGCCGGCGTGGGGCGGGTCGAGTACAGCAGCCGCCCGCGCGAATCCTGCGCGACGAACATCGGCCGGTCGCTGAAGTCGAAGAACTCGCCGGTGTAGCGGATGACGCCGGAGACGATCTGCTCGGTGAGCTCGAAGAGCACCTCGTTCGGCGTGAACAGCCGGCGTGCCCCGTCCTCCGTCGGCGTGCCGTCCAGCGACACGAACGACACGTTCGTGCCCCCGGAGTTCGCCACGATGAGGGTGTCCTCCGTCTGGTTGAGGAACAGCCCGAACGGCTCCGACCCCACCTTGATCGGGTCCTGGAAGGCGAGCACGTCGAAGTCCAGGCGCTCGATCTGATTGCGGTCGATGTTGCTCAGGTAGAGCCGCCGCCGGCCGACGTCCACGCGGGCGTCGGCGATGATCCCGCCGTCGGCCAGCCTGATGGTCCGGCCCTCCACGACGAGCACCTCCACGCGCAGGCCGGCGGATCCGGCGGCCACGGTGTCGCCGGGCTGCGCGGTCCCGTTGCAGGCGAGCCGCTGCTCGGTGGAGCTGACGGCGGCCGCGCAGTTGTCGGACGCGTCCACCGCGAACGCGTGAATCCGGAACACGACGGTGTCGGGCAGCGACAGCGTGTCCACGAACTGCTCGGGCGTGAACGCGAAGGTGCGCACGACCGTGCCCGTCCTCGCCGGCGTGAACGCCGCGGTCTCGCGCGGGCGCAAGGCCAGCGTGTCCGCGCCGTTGATGCCGATCACCGCGACGCCGACGCGGTCGAGGCCGCTCCCGCCGGGCGCGTCGCGCGCCGTGATGGTCACCTCGAGCCCGTCGGTGACCTCGAGGCGCTGCGCCGCGGCGACGTCGAGGCTCAGGAACGGCGCCTCGGTGTCGTTGCCGCCGCTCAGCGCTACGGGCAGCGACAGCACCTCCGTGGCACCGGGCTCATCGAGCGTGTTGCGGCCGGTCGCGCTCAGCTCCAGCACGCCTTCCACGCCCGCCGGGATCACGACGGCCGTGTCGATCAGGATGCTGTCCAGCGCCGGCTCGAAGTCGAACGTCAGGGTGTCCTCGAGCAGGTTGTCCAGGATGATCTGGACGCGGCGGACCCCGTTGGGGTCGCTGGCGTCCAGGCGGATGCCCAGCGCGAGGCCCGCCTGCACCTGCTGCCCGTCCGCCGGGTTCAGGAACACCAGCCTCGGTCCCTGGAGGACGGCGATCGCCAGTACGGCCGCGTCGCTCTCGTTGGCCTCCACGTCGCGCGCGCGCGCCTCGACCATGATCTGGTTCGAGCCGAGCGGGTCGGGCAGGACGAAGCGCGCCTCGGCGCTCGCCGGTGACGCCGCCGGACTCACGACGATGGTCGTGTCGGCCTGCGCCGCGCCGCTGAGCGTGACGGCGATCTCGCTGACGCCGCGCGCCGCGCGGGCGTCGACGGTCACGATCAGCGTGTCCCCCGACCGGACCGAAGAGGGTCCGGACAGGCTCAGGATCTGCGGCGTGGCGTCGCCGGGGTCGTTCGTGAAGGCGTTATCGCCGTCGCACGCCGTGCCGAGCAGCGCGACGGCGGCGGCCGCCGCGACCCACCGGGTGCGCGGCGCCGTCCGCCGGACGAAGGAACTCATAGGGCATCCGCTTTTTCGATGTAGGGCGTGACCATGATCAGCAGGTCGCGCTTGTTCTCGCGCTCCTGCGTGGTCCGGAACAGCGCACCCAGGACGGGGAGGTCCATGAGAAGCGGGATGCCCGTGCGCACCTGTGTCTTCTCGATCAGCGTGAGGCCGCTGATCACCGCCGTTTCGCCATCCTCCAGGAGGACCTGCGTGTCGGCTTCCTGGGTCTGGAACGTCACGCCGATGTCGGACGGCGCGAGCGCGATGTTGCTTCGCTCCGCGTGGATCTCGAGTAGCACCTGGTCGCCGGTCACGTGCGGCGTGATCTCCAGGATGATCCCGGTCTCCTCGAGGTTGACCGTCGCGCGCGGCCCGCCCGCGCCGCCCTGCGCCTGCGCGTCCAGCACGCGGATCGGCGTCCGCTCGCCGACCTGCACCCGCGCGGTGCGGTTGTCCATCGTGCGGATCGACGGGACGGCCTGTATGTCGGTGAGGCTGAGCTGCTGCAGCGCCTCCAGGAAGCCCACCAGCGTGTGCCGGCCCAGCACCAGCGAGCCGAGGATCTGCAGCGCCGGCGCCGTGACGCGGTTGTTCGCGTTGGCCAGCGCCGCGATGGACGATCCTCCGAGCAGCACCACGTCGTCGTTGGTCTGCTCGCTCGGTTCCAGCACGCCGTCCCCGTCCGAGTCGAGGAACCCGGGCGTGACGCGGTTCAGCTGGTTGCCCTGCGAGTCCTTGATGTCGTAGACGATGCCCAGCTCCTCGATCGCCGTGCGGTCCACGAAGATGATCTTCGCGGCGACGGTGACCTGGGGCGTGCGCACGTCGAGCTGGTCTATGATGGGCGCGATCCGCTCCACGACGCTCTGCCGGTCGGTGACGATGAGCGAGTTCGTGTTGCCGCTCATCGCGATGCGCCCGCTGTCGGACAGCAGGGGCTCGATCGCCGGGACGATCGAATCGACGCTCGCGTAGCGGATGCGGAACTGGCGCGTGACCGATTCCTCGAGGGACTCGATGCGGCGCAGCTCCTCGAGCTTGTCCACCCGGATGATGCCGCTGTCGGTCTCGCGCGCCTCGAGGCCGTGCGCGCGCAGGATGGCCTGCAGCGCGACGTCCCAGGGCTGGTCGTTGATAGTCGCGTCGACCATCGCCTCGACCTGAGACCCGACCACGATGCTTCGCCCGGAGAACGCCGAGAACGTCGCGATCACGCTGCGGATCGGCTCGTCCTCGAACGTCACCGTGATGCGCGGCTCTTGGCGCGCCCGCGGAATCGCCGGCGCGTCGAGGCGGCCCTCGGCGGCGCGCGCCTCGGAGCCGGAAGCCGGCACGGTCATCGGCGCCGGGTGGCTGGCCGAGGCCAGCCCGTCGCGGGGCCCGGCGGGGGCGCCGGCGGCCCACGCTTCGAACGTACCGGACGGGTTCGGGAAGCTCAGGCGGATGAGCCCTTCGCGCCGCTCCACCGCGTACTCGACGGGCGCCTGGAGCTCGATCACGACGCGCACGACGTCCGGCTTGAACTGGCTCGTGCGCACGCCCAGCACGCCGCCCCGGTCGATGCCGGGAAAGAGGTACGCCGGCAGCGCGTGGCGGGCGCCTGGCACGTCGATCACCAGCCTCGCCGGTCCGTTGAGCATATAGTCCGACGGCGTCGCCGGGCCGTCGACATCGATCTCCACGACGGTGCGTTCGCCGGCCGGGAGGATGCGCAGTCCCCGGACGTCGGCCGCGTCGGCGCGCTCGCCGTCCAGGGGAGCCGGAGCCGGCGCGTGCGCCATCGCCGGCACGGCGCCGGTCGCCGGGGCGGCCATGAGGGCGGCCCACAGCGCGTACGCGGCCCTCACGGCGCTTCTCCCTGCTCGTCGAGCCCCAGCTCCAGCACTTCCTGCCGCTGGATCCCGAAGTTGTCGACGCTGAAGATCACGCGCGTCGGGCCGATGTCGAGCACCTGGGCGTCGCCGATGACGTCGCCGCGCCGGACGCGGTGGCGCTTGCCATCCCCGTCGGCCACGACCGCGACGCTCCGGTCCGCCCCGCCCGAGTAGATGATGCCGTGCAGCCGGAGCTCGTCGAAGCGGGGGCCCAGGTCCCCCCTGCGCGACAGCGCTGAGAAGGGGTCCCTGCGCCCCGACACGGGGTACCGGAACACCTCGCGCTCGTACTCGAGCTCGACCGCCGGCGCCGCCCGCGGCGGCGCCTTGGCCTGTGCATGCGCCGCGGGCGCGCCGAACAGCAGCGCCGCCCCGGCGATCAGAAAGCTACGTCCTCTCATCGCCCCCACCCCCCGTCGAATCCGCCACCTCTCCAGGCCGCGGCAGCACGTACGTCTCGATCCGGAAGGACGCCTGCACGGCGTCGACGCCGGCGGCGGCGTCCCCGCGCGTGGCGGTGACTTCCAGGTCGATCGGCGTGATGATGCGCGGCAGCGATCCGATCTCGCTCAGGAACAGCCCGACTTCGTGGTACTTCCCCGTTACGCCCATCTCGTACGTCTGGCGCGTGTAATACGACCCGCGTGCTTCCGTCTCCGGACGGACGAGCGCGAGGTCGACCCCGACCTGCTGCGCGCGCTCCGAGATGTCGGAAAGGAGCTGCGGGACCTCGTCGCGGCTCGGGATGAGCCGCTCGAGACGTCCCGTGTACTGCTCGTAGATCTCCAATCGCCGTTCGAGCTCGGCGCCGCCCGTGCTGGCGAGCGTACGGGCCGACTGGTTCTGCGCCTGCATCGTCTCCAGGCGCTCCTCCATCGTGGCGATCTCCTCGGCCGCCTTGCCGTGGAAGAAGTACCAGTAGCCCCCGAGCACCAGCAGCGGCGCCATCACCGCGAGCAGCTTCTTCTGCTTGGCCGGATCCTGTGGCAGCAAAGGCATCGCCCTACCTCCCCCCCGCGGCGCCCGCGACGGAGGCCGCGCCCACGGCGGCCAGCGCCGGTGCCTCGTCCCCGGTAGCGTCGAAGACCGGAACCGTCTCGATGAGGTCCGGTTCCGGCTCCTCGTAGCGCCCCGCGATGATGAATTCGTAGAGACGGCGCTCGTCCTCCAGCACCTGCTCGGTCGACTCGAAGCGCACGTCCCGAATGAAGGGCGAGCCCTCGAGCGACTGCAGGAAGCTGGTCAGTGCGAACGTCGTCCCGGTGCGCCCCTCCAGGCGGAACGTCGGCAGGGGCCCGCCGGCCGTCTGCGCGACCTGCGTCAGCCAGGTGTACTCCGGCAGCGCCCGCGCGACTTCGTCCATCACGTGGGGCCACACGTAGCGACCCGCGTCGATCTGCTGGATGATCTCCAGCTTCTCGGCGATCGTGTCCTGACGCGCCTTCAGGGTCGCGTTGGACGCGATGACCTGGGCGAAGCGCGCGCTGTCCTGGCGCGCCGCCTCGATGGCCACGTCCAGGTCCGCCTTCTGCGACCGGGCGCCCATGAACATCCACGCCAGCAGCATCGGCGCGACGATCCAGGCGGCCGCGACCGCCACGTTCCAGCGGTCCGGACCCCCGTCCGAGGACCGCCCGCGGGGTAGCGAAAAGCCTACCTTGCGGGTGCGCCGCTTCCGACGTGCGCCTGGAGCAAGGTTGATCTCGATCACGGCCGCCTCCCTCTCACGCTACCTTGCGCAGTGCCAAGCCCACCGGGAGCATCAGCATTGGCGCCAGTTCTTCGATGTTGGTGGACTGCAGGATCTCCGGGCGGATCGCCAGCCGCTGGAGCGGGTTGGCGATCTCCGTGCGGACGCCCAGGCGGTCGGCCAGAGCGTCCACGATGCCCGGCACGCGCGCGCCGCCTCCGCACATGAACGCGCGGCCCAGACGGCCGCCGCCCGACTGCGCGAGGACGAAGGCCGCGGCGCGCTCGACTCCGAGCGCGAGCTCCTCCGCCCGGTCGCGGACGAAAGCGTCCACGTCCACCGCGCCGCCGTGCCCCTGGATCGCTTCCTCGGCCGCGTCGGCGGTCATGCCGCGTTCCCGCTGCAACGCCTCTCGCAGGCGCCGCGACCCGAACGGGATGTCGCGCACGAGCACCGGGACGCGGTCCTCCAGCAGATTGATGTTGGTGGTCTCGTGGCCGATGTTCAGCAGCGCGACGAGTCCGTCCATGTCCTCGGGGTAGTTCAGCTCGAAGGCGTTGTGCAGCGCGAAGGCGTCGACGTCTACGACCTTCGCGGCGACGTCCGCATCCCCCAGCAGGCCGATCCTGTTCTCTATCAGCTCGCGCTTGGCGGCGACCAGCAGCACGCTCATCTGCGGGCCGGCGCCGGCCGGATCGAGGATCTGGAAGTCGAGCTGCACGCTCTCCATGTCGAACGGCACGTGCTGCTCGGCCTCCCAGCGGATCACGTCGCGGGCATCGGACTCCGTCATCCGGTCCATGCGGATCTTCTTGATGATCACGTCGTGCCCGCCGACGGCCGCGATGACGTCGGCCTTCTTCAGGTCCGCGCCGTCCAGGACGGCCCGGAGCGTCTCCGTGACGAGCACGGGGTCCATGATCTCGCCCTCGACGATCGCGTCCGGCACGAGCGGGCTGGTCGTGAGACGCACGACCTCCGGCTCGTCGCCGGAATGATCCACGACGACCAGCTTGATGAACCCGCTGCCGATATCCAGGCCAGCGGACAACCGGTTACGGCCGAACATCGCCATTGCCTTGTGTGGTTCGTGTTGCACCCGGGGGATGGTGAGGGCCGGCCGGTACCGTGTACCGCCGCCACATCGTCGTCCTCCCCGCCTCCGCGTCTCCCTCGACCCAGGCGCGAGCGGTGCGCGGTCCCTGCCGCGCCGCCGCCCTTGCCGATGCCGCTCCCCTCCCGCACGCCTCCCGTACCTCTCCCGCAGCCATCGGTCTGCCTAATACGTTAGCGCACCGGTGGCCGTCAGGTCCACCCAGCTGCGGTCGCCGACCGGGAACGCCCGGTTGATCAGCGCGTTCAGAGCCACCGCGCGCTCGACCGCGCAGCTCGAGAACTGGATCTCCGGATTGCCGGCGAATCCGCTCTCCACGCCGACGTCCGCGTAGCTCAGGACCATGGCGGCGCCGTGGATCTCCGCGCCGCCGGAACCGATGTCCAGCCGTCCCTTCACGATGACGATGCCGTAGAACTCGAAGCCGCCGCCCAGTCGCAGGTCGCCGTCCACCAGCAGGATGCCCTGCCCCCGCGCGTTGGAGTTGATCGTTACGTCTCCGTTCGCGTGGATGAGCGGAAAGTGGCCCGCGCACGCATCCGTCGGGTCGGTGGGGGCGCCCCAATTGTCCCCATCGAAGGTGTTGCAGGCGCCGCCGCTCAGGTACGACGGCTCCATCATGTTCATGACCGCCCCCGCGGGAATCTGGTAGGCGTCGTCCGCCATGGCCGCGAGGCGGTCGTAATCCAGGCCGCCGTAGTCCAGGAAATCTTCCTCGGACATGGCGGTGTCCTGGTCGACGGCCGGATCGCCCTCGAGGTCGGTGTTGTTCTTCTTCTTGATCGTCGTGCTGTCCTTCGCCAGGACGCCGGGGCCGTCGGCGCCGACCGGGCAACCGCTCCAGCCCGACGGACCCTCGTCCAACCCGCTCACCGCCGCCGCGCCCTGGAAGTTGATGCCGCCGTAGGTCATCAGTGCCTGCTCGGCGCCAAAGTCGAGGTCCAGGGTGCGCACGACCATGCCCGTACGGCGCGCTGCGCCCCCGTGCCGGCCTCCGCCGGTCACCCGGCCGGTCGATTCCACGTAGAAGAGCCGGTCGCCCAGGCCCCGCACGGAGACCGAGTACTCCGAGGCCACGCCGTCGGACACCACCGACACCGCTTGGAAGCCGTCGGCCGCGACGATGGCATCGTCGGGCACCGAATCGTCGTAGAACGCCATCGGCTTGCTGCCGATGAGCTCGTTCAACCCGCGTTCGGCGGCGAAGAAGGCGTCGGCGGCGTACTGGGTGCTGTAGCCGATGCGCGACTCCTGGGACGCGGCGAAGAATCCCGCCGTGACGAGGGCGCCCACGATCACGAGGGCGAACACCGCCCCCGCCAGCGCGAAGCCCCTTTCCTGCATCCGTACGACGCTCATGATATCTCTCAGTTCAGGGCGCTCTGGTCGTTGTTTCGCAGGAAGACCGACACCGTGAGCGAATCCTCGTAGAATCCGTCGGCCTCCACGCTTCCCGCCGCCTGCCGTCCCTGGACCGCGATCGTGAAGAACGACACGTCGTCCAGGTCGGCCGCGGCGACCGCCCCTCCCCCACCCAACTCGACGTTGTCCGCGTCGAAGAACTCGAAGCGGAGACCGTCCCTTCCGCTCGCCAGCGGGCCGACGAGCGGCACGACATCGCCCGCGGCCATGCGCCGGCCGAGCACCACCTCGCCGCCCACCGAATACCGCCCGTACACCATGCGCTCGAAGGTGCGCGCGGGCGCTCCGCGAGTGACGCCCGCGAAGCCGAGGCCCGAGGTAATGGTCAGCGTCGCGACCCGGTGCGTCCCGTCGGCCGCGCCGCTGAGCGTCTCCTTCGGCCAGGCCACGCCGCAGCCCGGGGGTGACGCGCCGTACGCGACCGCGGCCACCTGGCCGGGGATCCAGGCGTCGTCGTCGTTATCGATGAGGTCCGCGCCCTGCGAGAAGACGAAGATGCTGTCGCCCGCCTCGAACGGCTGGCCGAGCTCCCACATCGACAGGACCCCTCCGACGCCGGCGTTGCAGACGAAGCCGATGTTCCTGAGCACCCTGACCGCTACCGAGTCCGCGCTAGCCGCGACGAGGTCCTGGCCGGTGGCGCTGATCTCGCGCAGCTCGCCGGAGAGGACCGCGAGCGTCGTGCGCGACGCCTCCTGGGCCGAAATGACCGCGCTCTGACGCTGGAACGTCCTGTTCTGGATCGACAGCGTCTGGAAAACGGCGCCCAGGATGACGGCTCCCAGCACGGCCACGACGAGCAGCTCGGCCAGCGTGAAGCCCGCCTCCGCCCGGGCATCGCCCGGCGCGCGGCCGGCGTCCGGCCGGCGCGGCCCCTGCGGCGGGCGGGCGGGATCGGTTCGCGTACCGGCGCGCATCAGTCGATCCTCGCCAGCGTGATCCGGAACGTGTCGAGCTTGGCTTCGACGAACCCGGAGCCAGGCACGTAGCCCGGGCCCTTCGTTATGACCGAGACCTGGCGCTTCGTGGACGTGCCGTCGGTGACGTTCCACCAGACGTCGTAGCTGCCGACCGTTTCGGCGTCGGCCTCGGCGCGGTCGCCGATCGCGCCGAAGGGCTGCGCCCGCAGTCGCTCGGTCACCTGCTGCACCGCGAACGAGCGCTCGGTGCGGATGTCGGCGGCGCGGGTCTGCAGGATCAGCGTCCCCATCACCGACGCCATCGCCAGCAGGCCGACCGAGAGCACGACGAGCGCCACCAGGAGCTCGATGACCGTGAAGCCGGCGGACCCGCGCGCTCCGCCGATCACAGCGCCTCCACCTGGCCGAGCGGCCGCACGAGCAGGCGCGCGGCCCGGTTCCGGAAGCGGAGCCCGACCGTCTGGTTGGCGTCGAAGTTGGTGCAGGCGGACAGCGCGTATCCCCGCGAGCTGTAGCAGATCGACAGAGCGGCGTCGGCGATCAGGTCGGTCCCGTAGTCGTGGTCCAGGTTCACGACCTCGAGGGTGTCGCCGGCCTGGACGAGCGTCACGGTGTCGAGGTCCGGATCGATGTCCAGCGAGGCGGCGCCGCGGTCGATGGCGAGCGAGCGAGCGCGCGCCGCCATGTGGATGACGGCGGCGCGGCTGTCGTCCAGTGCCCGGTGCTCCATGAAGGAGCCCAGGCTCTGCGACACGATCGTGGCCAGGACGCTGCCGACGATCATGACGATCAGCAGCTCGACCACCGTGAAGCCCGCTCGATTTCGGATCATGCCCCTTCCGTGGGTCTCGCGTTGCGCGCGATAGGGACACCACGATCCGTGCCCGAACTCAATTCGTTGTCGTATAACTACTTAGGCTTAATCCGTCGGGCGTCGTCGGGGAAAAAAATTGGGGAGGCGGAAACATGTTGCGGATGCCGGAGCGGCCCGTCTGGCGCGCCGTATCTGGCAATTGCGGGCCCGGCACCGTCCCGCGGCGACGCCGGGCGCCAGACGCGGCGAGCACGCTTGCCCCCGCTCTCGCGGCAGCGCTGCCTCGTCAGCGCCCTGCTAGAACAGGGGAATCCAGCGTCGTCCCGGCGGATCGAACGGGCGCCCCGCCACCGCCTGGCGCACGGCGTCCGCGAGGTCCGAGGGCAGCAGCGCCACCTCGCCCTCCACCCGGACCGCGGCTCCGGGCGATGCCGCGATCAGCGCCCCCTGGAGGGTGGCTCCGGCCGCCACGTGCACGTCCCCCAGCGCCAGCACGAGCCCCCGGAAGACCGCCCCCGGGCCGAGCACGAGGTCTCCCTCGGCGATGAGGACTCCCTGCCCGACGCCTCCTTCCACGACCAGGTCCGCGGGGGCGCGGATGATCGGCGCGTAGCCACCGCACGCTCCGCCCGCGGGATCGCCCCAGTTGCCGGCCGCCGTCTCGTCGCACGCACCCTCCCCGTCCACCCGGGGCGCGGGCGCGAGCGCCCCGGCCTCGACCCTGTCGGCAGCGGGAGCGAGCCCGCGAAACGGCGTCGCGCCGTCGAAACCCGAGGGATCGACGGGCGGCGTCCCGGAGATCGTCCCCTCCAGGACCGAGCCGATCGCGGCGGAGTCGAGGCGCACCCCGGCCGGCCCGTCGGCGGACACGTGGGCGCCGGCCGATACCGTCAGCGGGCCCACCGCCGACACCGCCGCGAGGACCGACGCCGCGAGGTCGCGGTGGTCTCCCAGCGCCACCAGCCTGCCCACCCTCCACTCCGCCAGGGCGACCCCACGCCGCACCGCGCCGTAGCCCCGAACGAGAGCGAGCGAGGGTGCGAGCCGCTCCACCGTGGCGGCGTAGCGGGCCCCGCCGGGCATCACGCCGGCCGCGAGCGTCAGCGTGTCGCCGGGGGCGAGCGCCGCTACCTCGGCCGTCGGCCAGGTCCCGAGCGCCGCGTGGACCGCGCCGGTCGCCGCCGCCCGGGCCTCCAGCACCCGCGCCCGGGTGTCGGCGACCCGCGCGGCGGCGTGCGAGCTGGCGGCGAACGCCGCGAGGCCCGACCCCACCACCACGAGCACGAGCAGGACCGAGAGCAGCGCGAATCCGTTTCGGTCCGCGCTCGGGCGCGCCCTCACGGCGCCGGCCAGTTCCACAGCAGCGTCCGGTGCACGGCACGCGCGGCCGGCCGGCCCGGGTCGGGGCGCGTCTCGAGCGCCAGCGCGAGCGCGGCGGGCGCGCCGGACAGACCGAACGACCCGCCCGCGAGGAACTCCTCGGTCAGGGGCTGGCGACCCCCCGCTCCGCGGCGGTAGCGCAGCGCGCCGTTCGACAGGTGGTAGCTGCCGCGCTCGAACACGAGCAGTAGGTCGCCGGCCGCGCCCGCCGAGTCGGACAGCGCCCAGCGCCGCACCGTCTCGCCCGGGTGGGCCGCGCAAGCGCCCTCCGCGCCCCGATCGGATTCGAGGGCAAGGGCCCGCTCCGGAGAGCCCGTGGGGGCGGCCGCGACGACCGAGTCCTTGGCCGCGTCGGGCCAGCGCATGCCGCGATAGCGCACGTCCACGCCGCTCCCCCCGCCGGCGCAGATGATGCCTACGCCTCGCAGTGCGCGCAGCGCCAGCGTGTCGGCGCCGACCCCCGGCAGATCTGCCGGGGTCGCGTACCGGACTTCCGCGGGCACGACCATGCCGGCGACGCGCGCGACCTCCGCGGCGGCCACCGCGGCGCGGGCGGCCCGCTCCAGGCTCCCGTGCGCCGCGAGGAGCGCGAACGCCGCGGTCACGAGCGCTCCCGCCGCGACCGTCGCCACGACCAGCTCGACCAGCGTGAAGCCGGCCGGGGCGCCCCCGGGGCGGCCGCGACCCCTCACGGGCCGGGCGCGACGGGCAGGCGCGGCGCCGGCCGCGCCGCGAGCAGGCCGGTGACCGCGCCATCCGCCAGCACGCGCGCCACCAGGTACCCGTCCTCCGGCTCCCAGCGGACGCGCAGGTCCCCGACGGCACGCTCGCCAGCGGAAGCGCCTCCCGTCGCGACGAGCGAGTCGAGCACCCAGGCGGCGACGGCCAGCGCGCGCTCCCTGTCGCGCGCGGCGCGCGCGCCGGCCTCCAGGCGCCGTGCCGCCTCCGCCAGCGCGAGTACCCCCACCGACAGCAGCAGCAGCGCGACGAGGACCTCCACGAGCGTGAACCCCGCCGCCCCCGTCCTCCTTACCACCGGCGCACACGGCCGTAGGAGGAGACGGTCAGCGCGGCCTCCGCGCCGCCGCGGCGGAAGGAGAGTGTCCGGCTCGCGACCCGGCCGATCCCGTGCGCGTCGAAGACCAGGTCGACGACGCCTTCCGTGACGCCCCGACTGTCCACCTTTGCGCCGAAGGTGTGGCGCAGGTCGAGGGTCGCGAGGAGCGCGCCTTCGGCTCCGGGCCGCCCCGCGCGGAGCGTCGCCATCGCGGTGCCCAGGTCGACGCTCAGGTACGTGCCGCCCCGCGCCGGCGCTTCGGCCCGTCCCCGGCTCAGCAGGCTCGCGGTGGCGTCCCGAGCGCCCCTCGCCGCCACCGCGTCCGAGACGCCCGCGGCCGCCGGCGCCGCGATGGCGGCGAGCACCGCCAGCACCGCGAGCACCACGAGCAGCTCGTGCAGGGTGAAACCGCGACCGGGAGGTGGGGCCTCGTTCATGGAGACACGGTCGCGCGGCGCGCGGGGCGCGCCCATGGCGGGGAGGGCCGAGGCGTGGGCCGGCGGGCACGTCCCGGGCGGGCGCCGTGGAATCGACCTCCGCGGCGCGCGACCCCGAGACGCTAGTCCAGCCCGTAGTCGCGGATCTTGTAGAGCAGGGCGCGCGAGCTGAGCTCCAGGAGCTCGGCGGCGCGGGTCTTGTTCCCTCCGGTGCGCTCTAGCGCGCGCTTGATCAGTCGCCGCTCCAGCGCCGCGCCGTGCTTCTTCACCGAGAGCTCGTCCTCCAGCAGCTCCGGGTCGTCGAACGCCTTCACGGGGCTGCGGATCTGCTCGGGCAGGTCGGCGGCGGTGAGGCGCTCCGCCTCGGCCAGCACGAGCGCGCGCTCCACGGTGTTCTCCAGCTCACGCACGTTCCCCGGCCAGGTGTAGGTCTGGAGCAGCTCCATCGCCTCCTGGTCGACGCTCTCGATAGCCACGTCGAGCTTTTCGGAGTAGCGCTCGATGAAGTGCTTGATGAGCGGCGGAATCTCCTCCCGCCGCTGGCGCAGGGGCGCGAGGTGGATGACCACCACCGCGAGCCGGTAGAAGAGGTCGCGCCGGAAGGACTCCTCCTTGATCTCCTTCTCGAGGTTCTTGTTGGTCGCCGATACGACCCGCACGTCCACGAAGCGCGTGCGGGCGTCGCCCACCCTGCGCACCTCGCCCTCCTGCAGCGTGCGCAGGAGCTTCACCTGGAGCGATAGCGGCATGTCGCCGATCTCGTCCAGGAACACGGTGCCGCCGTCTGCCTCTTCGAAGATGCCCACCTTGTCGCGGTCGGCGCCCGTGAACGCGCCCTTGACGTGTCCGTACAGCTCCGACTCGAGGAGCGTCTCCGGGATGGCGCCGCAGTTGATCGCCAGGAACGGCGCGTCGGCGCGCTCGCTCTCCGCGTGGATCAAGCGCGCGACCAGCTCCTTGCCGGTGCCGGTCTCCCCGGTCACCAGCACGGGCGAGGGGTGGCGCGCGACCTTGGTGGCCGTCTCGAGAGCGCGCGTCATCGCCGGCGACCGCGCGATGATCTCGCCGAACTTCCGATCCGCGCGCACTTCGGTGCGCAGGCGCTTCACCTCCCGGCGCAACGCCTCCCGCTCCTGCGCCTTCTTCAGGGTGAGGACGAGCTGGTCGGCCGCGAACGGTTTGGGCAGGTAGTCGTACGCGCCCTTCTTCATCGCTTCGATCGCGAGGTCGGTGCCGCCGTAGGCGGTCATCACGATCACGAGCGCATCGCCACCGGTCGCGCGGTACCTCTCCAGGAACTCGATCCCCTGGAGACGGGGCATGCGGACGTCGCAGAGGATGATGTCGGGCTTCAGCTCCGCCGCCCGCGCGAGCCCCTCCTCGCCGTCGGAGGCGGCGTTGACCTGGTAGCCCTCCTCGCTCAGCACGAGCGAGACGGTCTGCCGGAGGCCCGGTTCGTCGTCGATGACCAGGATCTTCACGTTGTCCCCCCCTCGCGCCCGGCGCGGGCGCCCACGTCGTCCCCGCGGCCGGCCGCGCCGGCCGCCCGTCCGCTGTCATCCTCGCCGTGGCCCATGGCTTCGGGCAACAGGATCGTGAAGGTCGTTCCCTCCTCGAGCCTGCTGCTCACCCGGATCGTGCCGTCCATGGCATCGATCAGCCGCGCGGCGACGGCGAGGCCCAGCCCGGTCCCCTGCCCCGGCTCCTTCGTCGTGGTGAAGGGCTCGAAGATGGTGTCGATCAGTTCCGGGGCAATCCCGGTGCCGGTGTCCTCGACCAGGATCAGGACGGCGCGGTTGCCGGGAAAATCCTTGTCGGCGGGCACCCGCGGCCGCTCGTGGAACCGCCGCCGATGGGAGTAGTCGATGCCGGGGGGATCGTCCCTGCGCCGGATGGGGAAGTGCTCGTCCGGAGCGGTCTCCTCTTCCTCCACCGCGATTCGCAGGGCCTTGTGCGCGCGCCCATCGAGGGCGTGCACCGCGTTCAGCAGTAGGTTCACCAGCACCTGCTGGAGCCGGTACGGATCGGCCCTGACGAGAGGCACGTCGTCGGCCAGCCGGGTTTCGATGTCGATCCCGTCGAGGTTTCCCTGCGCCTCGAGCAGGTCGATCGCCTCGGTGACGACGGGCCGCACGTCCAGGGACCGCGGCGTCACCTCGCGCGGCCTGCCGTAGTCCAGCAGGCCGCGGATGATGCGGTCGATCCGGCGGGCCTCGGCCTCGGCGGCGGCGAGCAACTCCCCGGTCTCCGGGTCGCTGCGCTTCCGCACGACGCCGAGGTAGCCCATGATCGCGCCGAGCGGATTTCCCACCTCGTGCGCGATGCCCGCCGAGAGCCGCCCGACGGACGCCATCTTCTCGGCCTGCACCAGCTCGTTGCGGGTGCTGGTCAGCTCCCGGTTCGTCTCCTCGAGCGAGCGGATGTTCTCGGCGAGGTCGAGCTGGTGGTTGATCAGGCTCTCCGCCATCTCGTTGACCGACGCCGCCAACCGGGAGAGCTCCTCGGGGCCGTCGATCGGCACGCGCACGCCGTAATCGCCGGCGGCGATGGCCTCGACCCCGCCGACCACCTCGTCGATGGGCCGGAGCACGCGGTCGCGAATGAGCCTGCGGCCGAACATCAGGAAGATGATCAGGTCCGCCACGATCAGGGCGGCCAGGTAGGTGATGGCGAGGCTGGGGTCCGTCGTGGTTGTCGAGATGAGGCGGACGCCCACGACCGCGACGAGCAGGGCGCCGGCGAACACCAGCGTGAACGCGGTGATCAGTTCCTGGCGGAGGGATCGCTGAGGGCTCACGCCGGGAGGATGCACCCCGAAGCGTGCGCCGGACAACCTCCCGCGGGCGGCGCTTCGGTGATTGTCCCCGATGCGCGAAGCGCGGGACGGGATCGCTCCCGCCCCGCGCCAGCGAGGGTCGTGCGTCCTGCGTCGGCTTTAGACGGGATCGCAGACGATCGAGCCCGAGCCGGCCGGCGCGACGTTGTCGACCGGGGTAGCGACGCCCGAAGCGTCACCGTTCGCGCCCGAGCCGTAGTACACCACGCAGCCCTCCCCGCCCGACAGCGCGCCGTGCGTCGCGGTCGCGTTCCAGCCCTGCTGGTCGGCGCCGTTGATCGCGATGGTCACGCCTTCGCTCGTGGCGAAGTCGTCCAGGTCGGCGTCGACCGCCGTGTACGTATAGTCCGGGGTCCCGTCGTCGTCGTTGTCCGACGCGTAATACAGGTCCTCGGCGGTGGCGAGGTTGCGCAGGTCGGCCTTCATGCTGGCGACGTACGCCTTCTCGCGGGTCGCGCTGAACTTCGGAATCGCGATCGCGGCCAGGATGCCGATGATCACGACCACGATGAGCAGCTCGATCAGTGTGAAGCCCTTCCGGTCCGTGAGCGACATTGCACGATCCTCACTGTTGGTGTGTTGCGAAACGAACGACCCTGGTGAGGGCAAGCGACGTTCCGACAACCTACCTGACACCCTAAACCTTCTGTTTTCAACGCTTTGTACCATAAATACCGGGTCCGGGAGCAGGGTCGGAAGCGGCCTTCCATCTCGCATTCTGCAACCCGCTCGCAGATTGCCGTCGAAGGACGGCGGCGGCGCGTCACGACCGGGACGAACGGTCACACGCCGTACCGGTTAAGCTTGCGGTACAGCGTCGACGGGTCGATGCCCAGCACCTCGGCCGCCCGCGCCTTGTTACCGTCCTCGGCGCTCAGGACCCACAGGATGTATGCCTTCTCGATCACCTCGAGCGTCGGGTTGGCGGCGGGCTTGTCGGAGACGACCGGCGCCGACGGCGGGTTCAGGATCCGCTCGGGCAGGGACTCCGGGGCGATCGCGCCGTTCCGGGTCAGCACGAACGAGCGCTCGAGGGCGTTCTCCAGCTCGCGCACGTTGCCGGGCCAGTCGTAAGCCGCCAGCACCTCCATGACGCGCTCCGAAGCCTCCGGGACGGACTCGGCGCCGCCGGCCATGCGCGCCAGGAAGTGCCGGGTCAGAAGGGGAATGTCGTCCTTCCGGTCGCGCAGCGCCGGGAGGTGCATGGAGATCACGTTCAGCCGGTAGTACAGGTCGCTGCGGAAGCCGCCGGTCCGGATCTCCTGTTCCAGGTCGCGGTTCGTCGCGGCGATGATGCGGACGTCGATCTCCACCGGCACGGTAGCGCCGACGGGGACGACCTCGCGCTCCTGCAGCGCCCGCAGCAGCTTCACCTGGAGCTGGGGCGTCATCTCGCCGATCTCGTCGAGAAAGAACGTGCCGCCTCGCGCGGCCACGAGCAGGCCGTCCTTGTCCCGCACCGCTCCCGTGAACGACCCCTTCACGTGGCCGAACAGCTCCGACTCCAGGAGGTTCTCGGGCAGCGCGGCGCAGTTGATCGAGACGAAGGGGCCGTCGGCGCGCTCGGACAGCGCGTGCAGGTAGCGGGCGACAACCTCCTTGCCCGTGCCGCTCTCGCCCGTGATGAGCACGGTCGAGTCGGTGGGCGCGACGGTCTCGGCGAGCTTGAGCACGTCGATGAACGCGCGGTTCTTGCCGATCGGACGCTCCGCCGAACGCCCGTCCCGGCGCTGGATCTCGCGCTTGAGCGCGCGGTTCTCCTTCTTCAGCTCGCGGGCCTCCACCGCCCGCCGGCAGAGCGCCACGAGCTCGTCGTTGCTGAACGGCTTCTGCAGGTAGTAGAACGCGCCCTGGTTGACCGCCTGGACGGCCGACTGGAGCGACGCCTGCGCCGTCATCAGGATCACCGGCACCTCGCCGTCCCGGCCGCGCACCTCCTCGAGCAGCTCGAGGCCGGACTTGCCCGGCATGCGGATGTCGCTCAGGACCAGATCCGGCGCGACCTGGTCCATCAGCTCCAGTCCCGCCGCGGCCGTCGAAGCCGTGTGCACCTCGAACCCTTCGCCCTTCAGCAGGATCTGGAGGGTGTGAAGGATCGAGGCCTCGTCGTCGACCACCAGGATCTTCGGTTTCACGCTTCGCTCCCGTTCACGGTCGGCAAATAGACGGAGAAGCCTGCCCCCCCCAGCTCGCTTCGCCCGACGACGATCACCCCCTCGTGCGCCTCGACGGCGCGGTACACA
>Ga0299913_10000822_pt1 | contig 21057 bp, 24 predicted proteins | sample RVTome_9_FD_201360 | JGI IMG/M metagenome (GOLD analysis project Ga0299913, IMG submission 201360) | Soil microbial communities from uranium-contaminated site in the Upper Colorado River Basin, Wyoming, United States - RVT155D38 (version 2) ... | reverse complement strand
TTGTGACCTTCCCCCCGAAGAACGGATCGGCCGATGAGATCAGGTGCTCTCCGCCGAAGATGTTCACCAGGTCGATCTCCTGGGTGGTCGCCTCGGCGTGGGACCTGAGGAGGAGCTTGGCTGCCAGGGCCGTGCCGAGAAGGACGACGAAGATGAGACGGACCAGACGGAACAGGAATCGGATCACGGCCGTAGGTTACGTCGCGAGCCGCTCCCCGGCCTCCACGGAGAACGGCAGTCGGTTTGTCGCCGGGGCGAGGGGGCACGACCACTGCTCCGAGTGGACGCAGGACGGGTGGAAGGCGAAGTTGAAGTCGATGGTGATGCCGTCTTCGCGGTGCCCGAGGTCGGCGCCCTTGACCGTGTCGAGCAGATACCTCCCGCCTCCGTAGGTGGAAACCCCGTTGCCTGCATCCCTGAAGGGGAGAAACAGTCCGCCGCCGTACGCGTCGAGCCAGAGGACCTCGAGTCGGCCCATGTTGCCGGCGACCTCGAACTCGACGAAACCGATCTTGACGAATCGTGTTGCGCCTTCCCCGGAGTGGGCGACGGTCGCGCTCTCGCCATCGCCGGGGAGGAACCGACCCGTGGTGCTCCAACTCGGGTCGTAGGGACAGTAGGTGAGGCCCTCGAACCTGGTCGGATCTTCGATCGGTGACTGGGGATGGGTGGCGAAGAGATCGTCCCGCTCGGCCACCCATTGCGCCCAGGACTCGGGACCGGTGCCTCGTTCTCGCACCCGCCGGTACATGTCGTGGACCCGGCGCCGGTAGTCCCAAAGCTCGAGGGTCGCGCTCATCGTCCGTTCAAACCTAGGCCGGTTCGCTTTATTGCCTTGACGGATGGTTGTCGACCAGGCAATCTGGCGGCGTCGAGAAGAAGAGGTACCAATGGTGAAGCAGCGGATCATGAATCCCACCGGAAAGGCAGCGCTTTTTGGCGCGCCCGCGCCCGCTGCCCTCGGCGATGAGCCGAACACCTGGCGACCTCACGTCACATGATGTGACATCCAGCAACTGTCTGTTGTGAGGCCGCCGGAATCCCCGGCGGTTTTTGTTTCCGCCACCACACAGCACGACGAAGGACTCGACAAGTGAACAACCATCTACAACAACTCCAAGAACTCGGACGATGTAGCCACGAAGGCAGCCACGAGTTGTTCTTCTCGGAGAAGCCCGCAGAGCTGGCCGAGGCCCAGCGGATCTGCGGCGTGTGCCCGGTCCGGGTGCAGTGCCTCGAGATTGCCCTACGTGATCGTCACGAATGGGGCGTATGGGGTGGTGTCATCTTCTGGGATGGCCAGCCCTATCACCGGCGTCGGAGTCGCGGCCGTCCCCGCCAGTCCGAAGCCGGTCTGCCCATCGAGGCAGACACCGGTGAGCTCTGGGAGCAGGTGAAGTCGGCCTGAGCGATCAGGAGACCGCCAGCTCCCGGAGACCTCCGGGAGTGGAGGGATGACGCATCTTGGCCAGGGCTTTCGCCTCGATCTGGCGGATGCGCTCCCGGGTCACGTTGAAGTGCCGTCCCACCTCGTCCAGGGTCGCCGGTTCCTGATTGCCCAGGCCGTAACGCATCTCGATGATGGTGCGCTCCCGGTCGGTGAGGCGCTCCAACACGAAGTGGAGGTTCTCGATGTTGAGCTTGGAGGCGATCAGCTCGAAGGGGGCGGCGGCGTCGAGGTCCTCGATGAAATCGCCGAGAGTGGCGTTGTCCTCCCCGACAGGCTCGAAGATAGACACCGGCTCCGGCGCCACCTTTCGTGCCTCTGCGATCTTTTCAACGGTCAGACCCGACTCCTCGGACAACTCTGCGTCGGTGGGCTTTCGTCCCAGCCGCTTGGTGAGGTTGCTCTCCGAAGTCTGCATCTGGGTGATGGTGTCCATCATGTGGACCGGCACCCGGATGGTGCGGCTCTTGTCGGCGATGGCTCGGGTGATCGCCTGGCGAATCCACCAGGTGGCATAGGTGGAGAACTTGAAACCCTTGCGGTACTCGAACTTCTCGACCGCCCGGATCAGTCCCAGATTGCCTTCCTGGACCAGGTCGAGGAAGGGGAGACGGGCGTGCCCGTAGCGCTTGGCGATGGAGACGACCAGTCTCAGGTTGGAGCGGATGAAGGTCTGACGTGCTTCTTCGCCGGCCCGGATCATCTGTGCCAGCTGGCGACGTTTGGTTTGGTCGGTCTCGGACTCGAGGGCGATCTCGGCCTTACGACCGGTTTCGATGGCTTTGGCGAGACGAACCTCGTCCTCTGCGGTGAGGAGATTGAAGAGGCCGATGCCATCCAGATACTGACGAATTGCCTCGTCGCTGACTTCTCGTTCGATGGAGCTACTTCTTCCCATGCCGTCTTCGCCTCCAGCCAGGGTAGGAACACCCATGGCCACTCCTGGGGATTGTCAATAGCTGTATCGACACACTTCCCCAGAATGTTGAATGGGCTGTGCGACCCATTTCCCTTACACTTTCCGGGTCCATCCCGGACCGCGGGCGTTTAGCTCAGTTGGCTAGAGCACTGCCCTTACAAGGCAGGGGTCGGCGGTTCGAGTCCGTCAACGCCCACCACCCGTCGCGACGTGGCGAGGCCAGAGGTGCTGGATTGACGCGCGAGCCCTGGGCTCGCTGTCTCTGACGGAGAGTGAGAATCGTTCAGGCATCCTCTCGCGCTACCGATCATTCCAAGACATGCCGACGGCAGCCTCGCGCCCGCAACACCCAATGCGATGGTTGCTTTTCTTCGTCATCGTCCACTTCCTCCTGTCGCTGGTCGCCGTCGAGATCCGCGCCGGATTCGGCGATAATGCAGTCTTCTGGGGGCTTTCCGGTCTGACCGCGGCCGTGGTCGCGCAGGCTCCGCGACCGTGGCATCGTGCGGCGGTGGCGGCGGTGGTGGCGTCGTGTGGCGCTGTGTACCTGATGACGGGGGTGTCGCCGGGGACTGCGATGGGCTACGCCTTGGCGAACGGGGCACAGGCGATGGTCGCCGGCCAGCTGCTCCGCCGACACCTACCCCAGGGCCGCCGCATAGTCCGCCTGGGCGATATTGCGTGGCTGGGGGTCGCCGCCATCGGCGGTGGCCTCGCAGGCTCGATGTTGGGCGGATTGACCCAATTGGCGAGTACGGGGAGCTTGGAGCTGGCTGCCGTGGGGGCGTGGTTCACGTCGAACCTCGTGGGCATCCTCGTAGGAGCTCCTGTGTTCCTGGCCTTCCTATCGCTGAGACTCGAGCCCCCGCCGGTGGAGCGATGGATTCCCTTCCTCGTTGCGGGAGCGTCGACGGCGATCGTCGTCGCCGGCTCCACCTGGGCGAGCTCGGTGACGGGCCGAAACTTCTCGTACCTCGTCATCGTCCCGGTGATGGTCTCCGCCTTGTGGCTGGGCCAGCGGCACACCGCATTGGTCGTGGGTGGGCTCGCCTTGTCTCTCGCCGCGGCGACCAGCCGTGGTGTGGGCCCATTCGCAGCGACCGACTCGATGTCCGACCCACTTCTGGCGGCACAGCTGTTCATGAGCGTGGTCCAGCTCACCGCCCTGGTGGTAGGTGTCGAGGCGACGCGGCGAAGGGACGTGATCGCCGAGCTCGACGGCATCCTGGCCGCCACGGTCGAGGGAGTGCTCGTCGTGGACGACACCGGCACGATTCGGCACACCAATGCCGGCGCCGAGGCGACCCTCGCTGCATCACCCGGACAGCTGCTCGGCATGAGACTCGGCTCCCTGGTGCCATGTGCGGACGTCGACGACGAGGAGATTCTCCACCTAACCAGAGCGGAGCGTGTCGACGGCTCCCAGTTCTGGGCTGAGGTATCTCAGGGGAAGATCTACGAGAGATCCGGCCGGCGGCGCACTGCCGTGGTGGTGAGGGATGTCACCGGGCGAATCGAAACCGAAGAGAGGGTGAGGCGCATCCAGGACGAGTTCGTGTCGAACATGACCCACGAGTTGAAGACCCCGCTCACCGCGATCATCGGCTACAGCGACTGGATGTTGTCCGAACCGGACACGTCGAACTCGGTGGACATCCTGGAGACGATGAGAGACAGTGCCCTCACCATGAATACGCTCATCGACGACATCCTCGACTTCAAGCGAATCTCCGGGGCCGAAGGCGCGATGGAGCCGGTGGACCTCGGCCCGATCGTCGAGACGTCGGTCGCGGTGGTGGGCCCGGCCGCCGCAGGCAGGTCGATAGAGATCTCCGTCGACGCGGAGCCTTGCCCGGTTGTGCTGGGTGACGCCGACGAGCTTCAGTCTGCTGTCCAGAACCTGGTGTCGAACGCGGTCAAGTACTCGCATTCCGGAGGTGAGGTACGGGTCGGGCTGCGAGACGGAGGCGACCAGGTGCTCCTCACGGTCGAGGACCAGGGCATCGGCATCCCTGACGCCGATCAGGAGCATCTGTTCGAGAGGTTCTTCCGTGCCGGCAACACCGGTGACATCCATGGCACAGGTCTTGGGCTCGCCCTGGTTCGACAGGTGGTGGAGAGGCACGGTGGCTCGGTGACGTTGGCCAGCGCCACCGGCGAGGGTACGCAGGTCACGGTCACGCTGCCGGTTGCGGCCGTGACCTCGGCTCCGATCGAGAGACCTCGTAGCGGGGTGGTGCCCGCGCCGGCGGCATGGGAGACTCATGCCTCGAACCCCGAGCCGTGGGTTCCAACCCACTCAGGCTGAGGAGAGCCCTATCTCCGTCGCTAGGTATGTCGACCGGGGGTCAGCCTCTGGCAGACCTAGTCCCAGTGCAGGGCGACAACGTCACCGGCAGCCACTTCGTCGCCGACCGGGGTAGGGCGGACTCGACCTGGGGGCGAGAGCAAGGGTGTGGCCGTCCCAGGCCAAGGGCTGGGAACGACCAAGAGCCGGTCACCGGCACTACCCACCACGACACCCCAGCGGATGCGGCAGCGGTCGAGCACCTGAGGCGCCTGGGTCACCACGCCGGATCGAAGCAGCCCTGCCCTCGGGTTATGAAGGTGCCATCCCCCCTCGGTGAGCCTCGACAGCCCGGTGATGGCGAGACCGGCGATGACGGAGAGGAATAGGGCCAGCGGGGCGAAGGGACGGATGATCAGCCAGAGACCGAGCGATGCCGCGAGAAATCCCAGGAGGAGAGGCAGCCAGCGCGGCCGCCGGCCGATTCGTCCTGTGTCAAGACATGCCCTTTCCTGAACACCGGGAAGCGACGCCCCGCCCGGCTCCAGAATGCCTGCCTGAACGGAGCGTAGCCTCGTCGGCATGACGGAGCTCGGGGACCAGATCACCAGTGGTCGTGCAGCACTTCGCGCGAGCAGGTGGTCAGAGGGTTATGAGATCCTCTCCGAGCTCGATCGCATGAATGCGCTGTCCCCCGAGGATGTCGAACTGCTCTCGACGGCGGCATTCATGCTGGGCCGAGTCGACGAGATGCTCACCGCATTGGAGATGGCCCACCATGCCTATCTCGACCGAGACGACCTGTATCCCGCCGTTCGGACGGCGGTATGGCTGGGCTCCCATCTGGCAAGCCGGGGGAAGTACGCCCTGGCCAGTGGATGGCTGGAGCGGGCTCACCGGCTGATGGAGCCTGTCGAGGAGGATCGACTGGAGCGTGGATACATGCTCTTGCCTGCCGTTTTCAAGCACATCGATGCCGAGGAGTACGAAGAGGCGGCCGCCGTGGCGAACGAAGCAGCTTCGATCGGAAGGCGTTTTCGAGATGACGATCTGGTCGCACTCGCCATGCACACACAAGGCCGGGCTCTGGTCAGACAGGGCAGAGCCCAGGAGGGCCTCAGGTTGTTGGACGAGGCCATGGTCGCGGTCACGGCCGAACAGCTGTCGCCGATGGTGACCGGGCTCGTCTACTGCAGCGTGATCGAAGGCTGCCACGAGATAGGGGAGATCCGGAGGGCGGCGGAATGGACCATGGCACTCTCCGCCTGGTGCGACGCCCAACCCGATCTCGTCGCATTCACCGACCAATGCCTCGCCCATCGCGCCGAGATCATGCAGCTCCGGGGCACTTGGACCGAGGCGTTGGAGCAAGCGCGTCGGGCCCACCAACGTAAGGGCGGGGGACTGATCGCGGCTCAGGCCTACTACCAGCAGGCCGAGATCCACCGTCTGCGGGGAGACTTCGGAAGTGCAGAGGACGACTATCGCGAGGTCAGTAGCCACGGCGGAGACCCTCAGCCCGGTCTGGCCAGGCTGAGGCTGGCCCAAGGCAATCCCGCTGCTGCCGCCGCCTCCGTCGAGAGAGCCCTCACCGAGAGGGGAGATTCGATTCAGCGATTGGCGATTCTCCCTGCCTATGTGGACATCATGTTGGGCCTGGGCGATACTGCAGCCGCCCGAGCTGCCTGCGACGAGCTGGATGCGGCGGCCCACATGACTGGTATCGACATGGATCGGGCCCGGTCCTCCTACGCACGTGGAGCCGTGGATCTGGCCGCTGGTCGCCCTGGCGAAGCCATTCCCAGCCTCAGGGCGGCATTCAAGTTGTGGCAGACCCTGGAAGTGCCTCATGAGATGGCTCGCACCAGGGCCTCGCTGGCCGAGGCTCTTCTCGCGGTCGGTGACGAGGACACGGCCAGACTCGAGCTCGAAGCGGCTCGAACAACCTTCTCCGACCTCGGGGCGGCACCGGATCTGATCGGGGTCGAAGCGCTCAGCGGGACGGGCGGCTCGATCAGGCCGCATGACCTGACTCCGAGGGAGCTCGAGGTCCTTCGTTTGCTCGCTTCCGGTGCGACCAACCGGTCGATCGCCGAGAAACTCGTTCTCAGTCAGCGAACCGTCGACCGGCATGTCAGCAACATCTTCGCCAAACTCGGAGTGACGACCCGGAGCGCGGCCACCTCCTACGCCTACCGACACCGACTGATGTGACCGGAGCTGGGTAGTACTACCCAGCTCCCAGGCATCACCAGTTTGGGTACTTCAGGCGATGCGTGATCTCCGACCTATCCATAGGTTGCGGGTAGGCAGGCCCTGGAGGGGACGGTGGAGCATTACGGGAAGGCGGAGCGGTTCGAGACGATCGTCATCGGAGGCGGGCAAGCCGGTTTGGCAACCGGCTACCAGCTCGCCAGACGCGGTCTTCCCTTCGTCATCCTCGACGCCGGTGAGCGAGTGGGCGACTCCTGGCGCAATCGGTGGGAGTCGCTCCGCCTGTTCACCCCGGCCCGATACGACTCTCTTCCCGGGATGCCGTTCCCGGCGCCTGCTTCCACCTATCCGACCAAGGATGAGATCGCCGACTATCTGGAGTCTTATGCGACCAGCTTCGATCTGCCGATTCGAGGCGGGGTGAAGGTCGACCGGCTGTTCAGGGAGGGGACGCGGTTCGTCGCCACCGCGGGTGACCTGCGGTTCGAAGCCGACAATGCCGTGGTGGCGACCGGTGCCTATCACGCCCCTCGTGTCCCGGACTTCGCCTCCAAACTCGCTCCGTCGATCCTCCAAATGCATTCGAGCCGATACCGAGACCCCACCCAGCTGCGGGACGGTGGCGTCCTCGTGGTCGGGGCGGGCAATTCAGGTGCCGAGATCGCGCTCGACCTGTCCCCTCATCACCGCATCTGGCTCTCGGGTCGAGATCCCGGTCAGGAGCCGACCCGAGCCGGGAGTCTGCCCGACAGGTTGTTCATGCCGGTCATGTGGTTCGTGGCCTCCCGGGTGGCGAACGTCAGGAACCCGATCGGCAGAAAAGTGCGGGACCGGTTCATCGACCCTCCCCGGGGTATCCCCCTTGGCCGGGCCAGGCGAAAGGACATCCTCGCCGCCGGGATCGAACGAGTCCCACGGACTACAGACGTTCGTGACGGGAGCCCGATGCTCGAGGACGGCCGGGTACTGGATGTGACCAACGTGATCTGGTGCACCGGATTCGTCCCCGACTACGCCTGGATAGACCTTCCTGTCGTCGGTGAAAACGGCTATCCCACCCAAACCCGTGGCGTGGTCGAGTCACAGCCCGGTCTCTACTTCGTTGGTCTGATCTTCCTCAGCACGTTGAGCTCGGCCCTGGTGGGCGGGGTGGGCCGGGATGCGGAGCACGTCGCCGCGCATTTGATGACTACACGCTCGCACCGGGGTGGAGACGGCGAACGGCAAAGTGAGGCGACGATGACCGGGTCTTGAGACGCGTCAGCGTGGCCTGACCGCCCGACCCCACCAGAAGAAGCGGACTCCTGTAGGCGGACCGGTCGCAACCCGGCGGCCGCAGGTTCAACCCTCGACCCGAGCGGCCAAACGCCGACCTGCGTCGTTCACCATCGAGAGGTGACGGCTGTGATCACGCATCAGGTTGTGGTGTTGACCCGGGGTCAGCCGCTGACAGACGTAGTCCCAATGCAGGGCCACGACGTCACCGGCAGTCACTTCGTCGTCGACCGGGGGTAGCGCCGACTCGACCTGCTCGGGGGCGAGAGCAAGAGCCTGGCCGTCCCAGGCGAGCGACCGGGAGTTGACCAGGAGCAGGTCACCGGCACGCCCCACCACGACCCCCCAGCGGATCCGGCAGCGATCGAGCACCTGCAGGGACTGGGTCACCACACCGGAGCGGAGGAGCCCGGCCCAGGGGTAGATGCAGAACACGTGGAAGGAGTGGCTGGGCCGCCCGCCCGAGTTGAGGGCGTCGGAGACCATCTCCCAATCCCAACCGGCCCGGGCCCGGAAGCGGTCCTCCATGGAGTTCCCCAGGGTAAGGAGATCGACCTTCTCGAGCAGCGGGGTCCCCAACCAATACGCTTCGACCACCTCCCGTGCGAGGGGATCCCGGTTTAGAGAGGTGCCGATCAGCTCCAGGTAGGGCCAGGCGCCGTCAAAGGCGGTGATGATCTGACGCCATTCGCCAACGTCACCCTCTCCGGCCACCAAATCACCCATCAGACCCGAGTCGGCCGGGCCGCAGTAGCCGAGGGAGTTGGGGGGAAAGGCGAATCGGGAGAACAGGACAGGGCCGGAGACGGAGACCATCAGGCCACGGCGGGGCGGCGCCATCCGGCGACTGCGACTAGAAGGACGCCGATCGCGATGAGGGTCACACCGATTGCCGAGGGGAGCTCGGCCCCGCGCAGGCCGGTCTCCAGGACACCGGTGATCAACGCCCCCGCCACCAGGACGGCGGTGACGTCCACCGCCTGGGCCCGGGCCAGGGCGGCGTACCAGGTGCCGACATACCCGGCCAGGGTCACCGCGGTGACCGCGATCCACAACATGTGCTCGGCGGTGACCCCGGCCAGCCCGGAGAAGGCACCTCGCCACATTCCGAAGAGAACGAGGACGACGGCTCCGCCTCCCAAACGCATCACCCCAAGAGCGAGCGAGGGAACCGAGGCGAGAAGCCGTTTGGCGACGATCGTCTCCACGGCCCAGAGCAGCGTGGCGAGGAGGATCATCCATTCGCCGCTCCCGAATGCGATGGCGCCCGCGCCTCCGCTCATGGCCGCCTGGCCCCAGATCAGGAGCACCAATGCGGCGAGATGGGGGAGACCGACCCGTTCTCGGAGGATGATCACGGCGAGTATCGCTACCCAGATCACGAGCGTCTTGTGGATGAATGCTGCGTCGCCGGAGGTCGCCCGGGCCAGCCCCTCGAAGAACAGAACGAACGGGATGCTGCCCCCGACCACGGCGACGAGCACCAGCCCGACCTTGTGCTCACCTACCTGGCCGACACCGAAGCCCCCGGCACCTCTGCGCCTGGCGGCCAGCATCATCGCCATCAGGAGAATCAGGGCGGCGCCGGTGTTCTTCAACGTGGTGTAGGTGGCGGGATCCGAAATCTCGGTCCAGACCCTGACCCCGTAGCCGTTGACGAAAACGGAGACACCGCTGATGAGCGCCGTCGTCGCGGCCAGCAGGACGCCGGTCTGCCGGCGATCGAGTCGGGCGAGAGTCCTCCGAACCATGACGGCCCAAGACCATACCTATTCCGGCGAGAGGTCACCGCGTGGCGGGGATCTCGTCCACGCACACGGGCTCGGGTGAGCATCGGTACTGTGCCCGGCATGGACGGCACATGAGCCCGAAGGTGCTCGACCGATCAGACTTCGGCGCCCTTTTCGACGCCCTGGGTGGCGAGGGCTACACGATCATGGGCCCGACGGTGCGCGATCACGCCATCGCCTACGGGGAGTTGGGTGGTGTCGAAGACCTTCCCATCGGGTGGACCGACGTCCAGGAGGCCGGCGAATACCGGCTGCAGCGGAGGGCGGATCAGGCTCTCTTCGGCTATGCAGTCGGCCAGCATTCGTGGAAGAAGCTCCTGTTTCCTCCGACCACAACTCTGTTCGAGGTGAAACGGAGCAACGGCTCGCTCGACTTCGTACCCAGCGAGATCGCCGACACCCGGTACGCCTTTCTCGGGGTTCGCGCCTGTGAGCTCGCCGCGATCGGCATTCAGGACCGAGTCTTCCTGGGCAACGGCACGGTGGATCGCACCTACGAGGCGGGGCGCCGCGACGTGTTCATGGTCGCCCTCAATTGCATGGTCGCCGGAGGAACCTGTTTCTGTGTCTCCATGGGCACCGGCCCGCGCTGCACCTCCGGCTACGACCTGGTGTTGACCGAGGTCATCGACGTCGAACGACACGAATTCGTGCTCGAGTCGGGGAGCGAGGCGGGGGAGAGGCTCCTTGCACTGCTGCCGGGACGGCTGGCCGACGACACAGATGCAGCGGCCGTGGACCGGGTCGTTGCGGAGACCTCGTTCAGCATGGGCAGGTCGATGGACATCGAGGGGATCAAAGAGCTGCTCTACGAGAACCTCGAGCACCCGCGCTGGGGGGAAGTAGCGTCGAGATGTCTCTCCTGCACCAACTGCACCCTGGTCTGCCCCACCTGCTTCTGCTCGTCGACCGAGGACACGGTGACCCTCGACGGCGAGTCGGCACGACGATCGAGGCGTTGGGACTCGTGCTTCACCATGGATTTCTCCGCTCTGCACGGTGTTCCGGTCCGCAACACCACCAGGGACCGATATCGGCAGTGGATGACCCACAAACTGGCCAGCTGGTATGACCAGTTCGGGTCGTCGGGATGCGTCGGCTGTGGTCGTTGCATCACCTGGTGCCCGGTCGGGATCGACATCACGGAGGAGGTGGCTGCGATCAGGTCCACCCACGGAGCGGCGCGATGAATCTCCAGACCCTTCGCGAGAGCAGCCCGCTACTCGCCAAGCTGTCCAACACCGAGCTCGAGTTCTTCGAGTCGGTGTCGAGCGTGGTCGGTCTGAAGAGCGGTGAGATCCTGTTCGAGGAGGGAGGGGCGGCGGACACGTTCTACATAGTCTCCGAGGGGAGGGTCGGGCTCGAGATGACCTCCCCGGGGAAGGCGCCAATGGTCATCCAGACCCTGGGACCGGGCGATCTGGTCGGGCTCAGTTGGTTCTTCGCCCCGCATCGCTGGAACTGGAGAGCCCGAGCCGTCGGCGACACCACGGTCGTCGCCTTCGATGCGGCCGAGGTACGACGGAGGTGCCGGGAGGATCGTGACCTTGCTCTCGAGGTGCTGGGGGTCGTCTCGGCCGAGCTCGCGGCACGCCTCCATCGCACCCGGATCCAGTTGCTCGATTTGTACAAGGCGCCATGACCCTCCCTCCCGCCGGCGTCGCCGCACGCAATGTGATCGAGCCGATGCTGCCCCGTCCCTTTCGCGTCAGCGCTCGGCGCGCGGAGACTGCAGACACGGTCACCCTGGAGATGGAGCCCGACGACGGCCCGGGGCTGGCCTTCACCCCGGGGCAGTTCACCATGATCTATGTGTTCGGGATCGGCGAGGTGCCCATCTCGATCTCGGGAAGCCCGCAGGACCCCAAGACCCTGGTCCACACCGTTCGCTCGGTGGGGGCGGTCACCCAGGCGATCGTCGGCCTGGACGTGGGAGACCCGATCGGGGTGAGGGGGCCCTACGGCTCCGGCTGGCCGGTGGGGCGGGCCGAGGGGCGGGATGTCGTCCTGGTGGCGGGGGGAATCGGGCTGGCTCCGCTCCGGCCGGTCCTCTACGCCGTTCTGGCCAACAGGGAGCGCTTCGGTGCGGTGTCACTCGTCTACGGGTCGCGCACGCCGGCGGATCTCCTCTTCGGCGACCAGCTGCACATCTGGAGAAGCCGGTTCGATCTCGAGGTCGAGGTCACGGTCGATCGATCGGACGAGCATTGGTTCGGCGATGTCGGCATGGTCACCGGTTTGCTGCCCAGGATCTCCTTCGATCCGGCCAACACCATCTCGATGTTGTGCGGTCCCGAGATCATGATGAAGGTGGTCGCCCGCGAGTTGGAGATGCGGGGACTCGCACCCGACGACATCCACGTGAGTCTCGAGCGGAACATGAAATGCGCCATCGCCTTCTGCGGCCATTGCCAGTTCGGACCCGACTTCCTCTGCCGCGACGGGCCCGTCCTTCCCTACTCCCACGTCGCCCAACGGCTCACGGTGACCGGGCTATGAGCGCGGCCCGGCCCAAGCTGGCGGTATGGAAGTTCGCCTCCTGTGACGGTTGCCAGCTGACGCTGCTCGATGCGGAGGATCACCTCATCGAGATCGCCGGCGCGGTCGAGATCGCGTACTTCCTGGAAGCCAGCCGCGGCATGATCGAGGGCCCCTACGACCTCTCACTGGTGGAAGGCTCGATCACCACCGCCCACGACGCGGCGAGGATCCAGGAAGTGAGGAGGGTCTCGGACACGGTGGTGACGATCGGGGCCTGCGCCACCGCGGGCGGGATTCAGGCTCTTCGCAACTGGGGTGACGTAGACGAGTTCCTGACCGTCGTCTACGCCCATCCCGAGTACATCGAGACCCTGGCAACCTCGACCCCGATCTCGGACCATGTCGAGGTCGACTTCGAGTTACGCGGCTGCCCCATCTCCAAGCATCAGCTGCTCGAGGCGATCGACGCCTTCCTCCACCGCCGGAAGCCGAACATTCCCGGTCACAGCGTCTGTGTCGAATGCAAGCTGCGCGGCACCAACTGTGTCATGGTGGCCCAGGGGATCCCGTGCATGGGGCCGATCACCCAGGCCGGATGCGGAGCGATTTGCCCCGCCTACGACCGTGGCTGCTATGGGTGCTTCGGCCCGGCCGAGTCGCCGAACATCGACTCGCTTGCATCGTGGTGGGGACAGCTGGGCATTTCCGACGGCGACCTGGTTCGGGCGTTGCGGACGTTCAACGCATACGCCCCTGAGTTCCGGGATGCGAGTGAGGCCTATGAGCGACGCTGAGCGTGAGATTGCTGTCGACTACCTGGCCCGGGTCGAGGGCGAGGGGGCGATGTACCTCAAGCTGAGAGGCGACGAGGTCCTCGACCTGCGGTTCAAGATCTTCGAACCCCCCCGTTTCTTCGAGGCTTTCCTCCGTGGCCGTCGTTTCTCGGAGGCGCCGGACATCACCGCTCGCATCTGCGGGATATGCCCCATCGCCTATCAGACCAGCGCCTGCAACGCCATGGAGGCCGCAGCCGGAGTGAAGCTGACCGGCGGCCTGCGCGACCTGCGCCGGCTCATCTACTGCGGGGAGTGGATCGAGAGCCATGCCCTTCATGTCTTCTTTCTCCACGCTCCCGATTTCCTGGGGTACCAGAGCGCCATCGCCATGGCCTCGGACTATCCCGAACAGGTGGCGATGGGTCTGCGCATGAAGAAGATCGGCAACGCGGTAATGACCCTGCTCGGGGGAAGGGAGATCCATCCGATCAACGTCCGGGTGGGCGGGTTCTACCGGGTCCCGACCGAGCGAGAGCTGGAGGCCCTGGTCCCCGATCTGGAGTGGGCCCGGGACGCGGCGGTGGCGACCACCCGATGGGTGTCCGGGCTGACCTTTCCCGACTTCGAGCGGGATTACGAGTACGTCGCTCTCTCCCATCCCGACGAGTACGCCATTCATGAAGGGCGGATGGTCTCCAACCGTGGGCTGGACATCGCAGTCGAGGACTGGAGCGAGCACTTCGAAGAGTCCCATGTCTCGTGGTCCAATGCTCTACACGCCAGGCGCAAGGACGGCGGCGCCTACCACCTGGGCCCGATGGCCCGCTACTCGCTCAACTCGCATCTCCTCACCCCAATGGCCAGGGCAGCGGCCGCCGAGGCGGGTCTCGGGCCGACCTGCAACAACCCTTTCCAGAGCATCGTGGTCCGTTCCGTCGAGCTCGTGTTTGCCTGTGAGGAGGCATTGCGTCTGATCGAGTCCTATCGCCGCCCCCCGACGCCTTTCCTGGAAGTAGAGCCCCGCGCCGTCACCGGTCATGGCGCCTCCGAAGCCCCGCGCGGGACCCTCTATCACCGCTACGCAGTCGATTCGGACGGGTTCATCACCGAGGCGCACATCGTCCCTCCCACCTCGCAGAATCAGCTGAGCATCGAGGAGGATCTCCGCGCCTATGTCCCGGGTCGGAGCCATCTCTCCGACGACGAGCTGCAATGGCAGCTCGAGCAGGCGATCCGCTGCTACGACCCGTGTATCTCTTGTGCCACCCACTTCCTCGACTTGACCGTGGAGCGGGAGTGAGACGGATAGTGATCGGGGTGGGCAACCCATCGCGGGGGGACGATGGCGCCGGACTCGAAGTCGCCCGGCGGGTGCGGACCAGGGGGAGCTATCAGGTGGTGTGCGGGTCCTACGAGATGATCGACGTCTGGGAGGGAGCAGAGGACGTGGTCGTGGTCGACGCAGCCAGGTCGGGCTCCCTGGCTGGGACCGTGCATCGCTTCGAGGCGCATTCCGAGCCACTCCCCGGAGGGGTTCTGGCCACCAGCACCCACTCGATCGGGGTGGCCGACGCCATAGAGATGGCGAGGAGCCTGGGTCGACTGCCGGAGCGTCTGGTGGTGTACGGGATCGAGGTCCAGGATGTGACCCCGGGGGCGGGGCTCACCGCTCGGGTAGAGCGTGCTGTGGACGAGGTGGTCAGGGAGATCGACGGTGCATGAGAGTGGTGTCGTCGCCGACCTGATGCGACAGGTCGAGGAGGAGTCACACAGAGCCGGGCGAGTCAGCAGCCTGCGATTCCGGATCGGGGCCATGGCCGGCGTCACCCCCGACGCCTTGCGGCACGGCGTCGATCATTACGCTGAAGAACGGTGGGGCTATTCCCCCGAGGTGGTTGTGGAGCAGTCGGCCGACCCCACCGACCCCGACGCCCTCGGTGTCCGCCTCGTCTCGGTGAAGGTGGTGTGAGCATGTGCGTGGCCGTGCCGGGAAAGGTCGTCTCGATGGGCGATGCCACCGAGATCTCGCTGCCGGCGCGGGTCTCCATCCTCGGTGTGGAACGCGACGTCGACCTGGTGATGGTCCCCAACGTCGAGGTAGGTGACTATGTCGTGGTTCACTCCGGATACGCCATCGAGATCGTCCCGGGAGAACGCGCCAGGGAGACCATCGAACTGCTCGGTGGAGGGGCCACCATCGCGTCGCTCTGACCCGGTGGTCGGGCCCGACACCGCGAGGGGTGCCTTTCTCGCAGCGGCGGGTAACGTTGCGCCGGAGAGGAGTGCGACATGGGTCGCCTTGTCTGGACCGAAACCCTCTATGGCTGGCAGAGAGATCGATACACGATCGAGTTGGCGGCCCCCCAGCTCTGGGTCCTGTCGCGTCGACCGAAGCGGGGTGGAGACACCCCGATCGGCACCTGGAGTGTGATCGGCACCGCCGGGTCACTGCGAGAGCTCAAAGCGGCGGCTGCGGAGCTGGAGGGGCGGCGGGACCGCCGCCGGGTGCTCCTGATCCACCTCGCCATCGTGGTGACGTTTTCAGGTCTCGCCGTCACCGCGGCGGCTCTCGAATGGGCCCTGCTCATACCCGCGGTGATAGCTGTGGTCGCACTCTCGCTACGGGCGTTGGTGATGTGGATCGAGTCGGTCACCGGCGGCGCATGGTCGGTGCTCTCCCAGCACTACCAGTAGCCCGGAAGATCAGCGAAGCAAGAAGCCGGCGCCAATAGCGTCTTTGGGGTCGAGCCAGAGCTCGGATCGTCCGGTTATGTGCGCCGTCCCCGCCACCTCGGGGATCACCGCCGGGATGCTCCCGACCTCGGTCGTCCCCAAGACCCGGCCCGTGAAGACGCTTCCCAGGATGCTCTCGACCGTTATTCGCTCGTCGATCGCGATCTCGCCGCGTGCGTGATGTATGGCGAGCCGGCCGCTCACCCCGGTGCCGGTGGGGGACCGATCGACTTCTCCGTCGGCGAACACGCACACATTGCGCGAGTGATGTCCCGCATCCCCGGCGGGGCCGACGAAGATCACGCCGTAGAGAAACCCCAGGTCCGGTTGAAGAGGATGGGGGATCGCCCTGGATTCGACCACGGCCTGTTTGATGGCTCGACCGCCCTCGATGAGCCGTGTCATGTCCTGTGGGCCCAGCGTGAGCCCGACGTCGTCGGCGTTGACGAAGACGTAGAACGCCCCTCCGAATGCCAGGTCGTAGCGGACCCGTCCCATCCCGACGACGTCGACCTCGTTGTCGAGGTCGACGACAAACGACGCCACGTTGCGGAACCTCACCGCCGTGGCTTTCCCGTCTCTCATGGCGGCGGTCGCCTCGATCTGGCCGGCGGGGGTGTCGATCCTGATCATGGTCTCTGGTGCCGAGGAGGGGAGGACCCCGGTGTCCAGAACCACCTTGGTCAGGGCGATGATCCCGTGACCGCACATGGTCGAGAAGCCTTCGTTGTGGAGGAAGAGGACGGAGATGTCGCTGTCGGGGGTTACGGGCGGTCCGACGAATGCGCCGTACATGTCGGCATGGCCCCGTGGCTCCCAGATCAGCGCCCGACGCAGTTCGTCGAGGTGGTCCAGTGCGAAGCGGCGGCGTTCCAGCATGCTCGCCCCCTCGATGAGCGGGCCGTTCCCGACGATCACCCGGAAGGGCTCGCCCCCGGTGTGCGAGTCGATCACCATCACCCGGCGCCAACTCGCCGGAGGCTCCCAGCTCAGCGCAGCTTCGATGTTCAAGGCGGGCAGGATAGGGCGAGGGCCCACAGCCCGAAGCGCCGCGCCGGCTTCCGACCGTTCGGCGCCGCAGGGCGGGCCGCCCACCTGGGGTAAGTTGGGCGCCGTGCCTACGGTCGCCGCCCTCGTCTCAGCCCTCGCCGAGCGGACCCGGCCCGAGTCTGCGGCTTCGTGGGATCCGGTCGGGCTGCAGCTGGGCGACCCGGCGGGACGGGCGGACACTGTCGCCGTGTGCCACGAGGTTACCGAGGAAGTGGTGAATGCAGTCGAGTCGGCTCCGGTGGACCTGCTCGTCACCTACCACCCGCTCCTCTTCGACCCTGTGAACCGGATCATCGGGGGCCGCTCTCCTGCCGCCCGGGCGCTGCGCCTGCTCCGGGCCGGCGCCAGTCTCATCGTCATCCACACCGATTTCGACGGCGCCCCCGGCGGCACCGCCGAAGTGCTCGCCTCAACCCTTCGCCTCCGCGATGTGGCGCCGTTCGGTGGTGACCTGGCCGAGGGATTGCCTCCGGTTGGGCGGGTCGGGAGCTTCGAGCAGACCCTCGAGTCCTTGGAGGAACTGGTCAGCGATACATTCGGCTCCACCGGTCTGCGCGTCTCCGGCGATCGCAGCCGAACGCTCGACCGAGTCGCGGTCGTTCCCGGGTCGGGCTCGGGGCACATCGATGAGGCAGCATCGGTGGCAGACGCAATCGTCACCGGCGACGTCTCCCATCATCGTGTCGTGCACGCCCTCGACCTCGAACTTGCCGTGGTCGACCCGGGGCACATCGCCACCGAGCGGCCTGGCATCACCGCTCTGGTGACCATGGTCGCCGACGTGGTCGGTGACTCGGTTGTCGATCTGACCGAGCTCGACCCGCAGACCTGGTCCTGACCGGGCACTACCCTCCATCGCCGAATGGAGATAACGAGCCTCGCCGATCTTCTCGACGTCCAGGATCTCGACCTTCAGATCGACCGCCTGCTCGAGAAGCGGCAGTCACTCCCCGAGCTCGACGCCTACAAGGACGCCCATGAGCGGGAGCAGGGGCTGGCGTCGGAGATCGAGACCGCCGCGGCCGAGCTCAAGACCCTGGAGCTCGAGTTCGACAAATCGGAGGGGGAGCTTCAAATCCTCGAGAGCAAGCTGAACGAGCACGAGACCAGGCTGTTCGCCGGGGGGATGAGCGCCCGGGAGACCGAGCACATGCGGCTCGAGGTGCAAAGCCTCCACGGGCAACGGGAAGCGCTCGAGGAGAGAGTCCTCGGGATGCTGGAGCGGCTGGACCCGGCCCGGGAGCACCAAGCCGACCTCGAGGCTCGCGCCGCCGCGGTCGCCGCGGAGAAGACGGGGCTCGAAGACAAGATCAAGGCGGAGTGGAAGGTGATCGATGCCGAGCTGGCCCGCAAGGAGGAGCGGAAGAAGGAGGCACTGGCACCGGTCCCCCAGGATCTCATCGAGATGTACGAGAAACTTCGGCGATCAAAAGAGGGTGTGGCCATAGGCCGGTTCGAGCACGGGGTGTGCGGCGGGTGTCACATGGCTCTTTCGCCAGCCGAACAGGCCGAGGCCTTCGCGGTCGAGATCCCCCGATGCGTCCACTGCCGGCGGCTACTCGTCGCCTGACCCATGTTGTTCTGGCACCTCGGGGCGACCCTGTGGCTGTTCCGCTGGATATTTCGGGACCCGAAGGTCGACGTGAGGTTCCTGCTGGCCGGTGCCGTCCTCCCCGACGTGGTCGATCTTACGCTGGGGACCGTGGTCCTCGCAGGGACGTACTCCATCGGAGAGCTCTGGCTGCACACCCTCCTCGCCCCGACGGTGTACACGATCGGTGTGCTGCTGCTCACCAGGCGGGGCAGGCGACGTCGTGCCTACATGGCGCTCGGTGTCGGCTGGCTGCTCCATATCCTCCTCGACGGATTGTGGACCGACCCCGAAGTGCTGTTCTGGCCGTTCTTCGGATGGGAGTTGCCCGCCGGGGAAGCGCCCTTCTGGCCGCTGGCCTGGCAAAGGGCCTGGGCCGATCCCTGGCGCTGGGTTGCCGAATTCGTGGGTCTGGGCTATCTCGTTTGGCTGTGGTTCGCCGCCGGCCTCAACCAAAAGGAACGTCGTGAGGTCCTGGTCCGAACCGGGCGCATCCCGGGACTGGTGGCACAGGATGCGTAGGGCGCTCGCACTCCTGATCGTGATGGTCGTTGCGGCGTGCGTGCCTGACGACGGGGCCGGGACCACGGCCACCCTCGGCCCGGGTGCCGACAGCCCTGAAGGCGCTGTCGAAGAGCTCGCCGCCCGACTCGCGGCGGGTGACTTCGTCGCGGCCGGATCGCTGGCGGTTCCCGGTCAGGCGGTCCTGGCCTCGATAGCCGAGGGCGCGGCTCCGACGTTGATCGCCGAGTCCCTGGAGAACGGAGACGATGAGGTGGCGGCGAACTTCTGGACCGGATTCGCCCAAGGAGTCGGTGAGACGCTCACCGGGGAGCTGACCATCCGGGAAGCCGGCACGGTCACCGAGCGCGGCGTCGAGTTCTTCCTGGTCGGCGTGACACCGGAGGGCGGAGTCGAGCGCCTCATCGTGACCCGCGATCTGGACGGGCAGCGGGTCGACCTGTTCGCCTCTTTCGGAGCCGGCCTGGCCGAGGGGATGATATCGCCCGTGGAGCTCCTCCTCGCCTCCTCCAGCCCGGATGCCAGATCCATACTCGTCGCACTCCAGGACGTCGTCCCTTCTCTGCTGGTGGCCGCATCCGACCAGACCCTGTCCCCGGAGGCGGTGCAAAGGATCCTCCAGCTGATCGAGGTGATCACCCGGGTCAGTTGATCTGGCGCAGGACCGGCAAGACCTCGTCTCCGAGCATGCGGATCAGGGCCGGTTGATCGAGGGATGCCATCTGGAAGGTCACCATGTCGGCGCCGAGGTCGCTCACCAGAGGGAGATAGGTCTCCACGATCTCCGGCGCCGACCCAACGCGGGAGTAGCGCGCGAGGATCTCATCGCGCGGCATCTCGTCGGCTCTCTCCCGCAGTTCGGCCGGGTCGACAGCCTCGAGCCTCCCCGGGGCGCGCAGCCCACGCCACGAGTAGATGGCTTCCCATGCCTCGTCGTCGGATTCGGCGAAGATCGACCATCGGGTGGCGAGGATGGCCGGGTCGGGACGACTTCTCTCCCGGGCGGCGTGCCGGAGCGGCTCGACCACCTTCTCCCTGGTCTCGGCCGGGTCCTTCACCGAGGTGATCACTCCCTGTGCCAGCTCGCCGGCCAGAGTGGCCGACTTCGGCCCTCCCGCGGCCATCAGGATCGGCACCGGCCCGATCGGCGGGGAGTAGAGACGGGCCCGGTCGGTCTGGTAGTAGGCGCCGTCGTAGGTGAGCTTCTCCCCGTCGAGCAGACGCCGCATGATCTCGAGGGCCTCTGTCATGCGGGCGTTGCGCTCGGCGTACGCGGGGAACTCGTATCCGAGCGGGCCTTCGTTGATGTTCTCGCCGGTGCCGACCCCGAGGGTGAACCGCCCCCCGGAAAGACGGTCGAGAGTGGCTGCTGCCTGGGCGACGACGCCGGGGTGGAAGCGAAACAGCGGTGTCGTCACCCCGGTGATGAAGTCGAGGCTCTCCGTGGCTCGAGCCATGGCCCCGATCGTGGAGAAGGCGAAACCGGCCGCGGACACATCGTCCACCCAGGGGTGGAAGTGCTCCGAGACCACCACGGCGTCGAATCCGGCTGCTTCGGCCATCACCGCGTGCTCGACCAGCTGCTCGGGATGCCACTGCTCATGGCCGCAGAAGTAGGCGAATCTGGTCAATCGGCTCCTTTCAACGAGGAACCGAGGATCATGCCAGGTCTACTGGTACGAGACGAAGACCGGCACCGGCTCCCGGTCGATGGTGAAGGCGGGAGAGGCGGTCTCGGGGGAGTCCTCGTCGAAGAAGTTCTTCCAGCCCCATCGCCAATGGGCGTCTTCGGTCCCGCTGGTCAAGACGGCGTAGGTCTCTTCTTTTGTGGGGATCGGGCCCTGGCCGTCCATCTGGATCACCACTTGCAGCTCGGGTCGCTGCTCGATGGTTTCCCGGTCGACGATCATCCGGTCCTGGAACTGGTGCACGATCAGCATCTTCTGGGGCAGCCCGTTGTCGCGAACCAGGT
>Ga0299913_10000821_pt1 | contig 21059 bp, 19 predicted proteins | sample RVTome_9_FD_201360 | JGI IMG/M metagenome (GOLD analysis project Ga0299913, IMG submission 201360) | Soil microbial communities from uranium-contaminated site in the Upper Colorado River Basin, Wyoming, United States - RVT155D38 (version 2) ... | reverse complement strand
CATCGAGGGCGTTGCCGGTCGGGGAGGGATGGGAGTCGTCTACCGCGCGACCCATCTGGCGCTCGACCACGTCGTCGCCCTGAAGGTCATCACGCCGGAGCTGGCCGGCGATCCGCGGTTTCGCGAGCGGTTCGTGCGCGAATCGCGGATGGCCGTCCTGATCCGTCACCCGAACGTGGTCCAGGTGCGCCACGCCGGTGAGGAGGACGGCGTCCTCTTCGTGACGATGGACTACGTCGACGGCTACGACCTCAAGGCGCTGATCGGCGCCGAGCGCCGGCTCGATCCGCAGCGCGTCGCCGGGATCGTCGGCCAGCTCGGCGCCGCGCTCGACGCGGCGCACGAGCGCGGACTCGTCCACCGCGACGTGAAGCCCGCCAACGTCCTGATCGAGGCCCGCGACGGCGCCGAGCACGTCTACCTCACGGACTTCGGCCTGACCAAGCGGATGACCGGCGCCACCGAGCTGACCGCCTCCGGAGCGTTCATCGGCACGCTCGAGTACATGGCGCCCGAGCAGATCCGCGGCGGCGAGCTCGACGGACGCACCGACGTCTACGCGCTCGGCGGCGTCGCCTTCGCGGCGATCACCGGCGAGCCGCCGTTCGCCCGCGTCGAAGGCGACGTCGCGAAGCTCTACGCGCACCTGAACGACCCGGCTCCGCGTGCGAGCGAACGCGCGCCCGGGGTGGACCCGGCTCTCGACCCGGTGTTGCAGCGCGCGATGGCCAAGGACCCGGACGAGCGCTACCCGTCCGCCGGCGGCCTCGCCCGCGCCCTCGCGAGCGCCGCGGCCGGCGACCGCGAGACGGAGCCGCTCGCCGCGGCGCCGCCCGTTGAATCCACCGCGGAGGCGGCGCTGCCGGTGGAGCCGACCGCGGAGGCGACGCAGCCGACGGCGCCGACCGCGGCGGCGGCCGGGCCCCCAAGGGCAGATTCGGGTGGGGCCGCCCGGCTGCGCCGGCCGCAGGCCGGCCGCCGGATCCTTGGCGTGCTCGCGGGCTTCGCGGCGATCGCAGCCGTCGCCGGCGTGATCGCCCTGGTGCGCGACGGGGACGGCGACGGCGACCCCATCGACGCTGCCGCGAGCTTGGTGGGCGAGTACGGGGCCGGCCGGCTGCCCTCCGGGGTCGCGGTGGTGGACGGCCGCGTGCTGGTCGCCGATCGCGAGGGCGGCCAGGTGCTCGCCATCGACGCGCGCAACGGGGAACGGGTGGACCGGGCCGACCTCGGCGGGCAGATCGAGAGCGTGATCGAAGCGTCGGGCTCGGTCTGGGCCGCCGATGCCGAGAACGACCGGGTCCTCCGGCTCGACCCCGACACGCTCGACCCCGAGGGGGACCCGATCGCCGTCGGCGCCTATCCGCGCGAGCTCGCCGCCGACTCGCACGGCATCTGGACGACGAACCGGGAGGGCGACTCGCTCTCGGTGATCGATCCCGCGACCAACTCCGCCAGGACCGCCACACCGATCAACGGCCTGCCGCGTGCGCTTCACTTCGGACCCGAGTACCTCTGGGTCGCGACCAAAAACGGCGGCGCCGATGGCGCGGGCAGCGTGGTGCAGGTGGACCCTGAGACCGACGAGACGAAGACCTATCCCGTCGGCGGCGCCCCGCACGGCGTCCTCGAGCATGAAGACGTGGTCTGGGTGACGGCGACGGACGCGAGAGAGGTGCGGCGCTTCGAAGCCGACACCGGCGACCCGCTCGATCCGATCGCGGTCGGGGAAGAGCCGCAGGGCATCGTCTTCGGGTTCGGCTCGATCTGGGTGACCTGCGTGGACGGCGGGCTCTTCCGGATCGACCCCGCGACCGGCGCGACCCGCAGGCTCCAGCTGGAGCCCAACCTGGAAGGGCTCGCGATCGGCGCCGATCGCGTCTGGGTGGCCGGGGGCAAGAGCAAGGGCCTGTTCGAGGTCGACCCCGGGAGCTGATCCGGCCGCCTCCCCCGGCCCGATAGGCTCCCGCGCCGATGGCGCCGAAGCTTGGCTTGAACCTCGGCTACTGGGGAATCGGCCCTCAGGGCGACGAGGCCGTGGAGGTCGTGCGGGCGGCCGAAGCCGCCGGCTTCGATTCCGTCTGGGTCGCCGAGTCCTACGGCTCAGACGTGGTCTCGATCCTGTCGTGGCTCGTCCCGCAGACCACCGACATCAAGCTCGGCGCGGCGATCATGCAGGTGCCGGCGCGCCCTCCCGCGGCCGCCGCGATGGCCGGCGCGACGATCGACGCGCTCTCCGGCGGGCGCTTCCTCTTCGGCTTCGGCCCGTCGGGCCCGCAGGTCTCCGAGGGCTGGTACGGGGTTCCCTACGCGAAGCCCTGGGGACGCACCCGCGAGTACATCGAGATCGTGCGCGAGATCATCGCCCGCAAGGGGCCGCTCGAGCACCACGGCACGCACTACCGGCTGCCCCTTCCTCCTCCGGAGGAAGGCACCGGGCCATCCGGGCCCTCAGGGGGGACCGGTCAGGGCAAGGCGCTGAAGCTGAACTTCCACCCGGTCCGCAACGAGATCCCGGTCTTCGTCGGGGCGATCGGCCGCAAGTCGGTTGAGATGGCGGCCGAGATCTGCGATGGCTGGATCCCGATCTTCTTCTCGCCCGACGCCTTCGACGAGACCTGGGGCGAGCACCTCGAGGCCGGTTTCGCCAAGGGCGGGCGCAACCGATCCGACCTCGAGGTCTCGCCATCGATTCAGGTCGCGATCGACGGCGATCTGGAAGCCGCGCGCGCGGTCGTCCGCGCCGGGCTGTTGCTGTACCTCGGCGGCATGGGCAGCCGTGAGACGAACTTCTACGTCGACCTGACCCACCGGTTCGGCTTCGGCGAGGTCGCCGACGAGGTCCAGGGCCTGTTCCTCGACGGCAAGCGCGACGAGGCCTATAAGGCGATTCCCGACGAGCTCGTCGCCGCGACTTCGCTGATCGGCTCCGAGGACGAGGTTGCCCAGCGACTCGAGAGCTTCGGCAAGATCGGCGTCGACCGCCTGATCTGCTCCCCGGTTCAGCTCGAACAGGCCGAGCGCCTGCACACGATCGAACGGCTGGCCGCGTTGGTCGGCACGGACGGCGGCGGCTGAGCGGGCCCGTGACGAAGGCTCACGGTTGACGCCCATGAACACGCCCAGCGGCCGCGTCGTGCTGTTCGGGGCGACCGGATATACGGGCGAGCTGACCGCGAGGGCGATGGCGCGTCGCGGGCTCGCGCCCGTATTGGCAGGCAGGCGGCGCGACGCCCTGGAGAAGCTCGCCGGCGACCTCGGCGGCCTCGACGTGGCGGTCGCCGACGTTGCCGACCCGCATTCGGTGCGCGAGCTCGTCGGCCGGGGCGATGTCCTCGTCAGCACCGTAGGCCCGTTTGCGCGCTGGGGCGGAGCTGCGCTGGACGCGGCCGTCGCCGCGGGGGCCCACTACGTCGACTCCACCGGCGAGCCGCCGTTCGTGCGCCGCGTCTTCGAGGAGGCGAGCACCCCCGCCGCCGACGCCGGCTCGCTGCTGCTGACCGCGATGGCCTACGACTGGGTTCCCGGCAACCTCGCGGGCGGCCTGGCCCTGCGTGACGCCGGCGCTGCCGCCACGGCCGTGCGGATCGGCTACTTCACCAAGGGCGGCGGCATGGGCGGGATGAGCGGCGGCACGCGAGCTTCGGCCTTGGGCGTCCTGCTCGAGCCCAGCTTCCAGTTTCGCGGCGGGCGGGTCGTCATCGAGCGCGGCGCGCGGAAGGTTCATTCGTTCGCGATCGGCGGTCGGCCGCGGCCGGCGATCTCGGTTGGAACCTCGGAGGCGTACTCGCTGCCGCGCGCCTTCGCCGGGATCAGCGACGTCGAGGTCTATCTGGGCTGGTTCGGCTCTCACAGCCGCCCGATGCAGGCATTCTCGCTCGCCGGCGCGGGACTGTCGCGTCTGCCGGGGGCGCGGGCGGCGCTTCGCGCCGCCACCGGGCGCTTCGTGAAGACCTCCACCGGCGGCCCCGACGATGAGGCGCGCGCGGCCACCGGCTCGCGCTTCGTCGCCGAGGCGCTTTCGGCCACTGGCGAGGTCCTGGCGACCGCTCGCCTCGAGGGCGTCAACGGCTACACCTTCAGCGGCGAGAGCCTGGCCTGGGCCGCGGCCACGACTGCCGCCGGCGGCGCCACGGGCACGGGCGCGCTGGGCCCGGTCGAGGCGTTCGGGCTCGATCAGCTCGAGGCCGGGGTGTCGGAGTGCGGAGTCGACAGGGTTCAGGAGACCGCCTAGCTCTCGTCTCTCGCGCCCGTTTGGATAGGCTGCGCGCCGCTCGCGTGGCTTCGCGGGCGGATTGCTGCGATGAAGATCGGTGTTCCAAAAGAGACTGCGCAGGGCGAGCGTCGCGTCGCCCTCATTCCCGACGTCGTGAAGGCGCTGCGAGGGAAGGAGATCGACGTCGTCGTCGAATCCGGGGCCGGCGCGGAGTCCGGGCATCCCGACTCCGAGTATGCGGAGGCCGGGGCCGAGATCGGCGAGCCCTGGGCGGCCGACGTGATCGTGCGCGTGGCCGTCCCATCGGCCGAGGAGATCAGCCGCATCGGCCGTGGCAAGGTGCTGATCGGCCACCTGGCGCCGCTCACCTCGGGCGCCACGAACCGGGCGCTCGCCGAGGCCGGCGTCACGAGCTTTGCGATGGAAGCCGTGCCGCGCATCACCCGCGCGCAGGCCATGGACGCGCTGTCCTCGCAGGCCAACGTCGCCGGCTACGCCGCAACCCTGCTCGCCGCTCGCGAGGCTGGCCGCTTCTTCCCGATGCTGACCACCGCGGCGGGGACGGTCGCGCCGGCGAAGGTCCTGGTGCTCGGCGCCGGGGTCGCGGGTCTGCAGGCGATCGCCACGGCAAAGCGGCTGGGCGCCGTCGTCTCCGGCTTTGACATCCGCCGTGCCGCCTGGGAGCAGATCGCCTCGCTCGGCGGCCGACCGCTGGAGCTCGACTTCATTCCCGACGCCGAGGACGAGGGCGGCTACGCCCGGCCCCTGACCGAGGAGGAGAACGAGCAGGTCCGCCAGGCGCTCGCCGAGAACGCGCCGCGACAGGACGTGATCATCACGACCGCGCAGATCCCCGGCCGGCCCGCGCCCTTGCTCATCACCGCCGACGCGGTCGCGGGGATGCAGCCCGGCTCCGTGATCATCGACCTCGCGGCCGATTCGGGCGGCAACTGCGAGCTGAGCGAGCCGGGGCAGACGGTCGTCTCCGACAACGGCGTCAAAGTGATCGGCCCGAGCAATCTCGCGTCGGATATGGCAGCCCACGCCTCGCAGCTCTACGCCAAGAACATCGAGAACCTGCTCGGGCTGCTGATCTCCGAGGAGGGCGAGCTCAGCCTGGACTTCAGCGACGAGGTCGTCGCGGGCGCCTGCCTGACCCACGACGGCGAGATCAAGAACGAGCGAGCGAAGGACGTGGCGTGATGCGCCGGAGGTCTGACCGATGGACGTGATCACCGAGCTGACGATCTTCGTCCTCGCCGCGTTCGTCGGCTTCGAGGTCATCTCGAAGGTCCCCACGACCCTGCATACGCCGCTGATGAGCCAGACGAACGCGATTCACGGCATCGTCATGCTCGGCGGGCTGATCGTGGTCGGCTACGCGGACGACGCGCTCGAGGAGATCATCGGCGTGATCGCGATCGCCTTCGGGACGATCAACATCGTCGGCGGCTTCATGGTCACGGACCGGATGCTCGGGATGTTCAGTCGCAAGCCCCCCAAGGAGTCGGGGGACTAATGCCGCTTGCAGTGCTCGAGCCCGGGGGCGACGCCTCCACCGCGCTTTACATCGTCGCGTTCTCGATGTTCATCTTCGGCGTGCGCCGGGGCACCCACCCGACGACGGCGAAGCAGGGCAACATGATCGCCGCCGTCGGCATGGCGATCGCCGTGGCCACCACGCTGCTGCTCGACGGGATCGGCAACTGGGGCCTGATCATCGCCGGCCTCGTGATCGGCACCGCGGTGGGCGTGGTCGCCTCGATCCGGGTCCAGATGACCCAGATGCCGCAGATGGTCGCGCTCTACAACGGCGTCGGCGGCGGCGCGATCGCGCTGATCGCCTGGGCCGAGATCCGCCATGGCATCGCGCTGGGCCACGAGATCCCGCTGGACACCCTGATTCCGATCCTGCTCTCCACCGTGATCGGCTCGATCTCGTTCTGGGGCTCCAACATCGCGTTCGCGAAGCTGCAGGACCTGATCCCGACGCGCCCGCTCGCGGTTCCCGGCCAGCAGGTGATCAACGCCCTGCTGCTCGTCGGCGTGCTGGCCGCGTGCGTTTCGATGGCGATCAACAACGACGACGTCTCCGAGCCGCTGTTCATCGGCGTCCTGATCGCCGCCGCATTGCTTGGCAACCTCGTCGTGCTGCCGATCGGCGGGGCGGACATGCCGGTCGTGATCTCGCTCCTGAACGCATTCACCGGCCTCGCCGCGGCCTCGGCCGGCTTTGCCCTCGACAACGTGGCGCTGATCGTCGCGGGCACGCTCGTCGGCTCGTCGGGCACCATCCTCACGCTGGAGATGGCGACGGCCATGAATCGCTCGGTCGCCAACATCCTCTTCGCGGGCTTCGGCGGCGCGCCGACCGGTCCCGCGGGCGATGGCGAGGAGCGCCCGCACACCTCGGTCGGGGCCCAGGACGCCGCGATCAAGCTCGCCTACGCCGACTCCGTCGTGATCGTCCCCGGCTACGGCCTCGCCGTCGCCCAGGCGCAGCACGCGGTGAAGGAGATGGCCGACGCGCTCGAAAAGCGCGGGGTCAGGGTCGACTACGCGATCCACCCGGTCGCGGGACGGATGCCCGGCCACATGAACGTGCTGCTCGCCGAGGCCGACGTGCCGTACGAGAACCTGCGCGAGATGGAGGACATCAATCCCGAGCTGCCGCGCACCGACGTCGCCGTCGTCATCGGCGCCAACGACGTCACCAACCCGGCCGCAAAGAACGACCCGGACTCGCCGATCGCGGGCATGCCGATCATCGAGGTATCGGAGGCCCAGCAGGTGATCGTGATCAAGCGCTCGCTCTCGCCGGGCTTCGCCGGCATCGACAACGACCTCTTCTATCTGCCCAACACGGACATGCTCTTCGCCGACGCCAAGCAGGCGGCGGCGGAGATCGCCAGCGAGATCGGCAACCTCTAGCTCGGGCCTGTGCGGCCCGGGCGCCTCAGTCGCGTCCGCCCCGCCGCACGCGCGGCGTCGCCCAGCCGACGACCGCGCCCAGCGCGCCGACGATCAGCAAGGCGAAGATCAACGGGATCGTGGCGTGGATGAAGAGGAAGTCCACCTCCACCTCCTGGAGGTTCTGAAGAATCAGGATCGCCAGCAGGACCCCCGCTGTGATCAGCGCGTAGAACTTCCAGCCGCGCCCTTCCTTGCGCACGGTTATCGGACCGCGTTCGTCGCCCATTCGGGAACCGTACCTGTACACGGCGAGACGCCTGCGCCACAGTTGCCGGGGTTGGTCTTCCCATGCGCGCGAGTGGCGAGCGCGGTCAGGCCAGCCCGGAATGGATCGGGCTCGTCCTGCTCGTGTCGCTTGCGCTCGCCGCGGCGGTCGCAGGCGGGGCGCCCCTGCCGGGCGCGGACCTGGCGCGAAGCGTCGCCGCGCGCCTCGTCTGCGCGGTGGGCCTTGGCGACGGCTGCAGCGGCGACCGCGGCGCGCTGGTGCTGGCCTACGGAGCCGAGCTCGCGGAGCTCGTCACCGAGCACGTGCCTACGCTCGACTACGAGGAGGGCATGCGGGCGCTGCCCGTGGACTTCCGCTCCTGCCGGGAAGACGCCTGCGCCGAGGGGCCTGACGGCGGCTCGGTGCGCGCCTCGGACGCCGGGGAGCGGGTGACGATCTTCGTCCACGTCGTCGACTGCCGCGAGCGAGCCGACGCGGCGCAGGCGGGATTCGACTGCTCGGGCGAGCGTGACGGGCGCGTCTACCTGCAGTACTGGCTCTATTACCCCGGCAGCGCCACGGCGCGGGCGCTCCTGGGCGACGCGGGCGCCCATCCCGACGACTTCGAGTCGTTCCAAGTGCGAATCGACCCTGGCGGCGAGGCCCTGGCCAGGGCCAGCTCGCACCGTGGCTACAACGGGGCCAACGGCGACTGGCTCTCCGACACCGGCACGGTCGCGAAGCCGGGCTGGAGCGAGTCCACGGGCCGCTACCTGATCTCGGGCGGCAGCCACGCCGGGCGCGTGGGCCGGGCAGGTGGCCCCGGCACGCCCCGCTGGACCGCTCCGGGAGCGATCCGCCTGATCCCGATCGAGACCCTGGGCGACGAATTCAGCCGCCACGAGTTCGCGGTCTCGCCGCCGTGGGCAAAGCGCGTCTACCGCGACCCGGAGCATCGAGGCACGGATTGAGCTTCAGCTCGCGCCGCGCAGACCCATTCGCCCGACGATCCACTCGGCGTGGGTCATCAGCCGCTCGATCGGGAACTCGTCGGGGTGCGCCAGCAGCAGGCGTGCGGCGTCCTCGGCCACCGCCTGCATCGTCAGGGCGGAGAGCTCAGGGTCGGGTGGGGGAGGGATGTCGGTCCCAGCCAGCACCTGCGGGGTCAGCGCGGCGAGCTGGTCGGTCACCGCGCGGCGGATCGTGATCGCGCGCTCCCTGAGGATCTCGGGGTTCCCCTCGGAGGGCATCAGCACGAGCTGCCAGGTGACCGGCTCTTCGCGCACGGCCTCGAGGAACGCGCGCAGGGCGCCGAGCAGGGCCTCCTCCGGGTCCTTGGCCGCGTCGGGCGTGGGCAGCAGCTTCATGAGCTGGCCGACCGCCCGGGCGCCCTCGCGCTCGACGAGCGCGCGCAGCAAGCCGGCCAGGTCGTCGAAATGCCCGTAGACCACCGGCCTCGTGATCCCGGCGCGCCGGGCGACCGCGTCGATCGAGATCGCGTGGAAGCCGCGCTCGCCGGCCAGCGCCTTCGTCACGTCGAGGATCTGCTCGCGGCGCTGCTCGCCGGTGAGGCGTGGGGCTTTGGGCGCTGTGGCTGGCATCTGTGCTAGGCTACACCACTGTAACTTACATCAGTGTAACTTGTAGTCCAGACCCACTCAAGCGACGCCCAGCGAGGCCAGATGCCCACCACCACCACCACCACCACCACCGCAATCGATCGCGCCGCCCCGGCCGAACACGAGCCAGACCCCAGGGCCGACTACGAGGCCATCATCGTCGGCACCGGCTTCTCCGGCCTGGGGATGGCGATCAAGCTGAAGGACGCGGGAATCCATGATTTCCTCGTGATCGAGAAGGCGGACTCGGTCGCCGGTACCTGGCGCGAGAACACCTACCCCGGCTGCGCCTGCGACGTGCCCTCGCACATGTACTCGTTCTCGTTCGAGCCGAACCCGGACTGGAGCGAGATGTACGCGCCGCAGCAGGAGATCCGCGACTACCTCGAGCACTGCGCCGACAAATACGGCCTGCGCTCGCACATCCGCTTCTCGACGCGCGCGGTCAGCGCCGAATGGGACGGCGAAGCCGGGCTGTGGCGGTGCGCGGTCGAGGGCCCCGACGGACTGCAGGAGCTGGCGGCGCGCTTCCTCGTCTCCGGGATCGGCGGTCTGCACGTGCCCGCCGCGCCGACCTTCCGCGGCATCGAGCGCTTCGCCGGCGACGTCTTTCACTCCGCCACCTGGAACCACGACGTCGAGCTCGAGGGCAGGCGCGTGGCCGTGGTCGGTACCGGCGCCAGCGCGATCCAATTCGTGCCGGAGATCGCCGGCAAGGTCGCGCACCTGGACCTCTACCAGCGCACCGCGCCGTGGGTCCTGCCGAAGATCGACCGGCGGATCCCGCGTTTCGAGCGCCGGATCTACCGGCGCTTTCCGGCGTTGCAGCGCGCCTACCGGCGCGGCATCTACTGGTATCTGGAGCTGGTCATGCTCCGCGCGGTCCAGTCCGAGCGCTTCGGCCGGCTCTTCGAGTGGGCCGGCCGGCGCCACCTGAAGCGCCAGGTCTCAGACCCCGACAAGCGCCGCAAGCTGACGCCGCACTACGAGTTCGGCTGCAAGCGGCTGCTGATGTCCAACACGTACTACCGGGCGCTGGATGGGCCGAACGCCGACGTCGTCACCGGCGGGATCGCCGAGATCCGAGCGAACTCGATCGTCGACGGCGCCGGGGTCGAGCGCGAGGTGGACGTGATCATCCTCGGCACCGGTTTCGACACCATGGCGATGGCCAGAGCGGTGCCCCTGCGCGGCGAAGGCGGTCGCCAGCTCGCCGACGAGTGGTCCGAGGGGGGCGTCCAGGCCCACCGCGGGACGATGATCGCCGGCTATCCGAACCTGTTCTTCCTCCTCGGCCCGAACACGGGCCTCGGGCACAACTCGGTCGTCTACATGATCGAGTGCCAGATCGAGCTCGCGATGCAGGCCATCCAACGCGTCCGCGGCTCGAGCGCCGCGGGCATCGCACCGCGCGCCGAGGCGCAGGCGGCCTACAACCGCCGGCTGCAGGACCGGCTGGGCAACGCCGTATGGTCGCGCACCTGCAAGAGCTGGTACGTCGACGCCCACGGCCGGAACATCACGCTCTGGCCGCATGAGACCTGGAGGTTCCGCAACGAGCTCGCGCGGCTCAAGCCCGACGAGTACAGGCTCGTCTCGCGGCCCGAGGCCGCCGTCGCCCCCGATTCCGCCCGCGACCGGGTGGAGGTCGGCTGATGTCGCGCCGCTTCGACGTGGCCGGGCGTACCGCGTTCGTCACCGGAGCCGCGCGCGGCATCGGCGCGGGGATCGCCGAGCGGTTGCACGCGCAGGGAGCGAACGTCGCCCTGGTCGGGCTCGAGCCCGAGCTGCTCGAAGAGCGCGCGGCGAAGCTGGGCGAGCGCAGCGCCGTCTTCGAGGCCGACGTCACCGACATGGACGCCCTGGAGCGCGCAGTGGCAGGAACCGTCGACCTCTTCGGTGGCATCGACGTCGCCGTGGCCAACGCCGGCATTCACACGGTCGGTTCGCTTCTGACCGCTCCGGTTGAGCAGGTCGAACGCACGCTCGAGGTCAACCTGATGGGCGTGTGGCGCACCGATCGAGCCGTGCTGCCGCAGATCGTCGAGCGCAAGGGCTACCTGTTGAACATCGCCTCGCTGGCGGCCGCGAGCCACGCGCCACTCATGGGTCCCTACGCCGCATCGAAGGCGGGCGTCGAGGCCCTGACCGACTCGCTGCGGGTGGAGCTCTCCACCACCGGGGCCCGCGCGGGGTGCGCCTACTTCGGCTTCGTCGACACCGACCTCGTGCGCGGCAGCTTCGAGCACCCTTCGACGAAGGCGATGGAGGGCCTCATGCCCCGCTTCGTCCGCAGGTCGGTCCGGCTCGAGGCCGCCGTCGACACCCTTGACAAGGCGGTCAGGAAGCGCTCGGCACGCGCCTGGGCGCCGCGCTACGTAGCCGGCGCCCTGGCCTTCCGCGGGATCGTTCAGCCTCTGACCGAGATTCGGGCGATTCGCTCGCAGAAGGCGCTGCGCGAGGCGCTGCGCTTGGCGGACCCGGGCCACGGTGGGCTCGAGGGGCAGGATCCGGTGTTGGGAATCGCGGCATCCGTGCACGAGTCCGAGCGCGCCCCCTAAGGCACCACGCCGACGCCCCTCGGGGGCCGTTCGTCAGGATCCTTCCTTACGTGGCGGAGAAGATCGATCCCACCTGGCTCGCCTACTCGTTCGACCAGTCGGTCGACGACGACCGCCTCGACGCCGGCGTCGCCCGGCTGGAGGCGCATTACGGCGGCCTCGTGAGCTATCCGCTGGCGACGCTGAGGCGAACCGGGGAGCGCCGCGGCATCGTCGTCCTCACCGACTCGGAGCCGCTTTGCTCCTGGCCCCACTTCGCTGCCGCCCGCCCGATTGCGCTCGGCAGCGCCTACGTGCCGCCGGGTTGGGAACGACTCACCGGACCGCTGCCGGCGGGCGAGGCCGGCGTGCCACTGGCGCGGGCCGTGCTGGCCGACCCCGCCCGCGCCGTCGCCGAGCTGCGATCGCCGATGGTTCTGGGCGCGCTCGACGAAGCCGCCGATCGCCTCGTCGTCGTCAACGACTCAATCGGTGCGGGCAGGCTCTTCGAGACACGGCTGGCCGCCGGAGCGGTCTGGTCGAACCGCGCGGCCGCTGGCAACCTCTTCGCGGGGATCCCGGTTGAAGCCGACGAGCGGGGCTGGCAGCTCCTCGCCGCGGTCGGCTGGTTCTTCGGTGACTCGACGCCGATCAAGGGCGTGAGCAAGGTCGCCGCGGGGTCGGTGATCGACGCGGGCCCCGCCGGTATCGAAGCTCGTGAGACCGGGATCGTTGGGCGCTTGGTCTCTGGCGACGCGGGCGACCTCGACCGCCTCTATGCCGACGCTGCCGAGCACGCGGTCGATCAGGTGCGCTTCGCCGACTCGCTCTGGCACGAGAAGCCGGCGATCCACCTCTCGGGTGGGCGCGACTCGCGATTGGTCGCCGCAGCCGCCGTCAACGGCGAGGTCGACGCCGTTTTCCGGACCTCGGACAACACGCCCGGCGAGGCCGACATCGCCCGGCAGCTGGTGGATGTCGCACCGCGGCCGATGGACCATGTGATCGCCCACGGCGCGGAGGGCGAGGGGCCAACCACGCCCCTGCTGGAACGCGCCCTTCGCGGACAGCTCCTGCACGACGGGATCCGCCATGCGTCGAAGGTGAGGCGCGACGTCAACCTGCCGCGCTCGCGGCCCAACCGCGCGACCCTCGCGGGCTGGGGCGGTGAGATCGCCCACGCCTTCTACTACCAGGACAAGCGCCAGCTCCGCAAGGTCCGCCGCCGCGGCCGTGACCGGGTGCTGACCCGCCTGCTCGAGGCGTCGCGAAAGAAGCACGACGCAGCGCCCGAGGCCAGCTACGAGCGGGCGCGCAGTGAGTACGAGTCCGTAATCGCAAAGGGCGAGAGTCACGGGCTCGAGGGCCCGGACCTGCTCGACTGGTTTTACCTCGTCGAGCGCTTCGTCCACCGCTTCGAGATCGGTGCCGACTCGCAGGGGGTGTCCGTGTTCGCCACCCCCGCCTTCATCCGGCTCGCGTTCGCGATCACGGCGGAGGAGCGCCTCGCCGTGCGGGCGCATTCGGAGCTGACCGCTCGGCTTGTGCCCGAGTGGAGCGAAGTCCCGTTTTTTAAGCGCCAGCCGGGACCTCGCCCGCAGCTGCGCCGCCGGCGACTGTGGGAGGCCGAAGAGGACGCCCAGACGATCGAGGGGCTGATCGCGGCGCGTGGCGCCTGGACGGAGCTGTTTCGCGAGCAGCGGATCACCGAGATGTGGGCTGAGCTGCGCTCGGGCGGCGGCTTCGCGGACTGGGAGACGGTCTTCGAGCGCCTCGCGTTCCGGGCGGCTTTCGGCGGCTTTCAGGCCAGCGTCGCTCGCTCGCTTACCGCAGCTCCTCTGTTTAGATAGCCCGATGCCCGACGTGCCGGATCAGGTCAAGCTCGCCGGGCAGGTGCGGTACGGCCGGGTGGAGTTGAGGGGTGCGCCGCCCCTGATCTTCGTCGGGGGCACGGGTCGCAGCGGGACCCACGTGATCGCCAGCCTGCTCGATCAGCACCCGCGCTACACGAGCGTGCCCCTGGAGGCCCGCTTCCACGCCAAGCCGCTCGGGTTTCCCGACCTGCTTTCGGGAGCGGCGACCGGCGAGCAGTTCCTGCACAAGCTCCGAACCTATTGGTGGCGGCGCATTCCGGCCGGCGAGCCCCTGCCGGCGATCCTTCCCCGGGTCCCACTCGGCCGGCGTGTCAACGGCCTCTTCCGGATCATGCCCCGTGAGCGCCTGCAGTCGGCGACCGCGAAGTTCGAGACCAATTTTGACGCGGATCCCGACGGAGCATGCCGGCGTCTGTTTCTCGATCTCCTGTGGCCGCTGGCCGAGGAGAGCAAGACGCCGGGCCTGGTCGAGATGACGACCGACAACGTGATGCAGGCCGGGACGCTGGGGCGCCTGTTCCCGGAGGCCAAGTTCATCCTCACGGTGCGCGACGGACGCGACACGGGCGCGTCGAAGGTGTCGCGCCGCCAGCGCGCCCATCACCCGACCGACGTCTTCACCGGAGTCGACTGGTGGCTCGGGCGGATGCGCCAGGTCGAGCAGGGTCTGCGCGAGATCGACTCCGAGCGGGTCCACCTCATCGGCTTGGACTCGTTCGTCGGCGCCGAGCGGGAGTCCGTCTATGACGACATGCTCGAGTTTCTCGGCACTCCGGACAGGCCGAAGATGCGCGCCTACTTCCGGCGCGAGATGAATCCGAAGAAGGCGCACCGCCACCGCTGGCAGGAGGGGATCTCAGACGCGGATGCCAGAGCGCTCGATCGCCACTACGAGGAAGCGCTTGCGGCGCTGGAGTCGGAAGGCTCGCGCTGTGCGCCGCTGCTGCGGCGCGCGCTCGAGCTCGCTTAGCCGCAGGTGCTCCGGCCCTACTTCGGCGGCATTCGCAGGGCGCCGTCGAGCCGGATCGTCTCCCCGTTCAGCATCGGGTTCTCGACGATCTGCTGGGCGAGCTGCCCGTACTCGGCGGGATCGCCGAGCCGCTGAGGAAACGGAACCCCGGCGCCGAGGGCCTCGCGGGCCGGCTCCGGCAGACCCGCCAGGAGCGGGGTGTCGAAGAGACCGGGAGCGATGGTGTTCACCCGGATGCCGAAGACGGCCAGGTCGCGCGCCGCCGGCAGGGTCATGCCGACGATCCCGCCCTTGGAGGCGGAGTACGAGATCTGCCCGATCTGGCCGTCGAAGGCCGCAATCGACGCGGTGTTGATGCAGACGCCGCGCTCGCCGCTCGCGCCGGGCTCGTTTGCCGCCATCGCGGTGGCGGCGAGACGAAGGACGTTGAACGTGCCGATCAGGTTCACCTGGACCACGTTCACGAACGCGTCGTAGTCGTGTGGTCCGTGCTTGGAGGTGGTGCGCTGGGCCCAGCCGATGCCAGCGCAACAGACCAGGATCCGTAGCCCCCCGGCCAGGCCGGCGGCCGCGTCCACGGCCGCCTGGACCTGCTCCGTATCGAGCACATTGGCCTCGACAAACGTCGCGCGATCGCCCAGCTCCGCGGCGAGAGCCTCGCCGCGCTCGGCGTTCAGGTCCGCGACCACGACCGCGGCGCCGGCCGCATGAAGCCGCCTCGCGGTCGCCTCGCCCAGGCCCGAGGCCCCACCGCTGATCAGCGCGCCAGCGCCTTCCACGTCCATCGCCGCGGCACCCTAGTCGAACCAGTCGGGAAGCGACCAGAACGAGCCCGCGACCGCGCACGTCTATCGTTTCCCAGATCGCGACGACGCACGCCCCCGCGCAGACGAAGGACGAGTTGGCGGCCCGCCTGGCGGAGGCGCGTGAGCGGACGCTCCAGCTGGTCGAGCCGCTCAGCGACGAGCAGCTCAACCGCTCTTACAGCCCGATTCTCAGTCCGCTCGCCTGGGACCTCGGGCACATCGCGAACTTCGAGGAGCTCTGGCTCGTTCAGGCCGTGGACGGACAGGAGCCGATGCGCGGCGAGCTCGCTCGCTACTACGACGCGATCGAGAACCCGCGACCGATCCGAGACCAGCTGCCGATCCTCCTCGGAGCCGACCTGCGCTCCTATATGGCCGACGTCCGCGAGCGCGCCCTCGGCGTACTGGCGGCGATCGACATCGACGGCGCCGAGGATCCGCTGATTCGCGCCGGTTTCGTCTACGAGCTCGTGATCGCGCACGAGCATCAGCACAACGAGACGATGCTGCAGCTCCTGCAGATGGTCGACGGCTACGAGTCTCCTGCGCAAGACGATTCCGTCGGCGCGGAGGTCGTCGTCCCCGGGCCTGAGATGGTGCGTGTCGAGGGCGGGATGGTCGAGATCGGAGCGGCGGCCGCGGGCTTCGCCTATGACAACGAGCGCCCCCGACACGTCGTCGAGCTCGACCCCTTCGAAATCGATCGCACGCCCGTCACCAACGCCGCCTACGCGGACTTCGTCGCCGACACAGGAGCCGAACCGCCTTTGTACTGGGAGCGCGACGGCGAAGGCAGCTGGATCCGGACGGCGCGGGGTCACAACGAGCCGCTCGTCCCGGAGGAGCCGGTCGTCCACGTCGACTACGCGGGGGCCGAGGCGTTCGCGCGCTGGGCGGGCAAGCGCCTGCCGACCGAGTTGGAGTGGGAGGCGGCGGCCCGTGGCGCCGATCCGTCTCGCGCCAACCTCGACCAGCTCGGGTTCGGGCCCGCGGCGGCCGGTGCCTACGGCGACGCCCCGGCGGAGTGCGGTGCGCTGCAGATGCTGGGCGACGTGTGGGAGTGGACCAGCACGGAGTTCGACGGCTACCCAGGCTTCGAGGCATTCCCTTATCGCGAGTATTCCGAGGAGTTCTTCGGCCGCGGCTTCAAGGTCCTGCGCGGCGGCTCGTGGGCGACCAGGCGCAACGCGATTCGCACGACGTTTCGCAACTGGGACCTACCGATCCGGCGCCAGATCTTCTCCGGCCTGCGCTGCGCCAGGAGCCTCTGAGTGGCGCCGTTCACCGAGATCACCCCGGGCGAGGTGGCGGTGGACGTTCGGCTGCCGCCGGGCGGCCCGCTTTCCGGGATGGCGGCCGACGTGCGCGCTGGGCTGACCAAGCCGTTCAAGGAGCTATCGCCGCGCTATTTCTACGACGAGCGGGGCTCGGAGCTGTTCGAGGCCATCACCGCGACCGCCGAGTACTACCCGACGCGCGCGGAGCGGTCCATCCTCGAGCTTCATTCCCCGGCGATCGTCGCGGCGGCCGGAAGCCCCGCCACACTCATCGAGCTCGGCTCAGGGTCGGCCGCCAAGACGCGCGTGCTGCTCGACGCGATGCGCGAGGCGGGAACGCTGCGCGCCTACGGACCCGTGGACATCTCCGAGGAGATCACGCGCGAGACAGCCGCCCGGGTGGGCGCCGAATACGACATCACCGTGCACGGCCTCGTCTGCGACTTCGAGCGCGACCTCGAGCGGATGCCGCTCGCCGGACCCCGCCTGATCGCACTGCTCGGCGGCACGATCGGCAACTTCGAGCCCCAGCAGCGCGCCAGCTTCCTGGCCCGGGTCGCGAACCTGCTGGGTAGCGACGATTACTTCCTGCTGGGGACCGATCTCGTCAAGGACCGGGCCACGCTCGAGGCTGCCTACAACGACGCGGACGGGGTGACGGCTGAGTTCAACAGGAACGTGCTCGCGGTCCTCAACGACCGTCTGGGCGCCGACTTCGACCGCGACGCGTTCGAGCACGTGGCGTTCTTCGACGACGAGAACCTGTTCGTGGACATCCGGCTGCGCTCGTTGCGCCGCCAGCTGGTGACGATCGCCGACCTCGGGATGACCGTCGCCTTCGAGCGCGGCGAGGAGATGCGAACGGAGATCTCCACCAAGTTCGAACGGCCCGGGCTCGAGGGCATCTACGCCGAGGCCGGCCTGGTCCTGACCGACTGGTGGACGGACCCGGAGGGTCTCTTCGCGCTGTCGCTGGCCCGCGCGACCCGGTAGCGACGCTACTCGCCCGCCGCGCCCACCGACAGGCCCAGTTGGCTGACCTCGTCCTTGCGGGCGCGGATGCTGAGGACGGGAGTGGTACCGCTCTCCCCGATCAAGCTCGGGCGCTCGACGAGGACGATCACGCCCTTCAAGCCGGGAATCCTGCCGGCGTCGGGATAGATCTCCCGGGCCTCCGCAAGCGGCATCCCGACGCGGATCCCCTTGTCAGTCTCCCAACCCGCTTGCACAGCTTCTTCACCCGCGATCTCGATCGAGCCGACGCGGCCATCCGGGCCGCAGGGATCGCGGCCGCCGAGGTTCGCGAAGTTGATCTTCAGGCCCAAGTCTGCCCATTCGTTCACGCAGAGCTCGTCGCGTGGGCTGACGAAGGACGGAGGCCCGAAGACCTCCGCCGCGTCGGGCGGCGCGCCCGACTGTGGCTCGAACGCGCCGACCCGTGCGACTCCCTTCGTCGTGGCTCGGATCTTCCGGTCGCGCTGGGCGTCGTCTGAGCTGTAGGCGAAGCGTTCGCCGTCCCAGGCCACCCGTCCGAAGCGGAACGTGGTCGGACAGCAAGAGGCGTCGTCGGCGCTGTAGGCCGGACTTTTCTCGACGATCTCGTCGCCCTGGACGCTCAGGACTGCCACCAGGTCGTCGCGGTGAAGCTCCAGCGACCACTCGCCCTCGTCGTCGCGGAAGATCTGCCACGGGGTGGGGGAGCTACCGGTGCAACATCCGAGCTGGACGACCATCTCGTCGGCATCGTCCCCCGTGAGGTCACGGCAGATCAGCTTGCGGATCGCGTAGCTCGGCTGCTCGGCGTCCTGGGAGCTTCCGCGCCCCACGTTCCGGATTCCGAGCTCGGCTCGGTTCGCCGCGATCGCCTCCTTGGCGCTCGGGCGCGAGCAGTCCGCGGCGGTCTCGGCTGCCGGCGCGGGATCACGGGCAGCCGAACCCGAATCCGGGGCGTCGTCGTCCGTCGCGGAGCTCCCGACCAGATAGCCGCCGATGGCCACAGCACCGACGGCCACCGCCAAGAGCAGCCATCGCACGATCGGCACCGCGGAGGCCATCGCTCACCTCACCCCGGTGCCAGCGCTTCGATCAGCTCGCCGAGCTTGTCCGGCGTGGTGATCGGCGTCAGGATCGGCAGCGTGACGCCGCCGTCGACGAACGCGTCCAGGCGCTCCCTCATCGCGGCCGGCTCGCCGAAGATGAACATCTCCTCGATCAGCTCCCAGGGCGCGGCGGCCGCGGCGGCCTGCCGGTCGCCCGCGCGCCAGGCATCGACCATCGGGTCGATCGCTTCGCCGTGGCCCAGCCACCGATAGAAGGCCTCGTACACCGGGACGGTGATGTAGGAGGAGAACATGAAGCGCGCGATCGGCTCGACCTGATCGCGCTCGCCCGGCAGGCAGAAGAACCGGCACAGGAGCTCGAAGCCGCTCGGAGCGCCCGCGATGCCGGCGACCACCTGGGGGAGCCCCGACAGCGGCAGGAAGTTGGTGAACGCTCCGTCGGCCTTCTCGACCGCCAGGCGCAGCATCCTTCCGCGCAGGGCCGCGAGGACGATCGGAACGGGCTCGGCCGGGGAGGTCTCGAGCTTGAAACCACCCGCGGTCCGCTCTCCCGCCAGCGCACTCGCCAGGAAGTCCACCGTCTCGGCCACCTTGGTGTAGGGCTTGGCGAACGGGATCCCATTCCAGCCCTCGACGATCCGGTCGGAGGATGCGCCGATGCCCAGAACGAAGCGGCCGCCGCTGCCGTCGGCCATCGCCGCCGCCTGCTGTGCCAGCAGTGCCGGCCCGCGCTGAAAGACGCCGACGATGCCGGTGCCCAGTCGCGCCTGCTCGGTCCATGCAGCCGCGAACGCCAGGGGCGTGAAGCCGTCCGGGCCGTTGGTCTCGCCCGACCACAGGTCGGTGTAGCCGACGGCCTCTGCTCGCTGCACGAGATCTCTGTGTGCCGCGATCGGCGTCATCGGCAGCGGCAGCGTTAAGCCCCAGCGGGTCACGCCGGCAACCATAGTGCTCCGCAGCACGTAGCTTTCGGTGTGGGATAGGCTCGCGGCGGTGGACTTTTCGCGCATTGGGAGGTTGGAGCTGATCGGCGTCGTCTGCGCGGCGATCGCCCTACTCACCCTGTTCTTCGTCCCCTGGTTCTCGCTCGACGAGAGCGTGGTCCGCGACTCTCCGGACGACTGGATCTGCGGCGTGGGCGACACCTCGTGCACCGGCTGGGAGACGTTCCCGATCCTGCGCTGGATCCTGCTCGCCGGCGCTTTCGCGCCGTTGATCCTCGCTTGGATCCTCGTGCGCGGGCACAAGCTTTCGTGGGCGCCCGGCGAGCTGACCGCGGTCGGCGCCTTCGCGGCCCTGACGCTGCTGGGCTACAACGGCCTGATCGACCGGCCTGGCAGCGGGGTCGCGGAGAGCGGCGTCGGTCTCGACATCGGCTACTGGCTCGCGCTCCTGATGGGTGCCGGAATGGCGTATGCCTCGTTTGCGCGCTCGATGGAATCGGGCGGGCGCCAGGGGCGCAAGGCCCCGGGCACCGTCTAGGTGGCCGGCCGCAGATGAGCGTGATCTCACACGACGTCCGGGACTCGACGACCCCCGATCGCAACCTGGCGCTGGAGCTGGTGCGGGTCACCGAGGCTGCAGCGCTCGCCGCGGCCCGTTGGGTCGGCAAGGGCGACAAGGAGGCCGCCGACCAGGCCGCGGTCGACGCCATGCGCCTGTTGCTGGACACCGTGCCCATGGACGGCATCGTCGTCATCGGCGAGGGCGAGAAGGACGAAGCGCCGATGCTCTACAACGGCGAGCGGATCGGGGACGGAAGCCCACCCGAGGTCGACATCGCCGTCGATCCCCTGGAGGGCACGCGCCTTTGCGCGCGGGGCATGCCCTCGGCCTTGGCGGTGATCGCGCTCTCCGAGCGCGGCACCATGTTCGACCCAGGGCCGTGCGTGTACATGGAGAAGCTCGCCGGCGGCCCGGATATCGCCGACCTGCTGTCGCTGGACGTCCCCCTGGCCGAGGTGATCGCACGCGTCGCCGAGCGCAAGGGCACCTCGACCGGCGAGGTGACGGTGATCATGCTCGACCGCGACCGCCACGAGGATCAGGCCGCGGCGATCAGGAAGGCGGGCGCCCGGATCCGCTTCATCACCGATGGCGATGTCTCCGCCTCGCTGTTCGCGGCCACCCACCAGTCCGGGGTCGACCTCCTTTGGGGCATCGGCGGCACGCCCGAGGGGGTCATCTCAGCGGCCGCGATCAAGTGCCTGGGCGGGCAGCTGCTCGGCCGGCTGTGGCCCCGCGAAGAGACGGAGCGCATCGCCGCGGTCGATGCCGGCTACGACCTGGACGAGGTCCTCGACGTCGATCGCCTCGTCGCCGGCGACGACGTCTTCTTCGCGGCCACGGGCGTCACCGACGGGGAGCTCCTGCAGGGGGTTCGCTATCCCGTAACGGGGCAGGCGTCGACCGAATCGCTCGTCACCCGCTCGCGCTCGGGCACGTCACGCACCGTGCAGGCACGCCACGATCGGGCGAAGCTGCGCGAGATCACCGGCGGGTTCTACGGCTGATCGTCC
>Ga0299913_10000820_pt1 | contig 21064 bp, 15 predicted proteins | sample RVTome_9_FD_201360 | JGI IMG/M metagenome (GOLD analysis project Ga0299913, IMG submission 201360) | Soil microbial communities from uranium-contaminated site in the Upper Colorado River Basin, Wyoming, United States - RVT155D38 (version 2) ... | reverse complement strand
CCGATCGTGGGCGACATCCCGGGCGTTCCAACGCTCATGGGGATTCTCGTGCTCCTGATCGCCGGGCAGGTGCTGTTGCGCCAGGAACACTTCTGGCTGCCGCGCTGGCTGCTGAACCGCTCCGTAACAAGGGACAAGCTGGTCAAGGTTCTCGGCTGGCTCAGGCGTCCTGCGCGTTTCATAGACCGCCTGTTGCGCCCGCGACTCCTTTTTTTTACGCAGCAGGCCGGCATCGTGGCGATCGCACTGGTGTGCGTGCTGATCGCCTTTGCGATGCCGCTGATGGAAGTGGTCCCTTTCAGCGCCAACGCTGCCGGCATCGTACTGACGGCTTTCGGTCTGGCGCTGATCGCCTGCGACGGAGTTCTCGCAGTGCTGGCTTTCTCCGTCACCACGCTCACCGTCGGCATTGCGGCGTACAACCTGCTGTGAGTCGGCGGCGCGGCCTTTGATTATGCTTCCCGGACCGGTAGTCTCGCGCTTGTGGACAAGCGGATCTACTTCATAAGCGACAACGCATCCGGCGTCCACCCGGAAATTTTTGCCGCGTTGTCGAAAGCGAACCGCGGCCACGCTGCGGCATATGGCCACGATGCCTTCACGGAACGCGCGACCGCGGTACTCCGGAAGCAGCTCGGCAGCCAAGTGGAAGTGCTCCTCGCGCTGACCGGCACCGGGGCGAACGTCATCGCCCTGCAAAGCGTGTTGCGATCCCACGAAGCGGTGATCTGCGCGGACTGCGCGCATATGAATGGCGACGAATGCGGTGCCCCCGAGAAGTTCACCGGCGCGAAGCTGCTGCCAGCGCCAACGAGAGTGGGCAAGCTTTCGACGGATGCGATCCGTCCGCTTCTCAGGGATACCGGTAAGGTTCATCGGGTGCAGCCCAGGATCGTGTCGGTGTCTCAATGCACGGAATGGGGCACCGTCTATACCGTCGCCGAACTTCGCGCTCTCGCCGATTTCTGTCACGACAACGGGTTGCTGCTGCACATGGACGGCGCAAGGCTCAGCAATGCCGCCGTGTCCCTCGGCATTTCCCTGAAAGAGGCCAGCGCCGATTGCGGCGTCGACATATTATCCTTCGGCGGCACCAAGAACGGCCTGATGGGCGCCGAGGCCGTAGTGTTCTTCGAGCCGAACCTGGCGGGTACTGCCGCGTTTGCCCGCAAGCAGGCCATGCAGCTCTGTTCCAAGATGCGCTTTGTCGCCGTTCAGTTTGAGGCCCTCCTGGATGGCGACCTGTGGCGACGTAACGCCTCACACGCGAATGCGATGGCGGCTCGCCTCGCCGCAGCCGTGGAGGACATCGAGGCCGTGCAGCTCGTCATGCCGGTAGAGACCAACGCAGTGTTCGCAAGAATGGAGCCGGCGCTCGTCACCGAAGTGCAGTCTTCGGTTGTCTTCGCAGTGTGGGACTCCGCGCAATCGATTGTCCGCTGGATGACCTCGTTCGATACCACAGCGGATGAGGTCGACGATTTCGCCGAAAGGATACGGCATGTCTGCCGCAATGCGTGATGCCGGCATGGAGAGCACGCCATCCGGCAAGAACGGAATGCGCTTCTTTTCGGATGACGAGTTCGAGTTGCGGCTGGAACGGGTGCGCAACCGGATTGCGGCGCAGGAGCTCGACGCCGTCATCATTACGAACCCGGAGAACATCTATTACCTGACCGGCCTCAATCACCAGGGGTACTTCGCCTATACGTCGCTGATCCTGCCGGTCGAAAGCGAGCCCGTGCTGATCATTCGTGCCATGGAAAAGGCCATTACCCGCGACATGGTGGTGCCGAAGGTCCGGTTCTATCCCTATTCGGACGGCATCGAGCCGCTGCCTCGCCCCAGGGATATCGCGGAGGACATTACGTTCTCCTCGCCCACGGACGAAGCCGAAGGCGCCGGTCTCCGGCCGACTTCCATGAGTCTCGGCGTTTCCGTACGCGCGAACGACGACAGGGATCCGGATCTGTCGGCGCCGGTCTCGGTCACCTGCCAGGCGCTCAAGGACCTGCATCTGTCATCTGCGCGTGTCGCCTTTGAAAAAAACAGCTCCTTCCTCCCTTACCGGACGGCGGAAGGTTTCGTCGGCAGAATGTCGGGCGTGCGCTGGTCGGATGCCGGCGACATCATCAACGATTGCCGCATTATCCAGTCGCCGGCGGAACTCGACTGCACACGCAAGGCGGCGGCAATCTCCGACGCCATGGTGATGTCGGGCATTGCCATGGCGGGGCCCGGCGTGCCGAACCGCGACGTGGCCGCGATCATCTATCACACCATGATTCAGCGCGGCGGCACCTATCCGGCGTTCGTTCCGTTGATACGTTCGACACGGACCCTGGACCACGAACACGGCACCTGGGACAGCCATACACTTTCCGAGGAAGACATGCTCTTTCTGGAAATGTCCGGCTGCTTCTGGCGCTACCACGCACCGGTCGGACGTCTCGCGCACGTCGGATGTGCGCGTGAAGGCTCGCAGCGCGCCACCGAAACCTGTATCGACGCCCAAATGGCGGCGGCGGATGCCTTGAAGCCCGGCGTTACCGCCGATTCGGTCTACCAGGCCTGGAAGCGGTGCATCGACAAGGCCGGTTTCGATCATTATCACCGCCACCACTGCGGCTATCTTGTCGGTATCGGGTTTCCGCCAAGCTGGTCCGGGTCCGGTGTGCCGCGCGGACTGCGCAAGGGCTCGGACATGCTGGTGGAGCCAGGCATGGCGTTTCACCTGATGTCGTGGCTGATGCGCACGGGCCAGGGCGATGCCTTTGTTTCGGATACCGTGATCGTGAACGAAACCGGTTGTGAGTTCGTGACCAATGCGCCACGGCACCTGATCGTTCGCTGAACTGAAAGTGGGAGGTCGCCCGAACCATGCAGCACAACGCCGACGGGCGGAGATTCCCCCCGTGCTGCTATGCTCGCGCTTGGAGAAGTGTTCAACGACAGCCAGGGGAGCCCCCGCTTTGAATCCTGAGCGACGCCGGCCAAATTTCCTCGCAGTGCTTCTCGCTATCGCATGCGCCACTGCCACAAGCGCTTGCGGTGCCGCGGAACGCGTCCGTCATACCGTCGACGTCGAAGGTCACCCGATTGCGTTATGGGAAAAGAGCGCAACCAGCGCCGGCGAAGCGGTTCTACTGGTGCATGGCCGAACCTGGAGCGCGGTGCCGGATTTCGACCTTGAGGTCGAGGGCGAGGACCTGTCACTGATGGACGGGCTGGTTGACCACGGCTACGCCGTCTTTGCCGTTGACCTGCGCGGCTACGGGGCCACGCCTCGCGACGAAACCGGCTGGCTCACGCCGCAACGTGCGGCAAATGATCTTGCCGCGGTACTCGAATGGATTGCGGGGCGCCGGGAGTGGCGCAAGAAGCCGCACCTGTTCGGCTGGTCCATGGGTTCGACCAACTCGCTGTTGATGGCGCAGAGCCGGCCCGAGCTCATCTCGTCCCTGACCCTGTTCGGCTACTGGCACGACCTCGACAGCGATCTGCCGGCGGATGAGCCCGGCATCACGCCGCAAAAGATTGCAAACACGGCGGAAGCGGCCGCGAGCGACTTCATCACGCCCGGCTCGATCAGCCGGAAGGCGATCGATGCGTACATCGCCATGGCGCTGAAGGCCGATCCGGTCAAGACGGACCTTCGGAATTTCGACCACTACAATGCGCTCGATCCGTCCAGCGTTATGACGCCGACGCTGGTGATACAGGGCGAGCACGACCCGATCGCACCGACCGACCGGCAGGTGAAGCTCTACACCCGTATCGGGACGGGGCACAAACAATGGGTGACCGTGCCGGGCGGCGATCATGCCGCGTTTCTCGAAGCGCCGCGAAGCTACTTCCTGCACGCCCTCGTCAGTTTTCTCGAAGGCGTACCGGACTGACCGCGCCGGCGCCGGGAAAACTACAAAACAGCGTCCAGATTGGCATTCGTACCTCGGCCGATGAACTTCCCCGCGCGATGTTAATCGATCTTTCCTGCAGACCAGGGTCTTTTCAGACAGGACATCGACGATGATTACTTGCCCCACCCCAGGCCGCCTTGCTTCGAACGTCACACTGTTCGTTGTGCTCGCCTGTATGAGTTTTCCGCAAGCCTCCGCTGCCGGGCGGGTCGTGCACCAGCTGCGCGTATACGAACTGTTCGATGACACCCGCGAGGCCTTCCACGAGAGATTTCGCGATCACGCGCAGCGGATCATGGAGCGGTACGACTTCCGCATCGTTGCAATGTGGGAGTCGCGAACCGATGAGCGGCTCGAGTTCGTGTATCTGCTCGAGTGGCCGGACGAACAGACCATGAAGGATCGCTGGGCCAGGTTCATGGCGGACCAGGAATGGTCCGACATCAAGGCCGAAACCAGCCGGATCCACGGCCGGTTCGTGGGCGACATACAAGATCGCACCCTGCTCCTCACCGACTACTCGCCCGACGCCGTTCTGTTGACAGCGAAGTAACGCGCGCCCTGTCGGCACCCCGCGACTCTTTTGCAGGCCTTTGTTGCATATTAGCTACAACTGCAACAGCGCGCTGTCGGCTAAAGCCGTACGACGGTATTTCTGCGGCTTCTGGCCTATACTTGGGCGAACCGTCGTCCACTGTATTTTTTGTGCCACGCAACGGAAATCGTTGAACCCGAACCATTGCGTCTCATTGTCATGCATCCAGAAGGGGGCTAGTCATGAAATCTCTCGTTTCCGCAGCCGCAGGAGCAACTTGCGCAATGCTCGTGACGTTCTCGGCCGCACCATTTCAGATCGCCGGCGCTCAACAACAGGCGATCGACGACGGCACGATCGAGGAAGTCGTCGTCACCGGATCGCGCATACGCAGGAACCCGCTCAACGATGCCGCCGCGGTCATGGACGTCTCGTCGTCCGATCTTGACCGGACCGGCCTTACGAACCTGGGCGACGCGTTGCAACAACTGCCCATCACCGGCTCGGCAATCAACTCGCAGTTCAACGTCCCCGGCAACTCCGGTTTTCCGCAGGACGGCTCCGGAATCGGCGCCGGCGCGGTGGAGGTATCACTGCGTAACGTCGGCTCGAAGCGCACGCTCGTTCTGGTCGACGGCAAGCGCTGGGTTTCCGGCGCATCGGCATCGGGCGTGCCCTCCGCGGTCGACCTGAACTCGGTACCGTCGAACGTGATCGAGCGCATTGAAGTTCTGCAGGATGGTGCCTCGGCGATCTACGGCTCGGATGCCATCGGCGGCGTCGTCAATATCATTACGGATTCGGACTTCGACGGTTTCAGGATCGATTCCCACATCGGCAGCTTCCTGAGTGAGAACGACGGTGAGTCCTACGAGATCTCCGCTCTCTGGGGCGGCGGTTCCGACACGACGCACCTGGTTCTCAGTGCCGCTTATGTCGATGAACGGGGCGTTGAAACCGGCAGCCGGTCGCGGTCCGCATTCCCGAATCCGGATGCCACCAGTTGCAACGTGCCCAATACGCTTTGCTCGTCGTTCACACCGCAGGGACGGTTCGTTCTTGGGCCGAATTTCGGCTTCGCGGACGTGACATTGAATGACGGAGTGCTCAATGACGGCATGGGCAACATTCCCGTATTCGACCCCAATAATCCGAATTCCGGCGACTTCCACACTTTCGGAGGCGATGACCGGTTCAACTACAACGCGCCGGGCTTCAACTACCTGCGCACGCCGAACGAGCGCATCAATCTGTATGCGTCGGCAACCCATGAACTGGCCGAAAACCTGAGCCTGTCCGTCAAGACTGCGTACACGAACCGCTCATCGGGAACCAAGGCAGCCCCGGAGCCGCTATGTCTCGGGAATGGTTGCGGTAACCGCATCAACGACACCTTCGTAATCTCGGCCCTCAATCCCTACAACCCGTTCGGCGTGGATCTCTCCGTGGAAAACGGCAACCTGGAATTTTTCGCACGGCGACCGCTCGAGTCCGGCCCGCGCCTGTACTTCCAGGACGTCGATACCTGGTTTCTCAGCGCGACGCTCGAAGGCGAATTCGAACTTGCCGGCCGATCGATGTTCTGGGACCTGACCGGCAGTTATGGCGACAACCGGGGCGTGCAGGAGAAGTTCAATTCGCACAACGCGGCAAAGCTGCAGGTCGCCATGGGCGATCCCTCGGTCTGCGCGGGAACACCGAACTGCGTTCCGTTCAACTTCTTTGGCGGCATGGGTCCGGACGGTACCGGCTCGATCACACAGGAGATGCTCGATTTCGTGACCTACACGCAACGTGACCTGAGCGAACAGACGCTGCGCGATTTCGCGTTCAACGTCACCGGCGACCTGGTCGAGCTTCCGGGTGGTCAGATGGGCTTCGCGGCAGGCATCGAGTTCCGCGATCACGAAGGCTCATTCAGCCCGGACCCGATCGCCGAACGCGGCGAAACGGCAGGCATCCCGTCCGGCGCGACCGCCGGCGCGTTCGACGTCACCGAATACTACGGTGAAGTGACGATGCCGCTGCTGGGGGGGACGCCCGGCGTCGACTATCTCGAGCTGAACCTTGCGGCGCGCCTGTCCGATTACAGCACTTTCGGATCGGAAAGCACCTACAAGATCAGCTCTTTGTGGCGCCCGGTGCAAGATGTATCGCTGCGCGCATCCTTCTCGACGGGTCTCCGGGCCCCCGGCATCGGAGAATTGTTCGGCGGCGCCGCTCGCGAGGATTTCACTTTTCTCGATCCTTGCGCCGACGTGAATGCACAGTTCGGTTCCGCGGCCGGCGGGCGTGACACTCCGCAGCCGCAGAACATCGTCGACAATTGCGCGACGCTGGGTGTTCCCGTCAATCTGACCCAGTCGAACCCGCAACTGTCCGCAATCTCGGCCGGTAACGAAAGCCTTAAGCCTGAAACATCTGACAACTGGACGGCGGGCATCGTGTGGAGCCCGGGATTCGTGGACAATGTCAACTGGGCCGAGGGCCTTACCGCGTCGGTGGATTATTACAGCCTTGAAATCGACGACGCGGTCCAGGGTCGCGACCCGGGAGACACCATTCTGGCCTGCGTCCTGACGCTGGACCCGTTGTTCTGCGACCTGACCCCGCGCACCAGCAGTGGCCAGCTCGACGTCATCGACAACCAGCTGCAGAACATCGGCGGCATCGAGACCTCCGGTCTCGACTTCGCGATCGATTACGTGGCTCCGGAAACCAGTTACGGCACGTTCAGTGCGCGGCTCAACGCAACGTACCTGAACGACTACACGGAAATCACCGCCAATATCGACGATACGGTAAGCGTGACCGACCGTACCGGCACCCATACCGACGAGACGTTTCAACGCGCCTTTCCGGAGTGGCGCTGGACGAGCAACATCGACTGGATGCTGAACGAATGGGGCGCCGGACTGACGTTTCGCTGGGTCGATGAAATGGAGCTCGAGGGCGGCGGAGTCGTCGACTCGGCACTGTTCACCGATGTTCAGTTTCGCTGGATGCCGAGCTTTGCCGACGATGCGCTGACCGTCACGCTGGGCGTCAACAACGTCCTGGACGAGGACCCGCCGGTCTGTTTCCCGTGCGGCGTCATCGGCATGAGCATCGTGTCACATGATCTGCCGGGTCGGGTCGGCTACCTCAGGGTGTCCTACCAGCAGTAGCTGTCTCGAGGGAGTCAGTGGTCCTCGAAGGTCACTGACTCCCTTTGCGCCTGTCCCGTGAAGATCCGGCAACTACTGCAGGACGCGAACGTTCCCGCTCGTACCAAGCGGCAGCCTCAGTCGCCTCTTCGGCTGCCTCTTCGAGAATCCGTATGCGGCGCACTACCGGCGATCGAGTCGATCCTGGGCGGCGTTTGTCCGCAGCAATGCAAAAGGAAGGGCTCACCGACTCTTTACGAAAGAAGAAGATGCAGGGCCATTGTTCCCTGGCCAGCGGTTGTATACACTGTACACATGAGTACGACAGTCACGATACGAACGGATGAGGCGCTGCAGAAGGCGTTGCAGGCACGGGCTCGGGCGCGCGGTATCACTCTGTCCGAAGCGGCTCGGGAAATCCTGCGCCAGGCCCTCGAGCATCAGCCCCTCGAAGGCAAGACAGGGCATCTGCGTGGTGGGCTGAAATTACCGCGTAAACAGACGGAGCCGTGGCGCAAGGCGCTTCGCGAACGCAACTGGCGCGCGTGAGCACCTGGCTGGTGGATACAGGGCCGCTGGTGGCCTACCTGGATGCCGGCGATCCGGCCCATGCCGCGGTCGCTCCCTGCTGGGACAGCTTCGCCGGCACGCTTGTAACCACAAGCGCGGTGATTACCGAGACCATGTACTTCGTCAGCGCAGACCCCCGTGGACCAGGCAGCCTGGCAGAACTCGTGGCCGCGAGCTCGATGGAGGTGTTCGACCTGAGCCAGACGCCGGAACTCCGGGCCGCCGCAGCGCTCATGACACGATATGCCGACACGCCGATGGATTACGCGGACGCGACGCTCCTTCTGCTTGCCGAAGGGCTAAAGGTCAAACACATAATAACGCTCGATCGCAGAGGATTTTCGGTGTACAGGACACGGAAGAATCAAGCCCTGCGAAATGTTCTGGACATGGCATAAGCCAAGAGTATCTACACGTCGGCGAACGGCCGGCGGACCGGCGTCAGGAATCAGCCTGGCACCGGAAACCGCCGCGGCCCTTACCGGACCGCGATGGCTCGCCGAGGACGCGGCTCGTCGATCAGCGACGCCGAATCAGTCATCCAACGGCGGCACCACTTCCTCCTCTTTCGTGGCAGCAGAACGGGTACAAACGCTCGCCCTCTGTCTCCGCCATACCGTTAACCCGGCCTGCAAGATCACTAACTCCCTTTGCGCCTGTCCCGTCCCTCTTCGCGCCTGTCGTTCTTCGCGCGATCGATCGCTTGCACGATCAGGCGCCTTGCATCCTCGCCGCCGTGCCAGTCGCCGATCTTCACCCACTTGCCGGGCTCCAGGTCCTTGTAGTGCTCGAAAAAGTGCTCGATCTGCTGCAGCGTGATCTCCGGAAGGTCGGAGTGGTTCATGACCTTTTCGTAGCGCCGGGTCAGGTGAGGCGACGGCACGGCGAGTATCTTCTCGTCCTGCCCGGCATTGTCCTGCATGATCAGTACGCCGATCGGCCGCACGTTGATCACACAGCCCGGAATCAGCTGCCGTGTGTTACAGACCAGCACGTCGATCGGATCGCCGTCTTCCGACAAGGTATGCGGCACGAAGCCGTAGTTGCCGGGGTACGACATGGGCGTATAGAGAAAGCGGTCGACGACCAGGGTGCCGGCCTCCTTGTCCATCTCGTACTTGATCGGCTGGCCGCCCAGCGGTACCTCGATCAGGACGTTCACGTCGTCCGGGGGATTGTTGCCGATGGCAATCGCGTCGATACGCATGGTTGATTTTCCTGAACTGCGCGCTGCGCGCCGCGCGCAGGATGCCCGAAAGCGCGGAATTGTGCGGGCGGCGCGCCCGCATCGCAAGTTCTCACGCCAGCCATTCGCTTCAAACGGGCGCTGTAGGAGCCCGCCATTGCGGGCGACCACGCCAGCCGCGACTGCGACTTCACCAGGCGTTGTGGGGTCGCCCGCAATGGCGGGCTCCTACACGGCACGATTCGTCGCCGGTAGCACAAGAAGAAGTTACCGTTCGCCGATCTGCAATACCTTCGCGCCTCGGACGTCACCGTATCTGAGGTCGATCAGCGCCTGGTTCGCCTGTTCCAGCGGATATAGCTGCACTTGCGGTTTCAGGGGCACGCGGGCAGCGAGCGGCAGAAACCCGGCAAGGTCGCGGCTGGTAACGTTCGCGACGGTTTTGATTTCTTTTTCCATCCACAGGTGATCCCGATAGCGGATCGTGGCCATCAGATCCCTGTCCGCATCTTCCTTGCGGATGGCATTGATGACGAGCCGGCCGCCGGGTTTCAGGTTCGTGAGCGCTGCCAGGACCGGGCGCCACGCCGGCGTGGTGTCGATGATGGCGTCGAGCAGCTGCGGCGCAGGGTCTTCGGTATCGCCTGCCCAGTCGGCCCCCAGTTCGCGCGCAAACTCGCGCGCGCGACCGCTGCGTGCGAACACGTACACACGCGACTTCGGATAAAGAAACTTCGTCAACGGCAGCACCAGGTGCGCCGAGGCGCCGAAGCCGGTCAGGCCGAGTGAACGGCCGTCGGTGATGCCGGTCAGCCTGAGCGCGCGGTAGCCTACGCCGCCGGCGCAGAGCAACGGAGCTGCCTCGGCATCGCTGAAGACTTCGGGTATCGGGTAGGCGTAGTTCTCGCGGACCGTCATGTATTCCGCGTAGCCGCCCGGCACGTCGCGCCCCGTGGCCGCGAAGCACGGGCTCAGGTTTTCGTCGTCTTCGCCCGTGGAATGATGTATCCAGCCCGTACCGACCCGTGCGCCCTGAGCGTACCGTAGGGCGCCCTCTCCGGCCTTGTCGACATAGCCGACCACTTCATGCCCGGGCACCATCGGAAACACCGCCGGCGCCGTCCGCCCCTCGATCTCGTCGAGTTCAGTGTGACACACGCCACAGGCCGAGATGCGGATGCGTACTTCGCCGGCAGCCGGTTCGGGAACCGGGAGGTCGGCGAGCCGCAAGGGACGTGCGTCCCGCGAAAGCGGCATCGTCCGGTCAAGAATCATCGCCCGCATGTTTGCCGTACGGCGCCGCGCCTAGAGCCAGCCGCGGTGCTTGAAGTAAAGATAAGGCAGGACCGCCGACAGGACCATGATGCCGATCGCGAGCGGATATCCGAGGCGCCATCCGAACTCCGGCATGAACTGGAAATTCATGCCGTATATGGATGCGATCAGCGTCGGCGGCAGAAAGACAACTGCGGAAACCGAGAAGATCTTGATGATGCCGTTCTGCTGGATGTTGATCATGCCGAGCGTTGCGTCGAGCAGAAACGTGATCTTCTGCGACAGCGACGTCGAATGCTCCGTCAGTGAGCTCGCGTCGCGAGACAGCGTCTTGACCCGTGCGCGAACATCCCTGTCGCTCTTTTGCTGAGTCGTCAGGTGGGCAAGGAAGCCGGCGACGCGCTGGATGGTAAAAAGACTGTCCCTGATGTTGGAAGTCAGATCACCCTTACGGCCTATGTCCTGCAGCAGTTTCTGCATGTCCTGGCCCTTGGCTGGCGTCGCTCCGGGTCTCTCGAAAATGCTGCGCGAGATGCCGTCGATCTCCCGCTGCGCCCGTTCCAGCACGTCGGCAAGCCGGTCGACAATGGCCTCCAGCAAAGCCACCAGCACGGCTTCTCCGTTCCGGCATCCGAGGTTTACCTTTTGCGCGCGCTGCGTGAAGGTCTGGAACGCCCGGGGATCGTGGTAACGGATGGTGATCAGTCGCTCTCCGGTGAGTACGAACGTGACCGGCGCCATCTGCAGGTCGTCGGTGTCGGACTTTGCCGGCACGGTCGCGGTCATGAAGGCGTCGCCTTCTTCGTAATAGAGCCGGGAGGAAATCTCGATCTCCTCCATGTCGGCGCGCGTCGGAATGTCGATCGCAATGCGCGATTCGATCAGTGCTTCTTCTTCGGGGGTCGGGTTGAAGAGATCGATCCAGACGACGCCGTCGAAACGTTGCGATATGTCGTCAACCGCGTCCAGCCGGCCGTCTTTTGCGGCAAATCCTCTTATCATCTGCGGGTCCTTACCGTGCCTGACGGCGAGCGCCTCGGGCCCGAATAATAGACCATAAGCCGCACCCATAAGAACAGGATTCCTCCCCAAAACTCCATGCTCACGAGCCTTTGGGGCGCATTGAAAACCTCAAAGAAAGCAGTCCTGGCCTGGACTAGTCCGGCATTGTGTTTGCGCTGACGGAAAGCGGGCGTGAGAATGTGCGTTCCATTTTTGACTCGCGACCTCTCCGATGAACGACAAAGGCGTGCTGATCATGACGACGGTGGACAGCGAGGACGCTGCAGTAGCCGTGGCAAGTGGGCTGCTCGAACGGCGCCTGGCCGCCTGCGTGCAGGAAGCGCGGATCAACAGCCGCTACCGCTGGCAGGGCGAATTGCGAAGCGACGCGGAGATCCTGCTGCTGGTCAAGACGTCGGAGGGGGCCGCCAACGCAGCGATGGAGCTGATAAGGGACCTCCACAGTTACGAAGTGCCCGAGATCATTGCCGTTCCGATTACCGCGGGACTGCCCGCGTATCTCGAGTGGCTTGCGGCGGAGGCGGATGGCGGCTAGGGAAGCTCTGCAATCACAATAGAGGCCCTATAGGAGCCCGCCATTGCGGGCGAACGGCGACTTCGCCGATCGTTGCGGTTGTCGCCCGCAATGGCGGGCTCTACAGCGCTCCCATCACGGCTTGTTCAGAGATTGCCCAGGCGTCGCAGTACGTGCGTAAGGGGTCGCCACACGACCGCAGATCGTGTACCGCGACCGGTATCGGACTGTCCGCGGGGGCTCCCTTGGCCGCGTCGTCACGCGTGCCGTGCAGTGCGTAGACGCTGAGTCCGTCCATGCCGCGGCTCACGCAACGCTGAATGGCGACCCCGAGGCCGGCGGCGGAGAGCGGCTCCCGGGTCATGACCTTGCCGATCAATTTGCCGTCGTGGCGCGTCAGCAGAGGTGTGTCGCAAAGAAATGCCTCCACGCCCGGAGTATAACGTTCCAGGCGGAATAACAGGCTCTCGAGGCTCCAGTCGTCGTAGACCGCCGCGCCCCAGCGCCGCTTCGTCTCGAACACGCCGTCGTTCAGCAGCGGCCGGCTGCCGCAGTAGTCGAGGGTCCTGAATCCGTTCTCGAACGCGTACAACAGCGAATGGTAATAAAGCGCCGCCGTCGCACCGTCGAGCTTTCGCAGGTCGGGCGAGGAAAATCCGGTATAGAGCGATTTCAACGTATGGCCGGCTTTGTGCAGGATGCTGGCCGCGATCACGACGTCTTCCCTTTTGATCTGCAGCAAGGCGCCCCCGCTTACGGCCTTCAGCACTGCGGCCCGGGAGTCGACACTTGCTGCCGGGCCGAAACGCCGGCGCGTGTGCGGCACGTACATCGTGTCGTAGAACGATAGGACCGCGGCAGGATCGGTCGTCGCTACGGCCGTGAGAGAGTTCTTGCGAATCTTGCGCATTTGCTCGCCTCGCGCGGACCGGTGCAAAACTTTCAGAAGATCTTCCCACGTGCTTCCGAGATCTACTGCCTGACGCACCCACGATGGCATTTCGATCACGCGATGCTGCGGGCGGAAGTTCACCTCGTAGGGCCACGGAACGTCGAAGACGGTCACGTCGACATCTGCGGCGCGCGCTTCCGCCAGTGCCGTTGCGCGCCAGATGTTGCAGGCGACCGCGTTACCGGTCGTTCGATATTCAGCGAACAGCGCACGCAGTACGAACGGGAGATTGGTTCCGTTTCCGACGTACATCATGATCAGGCGATGTGAGGAGTTCCTTGCGGTACCGCTGAAGACAACGGCACGCGCACGAAATGCGAGCAGCGATTTCGTCTTGTCCGCGATTTCGGCGAGGCAGCCCGACGCGGCGCGCACGGGCGACAGGGAGAACGTCTTCCGCTCGCAAAGGGTGAGGCCCGGGAGTTTCATGACGCGGAGTCTAGCGGCGCGCCCGGCCAGGCGCCGCCACGACCATCACACTCTCAAACGAGCGACACGACCTCGTCGAGCCGCGGGCGGCTGGCCTCGACGCCGTAGCGCTCTTCAAGTTTGTCGGTGAGTGCGAGCCTCGCCTTTTCCTCGCCGTGCACGAGGTAAACCGGGGGCTTGGAGCGGAAATTGCCGTACCAGTCCAGCAGACCGTCCTGGTCGGCGTGCGCGGACAGGCCGCCGACCGTATGGATACTCGCATTGACCCGAATCGTTTCCTGCCACAGGCGAATCCACGGTGCCTTGTCGACCAGCTTCCGGCCCAGCGTGCCCTGTGCCTGAAAGCCGATCATCACCACGTGGCATTCCGGCCGCCATACGTTGTGTTTCAGGTGATGCCGGATGCGGCCGCCCGTACACATGCCGCTGCCGGCGATGATGATGGCGCCGGATTCGATCCGGTTGAGGGCCATCGACTCGTCGGAGCTTCTCGTCGCGGCGAAATTCGGCAGGGCCGGCCAGTTCTGGCCGTCGCGGAAAATCTCCGCGCGGTACAGGCGCCGAAAGCTCGAATAGATTGCCGTTGCTTCTATCGCCATCGGACTGTCGAGAATCACCTGCCAGCGATCCAGCCTCCAGTCGGCATAGTGCTCGGACATCAGGTACAGGAGATCCTGGGTGCGGCCGACCGCAAATGCCGGGATCAGCACGTTGCCGCGCATCGAAGCCGCAGTGCGAAAGATCGTGCGCAATTCGTCCAGCGTCGATTCGAACGCCCGATGGTTGCGATCGCCGTAAGTACTTTCGAGCATCACGAGATCGGCATCCGTGACGGCGGCAGGATTGTTCATCACTGGCGCATCCGCATATCCAAGGTCGCCGCTGAAAACGAGCTTTCGTCTCACGCCCTCGTCCTCGAGCCAGAGCTCGACGATCGCCGCTCCGAGTATGTGGCCGGCGTCATTCAGCCTGACTTCGATGCCAGGAAGAATTTCGCGCCGTTCGCCATATTCGAGGCCGACGAACTGGCCCATCACCGCTTTCGCATCCGCCCGTGTGTACAGCGGCCTGACGAGCGGCAGGCCTTTTCTGCGGCGTTTACGGTTCTCCCAGTCTGCGTCCTTCTCGTGCAGATAGGCGGAGTCGCGCAGCATGACGTCGCAGAGGGCACGGGTCGCGTCATGCGTATAAACGGGGCCGTTATAACCTTCCCTCCGGGACAGCGGCAGCCTGCCGGAGTGATCGATGTGCGCGTGGCTCAGCACGATCGCATCTATGCTGTCCCACGGCACCGCCAGGGGAAGCCGGTTCAACGCCTCTTCCGTCGGACTGCCCTGGATCTGCCCGCACTCGAGCAGCAGCGTCGCGCGCGATGTCTGCAGCAGGTAGCAGGAACCGGTCACCGCACCTGCGGCACCGAGAAAAGTGAGCTTCACTGGTTGCCCCGGCAACTTGTTCTTGTGATACCGGAGAGTGCCACACTCCCCCCATCAACGCCCACAGGAGGGCCACGGAAGAGAGCGCTGTGCCGCGGGCGATTTGCTGAGGTGCATCTATCGGCGCGGTCGCCCGCAATGGCGGGCTCCTACACGCCCGATTCCGGGCATATCGGGCGCTGCAGGAGCCCGCCATTGCGGGCGACCGGACGCTTGATCAGGCGATTCGCCCCGCCGCGAGGCGCTCCAGCGGCAGCTCGCTCCACAGCCCGATGTGGATTCGCTTCAGGCAGGTTGCATTGGTGATCATCGCGCGCCGCTCGGCGACGTCGAGAGCGTGTTCGCCCTGATCGATGAGCGTGTACATCAACCCATCCAGCTGATGGCGCTGTCGACGAGTGGGCTCGTCCGACGGCAGCTGCATCCTGTGCAGGTCATAGACTCTCGGATCGATCAGCGCTGCGAGCCAGAGCGGTTCCCGGGGGGCAGCACATCCGGCCGCGTCCGCGGCATCGATGATCGCCCGGTAGCGGCGGATGACAGGCGCCGGCGCGACTTCCTGAGGGGTCATGAAGAGTCCCAGGCGAGCCGCCGCGCGTCCCACATCCGAGCGGCTGGTGAGCACCGAAACCGGGACCGCCAGCACGAGACCAGCGAGCACCGGCGTGAACCACCAGAAAAAACCGGGGACATGGAACCAGGTAACGAGGCCTGCGACGGCGCCGAGCACCAGTTGTGATCCGTGTGCGCGGAACGCTTCGCTCCAACTCGTCACGCGGTCCTCACGTTGTTGCGTCGGCCAGCCGACGTTCCTGCGCAGCAGTATCGCAGCGACGAATTTCGTCTGAAAAAGCATCAGCACCGGTGCGACGACGACCGAGAAAAGACTTTCGAGTATTACGCTCATCGTCGCGTGACCGGGGCCGCCGAAGTATCGCCACCGCTCCCGCTCGCGCAGAAGCAGGGCCAGCGCGAGCAGCTTGGGCAAAAACAGGATCGTCAGCGTGACGAGCAGCACCGTCATCAATTCGAAAGTGTAGGAAATCGGCCAGACCGGAAACAGGCTGTGTCCGAAAAAGTAGACCGGCGTTTCCCGCGTCTGCAGCCAGGCCTCGACACCGGCGGCAAGAAGAAAGAGAAACCAAAGCGGCGACGCCAGATAGGACATCACGGCCATCCCGAAGTGCAGCCGTGTCAGGCCGCGCCAACCGCGCGCCGCAACCAGCCGCGCATGCTGCAGGTTACCCTGGCACCAGCGGCGGTCGCGTTTCGCGTAATCAATGAGTGTCGGCGGGATTTCCTCGAAGCTGCCGTCCAGGTCGGTCACCAGCCACGCTTCCCAGCCTGCCCGCCTGAGCGTTGCCGCCTCCACGAAGTCGTGGCTCAGGATCGGCCCGCCGAACGGTTCGTTCCCCGGCAGCGAGGGTAAGCCGCAATGCGCGGCAAAGGGCTCGACCCGCAACACGGCATTGTGTCCGAAGTAACTGGCATCGCCAGCCTGCCAGAAGTTCATGCCCGCCGTGTAAAGCGGCCCGTAAAGCGCCGAGGCAAACTGCAGCACGCGCGCGAACAGAGAGTGGTTGTTCACCGGAACGGGCGGTGCCTGAAGCACGGCAACTTCGGGGTGCGCCTCCATCATATCGACCATCGAGAGAATCGTGCTGCCGGCCATGAGGCTGTCCGCGTCGAGAATGGTGATGTAGCGATACCTGCCGCCCCACGAGCGCACGAACTCCGCAATGTTGCCTGCCTTGCGATAGGTGTTGTCCGTCCGGTTCCTGTAGAAGATGCGGCCGGTGGCACCGAGCTCCGCCCGGAGCGTTTCCCAGCGAAGTTCTTCGGCTACCTGAATCTCCGGATCGCGCGTGTCGCTCAGGATGAACAGATCGAAGTCCCCGCCGGCGCCGGTCGCCACGAGGGATTCCCAGATCGCGCGGATGCGGGCGAAAACGTACTCCGGGGTCTCGTTGTAGATCGGCATGATCAGCGCGGTGCGCGGCCGTTCCGCGGACGTCTGCAACGTCCGCGCGGGCGCGCGCAGATCGAAGCGGCGGATGCGGTAATAACGAATGATGAAGCCGGTAAAGGCCGTCCAGAACGCCGTGCAGATCCAGGCGAACAGCACGGCGTAGAGCAACACCAGCACGAATTCCAGCGGGCTCAGGCCACCCTGTTGCATCGACCCGCTGAGGAGAGCAATCGCGCCCGCGGTGGTTGCGACAATCAATGATGCAAACAGCACCCGCCGCGTCCTGATCCCGCGCGCCGCCCCGTTGCGCTGCGAGCCTTTCGCGGATGACTTGTCCCGAACCGGAATTCCGGCCTGCGACTCATCGGCGGCGACATGCCGGTGAGATACTGCGCGCGGCTCTGCTTTGCGCCGCCACCGCAAACTGCGTAACTCGATACACTGTTCCGGCATCGTCAGCTCTGCGCGAGGAGGCGTCGCGGGACCGGAATTCGCCGAGCGTTGCAGATCGCGATGCGCCCGATGATCCTCTACCCACTGCACCGTCTCACGCATCGCGATTTCCACCGGATTCTCCCCGGGGTGCAGCGGCAATAACGAGTGCAGTCTCGTGAGAATCTCCGCGACGATTTCATCTCGCCGCGGCGCGTCCGACACGCCGCAGGCACTCAAGTAGGCGTGGATGCGGGGCATCGCCTCCTGCCACGGCAGATCCTGACCGGCACGGCCGCCCTGCCGTACGATTCGGCGGTCGGCTATCAGTTCGGAGCCCATTTGAAGACCCAGGTCTCGGTAAGAACATCCTGCCCGCGGCGCAGGAAGCAGCGAAGGTCGGCAGCCTGACCGGCTTCGGGAATCAACTCGAAGAACAACCGCCAGCCGTCCGTGAACGGGTTGTGGTGCGTCACCGAATGTGTGATTTCTCCTGACGACGTATTGCAGACCGGTTCGATGTTGGTTGCGTCCGGGTCGAGCCTCTTCAACGACTGCCCGGCGAAATCGATAACGAACTTCCGGCGCGAATGATCCGGGACGTCGGTGCCGCCTGCGCCGATGCGCGTGGCCAGCGTACGTCCGCCCAGCAGTCTCGCCTCATGGTCCAGCGCAAAGTGCAGCCGGTATTCGACGTCCAGGGTCTCGCCGGATTCGAGAGGCTTCGCCGGCGTCCAGAAGGTAACCAGGTTGTCGTTACGCTCGCTCTGGCTCGGAATCTCCACGAGTTCGACGTGACCCTGCCCCCACATGTTCTTCGCTTCGATCCAGACACTGGGCCGGGTGTGATAGATAGCCTCGGTGTCCTGGTAATGATCGTAGTCGCGGTCGCGCTGCAAAAGACCGAAGCCCCTGGGGTTGGTAACTTCGAACGGCGTGATCTGCAGGCGCACGGGGTTCGCCGTGGGCCGCCAGATGCGTTCGCCGCGTCCGCTTTCGATCAGCAGGCCGTCGGAATCGTGCACCTCGGGCCGGAAGTCGTCCATGAAACGGTCCGTGACTTCGCCGTGATAAAACATGCTGGTCAAAGGCGCGATGCCGAGTTTGTCGACACGCTCGCGCATCAGCACCCTTGCTTTCGTGTCGATCACGGTCTGCAGCCCGGGCCGGATGACAAACCGGTACGCACCGGTAACCCGCTGGCTGTCGAGCAGCGCGAATACGGTGATCTCCGTGTCGTCTGGCCCCGGTTTCCGGATCCAGAATTCCCGGAAGACCGGAAACTCCTCGGGCTTTTCCAGGCCGGTATCTATCGCCAGACCCCTCGCAGACACCCCGTAGTTCTGGTTCTGCCCTATAGCGCGAAAATAGCTTGCGCCGAGAAACACGGCGACTTCGTCGAGTTTGTCTTCGCGGTTCAACGGGTAAAGAATGCGGAAGCCGGCGAAGCCCATGTCCCCGGGCAGGTCCGGTGGAATCTGGTTCTTGCCGAAGTCGAACAGGTCCCGCGAAAAGGGAAGCGCGTTCGCGCCCTGCGCATCGACAACATTGATGGTCACCCGATCGCCATAGAGGAAACCGCGGGAAAAGAATTGCAACTGAAACGGCAGCGATTCGCTCGCCCACAGATTCCTGTCCGGCCGAAAGCGGATGTCGCGGTACTGGTCGTACTGCATCTCACGGAAGACCTGCGGGAGCTCGGGCCGGTCGGGCTGATACGGCTGCTCCGCCAGTTCCTGCGCCCGCCTGAAGACGTCCTCGAAGCCGAACGGCTGTTGTTCCGCGGCGGTCGCTGCCGGCTGTTCCACGGCCTGCATACCGGGCGCGAGTTGCGCCGCGAACGTCGCTGCGAGCACTGCGGCCGCCAGCTTCAAGTGTGTATGCCGTCGAGACACGCACGTCCCTCCATAGAATTGCAAGTAATCAGATCGGTGAGCCGGGACGAGGTTTCGCCCGCTGTTGCCTCGGACGGCAGCACGGCTATATCAAGAAAATCAGGACTGTAGGAAAGTCGGGGACCCTGTCGCAGCAGGCGCCGTCTCTAGTAAATCAGGAACGAGGCCATTATTCCAGCGCTGTCAGTCCAGAAAGCTCTGACCGTATGCCATTGGCGACAGGTTGAAAAACCGGGCCAGGCTCTGTCCGATGTCCGCAAAGGTCTCGCGGGGGCCCAGGTAGCCGGCCGGGACGCCGCCGCCGAAGGCCAATACCGGTATATGTTCGCGGGTATGGTCGGAGCCCGGCCAGGCAGGGTCGCAGCCGTGGTCCGCGCAAATTATCAGCAGGTCGTCGCTTTTCATCGCATCGAGCAGTTCCGGCAACCGGGCATCGAAATATTCGAGCGCCCTTGCGTAGCCCTCGAGATCGCGCCGGTGTCCGTAGAGCATGTCGAAATCGACAAAGTTGGTAAATACGATGGAACGGTCCGGCGCAACGCCAAGCGCCTGAAGTGTGGCGTCGAACAGCGCGGGGTTTCCGTTCGCCTTGATCTTTTTGCTAATGCCCTGGTGCGCGTAAATATCGGCAATCTTGCCGATGCTGATGACTTCGCCGCCGCTGGCCACCAGTTTGTCGAGAACCGTCGGTGATGGCGGCGGCACGGTCAGGTCCCGGCGGTTGCCGGTTCGCGTGAAGTTGCTTTTGTCCGTGCCGACGAAGGGACGAGCGATGACGCGGCCTATGTTGTAGTCATCGACGAGTTCGCGCGCGATTTCGCTCACCCTGTAAAGCCGTTCGAGGCCGAAGCTTTCTTCATGACAGGCTATCTGGAAAACGCTGTCGGCCGAAGTGTAGACGATCGGCTTGCCGGTCCGCATGTGCTCTTCACCCAGCTCCGCGATGATCGTAGTTCCCGATGCATGGCAGTTACCGAGAACGCCGGGCAGTTCCGCCCGCTCGATCAGCGCCTTCAGCAACTCCTCCGGAAACGTATCCCTGTCCTTTTTAAAGTACCCCCACTCGAACAGGACCGGCACCCCCGCCATTTCCCAGTGGCCACTAGGCGTGTCCTTTCCACTGCTCAATTCCCTGGCAAAGCCGTACGCCCCGACAATCTCCACGTCCGGATCGGTACCGGCAGGAAACTCGCCCGCGCTCGCCTTCGCAGCATGCAACAGTCCCAGGCGCGCAAGATTCGGCAATCGCAACGGCTCCCCGTTTGCCGCACGATACTTCGCAATGCTGCCGAGGGTATTCGCTCCGACATCGCCGAAACGTTCGGCATCGTCGGTGGCACCGATACCGAAGGAGTCAAGCATCAGGATTATCGCTCGTGTCATTGTGTCTTTCTTCCTGAACTCGCTGCCACCGGAGGGGCATTATTCATGAACGGGTAAGGTTGGTGGTCCGCGGAGCCTTGGGTAAAGGGGAGGGCTTTTCAGGAACGCCATGAACCCGTCCATGGGGGCTCCGCGCAAAACATCCCTGTTTTGCGACGGTCCTGAAAAGCCCTCCCCTTCACCCAAGACTCCGCCGATACGTCGTGGCGTTCATGAATAATGCGGGTCCTTCTCAAGGTTGGACCTGCTGCCGTGCGAAAGAGAACCCGTGAGGACGGGTTCGTCAAGACCGGACAGTGTACCGCGTGCGCTTCAGATCGTCGAAGCTCCCTCCAACAACTTGGCACAACCACTGGGCGCCAGCCATTGTTCATGAACGCGCGCAACGTATCGGCGGGG
>Ga0299913_10000819_pt1 | contig 21083 bp, 16 predicted proteins | sample RVTome_9_FD_201360 | JGI IMG/M metagenome (GOLD analysis project Ga0299913, IMG submission 201360) | Soil microbial communities from uranium-contaminated site in the Upper Colorado River Basin, Wyoming, United States - RVT155D38 (version 2) ... | reverse complement strand
GATCCGCCCACGCACACACCGCCATCAACAACCGCGCCTCCGCCGCATCCGCCGCCTCCCGCTCGGCCCGCGCCCCCGCCAACACCCCCCGCGCATCCACCGACACCCCGAACCCCGACCCCGACCGGGCCTCGCGAGTCGTCGTGCTGGTTGGCATGTCTCCGACACTAGACGCGAGCACCGACAACCCTTGGGCCCGATCGAACGCTCGTCCACAGTCCCGATCCGCCGGACCCCCAGGCCGGCGGCCGCGCCGCCGGCGGCTTTCCAGGCACCCTCGACACCCACGGATGCGACAGGAGAGCCCGAAATCTGGGGGCGTACAACAGTTGACGGCCGGGCCATTTTCCGATTGCGTCCTGAGTGCCGGTCCACGCTGTGTGGACCGAGGACCCGAGGAGAGCTGTGCCCGAGCTTTTCGTGGCCGGCCGCTGGCAGGATGCTGCCGACGCCGCCACCCGTGAGATCCGATGCCCCGCCGACGGGAGCCTCGTCGCGACCGTCTCCGAGGGGGGAGCCCCCGATGCGCTGGCGGCTGTGCGCGCCGCGCGGGACGCGTTCGACAACGGTCCCTGGCCGTCCACGCCGGCGCCGCAACGGGCGGCGCTGCTGAACAAGGTCGCCGACCGCCTGGAGACCGAGCGCGAGACGGTCGCCCGGCTGGAGGCGCTCGACACCGGCAAGCGGATGGTCGAGGCGGGCATCGACATGGACGACGTGGTCTCCGTGTTCCGCCACTACGCGACGCTGGCGCAGGCCGAGGCCGGCCGCGTTGTCGACACCGGCATGCCCGACGTGGTCAGCCGCGTGGTCCACGAGCCGGTCGGGGTGTGCTCGCTGATCACGCCGTGGAACTTCCCGCTCCTGCAGACCTCCTGGAAGGTGGCGCCCGCTCTCGCAGCCGGCTGCACGTTCGTGCTCAAGCCCAGCGAGCTCACGCCGTCCACGGCGGTCTGGCTCATGGGAGCGCTTGCCGACGCGGGCCTCCCCGACGGCGTGGCCAACCTCGTGCTCGGGGCGGGGGACCGGGTGGGCCCGACCCTGACCGAGGCGCCCGAGGTGGACCTGGTCTCGTTCACCGGCGGCCTGGTCACCGGTCGCCGGATCATGGCCGCGGCGGCGCCCACCGTGAAGAAGGTGGCGCTCGAGCTCGGGGGCAAGAACCCCAACATCGTCTTCGCCGACGCGGATCTCGAGGCCGCCGTCGACATGGCGATGACCGCGATCTTCCTCGATTCCGGGCAGGTCTGCTCCGCGGGTGCCCGGCTGGTCGTGGAGGACACGATTCACGACGAGTTCGTCGACGAGCTGGTGCGCCGCACCGGGCAGATCCGCCTCGGGGGTCCCTTCGACGAGGACGCCGAGACCGGGCCGCTGATCAGTGCGGCGCACCGCGCCAAGGTCGAGGAGTACGTCGCAGCCGGGGTCGCCGAGGGAGCCCAGCTGCGGGTCGGGGGCGCGCGGCCCGAGGGGGCGGCGTACATCGACGGCCACTACTACCTGCCCACGATCCTCGACGGATGCTCGGCCGACATGTCGTGCGTGCAGGACGAGTCGTTCGGGCCCGTGCTGACCGTCGAGACCTTCACCGGCGAGGACGCGGAGTCCCGCGAGCAGGCGGCGGTCTCGATCGCGAACGACACGATCTACGGGCTGGCCGGCGCGGTGTGGACCCGCGACGGCGGCCGCGCGGAGCGGGTGGCGGCGCGGCTGCGGCACGGCACGATCTGGATCAACGACTACCACCCCTACGTCCCGCAGGCCGAGTGGGGCGGCTACAAGCAGAGCGGCGTCGGACGCGAGCTCGGGCTGGCGGGGCTGGCGGAGTACCGCGAGACCAAGCATGTCTGGCACAACACCCGGCCCGCACCGCAGCACTGGTTCGGCGGTCCGGGCGACAGGAGGGACGCATGAGCACGCAGCGCTACGACTACGTCATCGTCGGCGGTGGATCAGCGGGCTCCGTGCTCGCGAACCGGCTGTCCGCAGACCCGGGCACCAGCGTGCTGGTGCTGGAGGCCGGTCGCTCCGACTTCAAGCTCGACCCGTTCATCCACATGCCCGCGGCCCTGCCCTACCCGATCGGCAACTCGCTCTACGACTGGAAGTACACCTCCGAGCCGGAGCCGCACATGGGCGGCCGGCAGGTCTACCACGCGCGCGGCAAGGTGCTCGGTGGTTCGTCCAGCATCAACGGGATGATCTTCCAGCGCGGCAACCCGATGGACTACGAGCGCTGGGCCGCCGACGACGGCATGGCCGAGTGGGACTACGCCCACTGCCTGCCCTACTTCAAGCGCATGGAGACCTGCACGGCGGGTGCCGACGCGTGGCGAGGCGGGTCCGGACCGCTGGTGCTCGAGCGCGGCCCGGCCAGCTCGGCGCTGTTCGGCGCCTTCTTCGAGGCCGTCCAGCAGGCCGGCCACCCGCTCACCGACGACGTCAACGGCTATCGGCAGGAAGGATTCGCGCCCTTCGACCGCAACGTCCACCGGGGTCGCCGGTTGTCGGCCGCACGCGCCTACCTCCACCCGGTGTCGTACCGCAAGAACCTCACGGTGCACACGCTCTCCCACGTCACCGGGCTGCGCATCCGCGGCAACCGCGTCGTGGGCGTGGACTACCTGCGCGGCCACAAGTTCCAGCGCACCGTCGAAGCCGGCGAGGTGGTCCTGTGCGGGGGCGCGATCAACTCCCCGCAGCTGCTGCAGCTCGCCGGCATCGGTGACCCCGAGCACCTGCGCCCGCTCGGGATCGACGTGGTCGCGGAGCTGCCCGGGGTCGGCGCCAACCTGCAGGACCACCTCGAGGTCTACATCCAGCACGCCGCCAAGCAGCCGGTCTCGATCGCGCCCTGGCTCAAGCACCGCCACAAGCCGCGGATCGGCGCGGAGTGGCTGTTCCTGCGTCGCGGCGTCGGCGCCTCGAACCACTTCGAGGCCGGCGGGTTCATCCGCAGCAACGACCAGGTCGCCTACCCGAACCTGATGTTCCACTTCCTGCCGATCGCGATCAGGTACGACGGCTCGCAGCCGGCCGATTCCCCCGAGTTCGGTGGGCACGGCTACCAGGTGCACATCGGCCCGATGTACTCCGACGTACGCGGCACCTGCCTGATCAGGAGCCGTGACCCGCTCGAGCACCCGGCGCTGCAGTTCAACTACCTCTCGACCGAGAACGACCGCCGCGAGTGGATCGAGATGATCCGGGCCGCGCGCGAGATCCTCGAGCAGCCGGCGTTCGCGGCCTTCTCGGCCGGGGAGATCTCGCCGGGCCCGGAGGTGGAGACCGACCAGGAGATCCTCGACTGGGTCGCGGAGGACGCCGAGACCGCCCTGCACCCGTCCTGCACCGCCAAGATGGGCACCGACGACACGAGCGTCGTGGACCCCGGCTCGATGCGCGTGCACGGGGTCGAGGGCCTGCGGGTCGTGGACGCGTCGGTGATGCCGTACGTCACCAACGGCAACATCTACGCGCCGGTGATGATGCTGGCCGAGAAGGCGGCCGACCTGATCGCCGGCAACGAGCCGCTCGCCCCCCTCGACGTCCCGTTCTACCGCCACGGCACCGGCATGCCGCTGTGGCCGGAGGGCGACCCACGCAACGACGCACGGCCGGGCACGGTGCTCCGACCGCCGACCGGAAGGACCGCACCATGACCGACATCAAGGGCCCCATCGACACCGACGACACCGCCCGCGAGGGCGAACGGTCGTTGATGAACCGGCCGGTCTTCCTGTCGTCGGCGATCGGCACCCTGGCCGTCACCGTCTGGGCGGTCGTCGCCCCCCAGCATGCCGAGAGCACGCTCGGCGAGGTCGTCGGCTGGGTCTCCAGCTGGCTCGGGTGGTACTACATCCTGCTCGCCACCGTGGTGCTGGTCTTCGTGATCTTCATCGGGGCGTCGCGCTACGGCAAGGTGCGACTGGGTGCCGAGCACAGCCGACCCGAGTTCTCCACGCTGGCGTGGGCGTCGATGCTGTTCGCGGCGGGAATCGGCACCGACATCATGTTCTACGCCGTGTACGAGCCGGCGGTGCAGTACACCGCACCACCCGTGGCCGACCCAGGCTCCCTGGAGGCCGAGCGCGAGGCGACGGTGTGGGCACTCTTCCACTACGGGATCACCGGCTGGGGCATGTATGCCCTGATGGGACTGGCGCTCGGCTACTTCGCCTACCGGATGAACCTCCCGCTGGCGGTCCGGTCGGCCCTCTACCCGCTGCTGGGCAAGCGCATCAACGGCGTGATCGGCCACACGGTCGACACCGCGGCGGTGCTGGGCACGATCTTCGGTGTCGCCACCTCGCTCGGCATCGGCGTGGTCGGGCTCAACGTCGGTCTCGAGGAACTGTTCGGGATCTCCCAGGGGCTGCCCGCCCAGATGTCGCTCCTGGTGCTCGCGGTCGTGATCGCGACGATCTCCGCGGTCAGCGGCGTCGACAAGGGGATCAAGCGGCTCTCGCAGCTCAACGTCATCCTGGCCATCTGCCTGGCGCTGTGGATCCTGGTCACCGGCCGCACGGCGTTCCTGCTCAACGCGCTGGTGCAGAACGTCGGCGACTACGTCCGGCTGTTCCCCGACATGACCCTCAACACGTTCGCCTACACCGGCACCACCGACCCGCTGTGGATGAGCTACTGGACGCTGTTCTTCTGGGCCTGGTGGGTCGCCTGGGCCTCGTTCGTGGGGTTGTTCCTGGCGCGCATCTCGCGGGGTCGGACCATCCGGGAGTTCGTGGCCGGCACGCTGATCATCCCGTTCACCTACGTGGTGATGTGGGTGTCGATCTTCGGCAACTCCGCGCTCGCCGAGATCAAGGCCGGCAACAGCGCCTTCGAGTCGATCGCCACCGCCAGCCCCGAGGGCGGCTTCTACGCGCTGCTGGCCGAGCACCCGGGCTACATGTTCGTCGCCGGGCTGGCCACCTTCGTCGGGCTGTTGTTCTACGTGACGTCGGCGGACTCCGGTGCGCTGGTGATGGCCAACCTCTCCTCGAGGCTGCCCACCGCCCACCACGACGGCGGTCGGCGGGTGCGCATCTTCTGGGCGTTCGCCACCGGTGCGCTGACCGCGGCGATCCTCGCCGTCGGCGGAATCTTCGCCCTCACCAACGCCACGGTCATCATGGGGCTGCCGTTCTCGATCGTGATGATCGCGGTGATGGTCGGTCTCTACCGGGCGCTGCGGATCGAGGCGCATCTGGTCGACAGCCGCGAGGGTGCCCAGCCGGGCCACCTCTCCGGCCGCAGCGCGGGAGACGTCGCGGGCAAGGGCGTGCCCTGGCAGGCCCGCCTGCGGAGGGTCATGGTCTTCCCGTCCCGGAAGCGGGCCGCGGAGTTCCTCGACGAGACCGCGATGCCCGCCCTGGAGGAGGTCGCCGCGGAGATCGCGGCCCAGGGCTGCGCCGCGACCACGGCCCGGGTGGAGGTGGGCGGCAGCCCGATACCGGCCGCTGAGCTGCACGTCGACGTGGGGGACGACCACGCCTTCTACTACCGCATCGTCCATCGCGAGGTCCCGATCCCGGCGTACGGCGGCTGGGCGCCGCGTGGCGACGACGTCTACTCGCGGCTCGAGGTGCACCTCTACAACGGCGGCCAGGGCTACGACGTCCTCGGCTACAACCACACCCAGCTGATCGACGACGTGCTCGACCAGTACGAGCGGCACCTGGAGTTCCTCCGGCTGCACGAGTCCAGCCACTGACGTCCCGGCAGGTCCACTAGGCTGCGGGGCCATGGAGACCCTGCGGCTGATCCTGCTGTTCCTCCACCTGCTCGGCTTCGCCGCCCTGCTGGGCGGCCTGTTCGTCCAGCTGGGCGCGGGGGAGAAGGTGGTCAACAGCGCCATGCGCGACGGCGTCGGCACCGCCTTCCTCACCGGCCTGTTCCTGGTCGGGGTGCTGGAGGCCGGCGACGCCGACGTCGACCATGCCAAGATAGGCGTGAAGGCCGTGGTCGGCCTCGTGCTGCTGGTGCTGGTGATGGCGAACCTGCGCAAGCCACGGATCCCCGATGGGCTCTACTACGGGCTGCTGGCCCTGGCGGTGCTGAACGTCGGGGTCGCGGTCTTCTGGTCCTCGGTCCACGTCTGAACCACGCCCGCCTCGGGCGTCGGTGCGGCCACGTAGGGTGGGACCGACATGAGCAGCACCTTCCCGATCCCCGGACTCGAGCACGTGCCGGCCGCCGAGGACAGCCCAGCCCCGCGGCGTACTCCGTCGGCCGACGAGCTGCTGGCGGGCCTCAACGATCCCCAGCGGCGGGCGGTCGAGCATGCCGGGCCGCCGCTGCTCGTCGTGGCCGGGGCCGGGTCCGGGAAGACCCGGGTGCTCACCCGCCGGATCGCCTGGCTGGTCGCCGAGCGGAAGGCCCACCCCGGGTCGATCCTGGCGATCACGTTCACCAACAAGGCGGCGGCCGAGATGAAGGAGCGGGTCGAGGAGCTGGTCGGGCGGCGGGCCCGGATCATGTGGGTCTCGACCTTCCACTCGGCCTGCGTGCGGATCCTGCGCAAGGAGATCGACAAGCTGGGCTACAAGTCCGCGTTCTCGATCTATGACGCCGCGGACTCCAAGCGCCTGATGACGCTGGTCTGCCGGGACCTCGAGCTCGACCCCAAGCGCTTCCAGCCACGGGCGGTGCTCAACTGGGTCTCCGCGCAGAAGAACGTCCTCCGCGACCCCGACGACGCGGCGAAGGACACCCGCAACTCCTTCGAGGAGGCGTACGCCGCGGCGTACTCCCTCTACCAGCGCCGGCTGCGCGAGGCGAACGCGCTGGACTTCGACGACCTCATCATGACCACGGTCCACCTGTTCCAGGCCTTCCCCGAGGTCAAGGAGACCTACCGGCGCCGGTTCCGGCACGTGCTCGTCGACGAGTACCAGGACACCAACCACGCCCAGTACGCCCTGGTCCACCAGCTGTGCGCCGAGCCGATGGAGGAGACCGACGAGGGCGCGGGGAGCGGGGGCGAGCGGGTGCCGCCTGCGGAGCTGATGGTGGTGGGTGACGCCGACCAGTCGATCTACGCCTTCCGCGGCGCGAACATCGGCAACATCCTCGACTTCGAGCAGGACTTCCCCGACGCGCGGACGATCCTGCTCGAGCAGAACTACCGCTCCACCCAGACGATCCTCGAGGCGGCCAACGCGGTCATCTCGCACAACGAGGGACGCAAGGCCAAGCGGCTGTGGTCCGACGCCGGTGGCGGCGAGGCGATCGTCGGGTACGTCGCCGACGACGAGCACGACGAGGCCCGGTTCGTCTCCGACGAGATCGATGCACTGACCGACGCCGGCCACGCCCGGGCCGGTGACGTCGCGGTGTTCTACCGGACCAACGCCCAGTCGCGCGTGTTCGAGGAGATCTTCATCCGCACCGGCCAGCCCTACAAGGTGGTCGGGGGCGTGCGGTTCTACGAGCGACGCGAGGTGCGCGACGCGATCGCCTACCTGCGGATGCTCGTGAACCCGGCCGACGAGATCTCCCTGCGACGGGTGCTGAACACCCCCAAGCGCGGAATCGGTGACCGGGCCGAGGCCTGCGTCGCCGCGTTCGCCGACCGGGAGCGGATCACCTTCTTCGAGGCGCTGCGCCGGGCCGACGAGGCACCTGGTGTGGCGACCCGCTCGCTCAAGGCGATCCAGGCGTTCGTGGCGATGGTCGAGGAGCTGCAGTCGATGGTGGCGGCGGGGGAGCGGCCCGACGTGGTGCTGGAGTCGGTGCTGGACGCCAGCGGCTATCTCGCCGAGCTCGAGGGTTCCGAGGACCCGCAGGACCAGACGCGGGTGGAGAACCTCGCCGAGCTCGTGGCGGTGGCCCGCGAGTTCTCCGACGCCCCGGTCGCTGGTCCGTCCGCGGACCCGGCCGACCCCACCGACACGGTGGCCGGCACCGACACCCCCGGGCTGCCCGACTTCCTGGAGCGGGTGGCGCTGGTCGCCGATGCCGACCAGATCCCGCCGCCCCCGGTCGACGGGGAGGACGACGACGCCGGGGGCGATCCCGGCGTGGTCACGCTGATGACCCTGCACACCGCGAAGGGGCTGGAGTTCCCGGTGGTCTTCCTCACCGGTCTGGAGGACGGCGTGTTCCCCCACCTCCGTTCGCTCGGGGACCGGCCCGAGCTGGAGGAGGAGCGGCGGCTCGCCTACGTCGGCGTCACGCGCGCCCGGGAGCGGCTCTACCTCTCCCGCGCGGTCCAGCGCTCGGCCTGGGGGGCGCCCGCCCACAACCCCGCCTCGCGGTTCCTCGACGAGCTCCCGGAGAGCCTGGTCGAGTGGCGGCGCACCGCGGCGGAGCAGACCAGCTGGTCGCGGCCGGACCTGGCGTCGGGCCGCACCCTCGGGACGCCGACCGCGGCCGGTCGCCGCAACTTCGGCACGGCCGCGGTGCGGATGGACGCAGCGGCCAAGGCCAAGCCGGCCCGCGCGATCCCCTCACTGGCCCCCGGCGACCGGGTGGTCCACGACGCGTTCGGGATGGGGACCGTGGTGGCGCTCGAAGGCGCGGGCGAGAAGGCCGTCGCCTCGGTCGACTTCGGCTCGGAGGGTGTCAAGCGGCTGCTGCTGCGCTACGCCCCGGTGGAGAAGCTCTGAGCCGGGGGGCTCGTCCTACGGGTTGACCCCGTGGGCGACCAGTGCGTAGTACGGGTCGACCGGGTCACCGGCACCGGGGCGGACCTCGAGGTGCAGGTGCGGCCCCGTGCTGTTGCCGGTGCTCCCGACGTAGCCGAGCACCTCTCCGGCGCGGATGGTGTCGCCGACGGAGACGGCGTACCCCGAGAGGTGGCAGTACCACAGCTCCTCGCCGTCCTCCGTCGTCACGATCACCTGGTTGCCGTAGGAGCCGGCGTACTCGACGGAGGTCACCGTCCCGTTCGTGACCGACGTGACCGGCGTGCCGCTGGGGGCCGCGAAGTCGAGCCCGGTGTGGGTGTTGGCCCACAGTCCGCTGGACTCACCGAAGCTCGCGGTCAGGCGGTACGACGAGAGGGGCAGCTGCCACAGGTTGAGCGCGATCTTGGCCGCCTGCTTCTCGGCGCTGCGGGCGAGCCGGGCCAGTGCCGCGTTGCGCTCCTTCGCCTGCGCCTCGGCGGCGTCCTGGAGTGCCTCAGTGGTCGCGTCCGCGAGGGCGTCGCGCCGCGAGTCGCGGGAGACGGCCTGCTCACGCTCGGTCTTGCCGCTGGTCGCGGCGACCACGCTGGTGCCGGACAGGGCGTTGGCCTGCAGCGAGAACGACGGGGGCTGCTCGGCGGTGACGGAGGCGGTGGACACCGTCACCGCCCCGGTCGCGGACGCCGTCACCGCGGCGATACCGAGCAGCACGGGCGCGGAGGGCAGGCCGCGGAACAGCGCCTTGCGGGAGCCGGCGTGCTTCATGGCGCGCCGCTTCCCGGCCGGCGAGGAGGTCGACAGGGGTGGGGTCACCGGCGCATCGGCGCGTGCTCCGCGCCGGGAGGCCCGGTGATTGCCCATCGAAGTTGCGTCCCTGGTCCAAAGAAGAGAGGTGGAGTCGGTCACGGACTGTATCCGACTTCGGTCGCGCCCGTGAAACCGGGAGGGCCCCATTGTGGACCGCCGCGGCGGTCAATGCGGGCGGTTTCGCGGAGAAGTCGGCCGCCGAGGCGGGGAAGGTGACCGACGTCACCCGGGGCCCCGCGGCGCGAGACCCCATGGTCGGAACCCGCCCGGGGAGTCTAAGGTGCCCATGGGACTGTCACGAACAGACACAAGACCTTAAGGACATGGATCGTGGACCTGATGGAGTATCAGGCGAAGGAACTCTTCGCCAAGCACGGGGTGCCGGTGAACGTCGGCACCGTGGTGACCGAGGCGTCCGAAGCTGCCGCCGCCGCCGAGGCGAACGGCGGCCGGGTGGTCGTCAAGGCCCAGGTGAAGATCGGTGGTCGCGGCAAGGCAGGCGGTGTGAAGCTCGCCCAGGACCCCCAGGACGCGGTCGCCAAGGCCGAGGAGATCCTCGGCATGGACATCAAGGGCCACACCGTCCACCGGGTGCTGGTGGCGCCGGCCGCCGACATCGCCGAGGAGTACTACTTCTCGTTCCTCGTCGACCGGGCCAACCGCAACTACCTGTGCATCTCCTCGATCGAGGGTGGTGTCGAGATCGAGGTGACCGCCGTCGAGAACCCCGACGCGGTCGCGAAGGTGGCCATCGACCCGCAGGTCGGTGTCGACGACGCGAAGGCGGCCGAGATCGTGGAGGCGACCCGCTTCCCGGCGGACGTCGCCGAGCAGGCGAAGGACCTCATCAAGAAGTTGTGGGACGTCTTCATCAAGGAGGACGCCACGCTCGTCGAGGTCAACCCGCTGGTCCGCCTCGGTGACGGCTCCCTGGAGGCGCTCGACGGCAAGGTGTCCCTCGACGGCAACGCCGACTTCCGCCACGAGGACCACGCCGCGTTCGCGCTGGTCGAGGACGTCGACCCGCTCGAGCTCGAGGCGCAGGAGAAGAACCTCAACTACGTCAAGCTCGACGGGTCCGTCGGCATCATCGGGAACGGTGCGGGGCTGGTCATGTCCACCCTCGACGTCGTCGCCTACGCCGGCGAGAAGCACGGTGGCGTGAAGCCGGCGAACTTCCTCGACATCGGTGGTGGCGCCTCGGCCGAGGTGATGGCCAACGGCCTGCACATCATCATCGGCGACGAGCAGGTCAAGAGCGTGTTCGTGAACGTGTTCGGGGGCATCACCGCCTGCGACGCGGTCGCCAACGGCATCGTCGGCGCCCTCGACAAGCTCGGCGACGAGGCGACCAAGCCGCTGGTCGTCCGCCTCGACGGCAACAACGTCGAGGAGGGGCGGCGGATCCTGGCGGAGGCGAACCACCCGCTGGTCACGCTGGTGGACACCATGGACGGTGCGGCCGACAAGGCCGCCGAGCTGGCGCACAACGGTCGATAGACCGAGCCTGAAGGGACCTGAGAGAACATGGCAATCTTCCTCACGGAGAACAGCAAGGTCATCGTCCAGGGCATGACCGGCTCGGAGGGCATGAAGCACACCACGCGGATGCTCGCCTCGGGCACCAACGTGGTGGGTGGGGTGAACCCGCGCAAGGCGGGCGAGACCGTCACGATCGAGGGCACCGACATCCCGGTGTTCGGGTCGGTCGCCGAGGCGATGGAGAAGACCGGTGCGGACGTCTCCGTGCTGTTCGTCCCCCCGGCGTTCACGAAGGCCGCCGTCATCGAGGCCGCCGACGCCGGCATGCCGCTCGCGGTGGTCATCACCGAGGGTGTCCCGGTGCACGACACCGCCGAGTTCCGGGCGTACGCCGAGGCAAAGGGCATGCGGATCATCGGTCCGAACTGCCCCGGCCTGATCAGCCCCGGCAAGTCGAACGCCGGGATCATCCCGGCCGACATCACCAAGTCGGGGCGGGTCGGGCTGGTGTCGAAGTCGGGCACCCTGACCTACCAGATGATGTATGAGCTGCGGGACTTCGGCTTCAGCTCCTGCATCGGCATCGGCGGTGACCCGATCATCGGCACCACCCACATCGACGCGCTCGAGGCCTTCGAGAACGACCCCGAGACCGACGCGATCGTGATGATCGGCGAGATCGGCGGCGACGCGGAGGAGCGGGCGGCGGCGTACATCAAGGACCACGTCACCAAGCCGGTCGTCGGCTACGTCGCGGGCTTCACCGCCCCCGAGGGCAAGACCATGGGCCACGCCGGTGCGATCGTGTCCGGCTCGTCCGGCACCGCCGCGGCGAAGCAGGAGGCGCTGGAGGAGGTCGGCGTGAAGGTGGGCAAGACGCCGTCCGAGGCGGCCTCGCTGATGCGCGAGATCCTCGAGAGCCTCTGACCACACGGCTGCACGCAGATCCGCCGACCCGTCGCGAGCTTCGCGACGGGTCGGCGTGATTTCGACGCAGGCTGACGACGGGTCAGGGGGTGGCGCGGGCGACCGCTGCGCCGAGCGTGGTGTGCACGCGGTCCCGCCATGCCTGCTCGCCCTCGGTGTCGTCGACGTCGTCGGCACCCGGGGACAGCGGGCCGGCCACCTCGCCGTGGCTGACCAGCACCAGCCGGTTGCCGATCAGCGCCACTGCCTGGTGGTCGAACCAGGCCGCATCGCACTCCTCGCAGACCTCGGGCGCCGGCAGCCACACCTCGCGCATCGCCACCCCGTCCGCCGGAACGTCCGGCTCGGTGACGTCGTCGCCCCGGATGATGGCGGGCTCCCCGAGCACGAGGATCGGCTGCACCAGGTCGGAGCAGTCGGCGATCCACCCACGCACCGTGGCGTAGGCCGACCTCGCGGCCGCCGCGTCTCCGAACTCCAGCACGGCCTCGTTGACCCGGTGCGTCTCGGTGCCGGACCCCGGTTCGGTGATCCGGAACTCGCGGGAGACCATCGCCTCCGGTTCGAGCGACGTGAGCCAGGCGGGCTGGCAGGCCAGCGTCGGGACCGCCAGGGGCTCCCTCTGCTCCCACGCTTCGGCTTCGGGCATCGGCGCCAGGTCCGCCGCGGTCATCAGGTTGCCATCGGAGATCGTCGTGGCGGGCTCCGCGTCGCCCCCGCACCCGGCCTCGGTGAACAGGCACATCGAGGGGGCGATCCGACCGGTGAGCTCCGTGGTGTCCGGGACCGTGCGCTCGAGCGAGATCTCGTCGTACTCCGCGTAGCGCAGGGTGAAGAGCACGGCCCGGCCCACCCGGGTGACCTGGACCAGGTCGCCGCCGAGCGCCATCTCGCGGAAGGACCCGAACGTGGTCGTGTCGTAGCCGGTGTCGGCATCGTAGCGCGCCCAGGTCAGCGTGCCTCCGCCCTCGTGGGGCTCGCCCTCGAGCTCCTCGCTGGGGCAGGCGTCCAGCATCGACCGGATCGACTCCATCTGCGCGACCGCCTCGTCGGCGTCGGCGAACGTCCGCAGCTCGCGGTAGTCGTTGAACTCCGGACCCGAGGAGAAGAAGGCGAGCCGGTCTCGGGCCGGCACCGTCCACACGTGCTGCCCGCAGGGGTTGACGGTGAACTCCCGCACGTCCGGTGCCGGGCCCTCGAACTCGCCACCATCCCCGGTCAGGTCCAGGTGGTCCACGTCGAGCGGGAAGTCGTCGGGGATGTCGTCGTCGTCGCCCGCGGGGGCGGGCCCGGTGGGCGAGGGGGTCGGCTCGGAGCTCTGGCCCGTGGGCGTCTGCGCGGGACCGGGGCCCTCGGCACGCTGGAAGGCGCCGCCGACTGCGGCCCCGGTGGTGGCCACGGCGGCGACTGCGACGGCCGCCCCGACGGCGGTCAGGGCCTGGTGGCGGCGCCGCAGGCGGTCCCCGCGGCGACGGATCTCCGACGGCGGCAGGGCAGGCACGGCGTTCCCTTCGGGGCCGAGGTTCTCGAGGTCGTGGATCGGGTCACGCATGACGTGCTCCTTGCTGGTCGGGTCCGTCGACAGCGTCGGAGAGCAGCTCGGCGAGGGTGGCGCGGCCGCGTGAGAGCCGGGCCTTGACGGTCCCCTCGGGAGCGCCGACCTCGCGGGCCACCTCCCGGACCGGGAGGTCGCAGACGTGGTGCAGGACGAGCGCCCGCCGTTGCGGTTCGGGCAGGTGCCGGAGTGCCTCGATCAGGGCGACTCGTCGCTCGTCGGGTGGCGCGGTGGAGGTGGGAGGCGAGACCGCACGGTCGGCGGGCCGGCGCCCTAGCTGGACCCGCCGCCATCGGCTGACCGCGAGCCGGTACGCGGTCGTCCGGACCCACGCCTCGGGGTGCTCGGCCCGGTCGAGCTTCCGGCGGTGCGCCCAGGCCCGCACGAAGGCCTCCTGGACGCACTCCTGGGCCTCGTCGCGGTTCCCGATCATCGCGTGGAGCTGGCCGACGATGCGTGGGTACGACGCCGAGTAGAACTCGTCGAACTCCGACTCGTCCATGCTGCCCCCGTCCTGGTGGATGCTGTCGTGGTTCCTACGCGTCGGCGAGCGGTCCGGTTGCAGTCCGGGGACTAGTTCCTCGGGAGATGGCCGAGACGCCAGGCAGCCCGGTCGGCCAGCGCATGGAACGCGCCGTCGGGCAGCGCCGTGCCCTTCACCGGGACGAACCCCAGCTGCGCGACCAGGTCGCCTCGTCGCACCAGCGCCATGTGGAACGAGACCTCCTCCTGGTCGGAGATCTCGGTGGCCAGCCGCCAGATACCGGTCTCGGAGTCCTTGGTGCGGTGGTCGTGGACGCGCGTCAGGGTGGTGGCCAGGTCGCTGTCCTCGCAGGCTGCCAGCCGGGCACGCAGCGCCTGCACGAAGCTCCGGGCGGCCTGCTCGCTCCGGAAGCGGCCGACGGTCTCGGAGAGCCCGAACGACGCGGGCAGCTCCGCCTGCGGCACCAGGAAGCTGCGGGTGGTTGCGTGGAGCACGGCCTTGCCCCGGAACGAGGCGCCGTCGCACCGGCTCGCCGCCGGGTTCACCCGAGGCACGCGCGGCTTGGTGCCGACCCAGGGGAGCGACAGGCCGCTGGCCGGGGGGATGTCGACCACCTGCAGCAGGCCGGGCACCTCCTCGGCGGGGGGCGGGCCGGACGGTGTGGCCCGCGGCTGGTCAGGGCAGGCGCCGGCCCCGTCGTGGTCGCAGAGCCGCCGGATCGCGGACGCGGTGAGCTGGGTCATCGGCGCCAGCTGGGGTGCCCGCAGGTCGCTGGTACGCCGCACGGCAGAGGTGAGCAGCCGACCGGTGCGGGCCACGGCCACGGTCAGCGTGGCCGGGTCCTCACCCCAGCGCTGCAGCACGAGCAGGTGGCCCTGGTCGCCGATCCCCTCCAGCGCGTGGACGGACACGAGCTGGACCCGCAGGTCGCGGCACTCGGCGTACCAGCCCACGACGCGGTCGTACGCCGTCCGGGCGGCGTCCTGCGACGCCGAGAGCTCCACGCTCTGCACCGCGGTCATGCCCGGTTCGCCCGTGAGGCGGAAGCGGCGCACCAGCGTGGCGATGCCGTCGGGATCGGCGAACCGGTCGCGCTGGCAGAGCGTGTTCAGCCCGTCGCCCTCGGTGTTGTCGTCGGTGCGCACCCGGTGGACCGTGCGCTGCGGCGAGAGCCCGGTGATCGCGTTGCTGCCGAGCAGCTCGCGGGGGTCGAGGCCGTCGACGGTGGTCGCGGCGGGCTGCCCGGGGATCGGGGCGTCCGCCCGGGCGTCGCCGTCCGGGCGTTCCACGACCATTCCGGAGACCACCAGGGCGGCGACGGCGGCGGCCATTCCCAGCCCGGTGTGGGTGCGGCGCCGGGTGGCCCCGGCTCGGCGGATGATCGTGGGGCGCGGCAGGCGGGTGTCGGCCAGTCGGGTCTGGAGTGCCTCGAGGTGGGACTGAACCTCGGTGGACGGTACGTCGCGGTGTGCCGCGAAGGCCGAGGTCGCCGCGCGCAGGGCGCTCCCGGCCGCCTCGTCGGTGAGCCCGATCTCGCGCGCCATCGCGGGCAGGTCGCAGCCGGCGAGGAAGGTGAGCAGCAGTGCCTTGCGCGGGATGGTGCTGAGCGAGCCGAGGGCCGCCAGCGTGTCCGCGGTGGCGGGGTCGAGGGTCCGGTCGCGGTGCCAGATCCGGGCGGTCCGCCGCCGCAGCGCGTGCTGCCAGGCCACGGGCCGCACCCAGGTCTCCGGGTCCGCGTGCCGGGCCACCTTCGGCCAGTGGTGCCAGGCGGCGATGAAGGCGTCGCGGACCGAGCTGCGGGCGGCAGGCAGGTCCCCGGTGAGTGCGTACGTCTGCAGCAGGAGCCGCCCCCGGGCAGCCTGGTAGAACGCATCGAACTCGTCGGGGTCTCGCATGGCCTCCCCACGGTACGCGAGCACCCGGCACCGGGCGAAACGCCGGGCAGGCGGCGTGTGCAGCGCGGGGGCCGGCGCCGGCCGGGCGAGAATGATCGCGCCATGACCGCGACCCTGACCCCGCCGCGCGGCGCCGCCGACGCGACCTCTCGCCGTCCTCTCGTGCCGGTCGTGGCGGTCGCGGGTGCACTCGCCGCTCTGTTGCCGCTGGCCGGGCTGCTCGGGCTCGCACTGGCCGGCTGGTTCGTCACCGACGGTGGCGCCCACGGCGCGCCCCGGGACGCCTTGCGCGCGGGAGCCACGGCCTGGCTGATGGCCCACGGTTCCGGCGTGACGGTGCGCGGCACCGTCGTGACCGCCGTACCACTCGGGCTCACGCTGCTCTCGGTCTGGTCGCTGTGGCGCTGCGGGGTGCGGGCCGGCGAAGAGGTCGCCGGCCATGGGCCGGATGCCGAGGCGCTTGCGGACGGCGACCGCGACTGGACGGTCCCGGTCGGCACCGCTGTGTACGCCGCGTCGTACCTGATCGTCGCCGTGGTGGTGGGGGTGCTCGCGGCGACGCCGGCCACCCAGCCGGCGCTCGGACCGGTCCTGGGCTGGGGCCTGCTGGGAGCGGTGCTGGTCGGCGGGGTCGGGCTCGCGGTTGGCTCCGGCCGGGCCGCGGTGTGGCTCTCGGTCGCGCCGCAGCGGGTCCGTGCGACGGCCGGCGCGACGGTGGCGGTGCTCCGGACCTTCCTGCTCGCGTCCGCGGTGCTGTTCCTGGGCGCTCTGGCGGTCGACCTCGACGCCGCCATGAACGTCCTCTCGCGCATGCACACCGACACCGGGGACGCGGCGCTGTTCGTGCTGCTTTCGCTGGTGGCGGTGCCGAACGCCGTGGTCTGGTCGGGCTGCTACCTGCTGGGCCCCGGGTTCCTGGTGGGCACGGGCACGCTCGTGTCCCCCTCGCTGGTGGCGATCGGCCCGGTGCCGATGTTCCCGCTGCTCGCTGCGCTCCCCGACAACGGGCCGGTGCCGGCCTGGTCGCCGTACCTCGTGGTGGTCCCCGTGCTGGTCGCCGCGGTGGCGGTGATCCGTTTCCAGCTGCGCCGCCCCGTCCTCACGTGGGAGGAGGGGGCGTTGCGCGGCGTGGTCGCCGGTGTCGGTGCAGCCCTCGTCGTGGGGCTGCTCGCGGTGGTCACCGGCGGGGCGGTCGGGCCCGGCCGGCTCGCCGACGTCGGGCCGGACGCGTTCGACGTGCTGGTCCACGCCCTCACCTCGTTCGGCCTCGGCGGGCTGGCGGGCGGGGTGGCCGCGACCTGGTGGCAGCGACGCCGGGTCCGGCGCGAGGAGCCGCCGGCCGCCCCGGCAGCCACGGCTCCGGCCGGCCGTCGGTGGCGGCTCGGCCGCCGCTGAGACCGGCTCGTTCACGGGGCTCCGCGCTCGCTACACTCCGCCGGGTGCAGTCCACCCCGCGTCCGGCCCGTCTGGTGGTGCTCGTGTCCGGCTCGGGGACCAACCTGCAGGCGCTGCTCGACGCGTGCACGGACCCGGAGTACGGCGCCTCCGTGGTGGCGGTGGGCGCCGACCGGGACGGCATCGAGGGGCTGGCGCGGGCCGACCGCGCCGGCGTCCCGACGTTCGTGCGGCAGGTCGGCCAGTTCACCTCGCGGGAGCACTGGGACCGCGCCCTGACCGACACCGTCGCCGGCTTCGAGCCCGACCTGGTCGTGCTCGCGGGGTTCATGAAGCTCGTGGGGGCGGACTTCCTGGCCCGGTTCGGGGGCCGTACCGTCAACACTCACCCGGCCCTGTCGCCCGCCTTCCCGGGCATGCATGGCCCGGCGGACGCCGTCGCCTACGGTGTGAAGGTCACGGGTGCCACCCTGTTCGTGGTCGACGACGGCGTCGACACCGGACCGATCGTCGACCAGACCGTGGTGCGTGTGGACGACGACGACACCGCCGAGACGCTCCACGAGCGCATCAAGGTCGCCGAGCGCGCGATGCTCGTCGAGAGCGTGGGCCGGATGGCCCGAGAAGGATTCACGATCACCGACAGGAAGGTCCGGTTCGGACAGTGAACGACCAGATTGCGCTGAAGCGGGCGCTGATCTCCGTCTACGACAAGCGGGGCCTGGAGGACCTGGCCCGCGGCCTGCACGAGGCCGGGGTCGCGATCGTCTCCACCGGCGGGTCCGCGGCCCTCATCGAGTCGCTGGCCGTCCCGGTCACCCGGGTGGAGGAGCTCACCGGCTTCCCCGAGTGCCTCGACGGTCGCGTGAAGACGCTGCACCCGCGCGTGCACGCCGGCATCCTGGCCGACCGGCGGCTCGACTCCCACGTGGCGCAGCTCGCCGAGCTCGGGGTGGAGCCGTTCGACCTCGTGGTCTCCAACCTCTACCCGTTCACCGAGACCGTCTCCTCGGGCGCCGCCCCCGACGAGTGCGTCGAGCAGATCGACATCGGCGGCCCGTCGATGGTGCGCGCCGCGGCGAAGAACCACCCGTCGGTGGCGATCGTGACCTCTCCCGAGCGGTACGACGACGTGCTGCGCGCCGCCCGCGAGGGCGGGTTCACGCTGGCCGAGCGGCAGGTGCTGGCAGCCGAGGCGTTCGTCCACACCGCGACGTACGACGTCCACGTCGCGAGCTGGATGGGCAACGTGCTGACCGACACCTCCGGAGGAGACGGCTTCCCCGCCTGGGTGGGCGGGACGTGGGACCGGGCGGCGGTGCTGCGCTACGGCGAGAACCCCCACCAGCAGGCCGCCCTCTACGTCAACGGGTTCCAGCCCCAGCCCGGGCTGGCCCAGGGACGCCAGCTGCACGGCAAGGCGATGTCCTACAACAACTACGTCGACGCCGACGCGGCCCACCGGGCGGCGTACGACCACGGCGACCAGACGACCGTCGCGATCATCAAGCACGCCAACCCCTGCGGCATCGCCGTCGGCCGCGACGACGAGTCGGTGGCCGAGGTGCACGCGAAGGCCCACGCCTGCGACCCCGTGTCGGCGTACGGCGGCATCATCGCCACCAACCGCGCCGTCACCGGGGAGATGGCCGAGACCGTGAAGGACATCTTCACCGAGGTGGTCGTCGCGCCGGCGTTCGAGGAGGAGGCGCTGCACATCCTCACCCGCAAGAAGAACCTGCGGCTGCTGGAGGTCCCGCCACCGATGGGCGGCGGGGTGGAGACCCGGCCGATCTCGGGCGGTCTCCTGATGCAGAGCCGCGACGCCATCGACGCCGAGGGCGAGGACGGCGACGGCAACCCCACCGGTGACGACTCCGCGCGCTGGCGGCTGGTGGCGGGCGAGCCGGCCGACGCCGAGACGCTCGCGGACCTGCAGTTCGCGTGGCGCGCGGTCCGCGCGGTGAAGTCCAACGCGATCCTGCTGGCCGCGGACGGCGCATCCGTGGGGGTGGGGATGGGCCAGGTGAACCGGGTCGACTCGTGCCACCTCGCGATCGCGAGGGCGGGGGAGCGAGCGGCCGGCTCGGTCGCCGCCTCCGACGCGTTCTTCCCGTTCGCCGACGGACCGAACATCCTCATCGAGGCCGGCGTGCGCGCGATCGTGGCACCCGGCGGGTCGATCCGGGACGACGAGGTCATCGAGGCGGCGCAGGCAGCCGGCGTGACGACGTACTTCACCGGGACCCGCCACTTCTTCCACTGAGGCCGGGTCCGCCCGGAGTGAAAGGATGACCCCATGACCGCTCGTAAGCTGGACGGCCAGGCGACCGCCGCTGCGATCAAGGACGAGCTGAAGGCGCGCGTCTCCGCGTTGCACGACCGGGGCGTGGTGCCCGGGCTCGGGACCGTGCTCGTGGGCGACGACCCGGGGTCGCGGTGGTACGTCAACGGCAAGCACAAGGACTGTGCCGAGGTGGGCATCGCGTCGCTGCGCGTGGACCTGCCCGAGACCGCCTCGCAGGCCGAGATCGAGGACGCGGTCCACGGGCTCAACGAGGACCCGGCCTGCACGGGCTACATCGTGCAGCTGCCGTTGCCGCGGGGTCGCGACGAGAACCGTGTGCTCGGGCTGATCGACCCGGCGAAGGACGCCGACGGCCTGCACCCCACGAACCTCGGCTGGCTGGTGCTCGGCACCGACGCCCCCTTGCCGTGCACGCCGTACGGCATCGTCGAGCTGCTGCGCCGCCACGACGTGCCGATCGCCGGGGCCGACGTGGTGGTGGTCGGCCGCGGCGTGACCGTGGGCCGGCCGCTCGGACTGCTGCTCACGCGGCGCTCGGAGAACGCCACCGTCACGCTCTGCCACACGGGTACGGCGGACCTCGCGGCGCACGTCCGGCATGCCGACATCGTGGTGGCGGCGGCCGGGGTCCCGGGCATCATCGGCGCGGACATGGTCAAGCCGGGCGCCGCGGTGCTCGACGTGGGCGTCTCCCGGGTGGACGGAAAGATCGCCGGTGACGTCGCCGAGGACGTCTGGGAGGTCGCCGGCTGGGTGTCCCCGAACCCCGGCGGCGTCGGCCCGATGACCCGCGCGATGCTGCTGGCCAACGTCGTCTCGATCGCGGAGAGCCGGCTCGCCCCGTGACCGAGGAACCCCCCGACGCACCACCGGACGAGCCACCCGAGGAGAACCCCGAGGTCGACGACCCCGAGGTGGCAAGGACCGATGCCATGGCGGCGGAGCCCGGGGGGCTGCGGGCCGTCACCGAGGTCAAGAAGCCCTCGACCCTGGGCGGGGTGATCTACCTCGCCGTGCTGGTCGCCGCCCTGGCCGGGATCGGCATCGCGGCCACCGGCGCCTGGCGCACCGGGGTGAGCTGGCTGGCCATGGCCCTGCTCGGCGCCGCCGTCGCCAGGGTGGTGCTGGCGGACGCGGACGCGGGCATGCTCCGGGTGCGCCGCAAGCTCTTCGACGTCGTGGTGCTGGTCGGGACCGGGACCGCGTTGCTGGTGCTGGCCGCCAGCATCCCCAACCAGCCCGGCTGACAGCCCCTGGAGCGCTCACTGATGGACGTCAGCTCGGGCCTCCTGCAGAGTCGGCTCGGTTGGTCGGCACAAGCAATGGCTGACGAGCAGGGCGGTACCGAAGTCTGGGGCTCAGGTGGTCCGCCCCGCCTTGCGGAGAGCCCGCCGGATCGACTCGTCGAACGCACGCAATGGCGGCTCATCTGACGCATCCGTGGGTCATTGCCGGTCGGGGAGGACGGGCGGTGGCCACCGGCGGCGAGGCCCCGGGTGGTTGGGACTCGCCGGGTTGTCGTTTCCACGCAATTGCACCCGTTCGACGGGTCATCTCGCGGTCTCGGTCGTCGTTTCCACGCAAGTGCACCCGTTCGACGAGT
>Ga0299913_10000818_pt1 | contig 21086 bp, 16 predicted proteins | sample RVTome_9_FD_201360 | JGI IMG/M metagenome (GOLD analysis project Ga0299913, IMG submission 201360) | Soil microbial communities from uranium-contaminated site in the Upper Colorado River Basin, Wyoming, United States - RVT155D38 (version 2) ... | reverse complement strand
GAGGCCATTGCCGCGCTCGGCCTCGCCCGCGCGAACCTCGGCGTGAAGCGGCGCATCGGCACGTTGCCGGCGGGGCTCGGCGGGCTCGCGCCACTCATCCTCCGCTACCAGCGCGAGCTGTTCGTCGTCGGTGCCGAGCTGGCCACGAACCCGGCTGCCTGGGATCGCCTCCAGGACGGCAAGACCCGCGTCTCCGAGGACATGGTTCACGCGGTGGAGCGTGATCTCACCGAGCTCGAGGCGAGCATCGATATGCCGCGTGAGTTCGTGGTCGCCGGCGAAACCCCGACGAGCGCCGCGCTGGAGCTCGCGCGAACGATCCTCCGGCGCGCCGAACGACGCGCCGTGACCCTCCAGCGGGACGGAAACATTCCGGGTCCGCACCTCGTCCCATACCTCAACCGCCTCGCCGACCTCGTTTGGGTCTTGGCGCGCGCGGCAGAACGTGCAGAATCACGAGCAGCGACGCCGGCCCGAAAGCCGGGAGTCGCGAGCCGAAGGGAGACATCGACGTGACATTCCAGGGCAATCAGGGCGGGAGCGGCTATGGGCAGCCACCCGATGCGACGGTTCGCCCGAACACGCTCGCGTCCGAGGCGGAGCGCATCGACGCCGCGATTCGCGGCGATGCGGCCGTCCAGGGTACCTACCTGACCCAGGCCTTCTTCTGGATGTTCGCCGGGCTGCTCCTGACGGCCGCCGTCGGCGTCCTGGTCCAGTCGAACGAGACGGTCCTGCGCTTCGTCGCCAGCAACTTCCTGGTGATCCTCATCGCGCAGTTCGCGCTCGTGATCGCGATCTCGTTCGGCATCCGCCGACTGAACGCCACGCTCGCGCTCGGCCTGTTCTTCGTCTACGCGGCGAGCCTCGGCTTCACGGTGCTGGCGATCGTGCTGCAGGTGTATGAGACGGCGTCGATCGCGACTGCCTTCCTGTCGGCCTCGGCCATGTTCGGCGGCGCCGCGCTCTACGGCTACACGACGAAGCGTTCGCTCGCGAGCATCGGCGGCTTCCTGATGATGGCGATCATCGGCCTGATCGTCGCGATCGTCATCAACATGTTCCTTGGGAGCGATACGTTCGGCTGGATCATTTCGATCGTCGGCGTCGTGATCTTTACGGTGCTGACTGCGTACCACGTCCAGCGCATCGCCAGTGGTGACCTCGCCATCGCGGCCGGGTCAGTCGAGAAGGCAGCGGTCCTGGGCGCGCTCCTCCTCTACCTCGACTTCGTCAATATCTTCCTGTTCCTGCTCCGGATCTTCGGCGACCGCCGCTGAGCATCGCCGCCGTCCAGGCGGCTGGAGACGAACTTGCCGATCCGGATCGGGTCCGCGGGGTGGGCCCAGGCGTAGCCCTGGCCCATGTCGCAGCCCAGCTCCCGGAGGCGGCGCGCCTGCTCGTCGGTTTCGATGCCCTCGGCGACGACGGTGATGCCGAGGCCGTGGGCCAGTGACACGACGGCCCGGATGATCCCGAGGTTCGGGTCGCGCACGTCCAGGTCGGTCACGAACGAGCGGTCGACCTTGATCGTGTCCAGCGGCAGCTGGCGCAGGTACGCGAGCGAGGAGTAGCCCGTCCCGAAGTCGTCGAGGACGACGCGGACGCCGAGCGCCCGGAGCTGGTTCAGGACGTTCAGCCCGACCTCGGTCCGATCCATGACGCTGCTCTCGGTGATCTCCAGCTCCAGCGCCCTGGGCTCGAGCCCGGTCGACCGGAGGACCTGGCTGATGCCGTTGGCGAGGTCGGGATCGGCGAACTGGCGCGGCGACAGGTTCACGCTCATCACCAGGCGCTCGTCCGGCCACCGCTTCCGCCACAGAACCGCCTGCCGGCAGGCCTTCTCGAGGATGACCCGGCCGATCGCGATGATCAGCTCCGACTCCTCGGCGAGGGCGATGAAGTCGACGGGCAGGACGAGGCCGCGCGACGGGTGCTGCCAGCGGGCGAGCGCTTCGAAGCCGACCACGCGCAGCGACCGGAGGTCGAGGATCGGCTGGTAGTGGACGGTGAGCTCGTCGCGCTCGAGTGCACCCCACAGCTCGGCTTCCACGTCCAGCCGCTCGCGGGCGTGGCGGCTGCTGAGCGGGTCGAACAGGGCGGCGCGGCGCGTCGGGTGGCGCTTCGCCCCGACCAGCGCGATCTCGGCCTCCTGGAGCACGTCCCCCGCGCCCGTCCCGCCGGCGAGGCCGACCGACACGCCCATGCTCGCGCTGATGAACCACGTCCGCCCGTCGACGTCGAACGGTGGCTTGAGCTGGAGGGCGACGCGGTCCGCGAACGCCATCGCCCCGTCGGAGTCGCAGTCGGGCAGCAGCACGCCGAACGTGTCTCCGCCGAATCGCGCCACGGTGTCGTTGGGGCCGAGGACGTCCGTGACCCGCTTCCCGACCTCGCGGAGGACGCGGTCGCCCGCGGCATGACCGAGGCTCTCGTTGACGATCTCGAACCGGTCAACATCGAGGAGCACGACCGACACCGTCTCGGGGCGCGTCCCCGCCGGCGGGGCCGCGAGCGCGTCGACGACCCGCTGGATGAGCGTCTCGCGGGTCGGCAGGCCCGTGACCGGATCGCGTGGCGACTGCGCCTGCTCCTGCAGCCGGGCGTTCTCGAGCGCGATCGAGGCGAGCTGCGCGAACCGCTGGAGCGCGTCGACCTCGGGCTGGCGGAAGACACGATCGGTCGTGCCCGAGGCGAGACCCAGCACGCCGACGACGCGTCCGCCGACCGTCAACGGCACCCCGACGCCGGCGCCGACCTTGCCCATGAACTCGGCGGAGGCACCCTCGAACGCGTCGTAATCGTCGATGACGAACGGCTGGCCGGTGCGGAATACCTGGCCGCCGATGCCCTGGCCGACCGGGAGCTGGAAGCCGAGGTATTCCGCCATGACCCCGTTCGCCGCCCGAACCGTCAGGTGCGTGTCGCCCGGCTCGCCGAGGTAGACGTAGCCGGTCCGGACGCCGAGCAGGCGAGTGGCGCGGGCGAGGATCGAATCGAGCAGCTCCTCCGCGCCGATGCCGTCAAGCAGGCCCATGGCCGTCTCGTCCAGGGCCGCCACGAACTGGTCGCGTGAGCCGCGGAACGGCGCGCCCTTGGCGAGGAACAGCGCCTGGTCCGCCGTCTCGACCAGGCTTTCCTTGTCGGTCGCGTCCTCGGGATGGCAGGCGACGCCGACGCTGATCGTCACGTGCGCCCCGCCGCTGTCATCCGGAATCGCCTCGACCGCGGCACGGATCCTGCGGGCGACCTCCTCGGCCGGCTGGCGCCCGCAGTCGGGCAGGATGACCGCGAACTCGTCGCCGCCGTAGCGATAGGCCCGGTCGCCCTGGCGAATGCACGACTCGATCGCCCGGCTCACCGCGGCCAGGAGCTCGTCGCCCGCCGGATGCCCGTTGCGGTCGTTGTAGCCCTTGAACCGGTCCAGGTCCATCATCAGCACGGTCACCGGCCGGTCGGTCGCCGCGCCGAGGTACCCGTCCAGCTCGCGCTGGAACGAGCCGTGGTTCCGGAGCCCCGTCAGCGCGTCGCGCTCGGCCTGGACCTTGACCTCGTCATGGGCCTCCGCGTTGCGGAGCGCGATCGCCGCCTGCGCGGCGAAGAGCTTCGTGAGCTCGAACTCGTTCTGGCTGTAATGGGACTCGTCGCCACCCATCCGACCGATGTTCAATGTGCCGAGCACCTCGCCCTCGGCCATGAGGGGGACGATGACCATCGACTCCGGCTCGAACGGCGTCCCCGGAATCTGGACGGAGCGATCGTCGAGGTGCGCGTCGTTGGCCAGGACTGGCTCGCGATGGTCGACGGCCCAGCCGGTCAGCCCGGTGCCGAGCGGCGCGTCGTAGCCGAGGATCAGCTCCGCGAACCGATCGCGGGCGATGACCGGGCGGCGGACGCCCCGCTCCCTGTCGATCCGGTAGATCGTCAGCGAGTCATATGCCACCACGGTCTTCAGGGAGTCCGCGATCATCTCGAGGACGCCCGAGGGGTCGAGGGTCGACAGGAGCCGTTCGTTGACCGCCATCAGCCGCCGCTGGCTGACGAGCTGGTGCTCGAGCTCGACCTGCTGCGTGCGGAGCTGCTCCAGACGCTCGGCGTTGACCAACGCCTGCGCGGCGGCGCCCGCGAAGATGCTGAGGGTCGTCTCGTCGTCCGGCCCGAACCGGTCCCGACCCAGACGCGACGCGACGACGATGCCTCGGACGCGGCCCTCGTACGTCATCGGCACCGCGAGCATGGACTCCGGGCCGAGCCTGTCGCCGAGGATCAGGCTGCGCGGGTCGGCGTGCGCATCCCCGATGAGCACCGGCTCGCCGTGCTCCGCGACCCATCCCGTGATGCCGTCGCCAATGCGGACGCGGAGCAGCTCGGGCTCCGGGTCGACGCGGCCCATGAACGTGCCCTGGAACGCGATCGGCTCGCACCAGCCGGTGTCGTGATCGACGCGGTAGACGCGGACGGTGTCGTACGGAACCAGCGAGCGCGCCTCGGCGACGATCGTCTCGCCAATGCCCCGCACGTCCTGGATCGTGGACAGCCGGGCGGACAGGTCCTGGACGGCCCGGAGTCGCGCGGCGAGATCTTCCACCGACGCCATGAGCCGGGCGTTGCCGATGGCCGTCGCGATCGTGTCGCCGAAGCTCCGCGCCAGCGCCGTCTCGTCGTCCGACCAGTCATACGTCTCGGCGTGGTACAGGACGAGGAGTGCGAGCGGCTCGCCGCGGAACACCGCGGGCACGAAGCACAGCGACTTGATCGCGGCGTCCGCGTAGAGCTCGCGCATCTCCAGCGTGAGGGCGCTGTCGGCCGCGTCCTTGAAGACGATGACGGTCTCGTGGCGCAGCGCCTCGAAGCCGGCGAGGTTCGAGTCCTTGGTCGCTGCGCGGACGCGCTGCTCGATCGCCGCCGGGAAGTCGCGGCTCGCGACGAGCTCGAGGGGATGCTCGTTCTCGGGTTGCCACAGCCACAGGCCGGCGCGATCCGCGTGGAACAGGCGAATCGAGTTGTCGAGGACCTCCTCGAAGACGGGCTGGAGGGAGTCCGAGCCGGACAGCTCCGAGGCGAGGCGACGGAGGGCGTCCGTGCCGCCGACGACGCGCAGGTCGGGCCGGTCGTTGCGGCGCAGGTCGGGCCGGTCGTTGCGGCGCGTGTCAGGCCGGCCGGTGCGGCGCTTCGCGCGGCTGCGGCCCTCGATCAGGCGCTCGAGGTCGCCGCGCCGCAGTCGCAGCTCCTTGCGCGGGCCGTGCCGGAGCGAGGGCAGATCGCCGCGCATGCACCACGACCGGACCGTGGCCGGATGGACTCCGGCCAGTCGGGCAGCCTCAGCAAGCGAGATCAGCTCGGCGGCCGGACCCGGCCGCGCAGCGAGGGCCATCGGGCTTGGCGCGCTCCTGTAGCACGGGCACGTGCCTGTGGTGGTGCGGGCATGCACCCGCGAGAAGTGCACCGTACGTGGCCACCCGTACGGGCACGATAGGAATGGAGTACCGGCCTGTCCCTCCGGCGGTCATCTCCGCGCGCAACATCGCGCGCGCGATTTCGCTCGTGAGGCGGCCGATTAGCCCGGCGCCAGCTCGGCGATCGAGGGCAGCACCACGTCTGCCAGCGGCTCGAGGGTCGCGAAGTCGCCGACGCCGGTGAGGACGGCGATCGTGCGCGCGACACCCGCCGCGCGACCCATGCGCAGGTCCGCGGGCGAGTCGCCAACCACCGCCGTACGGTCGGGCGGCACGCCGAGGCGCTCGCACAATCGCAGCACGGGATCGGGCGCCGGCTTGTTCGGAAAGCCGTCATCCGCGCAGGCAAGGTCCGCGAACTCGCCGGCGATGCCAAGAGACACAAGCGTTCGGACCGTCGGGTCGCGGTCGTCGCTGGTCGCGACGGCGAACAGCCCGACACGCGAGCGCAGCCGTGCGAGCAGCGCCCCAAGATCCGTCACCGGCCAGGCGAGCGCGACAGGATCCGGGGCGTCCCAGGCCTGGTCCACGGCGAGCTCGGCACGGTCGCGGGTGGCGCCCGCGTCGGCGACGAACGCCGCGACCGTCTCCCGGATCCGGGACATCGGCGTGGCGGCGAGCAGGCCATGGGCGTGGACGAGGCCCGACTCGAGGTCGACGCCCAGGAGCGCGTACAGGCCTTCGCGCAGCGTCAGCCCGGAGACCGCCTCGAGGCGGTTCGCGAGCCCATCCACCCAGCCGCCCCACATCAGGTGGAACTCGATGAGCGTGCCGTCCTTGTCGAAGATCAGCAACTCGATGCCGTCGAGCGGATCACCCGCCGGCGAACCATCCGGGCGGAACGAGACAGACCCTCCTGGGCACGAGCCTCCGGTCCCGGAGCGCATCGTCAGCGCCATCTTCGCCGCGGCGTTAACGAGATGCAAGCGTTTTTCGCAGTGGGGCCGTGCCATACTCCGGCGTCCATGGAGGCTGAGCCGCGCACGCTCGAGGACCCTCTTGCCGAGGCGCTCCGGATCGTTGACGTCGCCGACCGACAGGGCCTGCTCCTGCGGCTGATGGGCGGTATGGCCGTCCGGGCGCATGCTCCCGAGTGGACCCACCGGACCCGTCGGCGCGAGGTCGACCTCGACTTTGTCACTCGGTCGAAGGACCGGAAACAGGTGTTCGCGCTCCTCGAATCCGAGGGCTACACGCCAAACAAGCGGCACAACGCCCTGTTCGGGCAGCACCAGGGCTACTTCGTCGACGAGGCCCGGAACCGGCCGGTCGACGTCCTGGTCGACAAGCTCGAGATGTGCCACCGGATCGATTTCGCCGACCGCCTCGACAAGGCGCGCCCAACGCTCCCGGTCGCGGACCTCCTCCTTTCGAAGCTCCAGGTCGTGAAGATCAACCGGAAGGACGTCCTTGACCTGTTGATCCTCCTTGCGGAGCATCCGCTCGCGCAGGACGATGGGGCGCGGGACGCGGGCACGGGGGTCGGGGCGATCAGCGTGCCCCGGATCCTGGCGCACACCTCGAACGACTGGGGCTGGTGGCGCACCGCGACTGGCAGCCTCGACGTCCTGCAAGGGTTCCTCGACACGGACTTCACCGAGGCCGACCTCGACATCGGCGGCGAACGGCCGGTCCGATACGACCCCCGTGAGCAGGTGACCGCCCTGCGGGCGGCGATCGACGGGGCTCCGAAGTCGACCCGCTGGAAGCTCCGGAGCCGGGTCGGCGAGCGCCAGAAGTGGTATCTCGAACCCGAGGAGCTGGCCCACTAGGGACCGCAGGGAGGACGCTCGTGCGAATCTTCTTCGCGACGGACATCCACGGGTCAGACGTGTGCTGGCGGAAGTTCCTGAATGCTGGCGCGTTCCACAAGGCGGACGTCCTGATCATGGGCGGCGACATGACCGGCAAGGCCATGGTCCCGATTACCGTCGGGAACGGTTCGTGGCGGGTCACGCTCCAGGAGCAGGAGCACGTCTTCGGCTCCGAGGACGACGTCGCCGCGATGGAGAAGCGGATCCAGGATCGTGGCTACTACCCGATCCGCCTGACCCCGGACGAGTTCGATGCCTGGAACGCCGACCCGGCGCTGGTCGACGCGCGGTTCAAGGCGGAAATGCTCGGCCAGGTCGAGCGGTGGATGGCCCTCGCGGACGAGCGCCTCGTCGGCAAGAGCATCCGGTGCATCGTCTCGCCGGCCAACGACGACATCTTCGAGATCGATCCGATCATCGACGCCGCCAGGCTCGTCGACCTCGGCGAGAGCAATCTCATCGATCTCGACGGCATCTCCCTCGTCTCGACCGGCTGGGCCAACCCGACACCCTGGAACACGTTCCGCGAGCTGCCGGAGCCCGAGCTGCGAGAGCGCATCGACGGACTCGTCGCCGACGTCCCGGACCGGCAGCGCTCGATCTTCAATTTCCATGCTCCGCCGTACGGCTCGAACCTCGATAACGCGCCAAAGATCGGTGAGGACATGCGCTACGTGTCCGGCGGCCAGGCGCTCATCCCCGTTGGCTCGAAGGCGATCCGCGACGCGATCCTCGAGTACGGCCCGGCGCTGTCGTTGCACGGTCACATCCACGAGGGCCGGGGGGCCGTGAAGCTGGGCCGGACCCTCGCGGTGAACCCCGGCTCCGCCTACGAGGACGGCGTGCTGCAGGCGGCGATCGTGGACCTGGACCCGAAGAAAGGTGACGTCAAGCGCTACCTGCTGATCAACGGCTGATCCCGTCGGGGGCTTGCACGGCACACGACAATGGCGTTGCCCAATCGGGCGGAGGCACCGGTGCCCCGCGAGCCAGCCGCCCAGCACCTGAGGGAGTGGAGGTAGCGCATGGCATCGATCACGAGGGAATCACCCTCGCTGTTCCTGAGGAACGCGACCGGCCTCGTCAAGGGCTGGTCCGCGTTCGACGCGTTCACCTACTCGTTCATGTCGGTGAACCTCGTCACGCTCGGCATGTTCTACGCGTTCGCGGTGTTCGCCTTCCTGCCCGCCGCATCGCCCGTGCTATCGATCGTGCTTGCGGCGGTCGCGGTGACGTTCCTCGCCGTGACCTACGCCGGGCTCGTGGCGGCAATGCCGCGGGCCGGCGGCGACTACGTCTGGCAGACCCGCATCCTGGACGGGATTCCGGGGATCGCCGTGGGCGCCGTGCTCGGAGGCGTCGCGGCGTATCTCGTCGGTCAGGCCGTGGGCCTCGACAGCACGATCGCGCTGGTCGCAGGGGCCGTCGGCCTCGCCGTCGGGGGTTGGATCGGCAGCCTCAAGGGCGGCATCGGCTTTGTGCTCGCCGCTACGGGTTGGTGGTTCATCCTCGCGCTGTGGGCGCCGATCTATGGCGCGATTCTCAAGCTCGAGTTCTTCCAGCCCATCGCTGCCCTGATCGGCTCCGCCGATCTGGCCACATTCTTCGGGTCGGACAGCGGCACGCTCGCGGTGTCGATCATCGTCCTGATCCTGACGTCCGGGCTCGTCGCCTTGGGCATGGCCGGCTACGCGCGCATCCAGCGCTGGTGCCTGTACGCTGGCCTGCTGGGCTTCGGGATCATGGCGGTCCTGATGCTCGTCTCGTCGCAGGCCGACTTCAAGGTGGCCTTCGACCGCGCATCGGAGTCGATGTTCGGCGTCTCAGGCGCCTACGACAAGACCATCGCCGACGCCGCGGCCAACGACGGCTTCACGGGATCACTCGCCCCGCTTTCGCTTGGCGACAACCTCGGCGACACGCTGATGGCGAGCCTCCTGATGCTCCCGCTGATGTTCTTCTGGATCCTCTACCCGAACTGGGGCTCGACGCTGTACGGCGAGGTCCGCGGCTCGGGAGACTTCCGGAAGGTCCTGAACGGCATGCTCGGCGGGATCTGGGTGACCGCGGGCCTGGCGGTCGTGTTCGTTCTCCTCGCGGAGAAGACGTTCGGGTGGCTGTTCTTCAACGCCACGAACGTGAACTTCATCGACAACTTCTACGGCTATACGACGACGGCCCCGACGGTCCCGCTCTGGAGCTATCCACCGCTGCTCGCGTCGTATCTCGTCGACAACCGGCTGTTCCAGATCGGGATGGTGGCGCTCTTCGGAGCATGGTTCCTCGGCTGGTCGGGGACGCTGTTCCTGTCATCGACCCGGATGATCTTCGCGGCCGCGTTCGATCGGGTCCTGCCCGAGAGCGCGGCTCGCGTGTCCGAGGGTCGCGGCGTCCCGACCGTCGCGCTCCTGTTCATCATGGTCCCGGCGATCTTCCTCAGCGTCGCGTATTCATACTTCGCGGAGGTCCGAGCCTGGACGCTCGACGCGACGCTCGTCATCGGCGTGACCTTCCTCGGCAGCGCGATCGCCGCAACGATCCTGCCCTGGTACAAGCCCCAGATCTTCGAGAACTCGCCGGTGCGCCACCTGAAGGTGGCGATCAGCGGGGCCGGGCTGATCACCTCGATCATCCTCGGCTGGACGATCTACCTCTGGCTCTTCGACCCGTTCTATGCGATCGGCGTCGGCAACACGAGCTCGATCATCTTCCTCGGCGCGCTCTACGGGCTCGCCGCCCTCGTCTACGTCGCGGCGCGCTTCTATCGACGCTCGCAGGGCGTCGACCTCGATTCGATTCACGCGGAGATCCCGGCGGAGTAGCGGTCGGACGCTCCCGCCCGCACGAAGGGGCGCCCGCCGGGCGCCCCTTCCTCACATGCCCTGACAGGGAGAGGGCGCGGCCGGCTCAGTCGAGGCGGACGCCCTGGCGCCGGAGCTCAGGTTCCCGCCGAAGCACCCGTCGCGATCGAGGAGAGTGGTCCGCGCCCCCGCCCTCGCGCGGGAGCCGTGACCGTCGGCGCGGGTCAGCCTCTGTCCGACACGGCGAAGACCGGGATCGGCCGGAAGGCGACTGAGACGCGGGCCGCGGGGGCGAGGTCCGCCGCATCCGCAGCCGCCAGCTGGGCGCCGATGAGCTCGCCAGTCGGCAGCTCGACCTGGACGCGGCACACCGAGCCGAGGAAGCTGACAGCCACAACGGCGGCCGAGCCAGATTCGTCAGGCGTAACGCGAACGGACTCGGGCCGGATCAGCGCCTTGACCGGACCCGTGCCCTCGGAGCCCGCGAGCAGTGGGAGGCGCGTCCCCAGGACGTCGACCTCCCCGTCGCGCGCATGCCCCGAAACGCGGTTGGTCAGGCCCACGAACTCGGCCACGAACCGGGTCTTCGGCCGCTCGTACAGCTCCGCGGGCGGGGCGAGCTGTTCCAGGCGGCCCGACGACATGACGCCGACGCGGTCGCCCATCGCCAGCGCCTCCTCCTGGTCGTGGGTGACGAACAGGGTGGTCGTGCCGACGACCAACTGGATCCGGCGGATCTCTTCGCGGAGCTGTCGGCGGACCTTCGCGTCGAGCGCCGACAGCGGCTCGTCGAGCAGGAGCACTTTCGGCTGGATCGCGAGGGCCCGGGCCAGCGCGACGCGCTGTTGCTGCCCGCCCGAAAGTTGGTGCGGGTAGCGCCCGGCCTGCTTCGCCAGGCCGACGAGATCGAGCATCTCGTCGGCGCGTCGTCGACGCTCGTTCTCTTCGACCTTGCGCAGGCGCAGACCGTAGGCGACATTATCGCGGGCTGTCATGTTGGGGAACAGGCTGTATGCCTGGAACACCACGCCCATGTCTCGGTGGTTTGCCGGGACGTGGGTGATGTCGCGGCCATCGACGAGGATCCGCCCCCCGTCAAGGTCGTCCAGGCCAGCGAGCGCGCGAAGTGCGGTCGTCTTGCCGCAGCCGGACGGGCCCAGGAGCGCAACAAGTTCGCCGGGTCGGATCTCGATCGACAGGCCGTCGAGCGCATGGACGGCCCCGTAGAAGCGGTGCATGTCCAGCAGCTGGACTTCTACGCCGGCGCGACCGTTGAGGACCTGCGGCGTCGCGGCGCTGCCCATGGCGGTCACTCCTCCTCCACCTGTGGTGCCCGGGAGCGGCCGCCCGGAGCAAGGTACGCGATGGCGAGGACCAGCAGGAACGCGAAGATCAGCGCAGCCAATGAAACGGCCACGGAGACGTAGGCGTTTCGCTTGCCGAGCAGGGCGATAACGACCTGCAGCGTGTCGAAGTTGAGCAGTGAGGCGATGGTGTACTCGCCGAGCACGAGGGCGACCGCGAGCACGGCCGCCGAGAGGATCCCGCCGCGGATGTTCGGCACGATGACTTCGCCCATCACCCTGAGCCAGCCTGCGCCGAGGCTCCGACCCGCGTCGGCGAGCGTGGGGACGTCGATCGAGCGGAGGCCTCCGTCGATCGCCCGGTAGGCGAACGGCAGGACGAGGATGACGTTGACGAACGCCAACGTCAGGGCGGAGCCACCGAGGAACGTGTTCAGGAATCGGTACATCGGCGCGATGCCGACGACGAGGACGATCGCCGGGATCGCGAGCGGCAGCAGGCATAGGAACTCGACCACCCGCCGCATCCGGGGCACTCGCAGGAGCGTCCAGGTCATCGTCGGAACGAGCAGGAGCAACATGCCGACGACCGTCAGCGCGGCGATCTCGAGGCTCGTGACGATGGCGTCGATGAGGTTTGGGTCACTGCCGATTGCGACCCAGGCATCGAGGTTCCGCGTCCCTCGCGCGCCGCGTGTCGAGAACTCGAGCATCGCGACCATCGGCAGGATCAGATAGCCGAGGACGGCGATGAGGATCGCCCGGCGGGCGATTGACACCGGCAAGGGCCGGCGTCGCGTAGCCGCCATCATCGGATCCACCTCGAGGCGCGCCGCTGGATGAGCGCGTACATGACCATCGTGATGGAGATGATCACGATCATTCCGACGGCCATCGCCTTGCCGACGTTGGCCTGCCCGAGGATGACCTCGCTCGTCAGGGCCGCGCGGATCTGAAGTGTGATGATCGGTGCGCCCTGGCTGACGAGCGCGGCAGCCGTGGCGTAGGCCGAGAACGCATTGGTGAAGAGCAGGAGCAGGGCTCCGAGGAAGGCCGGCGCGAGGATCGGGCCACCGACGTTGCGCCAGAAGGCCCAGCTCGAGCCGCCGAGGCTGGCCGACGCCTCCCACCATTCGCGCCGGAGTCCGTCAAGCGCCGGCAGGAAGACGATCAGCATCAGCGGGATCTGGAAATATGTGTAGACAACGGCGAGGCCGGTCAGGCCGTACAGCCAATTGCCTCGGTCGAAGACGTCCAGGCCCAGCGTTTCCTCGACGAAGATCGTCGCGATCCCATTGGCGCCGAATGTGGCGAGGAATGCGAAGGCGAGCATGACCCCGCCGAACTGGGCGAGAACGCCGGAGGCGGCGACGACGAGCCGCCGAAGCGCGCCATCCGGGTTTCCGGTCGCGACCGCCCAGGCAAGGAGGCCGCCGATGATGGCACCCGCGAGCGCCGTCACGAGCGAGAGCCAGATCGAGCGCATGAACGCGTCGACGAACCTCTGCTCAGTGAAGGCCACCCGCAGGTTCTCGACCGTCGGCACGCCCGACGCGTCCTGGAGCGAGCCGACGATGACGATGAGCGTCGGCAGCATCAGGAACGCACCGACGTACAGGAAGAACGGAGCAAGCGCCGCGTAGGTACGCAGCCGAGAGGGACGCCGGGGTCCGGCGCCGCTCGTCGCGGCGCCGGCCTCGGGCTCGACGGCAGGAAGTGGGGCCGTCAGGTCTGACATGACCCCTGACCCGGTCTCGTTACTGGATCGTGATGTTCCAGTTTTCCGACACGTAGGTTTGAGCGGCGGTCAGCTCCTCCTGGGTGAGGACGACGGGCGTGCCCTGCGCCGGGGCAAGGGCCTCCAGGTACTCCTGATTGATCGTGCCGTCCGCGATCAACTTCTCCTGCAGCACGGGGCGGGCGAAGCCCTTCAGCCAGAGGTTCTGGCCCTCCGGCGAGAAGAGGAACTCCTCCCAAAGGCGCGCGGCCGCCGGGTGCGGTGCGTCCTTGTTGATGGCCTGGATGTAGTAGGACGCGACCGGGGGCGCATCCGACGGGATGACGGTCTCCCAGACAACGTCGTCCGTCCGGCCGACACCCTGTGCTGCGTTCGTGTATTCCCAGTCGATGACGCACGGTGTCTGCCCCGAGGCGATGGTCGCCGGACTCGGATCGACAGGCAGCAGGTTGCCTGCTTCGTTCAACTGTTCGAAGAAGTCGACACCGGCGGAGATGTCGCTCGCGGATCCGCCGTTGGCGAGGGCTGCCATGACGACGCCATTGAACCCTGCCCCCGAGGTCGTCGGGTCCCCGTTCAGGGCAATCATGCCCTCGTACTTGGGATCGAGCAGGTCGGCCACGGTCGCCGGCAGCTCGACCGTTGCGGTATCGCACCCGATCGACATGAAGCCCGTGTAGTCACTGACCCACAGGCCGGTTGACTCCTTGAGATTCGCCGGGATGTCGGCCCAGGCGCTGACCTGGTAGGGCGCGAACAGCGCGGTGTTCGCCAGGGCGACACCGGCGCCGAGGTCGAACACGTCCGGCGCGCGGTCGGTTCCCTTCGTGTTGTTCGCGGCGTCGATCTCTTCCTGGCTGTTCGCGTCCGGCTGCTGGGAGTCGACGGTAATGCCGTACTTGGTCGAGAACGCGCTGATGACCTCGCCGTAGTTGGCCCAGTCGGGCGGGAGCGCGATGGTGTTCAGCTTGCCCTCGGCCTTTGCCGCCGCCTCGAGGGCGGACATCCCGCCCTGGCTGGCGGCCGAGGTCGCTGTCCGCCAGGGGCTTGCCTCGCCGCCCTGGTTGCAGGCCGCGACCGTCAGCGCGATCACGCCGAGCAGTGCGGTACCGAAACGAATCTTCGTGGTACTCAAGGGTGTCGCTCCTCCAAGCGGTTGCCAGAGCCGGCCCGGCCGAAAAACGGTGGTCCGGGTTGCGGTCGACGCCGCACCTGCCGCGTGGCGACCCTCCGTGCTGCCCGTTCGCGTTTCTGCCTGGGCGGCCCGTTCGGCCTCCGTCCGGGGCCACCCTCAGCGCGAGCGTCGGATCGGCGGTGCGAGACGCGAGTCTACGGCCCGCCGAGCCCTCGCGCGAGGGAATCCCGACGGAAGGAACGAATTCTTAACGCCTGACGAGGTGCAGCCCGGGCCTCGAGAGTGGGAACCGGGCCTCGAGAGTGGGGAGCGTCAGCCGTGCCCGCCATGGTGCGCCATCGCCCTGGCGTGCCCGAGGCCGCGAGCGAGGAGCCAGCGGTTCACCGGGAATGCGGCGAGCCACGCGATGCCCAGGCCGAGCGCAAGCGCACTCCAGAACAGCGGGTCGCCGAGTCCGGCGTCCATCGTGCCCGGGATCGCGAGGATCACCGCGTTGTCGACGATCTCCATGACCGTGATCGACAGCGTGTCGGCGGCGAACGCCACGCCGAGGGCGGCGCCGATCGCGAGCCCGGAGCGGAGGAGCGGCCGCAGCGTGAGGGCGTAACCGAAGACGTACGCGAGAACGACCGCGAGCGCGATTGACCCGGCGGTGTCCCAGCCGAGCTGGATCGCGATGACCAGGCCGAGCACCTCGCCGATCGCGCAGCCGGTCAGGCAATGCGTCGTGGCCTGGGCGGCGAGCCGGTTGAGCGACGGCCGGGGCACCGTCGGCGCCGCGAGAAGCTGCTCGGCATCGTGATGGTCGTGCATCGACAAGAACCATGACATGACCGACGGAGTTGCGCGTCCGCCGTCCGGGGCGGCAGACTGTCGGGGCGCCCGCCGAGGTCGGGCCGCCTGGGTGCAGCAAGCCCACGACCGTCCGTGCAGGAGCCCCCGGTGTCCTCCAGGCCTGGAGTCCGTGCGAACAAGGATTCCGACCGCGCGGGCGGCGCCCGCCGACTTCCTGCGCGCGGCGCCGCCCGCGCCGACGCTGTTCATCTCGGTCTGCTCACGAGCGTGTTCACGCGCGACCTGGCCCGGGGCCTGCGGTTCGCCGAGTCGGATCGCGACGGATGGGTCAACATCAACGAGGGCACGAACTACTGGGAGTCGCACCTCCCCTTCGGCGGCCGCGCGGGATCACAGAGCGGCCTCGGCAGGGTCGGTGGGCGATTCTCGATCGAGCGCCTGACGGAGCTCAAGACGATCGTCGTGAATCTCGCCTGAAGCCCGTCGGGCTCGGCGACAAGGAGGGACATGGCCACGCTGCCCGAGCGGGCGAGGGTCGTCGTCATCGGCGCCGGGATCGTCGGCAACAGCATGGCCTGGCACCTCGCGCGCCTCGGCTGGAAGGACATCGTGCTGCTCGAGAAGGGCACGCTGCCGAGCCCCGGCGGCTCGACCGGACACGCCTCCAACTTCATCTTCCTGACGGATCACTCGAAGGAGATGACGGCGTTCACGCTCGATAGCGTCCGTCAGTACGGTGAGCTCGGCGTGTTCACCCAGACCGGCGGGATCGAGGTCGCGCGCACCGAGGAGCGGATGCAGGAGCTGACGCGCCGCGTCACCTCCTCGAAGGCGTGGGGCATCGAACCCGTCGAGCTGCTGACGCCCGCCCAGGTGAAGCAGAAGGTCCCCTTCATCGACGCGAACGTGATTGTCGGCGGCGTCTACTGGCCCGGCGTCGGCGTCGTGGACTCGCTCGAGGCCGGCACGCTCATGCGCCGCAAGGCCCAGGACATGGGCGCCCTGACGGTCGCGTCGGGCGTCGAGGTGACCGGCCTCGACGTCGAGAACGGTCGGATCAAGCGAGTCGGCACGGACGGCGGCGAGATCGCCGCCGAAACCGTCGTCATCGCGTGCGGCTGCTGGAGCCCGCGCATCGCGGCGATGGCCGGCGCCTCGATCCCGCTCACGCCGGCGGTCCACCAGATGATCGACATCGGCCCGGTGTCGGCGTTCGAGCACGTCACCGACCCGGTGGGCTACCCGATCATCCGCGACGTCGACACGAACATGTACGAGCGCCAGCACGGCAACGAGTTCGAGATCGGGTCGTACGCCCACCGCCCGATCCTCATGGACCCCGACGACATCCCGTCGATCGCCGAGGCAGCGCTCTCGCCGACGATGCTGCCGTTCACCCAGGAGGACTTCGACCCCCAGCTCGAGGACGCGCTCGAGCTCTTCCCGGAGATCGTCGGCGACGAGAAGGCTGGCGTGAAGCTCGCGATCAACGGCCTGCTCTCGCTGACGCCGGACGGCAACCCGATCCTCGGCGAGACGCCGGAGGTCAAGGGCCTCTGGTCCGCGGCCGCGATCTGGATCAAGGAGGCGCCCGGGATCGCGAAGACGATCGCGGAGTGGATGACCAGCAACGAACCCGAGATCGACCCGCACGGCTCGGACATCGCCCGGTTCTACGAGCACCACAAGACCGGCAAGCACATCGCCGCCCGGACGAGCGAGGGCTACAACAAGACGTACGGCATCGTCCACCCGTCGGAGCAGTGGGCGTCGAACCGGGGCGTCCGGCTGTCCCCGTTCTACGAGCGCGAGAAAGAGCTCGGCGCCGAGTTCTTCGAGGCCGCCGGCTGGGAGCGCCCGTACTGGTTTGGGACGAACGAGCGCCTCCTCGCCGAGTACGGCGATCGCGTCATGCCCCGCGAAGCGGAATGGGAATCGCGCTGGTGGTCGCCGATCATCAACGCCGAGCACCTGGCCATGCGCGACCGGGCGGGGATCGTGGACCTGTCGGCGTTCGCGATCTTCGACGTCACCGGCCCGGGCGCGCTCGAGTATCTGGAGCGGCTGTGCGTCAACCGCATCGATGTGGCGCCGGGCAAGACCGTCTACACGCCGCTCCTGAACGGCGCGGGCGGGATCCTCGCCGACCTCACAGTCATGCGGCTGGCGTGGGACAGCTTCCGCGTCGTGACCGGCGGCGCCATGGGCATGCGCGACAAGATGCTCTTCACCAGCGCGCTCCCAGAGGACGGCTCGGCGCAGCTTTTCGATGCGACGAACGCTTTCACCACGATCGGGCTGTGGGGGCCGCGGGCGCGGGACATCCTCGCCGGTGCGACGTCGGACGACGTGTCACATGCCGGCTTCCCGTTCCTGACCTCGAAGACGGTCGAGATCAACGGGGTGCGGGCGCTCGCGTCGCGCATCTCGTACGTCGGCGAGCTCGGCTGGGAGCTCTACGTCCCGATCGAGCAGGGCCTTCGCGTCTGGGACGCGCTCTGGGAGTCCGGTTCGCCGCACGCGTTGGCGCCAGTGGGGATCGGGACGTACGCGGTGACGGCGCGGCTCGAGAAGGGCTACCGGGCGCACGGGAACGAGCTCGAGCTCGACTTCAACCTCGTCGAGGCGGGCATGGCCCGCCCGACTGTCAAGGACGCGGACTTCGTCGGTCGCGAGGCGTACCTGCGTCAGCGAGCGGCGGCACCGGCGGCGGTGCTGTGCACACTGACGCTCGACGACCCGACGTCGAAGAGCGGCGTCAAGCGCTACATGCTCGGCCGCGAGCCGATCCTGTCGACCGAGGGCAAGCCGCTCATCGACGGGAAGGGTCGACGGTCGTACGTGTCCTCCGCGGGCTCGGGGCCGTCCCTGGGGAAGCACCTGCTGATGTCGTACCTGCCGCCGGACGTCGCGAAGGTCGGGACGTCGCTGCTCGTGGAGTACCTCGGCGAGCAGTACCCGGTCACGGTCGCCGTCGCCGGGTCGACGCCGCTGTTCGACCCCGACAACACGCGGATCAGGTCGTGACGGAGGGACGGCTGTTCTCTGGCGGCCTCGCCGGCCGCGGGTTCGTCAGTCGCTTATCTCTCTCGTTGCTGAGGGGCTCCGCTTCTTGAACATCCTCGTCCTCATCAAGCGCGTGCCCCAGACCGGTGGCCGGATCGTCCTGACCGCGGACGGCCAGTCGATCGACACGCGCTTCCTCGGCCACACCATCAGCCCGCACGAGGAGTGCGGCGTCGAGGAGGCCGTGCGGATCGTCGAGAAGGAAGGCGGGTCATCGACCGTCATGACCCTCGGGCCCGCGGCCGCCGAGGAGCAGCTGCGCGACGCGATGGCCATTGGCATCGACCGGGCGGTCCTGCTCGAGACGGACGGTGGCGAGTGGGACCCGGTCTCGACGGCCGGTGTGCTCACCGAGACGATCGGGGCCCAGGAGGCGGCCAACGGCTCGTTCGACCTGATCCTCGCCGGCAACGAGGCCGCCGACACCGGTGACTACCAGGTCGGCGTGCGGATCGCGGTCGCGCTCGGACGGCCGGTCATCAACGGGATCAAGGAGCTCTGGTTCGACGACGGGCGTCGGACGACCTTCGCGCGCCGCGAGGCGCCCACAGGCGGCTGGGAGACGTACGAGCTGCCGCTGCCCGCGATCCTCGGCGTGAAGGAGGGGCTGAACCTGCCTCGCTACCCATCGGTGCCCGGCCGCCTGCGGGCGAAGAAGAAGGAGATCGAGCGGGTCGCGCTGGGTGCCTCGCCGTCCGGTGCGCTCGGGCTCGGAGCGGGCGAGGACGCGGCCGGGGTCGGCGGCGACGTGCCGGGCCCGACGAAGCTCGGCTTGCGGCTGCCGGCGGAGGAGCGCACCGCGGCCGAGGTCATCGGTCGGGGCGCCGACGCGGCGCCGGCCGTCGTGGACCTGCTCGAGCGCATCGGGGTCCTCGGGCGATGAGGGTGGCAGCCCGATGAGCGGGGCGGTCGTCGTGTTCGTCGAGCACGTCGGCGCGGAGCCGGATCGGCTCTCGCTGGAGGCGCTGGCGCTCGGTCGGAGGGTGGCGGGCGCGCTCGGCGCGCCGCTCGACGCGGTCGTGCTCGGCTCTGGTGCCGAGGGCGCGACGGCGAAGCTCGGCAGTCACGGCGTGGGTCTCGCGCACGTGGCCGAGGATGCGCGGCTCGACGACTACGCCCCGGCCGCGTGGGCCGCGGCGATTCGCGCGGTGGTGACGGTGCGATCCCCGGCGGCGGTGATCGCGGCGGGCAGCGAACGAGGCAACGAGGTGCTCGCGCACGTCGCGGCTCGCGCGGGCGTGCCGATGGCCGCGAATGTCGTCGAGGTCACACCCGGCGACGCCTGGCTGCTCGTGCGCCAGCGCTGGGCGGGCAGCTTGCTCGAAGACGCGGCCCTCGACGCGCCGGTCCGGGTCATGACAGTCGCGCCACACTCCGTTGCTGCCGGGACGGCGTCGCCGAACGCGCCGGCCCCGACCGTCACCCGGTTCGAGCCCGACCTCGAGCCCGCCGACCTCGTCGCGCGGGTCGTGAGCCGCGAGACCCGGACGTCGAGTGGCGTGTCGCTGTCGGACGCCAGGGTCGTCGTCGGTGGGGGCCGCGGCGTGGGGTCGGCGGAGGGCTTCGCGCGACTGGAGGAGCTCGCGAACCTGCTCGGCGGAGCCGTCGGCGGGTCGCGGGTGGTCACGAGCCTTGGCTGGCGGCCGCACGCCGACCAGATCGGCCAGACGGGCCTGCGGATCGCGCCGGACCTGTACATCGCGTGCGGCATCAGCGGCGCGATCCAGCACATCGTCGGGTGCAAGGCTGCGAAGCGGATCCTCGCGATCAACACCGATCCCGACTCGCCGATCATGGCCGTCGCCGACTACGCCGTCATCGGCGACCTGGCGACCGTCGTTCCGGCCATCACCGCCGAGATCGAGCGCCGCAGGGCCTCCGCATGAGCCAGTCGCGAGAGATCCACCCGGGGACGTTCATCTCGAGCCTCCATCCCGACGCCTGGGTGACGGACCCGGACGTCGGCGGCGAGATGCACGTCCTCGTCGAGGGCGACGACTCCTACGTCGGTATGACCCGCTTCGAAACCGATCCCGGACCGATCGAGTGGACGATGCCGGTTCGCGAGTCCGTCGTTGTGCTCGAGGGCCGTGTCCGGATCGAGATCGAGGGCGGACCCACGCTCGACCTCGGGGTCGGCGACATGGCGTCGCTGCCCGAGGGAGCGGTCACGAGGTGGCACGTCACCGTCCCGTACCGCGAGCTCTGGATCTTCCCGCGCAGCTTCGAGGCGTAAAGCGTCAGCGATGCATTCGACCGTGAATCGACGAAGATGATGTTGATGGCACAGCGGCTCGCGCTCCTCGCCACGCTGCTCGTCGTCGCCGGCTGCGTGACATCGACGACCTCGACCGGCGCGCCGCCGACAATCGAGCCGCGAGCCTCGACGTGCATCCAACCGCCGGATCCAGACGCCTGCGGTTCCGTGGCCTCACCGACCGCGAGCGGGCCGCCCGAGACCGCGTCCCCGTCGCAGGTCGCCGGCGAGCTCGTGTTCAGCACCGAGACCTTCCGCGTCCCGAGCGGCGCCCATCCACACGACGTGGCCGTCGCCTCCGACGGCGGAATCTGGTACACGGGCCAGCGAAACGGCACGCTCGGCTGGCTGGATCCGGAGACGGGCAACGTACGCGAGGTGCGGCTCCCTCGCGGCGCGGCGCCGCACGGCGTGGTCACCGGGCCCGACGGCGCCGCATGGGTGACGGACCAGGGCCTCGATGCGATCGTGCGGGTGACGCCGGGCGACTTCGAAGTCGACGTGTTCCCGGCTCCGGCCGGCACGTCGCCGCATACGCCGGTCTTCGATGCCGACGGGGTTCTGTGGTTCACCGGCGCGGCGGGCTGGATCGGTAGGCTCGATCCGGCGAACGGTCGCGTCGACGTCTACCCCGTGCCACGCGGCGCGGGTCCCTACGGGATCACGGTCTCGCCGACGAACGAGATCTGGTTCGTGTCGCTGCAGCAGAGCTACCTCGGC
>Ga0299913_10000817_pt1 | contig 21087 bp, 17 predicted proteins | sample RVTome_9_FD_201360 | JGI IMG/M metagenome (GOLD analysis project Ga0299913, IMG submission 201360) | Soil microbial communities from uranium-contaminated site in the Upper Colorado River Basin, Wyoming, United States - RVT155D38 (version 2) ... | reverse complement strand
GCAATTACCTGTTCGCGATTTCTCAGCTCGCGCAGACCACCTTGCGCAGCGAGATCGGCAAGATCGACCTGGATCGTACGTTCGAGGAGCGCGCCACGATCAACGCGAATATCGTCAACGAACTGGACAAAGCATCGGATCCGTGGGGAGTGAAAGTGTTGCGCTACGAGATCCGCAACATCAATCCGCCGAGAGACGTCCTGACTGCGATGGAGAAACAGATGCGCGCAGAGCGCGAGAAGCGCGCGGTCATCCTGACCTCGGAAGGTGAGCGGGACGCGAAGATCAATCAGGCCGAGGGCGAGAAGCAGCGCGTCATCAAAGAATCCGAGGCGAACAAACAGCAACAGATCAACGAAGCGGACGGCGAGGCTGCCGCGATCCTCGCCGTCGCGATGGCGACGGCAGATGGCCTGCGCAAAGTCGCCGCGGCGCTCATGGATGAGGGAGGACACGAAGCCATGCAATTGCGCGTCGCCGAGCAGTACATCGAGGAGTTCGGCAACCTGGCCAGATCCGGGAACACGCTCGTGGTGCCCGCCAATCTCGCGGACCTGACATCCATGATCGCCCTCGCAACCAATATCGCAAAAGGCGCGCCGCAGCCGTCCCGATCCTGAGAGGACACACCAGAGTCAGCACCCCCGCCCCTGCTCGCAACTCTGAACGCTGTCGCCCGGACGTCCCCGGGGTACACTAGGGTCGTGAAGTCGTTTCTCCTGCATCTCGTCCTGACCGCCGTCGCGATCCTGATTGTCGCGAACCTGGTGGGCGGCGTGTACGTCGGCGGCTTCGGCACGGCCCTGATCGGGGCGCTGATCCTGGGCGTGGTCAACGGGGTCGTACGGCCGGTCATGATATTGCTGACCCTGCCGCTCACGATCGTCACGCTGGGCCTGTTCCTGTTTGTGGTCAATGCGCTGATGTTCTGGCTGGCGGCGGCGCTGGTTCCCGGATTCCAGATCAGCGGGTTCGGCGCCGCGTTGCTCGGCAGCCTGCTCCTGACCGTCCTGAACGTCCTGATTGACCGGCTGATGCCGAATGACTAAGTACTCCGCTGAGTCTCCCGGCCCCGGGCGACCGTCGCCGGTCGGCGACACTTGTTTACAAAACAGTCGCATGCTACTTACTCCTGACTAAGAGCGTTAAGGAGGGAGCAAGATGTTTGAGCGTGGAAAAAAGGATGAGGGTCTGGACGAAGGCGCCGACTATCGGTCGGCCACGCCGGCGCGTGCTCAGGACCCGGGAGGCTCGAAGGCACCCGCCAAAAGCGGCGAATGCGCGGTCATCGGCCGCTCCATCGAGATCAACGGCGACGTGCGCGGCAACGAGGACTTGCGCATCGAAGGCGACGTCAGCGGCACGGTGGAACTCCGCAACAGCAATCTGACGATTGGCAAGGAAGGCAAGGTTCGCGCTGACGTCTACGCGAAGTCGATCACGGTCGACGGCACGACGGAAGGCGACCTCTACGCGTCTGAGCGGATCGTCGTGCACATCAGCGCCCACGTTCGGGGCAACATTACGGCGCCGAAAGTCGGCATCGAGGAAGGCGCCAAGTTCAAGGGCTCGATCGAGATGGATCAGGCCGCGGTCGAAAAGGCTCTCGGCAAGGTCAACATGCAGGGCGCGGCCAAACCGATGGGTGACCGCTCGCCCGGGAAACCTGTCGATCCCAAGATCGGCCAGAAGGACATGGGCAAGGAAGCGGCCTCGGGGCTCAATTCTCCATCCGGAGTGAGATAACGGCCAGGAGCTCCCCGATGGGCCGTGCGACGGCCAAGGCGCCGATGGACAGGTCCGAGGCGGCACTCAATGCGCCACTCTTTCGGCTGCTCGCCGATCAGCTCGACACGGCCGGACGCCGTATCGTTCTCGATCTGGGTGCGGCTTCGACGCCGATGCTGTCGATGCTCGGACGCTGCCGCTGCCTCGTGGAAATCGCGGACCTGGGGTGCGATGGCGGTATCGGACGGTTGAACGTCGAAGCACCGGCGGATGCCCTGGCGTCTATCGCCGAGTCGCTGTTACCCGAGCACCGACAAGGCGATGCGGTCGACCTTGTATTTTGCTGGGACATGTTGAACTACCTCAGGCCGGAGGCGATCACGGCCCTGATGAGTGCCGTCGCGAGACGCGCGCGTCCCGATACGCTCGCTCATGCGCTCATCGTCTACTCCGAACGGTCGATGCCGGATCGTCCCGGCCGCTTCGTCCCCACCGAGGACTGGAAGCTCGTCGATCACGCCGTTCCGGCGGCGACCATCGAGGCTCCGCGTTACTCGCCGGAGTTTCTGGGTCGGATCATGGGCGGGTTCGCGATCGAAAGCGCGAGGCTGCTGGCCAACGGTATGCAGGAGTTCCTGTTCCGCCTGAAACACTAACCCGGGGATCGGTCAGAGAAGACTGTTACAACGGCGTCAGAAGGCGGCGCGGACGCCAATCGTATAGGTTGCTCCCGGATAAAAGACGTCGTAGGTGAGATCGTCGTGCTCGAACAGATTCCTAACCGGCTCGTTCGTAATATTGTATCCGTCGAAGGTCAACGTCAGACCGTAATCACTGAAGTAGGGCAGACTCATGCTGGCCGAAAAGTCGATCTGGGTTCGATCGTCCGAACGGATGCGCCGCGCCGGAAAACCGTCCGCTCCGTCGTAGCCCTGGAAGCCGGACGAGATCGCTCCGTCCTGGTGATAGTAAGTGACCCGCGCCTGGAAGAGTTCATTCTCGAAGTAGCCGGTCCAGTTGTACGTCCAGTCGGAGATGCCGGTGATGATAGACGCTTCATCGTCCGCTTGCTGGTTGATCTTGGTTGCGCTGGCGTTGAATCCCAGTCCTTCTACGAAGAAGTCCAGCGGCATCACCCAGATCGCTTCGAAACCCGTGAGCCTTGCGGCGCCTTGCACGTTCGTCCGCGTGCTCAGCTGCACCACGCATGAAGCAGGCCCGCCGCACGCATCCAGCGCGTCCTGCTGAGATTCGCTGATATCCGAAGTGTCGAGTCCGAACGCGTCGAGATCCTGGAACAAGACGTCGACCGTATCGTTCCGCGTGAAGCCGGTTATCTCCTTCTCGAAGTAGCTCAAGGAGACATAGCCGAGTTCGCCATAATAGTATTCCCCGCCAACGTCGAAATTGATGGATTCGAAGGGTCGCAGGTTCGGATTGCCCGCGCGGGCGACGTCGATGCCGGACGAGGTCCAGACGGAGTTTGGATACATCTCGCCGGGATTGGCGCGGGTCATTGTGCGGGATGCGCTCGCCCGCACCTTGAATGACTCGGTCGCATCGTACGTGGCATTGAAGGACGGCAGGATTTTGCTGTATTTCGCATGAGTCTCGGCCGTTCCGTCGCCGGCGAGACTGCTGAGCGTCTGCTCCGTCTCGACCCAGCGCACGCCCGCATTCATGCGCAGTGGTTGACCGAGCACGTCCGCCTCTGCGTTTGCTTCGACGTACAGACCGAGCATTTCTTCTTCGATGCCGCCTACGCCTTGTCCGAACTGATCACCGGTCGCGGCTGCAGTCGGGACGAAGCCGTCGTAGTCGATCGATTGCATGAACCTGCTCACATCGAGCATTGCGATCCCGGAATAACCGAGCGAGTTGTCGAACACCGACCCGAGATCGGAAACAGGCGACGCGATCAGATAGCTCTCGATGTTGGCGTACGCGTCAGACGGGAAAAGATGATCTGCCTTCAGCGCGTCGTTGTTCGCGCCCCCGAAGAATTCGAGATCGCGCGTCGCCTCGTCGTATGCCACGCCGAACCTCAGGCCCGTGCGATCCGGATCTTCGCCGAGCGCGAAATCGGCGTGCAGACCGACCGTGTCCGTCTCGCGAAAGTTGCGCTGTAAACGAATCTGGTCGCCCTGAATGTCGTTCCACGCCCAACCGATGTCCGGCCGGGAGATGTCTGCCCTGTAGTCGAAGGTCGGGACATCTCCCAACCCCGAGAATTCGAGGGTCGTGCCCGGAGTCAGGAAAAGAAAGTACGGTTCGTCGCGCTCAAAGTTCGACTCCGTGTAGCTCGCTGAGAGGTTTACATGGAACGTGTCGTTCACTTGCCATGCCAGGCTCGGCATGTAGCTGGTGAAGTCGAAGTCCTCCTTGTACGCACGCTGACCGACCCACACATGCGTGTTGTAGATGGTGCCGCCGGTCACGACCTGGTCGGAGTTCACGGAGAAGTTCTCGGGGATCCACCCTGCGTCCAGGTGGATCCAGTTGCGCCGTCCCCAGTTCATAGCCTCGACGCGGTCAAAATTGCGCTCGGTCTCCGCATAAAGGACGTCAAACGCGAAATCCATCGCTTCGTTCGGCTGGTACTGTAGCGACAGCAAGGCACTCGTGGCGTCACGGTCACCGACGGTGAACATACCTCGACCGAGAAAGGGGATGATGCCGCGGTCGAGTTGATCGCGAGTCAGGCCGGACGTGGCAACCGGATCGATTGGATCGCCGACCGCGAGGCCGAGGTCCGGGTGAGCAGCCACGTAGTCTGCTGTCGCGTAGGGGGTATACATGAAGGCGTTCCGACCCAGCCAGGGTCCGCTGGTGTCGCAGTTCGAGTTGGTATTTGCCGGCGGATCGGTAAAGTCCGCGACGCATCCGTCAGAAAAGCCAATCGTCTCGTAACCGTCCACGCGGTAATCTTTTCGCGAGGCGACGACACCCACCAGGACGCCGAATCGGTCATTGAACGTATTCGAGTAGACGCCGGACAGAACCGGGCTGACCTTGTCGTTGATGTCTGTATAGGCCCCTTCGGCCGAGAGACGGAAATGTTGACCCGGCTCGTCGAAAGGACGCGCTGTCCGCAAGTCGACATAACCCGACGTCCCGCCCTCCAGCTGGGACGCCGTCGGCGTCTTCGCGACAGCCAGGCTGGTGAAGAGCTCCGCCGGGAAGATGTCGAGGTCGACCTGCCGGTTCGAGTTGGTGCCGGTCAGGTTGCCGTCCGAGGCGACAGCAATATTGTTGCCGTTGAGAACGATCTTGGTAAAGCTCGAGCCCAGGCCGCGCACCGAAATCTGCTGGCCCTCGCCAGTGACGTCGCGCGCGATCTTGACGCCCGGAATCCGGTTCAGCGACTCCGCGAGATTCTGGCTCGGCAACTTGCCGATGTCGTCCGAAAAAATCTCGTCGGTGAACCCGACGGAGTTCCGTTTTGCGTTGGTCGAGTTCAACAGGCTGCCGCGGTAGCCGGTTACGACGATTTCCTCGACTACGGAATCCTGCGCCCAAGCCGGCACCGGAATGGCGGCAGCGACCGCCGCCAGCAGCAGGGCCTTGCCGCCGATGGTGTGGGGCCGCTGTAATCGGTGCCAGGTGACCACGAAGCCCTGGATGTATGCGTCCTTCATGTCATTCCCCCTTGCTTGTCAGCGGTTTGCCGCGACCGGCTTGCCGGAGCCGGAGCCGGAGCCGGAAACGGCGTCCCGCCGACGGTCCGTTAGCGCCTGATTCGGCTCGACTGGTTGCGCTAACATGAATGTCTGACAAATCGATTTGAATGTCAATGGCAGTTGGCCAGGATGCGCCATGCCAACGGTGCTATTCCGGCAGAGGTAGGAGGGCGCCGGAGAATGGTAGCGCTATAAAAATGGCCGATTCGAGAACCGAAAGGCATGGCGTGCGGTGGCCTTCCCCGGCGCCCCTCGGCTTTCTCCTGAACCTGCTCGTCCTCGGAGCCGCCGGAGCGACACCGGCTGCGAAGGAGGGAGGGGAAGCAAGCGGAACGTAGCTACCCGCTCATGCCGGCAATTCCGGGACAGAACCGCTCGGGTCCTGGATCAAGCCGCTCGTTGAACGCGAGGCAGATTGAATTCGAATCGTGTACCGCGACCCGGTTCGCTGCTCACGCTGATTCGACTGCCGTGCAGATCGAGAATGCGCTTGACGATCGCCAGACCCAGGCCCGTCGAGCTCGACGGTCCGTCGCGCTTGTCTGTTCGACCCTCGTCCGTTCGGCAATAGTAGCGGTCGAATATCCTGGGGATATCCGATTCGGCAATCCCGCAACCGGTATCGCTGACGGATACGGCGACGTCATCCGCGCCCTTCTCGATGTCGATCCGAATGTGGCCCCCGCGCGGCGTAAACTGGATGGCGTTCCGCAGCAGATTCTCGAGGACTCGCTGGATCAGTCCGATGTCTGCATAGACGGTCGCACCGTCCGACGGCGACGGCACGACCGTTTCCACGGTGATGTCTTTCTCGCGCGCGTTCAGTTCGAACTCGTGTGCCGTATCCTGCAATAGTTCCGCCAGGGAGAACGTCTCAAATGTGGGTGTGACATTGGCGGAGTCGAGTTTCGACAGTTCGAACAAGTCGTCGACCAGCTTGCCGAGATGCCGGATATTCTTTCCTGCGATACGCAGGCAGCGTTCGCGCTCCACGTCGGACAGCATGCCATTCTTGATAAGCAGAGTTTCTATGTAGCCCTGTATCGACGCGAGCGGTGTCCGAAGATCGTGCGAGATATTCGTGACAAGCTCCCGTCGCAACCGATCTGTCTCCTTCAGCCTTTCCACCTGGTCGCCGATTCGTGCAGCCATTGCTTCGAACGCCCGGCCAAGCTGATCGATCTCGTCGCTGTTGCGGCGGCGTTCATACACAGGCGCATTCAGTTCGAAATTACTGTCGCTGAATCCCTGCACGGCACCCGTCAGGCGCCGAAGTCGGCGGGTCAACAGACCGAACGCAAGTAAGCCCACTGCGGAACCGAGCATCAGCAGCGCGACGATAGCCCAGAGTCCGAGATCGCGAGCATAGCTTCCCCGTAAGGTGCTCACGAGTTGATCGTACTGTTGGCCTCCCAGGACGACGTAGAGGTAACCTGCAAGCTCCCCGGAGAGACGCACCTCGGCGGCCGAAAAAATCTTTCTCGCTCGCGGGTTTCGGGGATCCTCGCCCTTGAACGGCATATCGACGCCACCTGCAACGAGTTCCCGTACCGGCCCGATGGCGACCCGATCGAGCTGCACTGAGTCGGGCGGCATGGCATGCGCGAGAATGCCTCCTTCAGTATCGAGCAAATACACTTCGACTGAACGACGTCGCCGGCAATATCCCTGAGGTGCAGACACAGCAGGTCGGAGATGTCCGCCTCATCCTCGACTACCAGTATTTTTTTATTGTCCATCCGGTTGCGGCCCTGCCCGCCCTGTCACCATCCGCCGTGACAAAGTAGACCCGAAGTATCACGAAATTATCACGACAGCTCCTGAAGATCGTGATAGTGGCGTGACAGGTACGCGCTAGAGTGTCTGGAGACGTGCCCGGAGAGCCCGATATCTCAAGCCGAATTCGTGGAGAGGAATAATGATGAGAAGAGCACTAGCTGTACTGGTTTCGATGCTGCTCGCAAGTTCGACAGTTCTGGCCGATGGAGCAGGACATCGCAAATACGCCGTGACCATAACCAATATCACCTCCGGACAGACTTTCACTCCGCTTCTCGTAGTGACGCACAAGCGTTCGATCAGCCTGTTCGAACCCGGTGAACCTGCCTCCGCGGAGCTGGCAACTCTCGCTGAAAGCGGCGACGTCGCACCGCTGGCCGCCGTACTGGACGGGATGCCGGCCGGGGTTTTCGCGACCGCCGCCTCGGGCGACTTGCTGGGGCCCGGTGAATCGGTGACCGTCGAAATACGCGGCGGCTCCCCCTTCCGGCGAATCAGTATCGCCGGCATGTTGATTCCGACCAACGATACGTTCGTTGCCCTGAATTCCGCGTACCTACCGATTCGGGATCAGTCCTACACGGTCCCTGCGTACGACGCGGGCTCGGAATTCAACGACGAACTCTGCGCCAATATTCCGGGTCCGACCTGCGGGGGAACGGGTGATTCCGTCGAGGATGGCGAGGGCTACGTGCACATCAGCCGCGGCATAAGCGGCATCGGCGATCTGGAGCCAGCGAACTACGACTGGCGAAACCCGGTGGCACGCATCAGCATCAAACGCATCCGCTGAGCTCGGCGCCGTGAGTCACCAGGGCGCACCTCAAAGCTGCTCCAAGCGATGCGAAAGAGCCCGCGGCTCCTACGGCCAGAACCACTCGTCGAACGCCAGCGTCGTCGCAGGTGTCGCGACGCTTCGGGCGGTTGCCGGGAACCACGCCAGGTCGCGGCCCGCCCCGCCGCGCGATTGTGCCGAACGACTCCTTATGCCGCGTAGTCCGGCTTCCTTGACCGCCGCGCCGATGGGTTGGCACCTTGCGTGGGGAGTCAGACTTCCTTTGCTGTCCAATGGATAGGATTTTGGAAGTCCCGCTTTCTGCACGCCTTCGGACGTATGCACGTCGCACACATCTTGCGCGCGCGGCAAGGTCGCGCCAACCAGCACCGGGCCTGTATCCGAGCGCAGGTCCTCCGGCTCGTAAGGCCACCGATCGATGAACTGACGGAGATTGAGGCGCGCCGTTACCCGGCCTTCATTGAGGTACAGGGTCGGGAAGCTGCCGGGTGGATTCCATCGCCCGCCGTTTCTTCCGGCATACGAGGGGTCGAGCGGATTCTTCCAGGCGTTGTCTGCGATCCGCCACCAGGTCCAGCCGTCCCGGATGCGTTCACTCCTGAACGGCACGATCAGTGCTGGGCGCGATCGAAGAGGAACATGTCGCGGCAGGCTTCGAGCAGTGTAGTCGTGTCCCCGTCTGCCAGCAGGTCGAGGAGCGAACGGTTCTCCAGCGCCGCAACGGGTCGCCGCACGACGGCCGGTATCCGGTCGCGCTTCAGGTAGCGCACCAACAAATCGGTCGACGCGGCGAGGTCTGCAATGGCTTTCGCCCGTTCCACCGGCACGCTGCTAAAGGGCGTAGCGGACGTCTACCAGCTGGAGTCGAGTCCCTTCTACGAGCTCACCAGAGAGTTCTACCGGGATTGACGCGGCGAAAACTGTTTCCGTTCTTTGAGTCCATTGGTCAAGCGCCGGAACAGCTTGCTGCCATTGCGTTCAAGGTTCGGCTACAAGACCGGTCCGGCCGGGTGTAAGGTGCGCCAATGCGACAACCCGTCCCGAGCCCGACTCCCCGCGGCACCCTGCGCTCGGCAGCGCTCCTTGCTGTCCTGTCGAGCTGGCTCGTCGGCTGCGCCAGTGCCGCGGAGCCGGCGCCGGAATTGCTGATCCGTGCTGACGACATTGGGATGAACCATGCGGTCAACACGGCGCTGCGGGAGTTCATCCGGACCGGCGTGACCTTTTCCGCCTCGGTGATGGTGCCGTGCCCATGGTTCACGGAGGCAGCGACGATCCTCCGTGACAGCCCGCAGGTTGGCGTCGGGATCCACCTTACCCTCAATTCGGAATGGGCCGACTACCGCTGGGGGCCGGTACTCGGGGCATCCGCGGTACCGAGCCTCGTCGACGACAACGGCTACTTTTTCCACACCGGCGCGGAGCTGCTGGCGAACGGTATGGACCTTGGTGAGGTCAAGGCCGAATTGCGCGCGCAGATCCGACGCGCATTGAGTGCCGGCCTCGATGTCGATTACCTCGACTATCACATGCTCACCGCTGTCTCGACGCCGGAACTCCGGGCTGTCGTTGAAGAGCTTGGGGCGGAGTTCCACGTAGGCTTGTCCCGCTACTTCGGAGAGCCGTCCGTGTCGTTGTGGGACGTCGAACCGGACCGGAAGCTGGTCACGCTCCTGGATGCGGTAAACCGCGCGCGACCGGGCACGCCAACCCTGGTCGTGATGCACCTGGGGCTCGAGACGCCGGAGATGAACGCGCTCGTCGATGCCAATAATCCCGCCGATCCCTATCGGGTTGCGAAGCACCGCGCCGCCGAGCTCGATGCGCTGACCTCAATCGCGTTCCTGCGCGCGACCGCGGAACGGAACATCCGATTCGTCACTTACGAGGACCTGGTCGAGCGCTACGGGCTCCAGAACATGCGGACGCCACAAGAGTTCGCCTACTCGCTGGACGAGGAACGAGAGTAGGGTTGGCGCACGGAACCTGAGGAGACGCCCTCCTCAATGCAGCCACTCATCAACCAGCACTTCCGCGCTACCGCGCTCCCACTTGACCTCGATCTTGGTGGCCTCGCCAGCGGCGCTCTCGCCGAAGAACTCGTATATGACGACGCCGTCGCCCTGGTCGCTCTCGATGATTCGTTCCGGCCGCCATTTCGGGAATCCGGCTTCGAGCGCTTCAACAACCAGGTCACATCAGGCCCCTGTAAACAAAGTTCCTGAATCGTGCGGTACCGTTGCCGGCGGCATAGATCGCTGGCCGCAAGCTCAAAAAGTCGTAGGCCACGTTGTGGTGATAGCCCGAGACCTCCATCTGAACATCGAACTTTTGCCAGCTGCGACCCGCGTCGCGGCTCGTATGGATGGTCAGGATATTGCGCTCGTTACGCAGCCGGATGCGCATGCCGGGAGCTGACTGGCGGACCGCCGGGTCATCCCGCTGCCCAGGTGGTGTGCCCCGCAGTCGCTGCAGACCGTAGCGATGCATGACCAGGCCATTCGGCCCGAAGCCGAGTCCGGCGTAGAGGCGGCGATTGTAGAAAAGTATGAGGCCCGCCTCTCCTCCCGCGTTGATTGTCACATCGACTTCAACCTCGTAGGAATGATCGCCAACGATGCAGGTCAGGGGCGAACTGTCTCCCGGCGTCGTGCCTTTTCCTTTTAGATGCAACTCGCCATCGCTACGCCGCAGGCGCGCCGCTTCATCCGGTGTCGGATCGTAAAACGCCCAGTGCGTACCCAGGCGGTCGGTGGAAAAACGGTCGCTGAGAGGCTGGCCGTGCGGCTGTGGCCCCAGTTCCAGAGGCTTTTTCAGCGGCGACGACAGATCGCCTCCCAGCGGCTTGATCCAGCCGTCGTCAGTCCATGACACAGGCTCGAGCAAAGTCTGGCGGCCAAGCGTCCAGTAACCGTTTTCATAGCCGTGGTAGATCATCCACCACTTGCCCTGCGGTCCCTCGAACAGCGTCGCGTGGCCCCGCGACCACCACTTTTCCTCGGCTGACCAGGTTTTGATGACCGGGTTGTCCGGGTCATTTTCCCAGGGCCCGTCAATCGAGCGGGAACGCGCCATGATGACCATGTGGCCGGTCGGCGGTCCCGCCGTTCCGCCGACGGCTGTCACCATGTAGAAGTAATCCCCGCGACGCACGATCTTCGGACCTTCAGGCGCAAAGGTCTCGACGACCCAGTCTTCGGGATACCGCCACGGGTCGTAGACGTGCTCTACCTCGCCCGCGACCGATAGCCCATCGGCCGTCAGCGCAACGCGGTCGCCGCCGGACAGAAACAGCCAGCGCCCGCCTTTCTCGTCAACGATGTGCCCGGGATCGATATGCCGATGCAGCTCGAGATCGATGGGTTCCGACCACGGCCCCTCGATCCTGTCAGCGTGAATAACGTATATCGACCGATAGTCCGCGAAGCGCGCCGGGATGTAGCAGAAGTACCGGCCATCGTGTTTGATCAGCTCGGGGGCCCAGACCGAGCCGACCGGCGTGCGCAAGGCCGCGGTGAGCGGCGTCCAGTTGACGAGGTCCCGGCTATGCCAGATGACGATGCCGGGATAGGCATCGAAGCTCGAGAAGGTCACATAGTAGTCGTCGCCGTCCTTGAGCAGCGTCGGGTCAGGATGGTCGCCCGAGAAAACGGGGTTCAGAAAAGTGCCGTCACCGAGGTCTGCCCGGCGCTGCCCCTCGATACCGGATCCCCACACCATGTCCCGATACGGATCCAGCGATGAGCTCGCGCGCGAACCTTGAGCCAGTGCCCCCTGTCCGTGAAACGGACCGGTGGCAAGCACCGTACCGGCTCCGGCGAACAGCTTCAGCGTGGTTCTGCGACCGATCCTGCCCGCCATAAATCTGTCTTCCATAGAACTGCCCCTGTTTGCCGACTCGCAAGCGGCGAGACCAGGTAACGTAACCGGTGTCATCCCATATTTAAAGCCGTGTCCTGGATATACCGCCTCATGCCGCTCTCGCCAGGTGGCGACGTGGCGTTCGCGGGATCGGGCTGTCGGCGCCAGACCGTGCTGCCGCGCAACAGCTCCGGTGGAGAGGTTCCGCTGCTACTGGAATCCATTGTCAGTAACTGGTTGTAGTAAAAGAACTTAACGCTCGTCCGGGCCGCTTGACCTTTGCTCGGAAAAAATGACACCGGTTTCCATTTTGCGCGAAACACTATACAATCAGACATCGAGTGACGACAAGAATAAGGGCGGCACGCGCATGAATCCCCGATCCCGCACGTCAGGCCAGCAGGGTCGGCGTGACATTGCGCAGGACATCGCGGCGGAGTTTGTTGACGCGCGCCGCCGCGCGCGCGCATTGCCGGATTTTCCGGGAACTGTGCCGGCCGGGCTCGACGATGCGTACCGGATTCAGGATATTGCAATCGAGCTCTGGCGCCGGCCGATCGGCGGCTGGAAAGTCGGGCGCATACCGGTCGACCTCGAGACGGAGTTCGGAACGGACCGTCTGGGCGGGCCGATTTTTGCGCCGACTATTCATCGGGTGGAAGCAGGCACCGTCGTTGAGATGCCCGTCTTCGCCGGCGGATTCGCCGCCGTAGAGGCCGAGTTCGTTGCGATGATCGGAAAGGACGTGCCGCCGGGTCAGCGGTCGTGGACGCTCGATGAGGCCAGGGAAGTAATCGCCGACCTTCGCATCGGCCTCGAGATCGCCAGCAGTCCGCTAGCGACAATCAACGAGCTTGGACCGGCCGTCGTGGTATCGGACTTTGGCAATAACTTCGGTTTGATCGTCGGACCGTCAATCGCCGACTGGGAGTCACGCGCCCTTGACACGATGCGCTGCTGCACTCGTATCGACGGCCAGGTTGCCGGCGATGGTGGTGCGTTCAAATTGACCGGCGGTTTTGTTCGGTCCGTTCAGTTCCTGCTGGAATTGACCGCGCGCCGGGGCCTGCCTCTGCATGCCGGTGACGTGATCGCGACGGGACAGACGACCGGAATTCACGACATTGCGATCGGCCAGACCGGTACCGTGGATTTTGGCGACGACGGCACGCTCAGCGCCGTCGCTGTCGCTATCGGGGCAAAGGACGAAAGAGGCTAGCCCGGATATCTCACCGATTTCGCGGATCGTCAGGTACCGGGCTGCACATAGGGCACGCGGGCAAAGATCTTTCGCTCCTCACCGCGCGGGTCATACGCCAAACGCGGCGGGCAATCGAATAGCATCGTTTGACGCCGATCCAGGGTGAACGGCTCCCATTCCGGCAACATCTCGCTTTGTGCTTTGCCGGTGCGTGCGAACGAGATAAACGAGTCGCTCATCGCTGCGGATACGGCGCGCGCATCGGCACCGGTGCCCGATATCGAGCCTTTTGCGTCGAGATTTCCGAATACGAGTGGTATGTCGAAGGTGTGTGGCGCCCCCAGCCTCGGCTCGACCGGACTTCGGAAGTCGAGATGGTAGGCGAATGTATCCGCGCCCTGCTGTTTTGCGCGTTCCTCCAGCTCGATGATCGCTCCTCGCCAGGATCTCGCTGCCGTGGTCGCTGCGAAGAATACCTCCGACGGCGAATAGTCGGGATAGATCCTTCGGTACTCGGCGATCACGAACTCCGGCCTGATGTCCACTCGCATGTTCGGTATCAGCAGCTCGGGCAGGTCCTGCCAATCAAGGCTGTCAAACGACGGGTCGCGCAGGAATGCCCGGGTCTCGTCGTGGGTATTGCCGATGATCATCGGAATATGCGCCGATTGCGGAGCAGCGTCGGGATAAAACGGATGCCGGCGCAAGGACCGCATGTCGAGTACGGGGCCGAAATAGACCGAACCGTAACCGAGCACCGGATCCGGCGCCTCGAGGCCGCGCAACAGCCTTTCGACCGGCAGCGTCTGGAGCTTCCGCAGCTCTTTCTCTCCAATGTCCGCTGCGTCCAGAAAAGTCCGCGTGCGCTCAGTCGCATTTGCGGGGCCCGATGCCGTCACCTGCTGACCACTCATCGACGCGGTGCGGTGAAACAGTCCGGCGGCCGCCGGCATCGCCATCATCGTCGCGACCTTGGCGCCACCGCCGGACTGGCCGAATGCCAGCACACAATCAGGGTCGCCGCCGAACTGCACTATGTTGTCCCGCACCCACTGGAGCGCGAGGATCAAGTCCAGCTGACCGCACAGACCCGAATCCGCAAACCTCGCCATGCCAAAGCGTGCCAGGTATAGATAGCCGAAAGCATTCAGGCGGTGGTTGACGGTGATCACAACGACATCGCCTCGACGGGCCAGTGCGCGACCGTCATAGAGTGGGCTGGCGCCCGAGCCGTGGGCGTAAGCGCCGCCATGGATATAAAACATGACCGGTCGTTTGCGACCGTCGTCGACCGAAGGTGTCCAGACGTTCAGGAACAGGCAGTCTTCGCTGATTGCTTCATTCGTGCGGTCCTGCGGTGCTGCGGCGCCGTATTCGAACGCATCGGCAATCCCCTCCCAGGCTTTCGGCGGCCGCGGCGGCATGAAACGCCGGGGGCCGGTATCGGCACCGTACCGCACACCGCGAAACACGTTGACGCTCTCGTCGACGTAGCCGCGCACGTTGCCATGGCGAGTCGCGACGATCGGATGATCAGAAGAGGCAAATGCCGGTGCGACGGGTGCCAGCAATGTGGCGCCTGCCAGCACAGCGCCCTGATTCAGAATATCTCGTCGCGTCAGCATTGTCGCTCCCCCAAAAAAATGGCGCAGATACGAGTATCTGCGCCAATGTACGGCGGGGGAACCGTTCCTGTCGTCGATTATCGGTACTGGTATGAGGCGCCGATGAAGTATTGCCGCCCCGTGTACTGCGTTTCAATCAAAAGGCCGCCGGCAGCCGGCCACAACCAGTCGATCTGCGGCTCGTCCGTCAGATTGATTGCCTCGAGCGTGATCCGGAGGCTGTCGTTCACCTGGTACGAGGCCGAGAAGTCGAGGTTTTCCGTCTCGTCCCGGAAGCGGACGCCGACGGGGTTGTTCGCATCGTTGCGGGTATTGAACTCGCCCCGGAAACTGTAGGCCAGCCTCGTGCTGAACCTGTCGTCTTCGTAGTACGCCGTAAGGTTGTACGAGTCGTCCGACTGGCCGGTCAAAGGCAGCCCGGATCCATCCGTCTTTGAATCTACCTTGGTGTAGTTGGCGATGACGCCCGTATTCTGCAGCAGACCCGGCAACATGTCGAAATTCTGCTGGTACTGGATCTCCCAGCCATCGAGGCGCGCGCCACCGCCGTTGATGCGGCGGCTGACCACGAACTCTTCGTTGATGAGGTCGTCGACCTGGGCGCCGAGCACCGAGTCGGGCAGACCGACTTCCGACCAGGGGAGCAGCAGGGTCTCGCTGGTCGGGAACGACTCGATGTCGCGCTCGAAATAGGCCAGCGCGAGCACGGCGTCGGTGTCGAAGTACCATTCAAGCGCCACGTCGAGGTTGTCGGCGCGGTACGGGTCGAGGAAGGGGTTGTTGAAGCTGACCGCCGGCACGCCGAAGATCGTGACGCTGCCACCCGGACTCAGCAGACTGATGTCGGGCCGTGACATGACCTTGGCCCAGCCGAAGCGGGCAACGAGCTGGTCCGTAACGTCCATTGCAAGATTGATGGCCGGCAGCGTATCCGAGTAATCGTGATCCACGGTGACTTCGAGCAAGTCGCCCTCAACAGCGGTTATACCTGTCGACTTCAGATTCGTGTTGACTTCACGAACACCGACGTTTCCTCGCAGCGGCATACCAGCGATGTCGCCGTAGAAATCGAGTTGCAGGTAAAAGGCATCGTCGTCCTCGACGATCTGGCGCGTGTCGCCCGTACTCAGGTTCTGTGGCCAGCAACCCGAGTCGCGGAACATCTGGAACTGCGACTCGTCCGCCATGAAAAACGGCGTGGCACCAAAATTGACCACCGATCCCATGCTCGGGTCGACGACCGCCGAGATACCGCAGGCTACGCCGTTGGCCGCGCCGTCGGGGTCGTTGCTGTCGCCGTCGACCTGGTCGAATAGCGCGTCGGCGCGCGACTGGGTCTGCCGGAAGGAGTACTCCTTGTTGGAATATCCGACTTTGAGAGTCAGGTCGTCAGCGAGGTCGTAGTCGAAGCCAAGCTGGATCGTGTCAAAGCCGGACTCGGCGTCGTGGATGCGGTCACGGAACTCGGAAACCTCCCAGTTGGCCGGATTCGTCGTATCCCAGTTGTACGAGATCGTCGGCGAAAGCATCTGTGAGTAGTCGTAGGTGACGGCATCGGCCGATTCCGCATAGGCTATGTTTTCACGCCCGTCGCCGTCGCTGAAGTGTTCCAGTGCCAGGGTCGTTTCCTGGTTGTTGAGTTTCGCCTCCGAGGTTGCAAACATCAGTTTCATGCGCGCGCGCTCGCTGAAGTCCTGGTCCAGATTGAGCTGGTACTGCGTAAAGTCGGAATCCCAGAACGAGACGAAGTTTTCCGAGCGCGTGTCGACAGCGTCCATCGTCGCGGAGATGATGGCTTCGCCGTCGAGCGCAAATGCGGCGACGTCGGTCTGCTGAACGCCCGTTTCGCCCGTGCGGGCCAGCGAGATCGCCTGCATGAACGGCTCGTCGCGCCGGGCGTCGATCTGTGCATTCAGGATGTCGGCGGTAATCAGGGTCGAGTCAGTCGGCGCGAACTGGAACGTAGCCGTGATGCCGGTACGCTCATGGTCGTGCGACTTGTCGGCATAGCGCGGAAACCGCGGATGATAGGCCTCGTATACCTGTTGCTCCAGCGCAGCGTCACCGCCACAGGCCGTGCAGCTCGCGAAGTTGTCGTTTTCCCAGCGGCCGGTCTGCGGGCCCGTGTTGTTGACGAAGCGCTCGGAGTAGGCGGCCGTAAACAAGGCGCCAAACGTCTGGCTGTCGTTTGTCCAGCTGAAGAGGCCGGAGCCGCGCGGCTTGGTCTCGCTTGACTGATCGTTGTAAGAGGCCTGAATGTTGCCGGCCAGGGTGAACGGATCGTAGTCGAACGGACGAGGCGTATGTAGTGCTACCGTGGCGCCGAGCGAGCCTTCTTCCATTTCGGCCGACGTGGTCTTGTGCACGTCGAGGCGGTTGAACAACTCCGATGCAAACACATTGAAGTCGAACGAGCGGTTGCTCTGGGCGCCGCCCGAACCGGCAGCCAGCGATTGCGCCATCGTGCCGTTCATCGTAACGCGCGTGAATTTCGCATCGAGACCGCGAACGGTGATGTTCCGGCCTTCGCCGGCTTCTCGAGTAATCGCAATACCGGGAATACGCTGCAGGGCTTCAGCGAGGTTGGTGTCCGGAAAGTCTGCGATGTCTTCGGCGAGGATGCTGTCCACGGCGCCGGTCGCATTCCGCTTGGATTCGAGCGCCGCTTGCAGACTGCTGCGGAAGCCTTTGACGACAACCTCTTCGATTGTTGCCTCGGCGGTTTCCTCCTGCGCCTGTACCGGCAGTGCCAGCCCAAACATCGCAGCCGCGAGGCTGAAAATGGTCAGACGGCCAAGTGCGAGGCCGCTCGCCTTGAACAATGCTTCAACATTCATTCGCGTATCCCCCTTCAGAATCGGTCTTTTTGGCAGCCTCCCTCGGCTGACGCAGTTAAGGCGTCCGCATCCAGGACGGGACCCCCTTAGACGCCATACTACTCGACATGATACCGGTGTCAAGCGCCAGATCAGAGCAGAGCCGCCGTCCTCAGAAGGCGGAAAAATGCTTGAAAACCAATGCCATAACGACTAACCTTCTCCTTCCGTAGCAGATTTTAAAGCGACCCGGCCGGACCCGGTACGGGTCTGCGACGGGCATTTCGGCTCCGAATAGATGACACCGGTAGCAGCGATGAGGCCGTCGATCATCAGACGTATCTTGACCGGAGTCCTGGCTGTCGCTGTCTCGAGTCCCGCTTCGGCCGCCGGACCGACGCAAATGACCGGGCAGGAAACGCGCGAGAAACGTATCCGCGCGGGTGACTGAAGGCCGCGCGGGATGGGTCATCCGAGCCCGGCGGCGCGCGCGATCAGGAACAACCCCGCACCGACGACGACGGCGCCGACGGCGCGTGCCGTACGCTTACCCGGTGCGAGACGTTCAACGGTGATGGCAGCGGTCGTGACAGCCATTGCACGCAGGTCCATCACACCCATGACGAGCAGGATCGACATCATATTGGCACAGCAATAGCCGCAGAGGAGTCCCAGGCGCAATCCGTGTCGCAATGCAGCGCAGGCATTGGCCGGCAGCGCACCGTCGCGTTGCGGTGTTTCGCGGCAGCAGGCAAGGTAATGCGCCTTCCACGCTGTGAACTGCAGCGCACCGGCGATCAGAACGATCGCGCCGGCCGCGATCGGAACGGCGCGCGCCAACGCCGGCAACTGCATCCCGGCCGCCGCCAGCGCGACACCCAGCGGAAATGCGACCATTCCGAGCACCGTCCACACGAAGAAGTATCCCACGCCCACCAGCACGGTCAGCCGGGCCAGGCGCGTCTCACCTGTCCTCGCGACGGCCTGCCGATAGCCCCACAGCATCGGTACCAGGGATGGCAACATCATCGCCACCATCATCACGATCCACATGCCGAGGAACGACGCTCCGGCGCCGGGCCACGTCTGGCCGGGCATCCGCATCCAGGCCATGGACATCGTCCAGCCGCCGGGCATCGGCATCCCGCCCATCGCCGACATGGACGTGCACCAAATGATCGTCACTGCGGCGCTGGCGGCGAAGAGCAGCGCGGAGGCGCCGAAGAAGGCCCGGTCGGAGTTTCGCCCGGAAACCTTGCGAGCGTCGACGATGCTGCGGATAACAAGCCCGACATTGGTGACGAGGGACGTGGGGTCAGTCATGATGCTTCTCCGTTTCCAGCAGCGCGTCGCAAGGCACATTTCAACGTCGAAATGTCAGCGCTTGTCACCTGTTTCGTATTCGTCGTGCAGCTTCACCCAGTTCATGACGCCATCGGACTCGTTGCGTCCCTTGGGAGCGAGGTCGAGCCACATGAAAGCGCCCATCAGCAGTTCGTTACCGCGGTAGTAGGTCGAATAGGTGTGGAAGACGTCGCCGCTCTCGTTTCTGGCAAAAATGCTGGTGCCGTGCATGTCTTCACTGTTCTTGATGGGCGTGCCGTAGTTGTAGATGGCGCGGCCGGCCGCGATGTCCTCCTTTTTGAACGACACCCCGAAATCGTAGTTGAAGTCGGTGCCGTGTGAGGACACCCACGGGAAGCTCCACCCCATGCGCCGCCTGACTTGCTCGATCCGCTCCAGGGGCGCGCGAGAGATCGCGGCAAAAGACAGGTCTGCCTGCTCGAAGTGTTGCCGCGCCGCATCGATATTGTCGGAGATGAAGGAACACCCTTCGCAGATGTGATCGGACCCTGGTGCCAGCATGAAGTGATAGACGGCGAGCTGACTGCGGCCTCGGAACAGATCCGCAAGCGTGCATTTGCCGCCAGGTCCTTCAAATACGTAGGACTTGTCGACCTTGACCCAGGGCAGCCGGCGGCGCTCGGCGCGAAGGGCATCGAGCTCGCGCGTCATCGCTTTCTCCCGGGCGAGGAGCGTCTTTCGGGCGTCAAGCCATTCCTGGCGCGATACGACTTTCGGCGGGGATAGTGTGCTGCTTACCATGATTGTCTCTCCTTGAGATTGCGGTCGATGGGACTGACTAGTTGGACGTGAGATAGATTAGTGGGAGGTATCCGAACGGTGGGAGTAACAAGTGTGGCGGGATTCGGATGGACTCGCTGATCACGGCAGCCGCGCGTGCGCTCGCGGCGGGAGATCCTCTGGGTGCGCTGAACCGGGTCGCCCTGCGCGACGACGCGCCTGCGCTGGCGCTTCGGGGCATCGCGATGGCGCAGCTCGGCGACCTCGTTCGAGCGAAGGCTCTCGTGCGAAGGGCGGCGCGCGCCTTCGGTCCGAAGGAGGCCGTTGCCCGTGCGAGGTGTGTCGTCGCCGAGGCCGAGATCGCGCTTGCCTCGCGGAACTTGAGCTGGTCCGCTAAGACGCTCGACGCAGCGCGGGCGGCGCTCGAGCGGCATGGCGACCGGGTAAATGCCGCACATGCGCGGTATCTCGAGGTCCGACGCCTGCTGCTGATCGGGCGCCTCGACGAGGCCGAGCGCAAGCTCGCCGAGCTCGACTCCGCGCCTTTCCCCCCTGCGTCGATGGCCGCCCACGAACTGGTCGTTGCGGGAATCGCGATGCGACGCCTGCGGACGAAGACGGCACGCGCTGCCCTCGCCCGGGCCGGGCGCGCCGCGCGCCAGGCGGGTATCCCCGCGTTGATGGCGGAGGTGGAAAGCGCGTCGCTTGTCCTGAAAACGCCCGCGGCGCGTCTGATCGCGGGTGGCAAAGAGCGACCCCTTCTGCTCGACGAAGTCGAAGCGCTGTTGGCATCGGAGGCGCTGGTCGTGGACGCATGCCGTCATGTCGTGCGCGACGCCGGCACCGTCATCTCGCTCGCAAGCCGTCCGGTGTTGTTCGCGATCGTACGCGCACTGGGTGAAGCGTGGCCCGAAGACGTGTCCAGGGACACGCTCGTCGCGCGCGCATTCCGATTGAGGCTGGCCGATGAATCGCATCGCGCGCGATTGCGAGTCGAAGCAGGGCGCCTTCGCGCGGCGCTTCGGACGCTGGCCCAGGTGAACGCGACGAAGCGCGGTTTCGTGCTGGCGCCGCGTCACGCACGCGAGGTCGTCGTGCTGGCGCGGCCCATCGAAGAGAAACACGCGGCGGTGCTCGCCTTCCTCGCCGACGGTGAATCGTGGTCGAGCTCGGCCCTTGCACTGGCGCTGGGAGCCAGCCAGCGTACCGTGCAGCGGGCGCTCGAGGAGCTTGCGACAGGAGGCAAGGTGCAGTCGTTCGGCCGCGGGCGGGCTCGTCGCTGGATGACCCCGCCCGTTCCGGGATTCACGACGACCTTGTTACTCCCCGCCTTGTTACCAACTGACTAGGATGGACGCCTGAATGGCGCTACTGCCATATTACTGCCAAGCGGACCTAAGGATGGAATCATGAAGCGATCAACGGCCGAAATCATCGGTGAGTACGGACCCTTTGCGGGTGTCGACGATGTGGCTGGAGTCACGTATGACGGTCAGCAAGTCTGGTTTGCCTCCGG
>Ga0299913_10000816_pt1 | contig 21094 bp, 18 predicted proteins | sample RVTome_9_FD_201360 | JGI IMG/M metagenome (GOLD analysis project Ga0299913, IMG submission 201360) | Soil microbial communities from uranium-contaminated site in the Upper Colorado River Basin, Wyoming, United States - RVT155D38 (version 2) ... | reverse complement strand
CGTGCCCGATAGATCGGTGGAAACGTCACCGGCCCGCGCAAGATGCGCATCGCTGCCCGATAGCTCGGCCCCGAGCAGTGAATTAGCACAACCGTGCCGGCGTGCCGATCATGCTTCTGCCCCGAGGGCCTCGTGACCGGCGGCAGATGGCGGCCTCCTTAATCCGGCCATGCACTAACGTCTGTTCCGTGGAGTGGGTGAACCGTCTGGGCCTGGACCGGTCGCGGCTCGTGTTGAGCGGTATCGCGTTCGGCGTGGTCGTCACCGCCGTTTCCACGTACCTTGTCGCCTCACCGACAGCTTCGCCGACCCCCACCATGTCTCCGGTCGCGCGCGCCACGCCCGCACCGACGCCGACGACCACGCCGACGGCGCGACCGACCGCTACCGCCACGCGGACGGCTGAGCCCGAGCCCACGCCGCCGCTGGCTGCCTTCGAGGACGATGGCCGTCTGACCGTAGTGGTGCTAGGGTCGGACTCGAATGCCGTCCGCCGCTCGCTCGGCCGGGGCTCACTCACCGACGCCATCACCGTCGTCACCGTGCGTGAAGATGGCGAGGGCTTGGCGCTCTTCTCCCTTCCGCGTGACACGACCGATGTCGAGCTCCCCGATGGCAGGCTGTGGACGGCAAAGATCAACGCGCTCGCTTCGACGCTCGGACCCCGGATGGCGGCTGACACGATCGGCAGCCTGCTGGGTATCACCATCGACCACTACGTTCAGATCGACATGGACGATCTCGTGCAGCTCGTCGATGCCGTGGGGGGCGTGACCGTTGAGGTTTCACACACCCTGGCCGACGCCGCCTGCACCATCCCGCAGGGCGCCCAGCACCTTGACGGTGCCCTTGCGCTCTGCTTCGCGCGCCATCGGCAGACCGATGATGACTACGCGCGTGCCGGCCGCCACCAGCTCCTGCTCCTGGCACTCCGCGACGCATTCGTCGCCCGGGATATCGACGCCACTGCCCTCCTCGAGCACCTAGGAAGCCTCGAGACCGATATCGACCTTGGTCACGTCGAGCGCCTCCTCAAGATCGCAGAAGTCAGCGCTTCATCCGACGCCGAGACAGTGGTGCTCGGGCCACCGGACTACACGGTGTTCGTCGGAATCGCCGGACCGCGCGGCTGGATCAGTACGCCGGACGTCGCGGCGATTCGCGGCGCCGTCGACGATGTACTTCAGGACGAGAACCGAGATCGGCCCTAGATGCCGGCTCGGCGGTCAGCGCCTTGGTGCGCCAGAGGGTCCTACGGGAGCAGGACCACCTTGCCGGCGTGGCGCGAGGCGATGAGGTCGAAGGCCTGCTCCCACTGCTCCAGCCCGAGCCGATGGGTGATGATCGGGGTGACGTCGAGGCCGCCTCGTAGCAGCGATTGCGTCCGCTCCCACGTGTCGTACAGGCGGCGGCCGAAGATGCCGTGCAGGCGGAGCCCCTTCATGATCACGAGCTCCGAGAGGTCGACGGTCGGCGGCTCGCCGAAGATGCCGAGGAGGCTGATCGAGCCGCCTCGGGTGACGACGCGCAGGGCCTGGTCGAGGGCGGCGGGCGCGCCGCTCATCTCGAGGACGACCTCGATGCCGTCGCCGCCAGTGACCTCGGCGATGCGCTCCTCCGTTGCCGGATCGCCGGCGTCGAGCGCCAGGTCGGCGCCCATCGTGCGCGCCAGCTCGAGCCGATACGCCTCGGTGTCGGTGGCGATGACCATCGAGGCGCCTGCCGCCCGGGCGATGCCCACCGCGCAGAGGCCGATCGGCCCGCAACCGGTGACGAGGACGGATCGTCCCTCGATCGGCTCGACGAAGGCGGCATGGACCGCGTTGCCCATCGGCTCCTGGAGCGCGACGACCGCCGGGTCGAGCCCGTTCGACTCGATGGCGTTCGCCTCCGGGATGACGACCTGCTCGGCGAAGCCGCCGTCCACGTGCACGCCGATGACCTGCAGGTTGCGGCACAGGTGCATGTCGCCACGCCGGCACTGGGCGCAGGTCCAGTCGACGATGTGCGACTCGACCCCGACGAGGTCGCCCTCCTTCACCCGCGTCACGCCCGCGCCGACGGCCGCCACCGTGCCCGCCAGCTCATGGCCCAGGATCCGCGGCGGCACGAGGTTCTCGGCCGCCCAATCGTCCCAGCTGAAGAGGTGGTAATCGGTCCCGCAGATGCTCGCCGCATCCATCCGCAGGAGCACCTCGCTTGGGCCTGGCTCTGGCAGTGGCCTGTTCACGAGCTCGAGCCCACGCCCGGGACGCGTCTTCGCGAGCGTGCGCATCGTGCGGGTGCTGGCCACCGTGGAGGTCATCGCGCCCAAGTATAGGGAGCACACCCGGATGTACCGTGCCCCTGGACTTTCCATCGCGGCCCCGATCTCACACGCGCCAGACCATTGGCCCATCGTGGTGTAGGCAGCCGACAGGTATGAACGCGGGGAGACCAAGCGAGGGCACTCGTCAGCCGCGAGACGGTGCTGATGACCCAGACACATCTGAGATGAGTGTGAGGATGCAGGGTTTGGCGATCCAAGCCACCGGCGACGCACGGTCAGGGGTGTGGTGCGGTCACCCTCGACTGCGCGGTTGACCAATGACCGCTGCTACGACGCCTGAGGAACGCTGGCGCCTCGGCTACCGACCGGCGCTGGATGGCCTACGCGGCATTGCGATCGCGCTGGTATTGCTCGGCCATGCGCGCCTTCCCGGGCTACATGCCGCGTCCACGGTCGGGGTGACGCTTTTCTTCGTTCTCTCCGGCTTCCTCATCACGACGCTGCTACTCGAGGAGCGGGAGCGCACCGGCCGAATCGACGCCGTCGCGTTCTACAAGCGCCGCGCTCGGCGGCTGCTTCCGGCGCTAGTCGTGTTCCTTGCCGTCATCGCCGTCGTGCTGGCGGTGACCGGGTACGGCGACCGCATCGTCGGGTCGATCGCCCCGCCGCTGCTCTACTACGCCAACTGGGTACTCGCCACCGGCGGTGAATTGCCACTGCTCAGCCACACCTGGTCGCTCTCGGTCGAAGAGCAGTTCTATATCGTCTGGCCGCTGTTGTTGATCGGCCTACTGATCGTCGCGGCCCCTCGGCGCCTCGCGGCCATCATGCTCACCGTCGCGGCGCTGATAACGGTGTTGCGCCTCGTCCTCTGGGAGTCGGAAAGCATTGAGCGAATCGCACGCGCCACCGATACCCGGGCCGACGCGCTGCTGATCGGGTGCGCGGTGGCCTTCTTCTTCGCCATTCGTGGGCGGTCGCTGTCCAAGTGGTCGCTGGCCGGCGGAGTTTTCATGCTCATCGTGCCGTCGACGCTCGAAGTGGGCATCATCCGCTATGGGATGGGCCTGACGATAGCTGCTGCCGGCGGAGCGCTGCTGGTCGCGCTTGCCGCGTCACGCGGCTCCCGATTGCTAGAGTGGCGACCGCTCGTCTGGCTCGGCTCGATCAGCTACAGCCTCTACCTCTGGCAGACTCCGGCGATCATCTTGGCAAGAGACTCAATAGAGCCGGGGGCATTTGGTGCGGCAACCGGCATTGTGATCGCGGTCGGGCTGGCCGTCCTTTCGCGTCGGTACGTCGAGATGCCGTTCCTACGTCGCTCGGTGGCGACGAGCCGTGGCGTTGAGCCGGTATAGGCTCGTCTGTAACGCGGCGTCGAAGAGACGATTACCGGTCTGGATGATCTGGGCCTCGGACGAACAGGAGTGGATCGACCGCATCGAGCGGCGTCGGAGCATCGGCGAAACGCAGGCAGATGCGAGGAGATAGACAAAGATCGAGACGGTGATCAAATTGATGCGCCCATGACTGCCGCAACCACGCCTGAGCAGCGCTGGCGCCCCGCGTACAGGTCGACGCTGGATCGCCCACACAGCATGGTCATCGCACTGATCCTCATCGTCGCGAGCGTGGCGGGAGCCACCATTCCCTTCATGATGAACGTGGTCAGCGGGGGAACGCCGTTCGCGCTGCTCAGTGTGGCTGCCGCCTCGGTCGTGGTCTTCGGACGCGGCCGGATTGCCGCGATGGCCGGATCGGCGATATTCATCACGCTGCTACACGTCGCCTATGTGACGCTCGTCAGCCCGGCCTACGCCTACGCCGGCCTCGGCTATAACGACCCATCGTTCCCTTCCCTCGCGGTCGCCGTTGGCCTGGCCTGGTTGCCGGCATGGTGGCTGCCGGTAGCCCTCGGCCGACCGAGCGACGTGTTCGTGTGGGCGATCTATCTCGTCGCTTACGTGCCGGCATTCCTGGTTCCGACCTACATTCTCCCCGGCGAGTACGCATCGCTCCCGCTGCAGCTCACGATGATGGCGGGCTTTAGCCTGATCATGCTGGCAAACCGACTGCCGCTCCCGCGCTCTTCGCCGATGAAGGGGCTGAGCCCAATGGCGTTTACCCAGCTCGTGTGGCTGATGATCGTCGTTACGGTGCCGGCTCTGATCTTTACCTTCGGCGTAAGCTTCGATCTGCCGGCGCTCGACGCAGTCTACGAACAACGCGATGAATATAAAGAAGCGTTGGCTGAGGCCGGCCGCCTGGCGGGGTATCTGGGACAGTGGGGAGGCACGGTCGTTTTCCCAACGCTGCTTGCGCTCGGACTAGGAAGCAGTCGTCTGACGTGGATCGCTGTCGCGATCCTGGGCCAGCTCTACATGTACTCGATTACCGGCTTCAAGTCGTTCGCGTTGGCCATCCTCTTGATTATCGGCGTCCACATCCTGGTCCGGTGGCGTGGCCGGCGCCTGGCCTCGACCGCCAGCGGCGGGGCGGCTCTCGTGGTCGGGCTCGCCTCGCTCCTGTCACTGGGCGGTGAAAACATCGCGTTCGTCTTCTCAGTATTGGTGCGTCGGCTGCTGGTGATCCCTGGTGCCCTGGCCGGTCACTACTACGACTACTTTTCCAGCAACGAGAGTTATGCGCTGTCCCACAGCATCCTTTCGTTCCTCAATCCAGGATCAGTGGATATTCTGACGCCGGCGCGGATGATCGGTTGGGTCTATTTCGGTGATCCCGCCGTGAATGCCAACGCCAGCTTCTGGGCCGACGGGATGGCCAACTTCGGCCTGTGGGGTGTACTCCTCGCGTCGGTCGTGTTGGCGCTTCTGCTCCGCCTGCTCGACCGCGCTACCGTCGGTCGGTCGCTCACCTTCATGGCGCCGCTGGTTGCGCTTACCGCGTACGAGTTCAGCCAAGGTGCTCTGCTGACCTCACTGCTGACGGGCGGCGCGATGTTCATCGCGCTGCTGCTGATCCTGTCTCCGACTGATGTTGAGGAGCCACCCACCGGCCTGGCTGTCAGCCCCCTGGATGGCGCCACGACGGCTGAACGGCCGTCGTTAAGCCGTGCCGATTAGCCGGATCTCAGGCGAGCCCGTAGCGCGGCCGTCAACGTAGTGGGCGAGGCCGCGATCAACGGACGTCGTCGGGTACCAAAAACCGCCGTCGCCCTACAGACCGACGCCCACAACTTCGGAGATGAGGTCTTCGTACCAGGCCCTTGGAACAGTCAGAAAGCCGTTGTTGTGCCACAGCATCGAGAGGACCCCGCCATACCTCTTGCACTCGCGCGCGAGTCGGCGAACGGCGCCCATCCGGTCCACCGAGCGCGGAAATTGCGTATATAGCGCACCGTCCATGATCACGAGAGGAACCTCGGAGAGGCCGAGCGGACGCCGCTCTATCAGGTCAAATGCTTCATACGGATGGCATGTACCAGACCTGAAACCAACGCGGCGTGAATGGCCGACAGTGCTGTCGTAGTCCAGGCCGGCGGTGCGCCAGGCTCGCCATGAGGTGGGATTGTCCCAGCGAAGGTAATGCTGCCGGCCGCCCCAGCGACGTTGGTCGATGCCCACCTGCTTAGCGGCTGCCTGAACTCGCTCCAGTTCCTGAGCGAGCATGGTGGCGCTCGTGTAACTGCTATACCCGCCGTGGAGGCCCACCTCGTGGCCGCCGAGATGCGCCCGCCGCATGACAGCAGGAATCGGATTGTCGCTTAGGCGATACGGATGATCGACCGTCCTTCGGTCGCGATCGGCCATAAAGAAAAACGCACTCTGGAGTCCGTGCCGCTCGCTGGTGCGCATCAGAAACTCGAACGAGTCATACGGATCAAGGGAACGACGATACGTCGACGGAACGAAGGACCCCAGTCGACGCATGGCGAGCACGAGATCCCTGCGCATTGCCACATCGCCACCGATACCTCGCAGGCGTCGCCATGGGCGCTCTCCGTAGGCAGTAGGTCGGTCAACGTCATGGGTGAGAAATACCCCGTATTCCGTTGGTCGGCGATTGAGCCGCGGCCATGCCTTCAACAATGCCCGCCACAGGACTTCGACATACGCGTCCGCGACGGGCAGCTCATCAAATCCTGCCTTAACGAGCAATGCCTGCTCGTCAGGAAAGCGGCCATGGTTGTCGCGGGCCGGGTTGATCACTTCCTCCAAGCGAGTGAGCATGAAAAAGATTCCGCCGAACACGTCCACATTGACCTGGATCTCACGACCTCGAGTTTCGAGGAGGTCAGCCGATCGCCTGTCGCCGAAGAGATCCGGCACCGGCGACGGTTGCTCAGGCACCGAGCGCCGAGGAAACGGAGGATCGGGCAGGGCCGCCTCCGTCAGCCAGAGGTTCTCGCTCAGATCGAAGAGGCCATCTGAGACGAGCACGGCTCGAGTGTCGGAACCGTCGGTGATGCGAACGGACCGCCTGCCCGGTACGATCCGCAGGTTCCAGGGCAGGCCAAGACGCCTTCCAAGAACGTGCTCGAGCACGTACGCACGTTCCGGGCCATACGTTTCTGGAACCTCCACGATCAGCGTCATCCCGATGCCATCCCGGACTCGCGAATAACGTTCGGGCGCTGACCGACCCCGAGGATCGGCCGTTGATCAGAAGCCACCAGAACCTGTGCTCTCAGCCCAGTACCTCCCGGTATGTCCGCAGCAGCACCTCGCCTTGGGCCTCCCAATTGAACCGCTCGCTGACAGCCTGTCGACCGCGATCACCCATCGCCTCCGCTTCGCTTGCGTGTTCGAGGAGATAGGTGATCGCATCGGCGATGGCACGTGGATTCGTCGGATCGACCGCGAGACCGAAGCCGCCTTCGTTGACGATCTCGCGCCACAAAGGAAAGTCTGATGCGATCACCGGAATGCCCGCTGCCATGTATTCGAAGAGCTTCGTGGGATAGCTGTCGATGTAATTGGAGGCAGGCTGAAGCACGACGAGGCCGACCCGAACATGTCCCAAAATGCTGCCGACCTGGCTGCGTGATGCCCAGCCGTGGTACCGGACTCGGCTCCAGCCGGCCAGCCCTTGACACGAACGTTCGAGTGAGCTCGGCGAGAACACGCCCGCCAGCTCGAGACGAGCATCGAGGTCCGGGCCGACCAGGTCCATGGCCTCAATCATCTGCCGCACCCCCCTTGGCTCAGTGAGACCACCGACATACGCCACGGCCTGCGGACGCGAGGCATATGCGGCCACATCGTGCGCTGGAAATTCCGAGAGAACGGGAAAGTTCGATACGACGACGGCGCGGCGGTAGGACTGGGCGATTGCTGGAGTTGCGGCGATCACGCGGTTCATGCTTCGCTCGGAAACCCACTGTAGACATCGAGCACCGAACGAGATAGCAGGACGGATGGCGCTGGGAATCCACTGCTTGGTGAATACCTGCAGGGCCAAGTCCTCGTGAGCGTCGAACACCACTTGCTTGCCGGCGATCCGCATGATCGCCCCAAGCGGAATGAGCTCAGGGTCGTGCAGGTGGTACAGATCCGCGCGAACTCGCCATGCGGCGCGTCCCGCCGTGGCTACTCCGAGAGTCATTCTCCGGAGTCTTCCCTTGTACCTGGGAATTGACAGGAGCTTCATCCCCTCGACGGGGCCGGCACCATCGGAAGGAGCGACGAGGGTCACGTCATACCCGTCGGCGGCCAGTGACCCACACTCCTTCACAGCAATTCGCACATCATCGGCACGATGCACGGTCGTGATGTGGACGACCCTCATCGCGACATGAAGGCGTTGATGGTCTCTGGGTCGGGGCCGATTGGCGAATTCCTCATAGGCCGAAGACCGCGAAGCAACACTGGGCCTGCAAGGGCAGCAATCAGGCCGAGCACGACTTCGGTGCTCGGCGCAACCCACGCCACTGTGGGTCGAACACTGACGAGGGTCATGTCCGTGTAGCCTACAGACTCGTGGGGATCGATGGCTGGTCTCACATGTTCCCTCATCGCCAGTTCGCCATCGGCATCACGCTCAAATCTCAGACAGGAGCCGGGCGGCTCAGTCCAAGATTTGATTGACGCGGGCATACATTACCAATGGGGTTCCCTTGATCGAAACGGGGGTCCACGACACAGCCGACAAGGCCGGCCGAAGGCCAGGAATTGCGGACCGCGTAACAACTGCCGCCGGAGCCAGTCTTGGCTTGGGCGTCGGGCTGGTCGTACTTAACTTCCTCATATCGGTCCTCACGGCCCGAGTCCTCGGTGCCTATGGTTTCGGCATCTTCGCGACGTCGATCGCCCTCTTGAGCATCCTGAGTATCCCGGCACTTCTCGGCGTCGACCGCGTCGCCACCCGTAGCATCGCGACGTATCACGAGCAGCACCAGGTCGAGCTCGCCCGGGGCATCCTGCGAAGGACAGCGCAGGTCGTCCTGGTGTCGTCGTCCATCCTGGCGGCCGTCGTGATCGGAATCGTTGTGCTCGCGCCCGACTCCTTCGCCGATCCGATTGCGTTCGTGGTGGCAGCGTTGGCGCTACCGCTACTGGCATTGAGTCGTGTGAGACAGGCGGCGTTGCTGGGACTAGGTCATGTCATTGCCGCCCAGGTCCCGGAAGCGATCATTCGACCGCTTGTATACCTGGCCGCCCTGGCGGTCCTCGTTCTGATTGGTGCGACCGTTCCCCCAGCCCTCGCCCTGGCGCTATACCTCGCGGCCGCTGCCACTGCCTTCTTGATGGGTACGGTTCTGCTCCGGCGCGTCACAACCCGAGTGCTGGGCCACGGAGGGACCGTGCTTCCGGCCAGTGGATGGTGGCGCCAGGCGCTGCCGCTGACACTCGTATCCGGATCGGGGCTGCTCATCGCGAACCTGCCCGTCCTGGTGATCGCGACCCTGACCGGACCCGCGGAAGCAGGGTTGTTTGCGGTCGCTCATCGGGCGGCGAATATTCAGGTGCTAGGGCTGACGGCCATGAACACCGTGGTGGGACCGACGATCGCGCGGCTCACTGCCCGCTCCGACTCGGTCTCGCTCCAATATGTTCTCACTCGGGCTGCGAGGCGAGCCTTCTTGGTCACCCTGCTCATTGGCGGCGGCATGGTTGTCTTCCGAGAGAATCTGCTCGGCTTGTTTGGAGACGAGTTTCGTGACGCCGCACTCCCGCTAGTCATCCTCACCGTCGGACAGGTCGTGAGCGCGGCGTGCGGATCCGTCGGTACGCTGTTCGTCATGACGAACCAAACGCGATACGCGGCGGCCGGCTTCGTCATTGGCGCGGCGACAACATCAGTATTGCTGTTGCTGCTCGTGCCTTCTTGGGGTGCTGTCGGTGCATCACTAGCCACGGCAACCGGAGTCGCGACCTGGAATGTCTGTCTGTTGTACTTCGCCTGGTCCAAGAGTCGGATCGACCCATCGATTGTCGGGCGTTCCTGGGATTACCACGATGCGTAGGGATGCGGGCAAGACGCGTCTGCCGGACTTCTACGGAATCGGTGCGCCGAGGTGCGGAACAACCGCGATCTATGAGGTTCTTCAACGCCAGCCACAGATCTTCGTGCCGAGGAAAGAACCCAAGTACTGGTGCGATGACCTGGACTCTGGGACGGAGGCTGACGGCTTGTTCTTCACCCGCACCTTCGACGACTACGCGGCGCTTTATGCGGCGGCTCCACCCGACCGTCTCGTCGGAGATCTGTCGACCTGGTACTTGCTGTCCCGCAACGCCGTGCCGAGAATCCTCGACGCGACCCCGAAGGTGCGGTTCATCGTTGGAATCCGCAATCCGGTCGACTTGATGCAGTCCCTGCACTCCATGAGGGTGGCTGGATTGTCAGAGGACATCACCGATTTCAAGGCGGCGCTGGCGGCCCAACCTGACCGATCTCAGGGGCGCCGAATTCCACCGAACGTGAGAAACCGGTCAGGACTGCTATATCGGCGGGTGGCGTCATTAGGCGAGCAGCTTCAGCGGCTAGCGACGAGGGTTTCCCGGGAACAGATCCACGTGTACGCCTACGAGGATTTCCGGGACGATCCACGCGCGATCCTCAACGGCATTCTCCAATTCCTGGATCTGCCGGCCCTCGCGACGGGGGATCATATCTCGGTAGTCAACCGAGGAATTGAGGTCAGGCGCCTGCCCCTGCGGACCCTTCTCATGGCGCCCCGAACCGTGATCTGGGCCCGGAGACTTGTTCCAGCCCCCATTCGGCGATCAATGCGGAATCTTGTCAACGCGGCAACGCTGGGCCGCGAGACCGGGGCGCGGCTGAGTCATGCGGAGCGACGAGAACTCCTCGAATCCTTCCGTTCGGACATCAACCTGGTCTCAGAGCTCACTGGCAGGGACATGTGGGAGCGCTGGAGCGGTGCCTGACCCGCGGCTACGGACCAGCGGACCTTGCCACTGAAGCGCTCCGGCGCCCCGGCCCCAGGTCCGGAAGCGATAACCGGCTCTAACGTGCGGACATCGAGCGCTGGGCGGCCTCCAGGGCCCGAACCACGGCTAAACCATGGCTTCCGTCGGTCAGCGGGTTCGACCCGTCTCGGATGCAGTCGACGAAGTGCTCGCACTCAACCTTCAGCGGCTCGGTGAACTCGATCTTGGGGATCAGCACGTCGCCGGCGCGAAGCAGCAGCTGGAACTCGCCGTAGGTCCGATAGCTCCCGAGGGATGCCTCGGTCTGGTCGCGCAGCCGCTTGGTGACGCCGCGGTCGTAGACGACGACCTTGGCATCGGCGCTGACGTCGTCGTAGACCACCATCTTGTCGCTGCCCACGATCGTCATGCGCCGCACCTTCAGGGGGTCGAGCCAGCTGATGTGGACGTTCGCGCCGATGCCGCTCGGAAAGTCGAGGTTCATGAACACGACATCCTCAATCCCTGGCTGGAGGTAGGAGTACCCGTGCGCCTGGACGGCGACCGGCTCCGCCTCGAGCCAGTGGCACAGGATGGACAGGTCGTGTGGCGCGAAGTTCCACATCGCGTTGACGTCGTGCCGAACCTGCCCCAGGTTCAGGCGTTGCGAATAGATGTAGTAGATCTCGCCGAGGTCTCCGGCGTCGATGTACTCCTTGACCTTCCGAACGGCCGCGTTGTAGAGGAAGACGTGGCCGACCATCAGCCGGAGGTCTCGCTTCGCGGCGAGCTCGATGAGGGTCTCGCACTCCGCGCTGGTGGTCGCGAGCGGCTTCTCCACGAGGACGTGCTTGCCTGCCTCGAGGGCCGCGGCTGCCAATGAGTAGTGGGTCTCGACCGGAGTGGCGAGGATGACCGCGTCGACCGAGTCGTCGGCCAGCACATCGGCATACTCGGTGGTGAGGCGTGCGGTCGGAAGCTGCCTGCCCATCCGCTCGAGCCGATCCCGGCTGGTGTCGCAGAGGGTGACGAGCTCCGTCCCGTCGACCGTGGCGACGTTGCGAGCGATGTTGGGCCCCCAGTAGCCGAGCCCGACCTGAGCGATGCGGACCGTCATGCGGCGAACCCGGCAACGGTGTCAGCCACGAATCGCAGCTGATTCTCGGTGATTTCGGGATAGACCGGGAGCGAAAGCACCTGGCCCGCAGCGGCCTCTGTGTGTGGGAGAGATACGTCACCGTAGCCGAGATCTAGGTACGCCGGCTGTCGATGGAGTGGGATCGGGTAGTGAATGCCGGCGCCGATGCCATTCGTCTGGAGGTGTTCCAGCAGCGCGTCTCGCCGGTTCGAGCGCACGACGTAGAGGTGGTACACGTGCCGCACGTCCGGCGCCTCGACCGGTGTGACCACATCGACGTCTCTGAGCAGCTCGCCGTAGCGCTGCGCGGCGGCACGCCGGCTCTCGGTCCACCCGTCGAGGTGTGGGAGCTTTGCCGCGAGAACGGCCGCCTGGAGCGCATCGATCCGCTCGGCCATGCCGATCTCCACGTGCTCGTACTTGCTCGTCCGGCCATGGTCCCGAAGACGGCGCACTTTGGCGACGAGGTCGGCATCATTGCTCGTCACGGCTCCCGCATCGCCGTAGGCGCCCAGGTTCTTGCCCGGATAGAAGCTGAAGCACGCGAGGTGGCCGATGCTGCCGCAGCGCCGACCGCCGACCTCGGCGCCATGCGCCTGGGCTGCGTCCTCGACGACACGGATTCCTCGGCGTTCCGCGATCTCCATGAGCGCCTTGAGGTCGGCCGGCTGCCCGTAGAGGTGGACCGGCAGGATCGCGCGTGTGCGATCGGTGACCAGCGCATCGACGTGATCGGGGTCGATGTTGTACGTCGACGGGTCAATATCGGCGAAGACCGGCCGGGCTCCCACGTTGTTGACCGCCTCGGCGGTCGCAATAAACGTGTGGGCCGTCGTGATCACTTCGTCGCCCGGGCCGATCCCGAGGGCTCGGAGAGACAGCTCGATGGCCGCGGTCCCGGAAGCGACGCCCACCGCGTCATCAGCTTGAACGTGGGATGCGAACGCGTCCTCGAAGGCGCGGACCTCGTCGCCCAGGATGAAGCTGGTATTCGTGAGGACCCGGTCGATGGCCGAGTGGACTTCCGGTGCGATGGTGCGGTACTGGGCCGCAAGGTCGACGAGCGGGACTCTCAAGACTTCCCCTGCCTTGTGGAACTTCCATAGGCTGCGATGTCGGCGACCATCCGGACGAGGCGCGCCGGGTTGCCGGCCACGACGGCCCCATCCGGAACGTCCTCGATCACAACCGATCCGGCCCCGACCAATGCATCGCGACCGATGGTGATCCCGGGGAGGAGCGTGGCGTTCGCCCCGACCTTCGCCCCGTGGAGGATGTGCGGCCCCCGCAGCTCGGCCTTCGCTCCAGGACTCATCGGATAGCGCGCGTTCGTCATCGTGACGGATGGACCGATCCAGGCGTCATCCTCGAGCGTGCTGAATTCCGGAATGAACGCGTTGGAGTGAATGCGGACCCGGTCGCCAAGAATCACGTGGTGCTCGACGACCGAGTGTGTTCCGATGCTCACGTCCGCGCCGATCTCGTTACCATCTCGAATCATGACTCCGTGACCGGTCTGAAAGCGGTCCCCGATCCGATTGCCGTGGTAGATGACCGTATGCGACCGGACAATGGCGTCTGAACCGATCTCCAGCGGTAGCGGCGCTTCCGCCGCACCGGACTCCCCGAGAATCACGTAATCCTGGACAAGCGAGCGATCGCCAAGCCTGACTGAAGGCCTCACGACCGCCGTACTGGCGATGGTTGAGGACATCTCCTCCCTCGTGAACTCGAACGGCAGTCTAGCCGCTCACCGGCCGCTTCGACCGATTGCAACGGACGCCGAGGTCATCCTTGGCGATGCCGGCGCTTGCTACCATCGGCCACTGATGCGGCTGCTCATCGTGAACCAGTACGGCCTGCCGGCCGGCCGGCCGGGCATCACCAGGCACGGTGACCTCGGTGCGGAGCTCGCCAGGATGGGCCACCACGTCACCGTTCTGGCGTCCCGCTTCAACTACCTCACTCGCACCGCCGCTGATGATCGAGCCCCTGTCGAGGTGCACGACGGTGTGGAGTTCAGGTGGCTCGACACGGGAACCTACGCACGCAACGATCGACGACGCGTTCGAAGCATGGTGGACTTCACCGCGCGGGCGAGCCTCGCGGGCATGCGCCTGCGCCCGAAGCCTGACGTCGTCCTCGCATCCTCCCCGCACCTGCTCACGGGGCTGGCCGGGATCGCCATCGCTCGCCGGCATCGGGTGCCCTTGCTCTTCGAAGTGCGCGATCTCTGGCCGTCGGTGCTCGTGGACCTTGCAGCTCTGCGTCCCCAGAGCGCGATGCACCGCGCCCTCGTCCGTCTCGAGCGCCTGTGCTACCGCACGGCGACCCGAATCATCACCGTCCCGCCGCACGCCGACCGCAGGGTCGCGGAGCTCGGGATCGACCCGGGCAAGTGCATCCACATCCCGAACGCGACCACGCTGGAGGCGGAGCGAACCTCCCAGCCACCACCGGCGCTGCAGCGGCTGCTCGACAAGGCGCGCGGACGTGATCTACTCGTCTATGCCGGTGCCCAGGGAATTTCGAACGATCTCATGACGTTGATCGAAGCCGTGGCCCACCTGCGGCTGGCGGCGCCGAATGCCTACGGCCGGCTTGCGGTCATCATCGTCGGCGATGGCAGCGAGCACGCATCGCTGGTCGACGCGGTGCGGCGGCGCGAGCTCGACACCGTGCAGTTCCACCCGCCGATCCCCAAGGATGCCATCCCGCCTCTCCTGTCCCGTGCCGACTTCCTGCTCGTCTCATTCGCCGACGCGCCGGTGTACGACTACGGCCTGAGCCCGAACAAGCTGTTCGACTACATGGCAGCCGCTCGACCCGTCCTCCTGGCGTCGCGCCTGGACGACACGCCAGTCAACGAGGCCGACGCCGGACGTTGCTACGTTCCCAGTTCGCCGCAGAGCCTCGCCACGGAGCTGCTCGCACTCATGAACGCGACGCTTGATCAACGTCAAGCCATGGGCGATCACGCCCGACAACTGGTGGAGAAGCGCTACACCGTCCAGGCAACGGCCCAGCAGCTCGACGGTCTCCTCCGCGACGTCAGCAACACCGCATGAGCCGGGTGATCCTATTCGGAGGTTCAGGATTCATCGGCGGATCCATCCGCGCGGAAATTGACGGAGTGGTGACTCCCTCCCGTGCGGAGGTGGACCTCGCCAATGCGGCGGCGGTCAGGGCGTTCCTCCGTCCTGGTGACGTGATCATCAATGCCGCCGGCTATGCCGCGGCGACAGATCGATCCGCCGGTGGCGGGGATCGACTGCGTCGAGAGAACGTTCACGCAGTCGAGGTCCTGTCCGACGAGGCGGCTCGCTCGGGCGCATCGCAGCTGATCCACATCAGCAGCGTTGCCGCGATGGGTCACCGCGAGGGCACGGCCGTGACCGAGGAGATGGTCGTACCGCCACGGTCGCCGTACGCAACGAGCAAGCGCGACGCCGAGGCTGCGCTGGCTCATCGTGCTGCACGACTGCCCATCACCATCCTCCGGCCGACCTCGGTATTCGGCGAAGGGCGGCCGCTGGCCGTGGCACTGTGCCGCATCGCCGGCATGCCGTTCGTTCCCCTTCCCGGCGGCGGCCGCGCGCTCATCCCGTTCACGTACGTCGGGAACGTCGCCACCGCGGTGCGCCTCGCCATCGGGAATGAAGCCTGCTTTGGTCGGACCTTCATCGTTGGCGACGAGACGTCGTATCCGCTGCGAGACATCGTCAGGGGGCTGGCCGAAGGGATGGGCGCGAGCTCGATGCGGAGCGTGCCCGTGCCGGCCCGACTGCTGCGCGTGGCGTCCCTTGCCGAGTCGCTCCTGAGTCCGAGGCATCGCACTCCGCTGCTGGATCGCACGCGCGTGGACACCCTCACCCGATCGGTTTCCTACTCCATCGAAGCCTTCCAGCGAGCGACCGGATATCGACCGCCGATCGGCATGGCCCAGGCGACGGAGCGCATCGGGGCCTGGTACCGAAACCGGAGACGCCGATGATCCCCGTGTTCGCCGCCGTAGCAGCGTTCGGTGCCGCCGTGGTGGTGACGCGGGTGATGGAGATCTTCAGCCGACGGCAAGGTCTGCTCGACGAGCCCAACGAACGGAGCTCGCACGCCGTCCCGACGCCGAGCAGCGGAGGGGTGGGGATCATCGCGGGGGTAGCGTGTGGCTTGCTCGTGGCGGCTGGTTGGCACGACGCGGAGGCAAGTCTCATCTTCGCCGTCGCCATGGCGCTGGGTGTCGTCGGCCTTGCCGACGATCTCGGCCGCGTCGGCATCCTCGGCAAGTATCTGGCACAGCTCGCTGCTGCGGCGATCGTCACGCTCGCCCTATCACCCAGTGTCGTCGTTGAGGTTCCTGGGGTTAGCCTCCAGGTGGATGGCCTCCCAGCGACGCTGCTCACCTTGCTGTGGCTCACGGCGCTCATCAACGCGTTCAACTTCATCGACGGCATTGATGGCATGCTCGGATGGCTGGCCGTCACGATCAGCATCGTGGGCTTGGGCCTTGTCGCTCCAGATGCGGCCGATGTTCTCCTCATCATCGCCGGCGCCTGCCTCGGCTTCCTGGTCTGGAACCATCCCCCGGCTTCCATCTTCATGGGTGATGTCGGCAGCCAGTTCCTCGGGTTGCTGGTGGGCACCTCACTGCTGAGGCAGCCGGCGGAGGTGGTCGCCGTCATCCCAACGATCATGGTGTTCGCAGTTCCGCTCTTCGATACCGGGTTCACGCTGGTCCGCCGCCTCCTCGCGGGCAAGAATGTGTTCACGGCGCATCGTGAGCATCTCTACCAGCGGATGGCCTTCCTCGGTCGTTCGCATCGGCTCGTAACGGCGCTCTACGCCTCACTGACCGCTGTGGTCGGGGTCGTCGCGCTGACGTGGCCAGGGCTACCGCCGCTCGGACAGTTGGCGATCGTCGCCGCCATCGTCGTCGGCTTGGGAGTGCTCGCTGCCTGGGTCGCAAGGATGGAGCGCCTCGCTCCACGCGCTGCAGACGACGGCCGGGGTCGCAGCAGCTGAGCTAGGAGATCGCCAGGGACTCCGGATCCAGAGAGACCGTTCCAACGCCGCGGTATGCGAACCCCGCTTCCACGGCGTCCCGCGGCTCGATCATTCGCCGTCCGTCGAAGAGAAGGCGCCGGTCGGTCATGGAAGCGGCCGCATGGAGGTCAAGCTGGCGGAACTCAGGCCACTCGGTCGCGATGACGACCGCATCGGCGTCACGGAAGACCTCGTACGGGTCCGACGTCAGCTCGATGCCCGGCATCGCTTCGGCCGCACGATCGGCACGAACGGCCGGGTCGTAGGCGATGACGGAGTGTCCGGCGCTGACAAGGCGGCGAGTGACGTAGACGGCCGGTGAGCCTCGCAAATCGTCGGTGTCGGCCTTGAAGCTCAGCCCGAGCATCCCCACTCGTCCACCGGAACGCGGCAACTCTGCCAGGATCCGATGCGCAAACCGGTCCTGCTGCTCGAGGTTGACCTGTGCTGCCGCCCGGGCCACGTGCATGACCAGCCCGTGGCGACGGCCGGCGACGTCGATGACCTGGAGCTCCTTCGGCAGGCAGGAGCCTCCGAACCCCAATCCCGGACGCATGTATGCCGATCCGATGCGGGGATCCAGCGAAATGCCCTCGATCACCTCGTCGACCTCCACGCCATAGCTCTCCGAGAGTGCAGCCACCTCGTTGACGAAGCTCAGCTTCAGCGCGAGGAAGGCATTCGCCGCATTCTTGATCAGCTCTGCGGCGGTGACGCTCACCGTGAGGCGAGGGGCCGGCAGATGCTGGTACAACTCACCGACCAGCGCGAGATGGGCGTCGGTGGTCTCCGCGAAGCGGCCGATGACGATGCGGGAGGGATGAGCGAAGTCCCCCATCGCGGAGCCCTGTCGCAGGAACTCGGGATTGGTGGAGATCCGGGTTCCATCGCCCCTGCCAAGGAGAGACGGCAGCCGGACCGAGAAGCCAGGCGGGAGCGTGCTGCGGACGGCGATGTCGAGATCGGGATGAGCACGCAGGTCGTCGGCCACCGACAGGATTTGGCTCAAGTCCGACTCGCCGCCCTCGCCAATCGGGGTCGCCACACAGACCAGCACGATGTCCGGTGCATCGACCGAGCCCACGGACTCCGCGATCCCGATGCGACTCCGGGCGTCAGCGAACGACGCTGCCAGGCCCGGCTCCTCGATGGGCATTCGACCGCTTCGAAGCTCAGCCAGCCGTTCGTGGTTCTTCTCAACCAGCGTCACGTCGTGACGTCCAGTCGCCGCGAGGCTCACGCCCGACACGAGACCGACGTAGCCGGCACCGAGGACCGCAACTCTCATGGCGACTCCCGAATGCGCAGACGGCTGCCGAACTCGGTCATGGCGCGACCGTCGACGGCCAGGACCGTAACAGCCGGCGGACCACCTCGTCGTCACGCCGTTCTGCCGCCTCGCACAGCTCGTCGGCCAGGGCGCGAGCCTGTTGATGGGCAACCGTCTCGTGGTTGACCGCCCGGAGGATCCCCGGGTAGCCGGTGGACTCGCGGAGCTCATCATCGAAAAACAGCTCTTCGTGGAGCTTCTCGCCCGGCCTGAGCCCGGTGACCTGGTACTCAACCGTCGAGGGTTCCGCACCCTTCAGACGGACGAACTCCTCGACCAGGTCGCCGATCCGCACGGGATCGCCCATGTCCAGAACGTACACCTGCCCTGGCGCGGTCGCGGATCCCGCCTCGAGGATCAGCGTCACCGCCTCGCTGAGCGTCATGAAGTATCTCGTCGCATCGGGTTCGGTGATCGTCAACGGTAGCCCGTCGTCCAATTGCCGCTCCAGGAGGGGAACGAGCGAACCGCTCGACCCGAGCACGTTTCCGAAGCGCACCGCGGAGTACGGACTCCGTAGCATCTCACCCGCGGAGACGGTCAGCAGTTCGGCCAGCCGCTTGGTCCGACCCATGACACTGATCGGTTCAACCGCCTTGTCCGTGGAAATCAGGACGAATCGAGCGACGCCGCCCGACTCGCAGGCCGCCAGGACGTTTCGAGTTCCCACCACGTTGGTGAGCACCCCCTCGGACGGGTGCATCTCCACGTACGGAACATGCTTGAGCGCAGCCGCGTGGAAGACCACATCTGGCCTGGCACGACCAATCACCGCCGACATCGAGACAGAGGAGCGGATGTCAGCCAGTACGGGGTTGAGCCGGACGCCACTGTTCTTGAGCAGCCATGCTGCATCGCGCTCGACGTTCCAGAGAGCGGCTTCCTGGTTATCGATCACCGTCAGGACTCGCGGACCAAGACGGAGAATCTGTCGCACGAGCTCACCGCCGATCGAACCGCCGCCGCCGGTCACCACGACGCTGGCTCCGTTGAGATAACCGGCGATGGCTTCGACGTCGAGCTTCACGGGCGGGCGCCGCAGCAGATCTTCAACACTGATCTCCCGGGGCCGCGTGATCTGGATCTCGCCCGTGATGAGGTCGCGGATCGGCGGAACGGTCTTGACTTCCAGGCCAAGCTCCTGCCCGGCCGCGACAGCGCGTCGCAGCACGGCACCCGTTCGAGAGGGCATGGCGATCAGCAGCTGCCGCGCGCCTGTGCGCTCGACCACGTGCGGGAGGTCGTCCAGCCCACCATGGACTCGGTGGCCGAGCAGTCGTGACCCGTGCTTCTTGCGATCGTCATCCACGAACCCGACCACGCGAATCCCGAGACCCGCATCGCTCATCGACGATCGCGCGATTCCGGCTCCCGCTTCGCCGGCGCCATAAATCAGGGTGCGAACGAATCGATCCTGCGTTCCCCTGGCAATCGAACGCTCGATGCGCATGCGCATGAGGAAGCGCACGCCGCCGATGAGGCTCAAGGTGATCAGCGGCTCGATGACGAAGAAGGATCTGGGGAACGGGCTGGTGCCTGGGAGCGACAGCAGCGAGGCAAGACCATACAGGCTCACGATGAGTGCTGAACCGACCACGACTGAGGCGGCGAGGTCGCCGAGCTCCCGGGTCGAGGCGAAGCGCCACTCGCGGTGATAGAGCCCGAATGCCATCCGCACCGGCGGCCTGACGAGGAGGGGCAGCAGGGCGACCGGAAGATAGGGAGCCACGGCCACCGACCAGTCGAGCGTCTCGAAGCGGAGCATCAGGCTCAGGACGATGCTCGCGAACGTGGCGGCGACGTCGTAGAGGAACAGCAGCCCCCCTGACGGGACAGCCGTCGATCCAGCGCGACGGCGCATGCGGCCTCCGGTACGTGACTTCGCGGATGATAGCGGCGGCGTGTAGGATTTGCCGGGTGAATGGACGACCGCTGCGGATCGCCCTGGTTGCGCTGGGGATGGCTGTCATCATGGGAGCCGTGGTTGGTGGCATCTCCCAGCTGACGGCGGTCAGCGAGGTCGATCCGCGGTCGGGGACGATCGCGGTTCCCACGGCGAGCCCATCGCCATCCCCCGACCCGCTTCCCACCGCGACACCGACGGCGACGGGTACGAGCCAGCCACAGCAGACGGAAGAGCCGGACGGCGAGGTCTGGCTCTACACGATCGCGATCGGCGACTCGCTCTCCGGTCTCGCCATCCGTTTCGGGACGACGACCGGTGAGATCCTCGCGCTGAATCCCGAGTACGCCGCCAACCAGGACCTCGTCCAGGTGGGCTCGCAGGTGATCATGCCCTGCACGCCGATCGCCACGGCCGAGGAGCGCTGCTGACATGGAGCTGACGCAGTACCTCGCCATCGCCCGTCGCTGGTGGTGGCTCCTGCTCGTGGCAACCTTGATCGGCGGGGTGACCGCCTACGCCGCATCGAAGCTCGTCACGCCGACCTACCAGGCGACGACGACGCTCCTGGTCGTGCAGCAGCAGGAGACCGGCGCGGTCGGGCTGTCCGACCTGCAGGCGAGCGAGCGCCTGGCCAACACCTTCACCGCGCTCGTCACGGTCCGGCCCGTCCTGGAGGCGGCGATCGAGCGAGGCGCGCTGCGCATGACGCCGGAGGAGCTCGAGGAGCGCCTCACGGTGAACAGCCCGCCCACGACGCAGCTGCTCCAGGTCACCGCCGAGGCGAGCGAGCCGGAGATCGCGGCCGACCTGGCGAACATCGTGGGACAGACGTTCACGGAGTCGAACCAGTCGGCGCTGGGCAGCCGGCCGGGGACGGTCAGTGTCGTGGAGCGGGCCGAGGCGCCGCTGGAGCCGGCGGCCCCGAGCGCGGTGCTGAATTCGATGATCGGCGCGTTCCTCGCCCTGATGGCCACGCTGGGCGTCGTCGCCGTGACGGAGTACATGGACGACACCGTGAAGAACGACGAAGCGGTCGGGCAGCTCACCGGGCTCCCCGTCGTCGGGTACGTTGCCCAGT
>Ga0299913_10000815_pt1 | contig 21125 bp, 23 predicted proteins | sample RVTome_9_FD_201360 | JGI IMG/M metagenome (GOLD analysis project Ga0299913, IMG submission 201360) | Soil microbial communities from uranium-contaminated site in the Upper Colorado River Basin, Wyoming, United States - RVT155D38 (version 2) ... | reverse complement strand
AATGTCACCGGGAGACCGGGACCCCCGAGGCGCCCGGAGCCTTGGCCAGTTCCGCGGCGAGCACGCGCCGCCCCACCAGCCGCATCATCAATTCGAATACCCGGGCGCGAGCGTTCTTCGCCTTCCGGTCTCTCGTCACGGTCAGGACCGATCCTCCCCCGGCACCGGCGACGGCCGTCAACTCCCAAGTCCCACCCTGGTGCCAGAGGTTCGAGTCCTGGATCGTGGCGCGTACCCTGCCCGATCCATTCCATTCGTAGCGCTCGGTCGCCCAGATCCCGCCCATAATGTCTGAGCCCTCGGTCACTACTGCGGATGACTCCGACACCTCGTGCACCCGATAGATGTTGGGATCGATAGCAGGCCATAACTCCGGTCGCCGCTCGGAGAAGTCTGTTAAAGCCTCGATCACGGCATCGGGCTCAAGGGTCGACTCGACTTCGAAACGCACTCGTGCCATTTGCTGAGCTCCTTTCCGTCCGCTGGCACGAGCATGCAGTGAAGAGGGGCCTTCCGCATCGGGTAAACGCCCCATCTTGCTCAATCATCCGCCGGTCAGCCCCCGATCCATCGCGAACAACGCGGCTCCGGCCCGGGTGGAGACGCCAAGCTTCGTGTAGACGTGCTCGACGTGATGGCCCACTGTCTTCGGCGAGAGGGAGAGACGACCGGCGATCTGCTTGTTCGACAGCCCGGCTGCCACGAGCCTCAGGACGTCGACCTCTCGGTCGGTCAGCCCTGCCGGCCAGGCGGAACGCGGGAGCCTGCCCGCCTCGCCGGCGGCCTCGAGAACGGCTCGAGTGCAGGGGACGTCCATCTGTCCCTCTGCGCAGGCGCGTTCGAGATCAGCCGCGGCCTCCTTACGGGACTTTGCCGGTCGATGAGGCCGCTCTTCGGTAAGGGCGCGGAAGACGTCGGCGGTGGCGAGTAGCCGAGCCGCCGGCGACAGCGCTCGCGCCCCGGTCCCACGGTGATAACCGGAGCCATCCAAACGCTCGTGATGAGAGCCCGCCACTTCCGCGAGATCGCGCAGGGGGGCACAGCGGCCAAGGATCCTTTCCGTGTAATAAGAATGAAGTCGCACCTGCTCCCACTCGCCTTCGGAGAGTGAGCGCGCCGCATTCCAGATGCCGCTCGGGACCGCAACCCTCCCAAGGTCGTGCACGAGTCCGGCCCTCCGGATCGTCTTGGGATCGATCCCCGACCCATGGTGCGACCTTGCGGCGGCCGCCGCCAGCTCGGCAACCCCGGTCGAGTGGCCATGCAAGAACGGCGACTTGAGGTCCACGAAATGACCGAACGCGGTCAGGACGTCGTCGATCCGCGCCTCTTCGATCATCAGATGGGGGCCGGGCTCCATCTCGAGCACGGCATCCCAGAGAGGACCCGTCTCGACCTCGCTCATCACGCTGGCTCCGATCTCGAGAGCGGCTTGGACGACGCGCGGGTCGTATGCCTTCCCGCTGCGCGCCTTCAACATCTCGCTGGCCTGGTCGAGCCCCCACAAACGGGTGAGAAGGTCGAGATCCCGCGCTACGACCGCGATGCGGCTCGAAGCAGGGATGGCTTCGTCCGCGATCCGGTTCGGCAAGCCCTTCCCATCCCATCTCTCGAACGCACTCAACAAACCACGTAAGACCGACTCGGGGAGACCGATACGGCGCGCGAGCATCTCCCCCACCTCGCAATGGGCTCGGATCGTGCGCTCCGCCCCCTTTGGGTCTGTGAACGCACCGGCCAGCGCACGGGCCCTTGTCGAGAACGAGCTCCCTTCGGCGAGGTGGCGCAGCACCCATGCCATCGCCTCGGACGGCCGACCCATGAATGAAGGCGCCAGTCCCGCGTACAGCGCGACGTCGTCGCCGGCATTGAACTCCGCATCCGCCGACGCCTCTGCCGTGCAACCGATGAATCGCAGCAGCGACACATAGTAGGTGTCGAAGCGGTCCTGAGCTGGAAGCCCGAGCTCGCGCGCGAACGCGGTGGCGACGTAACAGGACCGCAACGCGTGATCCATCGGTTGCCCCGTCCCAAGATCGGTCGCCAGAGAGATCGCGGCGATCAGCTCGGCCAGACGCACCTCGGTGCGAGACGTAGTCATCTGCTCATCATGCTCGTATCGCGCCAACCTCTCCCCCTGCGGTCACGGCAAGACCGGGGATCGTAGGTATCGGGCAGATGTCCTACGAAACGAGTGAGTTCAGGCATCCGTCAGTCGGCTGTTGATCGTCGATATGCGACCACACTTCGCTAGCGGCGCGAGCCCGAAAGCTTCCCGCCTGGGGCCATCTTGATCGCCGCGATGTGCACGAGCGGATCCGGGTAGTTCTCGCAGTATTGGTAGTGGTACGCGAGCGCGAGGTTCCCGTCGGTGCCGACCACGAACTCACCCGGGAGCATCCACGGGTGGTCGACGAAGGGCCGGCCCTCTTCCTCGCGCTGGTCGATGAAGCCTTCCCATACCTCAGGCTTGCGGTTCCAGTACTCCTCGGGCGCGTCGTAGATCACCTGAGCGACAGAGCCCTCTCGCAGTCCAAAGGCGCGATAGGCGATGTAATCAGGATCGCAAAGGATCGGACACGGGATGGAGCGTTCAGCCGCGTACCGCTTCGCTCGGTCTGGTTCGGCCTGACCGATAACGACGACGTTGGCGCCGGCAGCTACATACGCGTGGTACTCGGTCTTCAGTCGCTCGGCCCGTTCGTACCCACACGAACAACTCTGGTGTCGCCAGAAGAGGATCAGCGCGGCCCGATCCGACCAGAACTCGCTCAGGTGCCGCGCGTTGCCGTCCATGTCGGCGAGCTCGAGATCGGGAGCCTTGTCGCCGATCTGCGGCGGCAACGACTCCCATCGCAGCGCCGACGGACCGCGCGCGAAGTGTCCTCGCCATTCTTCGTGTGCTATCTCAGCATCTCGGTCGGCAGGCATCCTGCAGCACTCCTTCCAGGTACATATGCAACCGTGGCGGAACGACGACCCGACTAGGAGTCACCTACGACCCTGCCCGCGGCCCACCGAGGTGATCGCGAACGACCCGAGCGACGTGGCGCGGATCGTCGATCCAGACCGCGTGGCCCGCGTCCGGCATCATCTCCAGCTCGGCGTTGGGGACCTTCGACGCGAAGGCTTCGGCCACGGCAGCCGAACCGAACGGATCCCCTTCACCCCATAGGAAGTACACGGGTGCCTGGACCTTCGCCAGCAACTCCTCGGACAAGACGATCTCAGGGTTCAATCCCTTCCAGCTCATCAGCAAGCGGCCGATCTCGAGCTCGTTCTTCATCGTGTCGGTATGTCGCAGCAACGCCGTGTAACAGGTGACGAGGTCGTCTGAAACCTTGCCATTCGCGACCGCCTGCCTCAGCCCGATGCGCTTTAACATCGAACGCACGGCGCTCTCGTTGACGGGCATGCGGCTCATGAGCCGAGCCACTGCCGGGATCCCCCCGAGACGCATCAGCAATGGCATCTTGGGGTTGGCGGCACCCATCGTCCACCCGAGGATGACGACCCGGTTGATCCGGTCGGGATGAGCGGCGGCCCCTCGCAATGCCGCATACCCCCCGTACGAAGTGGCGACGAGGCTGGCGGTGGAGACGTCCAGCGCGTCGAGTACGTCCACGACAAGCTCGTCCGAGAAGCCTGCAAGGGCGTCGGCATCGGCGAACGGTTCTCTCGGTCGCTCGCTGAGCCCGGCCCCAGGGCGATCGAGAAGCAAGCAGCGGAAATCATCGAGGTGGACCACCAGGTTGGCCCAACTCGTGCCCGAATTGGACGCCCCGTGGATGAACAACACCGGGGGCCCGTGCCCGACCTCCTGGACGCGCACCGCGACGCCACTTTCCTTCAAGCGAACACGGTGCTCCGACGGATCGAGGCCGACTCCGTCCCAGAATCGGCGCTCGATCTCTCGATACGTCGCTTCGTTCATCAGCTCGATACGGGCCTGGTCTGCGCTCTAGCCGGTGCTGGCGTCCAGAGACGTCGTTGCGGAGACGAACATGATCCCGAACACGACGGTCAGGAGAGTTGCCCTCACAACGAAGAGCTTGCTCAGCATGGTTGTGTCTCCTTTGTATCTGACCTCCGCCGGCACGCTACGGATGCTCCTGCGCCATGAGAGGTCTGCAGGTATCCCCAACAGGACCCGCGTCAAGATATCTTCACATTGTCAATACCTCATTCCCGACGAGCGGGAGTTGCCATCCGTCTGGCGCCGACAATCGCTCCGGCCGCTCCTACGCAGACGGATCATCGGGGATCGGATCTGCGTGTCTGTGGACGACCTTCCACTCATCCTTCCCGCGACGGAAGATCGTCGTCACTCGCAGCGAAAAGGCCTGGGGTTGGGCTCCGGATGGGATATGTGGCCTATGCCGACTGTCTTCCTCAGGATGGCTCAGTCGTCGTCGTGCTGAACAATCGAGAAGATCTGGAGATCATCGAGGTTGTGGAGCGCTTGGCGGTCGCCGCGCGTTCAGAATGACGAGTGACGCTCCAAACGAGATATCGATTTGCTCGTCGCTGTCACCGTCGTGAACGAGAGGTGTTGGCATGCTCGATTCTCAACCTGGCGACGCGACCGGGGCACTCTGGGACTTAAGAAGATCGGCTGCTCCCTTGCATCTTGCTGCGCGTAGCTTCTGTAGCAGTTGTGTCTAGATCCGGATTAGCGCTGTGCTAGATCGCGTTTTCGCAGGTCGGGGTTGAGCGTCCGACGATATTTATCAGTACTAGCCAGCGGCGGCGAGCTGACGGACTCTTTTCCGTGGGCGATTGCGCACGAGGTCGTGGTTCGTCTGGAGATTGATCCAGAACTCTGGTGTCGTTCCGAGGGCACCGGCGAGCAGCCACGCCGTCTCGGGAGTGACCCCTCTCTTGCCCCGGACGAGTTCATTGATGCGCTGGACCGGGATATCGAGGTGCTCCGCGAGAGCGACCTGGCTCACACCCAACGGCTTCAGGAAATCCTCGAGCAGAATCTTGCCGGGGTGGGTCGGTATCCGGTTCTTAGGAAGCATCTCTACTCCTAGTGGTAGTCGTCGATCTCGACATCGTGCGCATCTCCATCCTTCCAGCGGAACACGAGTCTCCACTGGTCGTTGATCCGGACGCTGTGCTTCCCACGAAGATCTCCTTTCAGCGCCACCAGTCGGTTGCCCGGAGGTACCCGCAAGTCCTGCAATTCGTGCGCTGCGTTCAGGAGGTCGAGCTTCCTGACTGCAGTCGACCTGATGTCTGATGGAATCCTCCGGATCGCTTTCCCCGTCTCGCCATGAAAGAGAGCTTCTGTCGCCTTGTCGGCGAACGAAGCGATCAAGCCGCTGCCTCAGGCATTGATGCAGTGTACATGCTTACACGGATATCATGCAAGCGAGATCATCTCATGACTTGATAGGGAAATACCAGAAGGGCGGTTGCGACACGATGATGGCGGCGACCGTTATCCGGAACGAGATGACATCGAAGAAGATGGGTGACAGCAGTCCCGATAACACACGATCACCACACTCTGACAAGAACGGGGAAAATTGCGTTCTCGTCCGTGTTCGTACATTGCGACAGGCTACCGGAGACCCCACCTACGTCTTTAGAAGTTGAGCAAGCTCTGAGGCGTTGCGCTGCGCGTAATCTCTGTAGCAGTTGTCTAGATCCGGAGTAGCGCTGTGCTAGATGCCGTTTTCGCAGGTCGTGGCTAAGCGACAGGGCGATGTTTATCAGTACTAGCGCAGTGAGCAGATCTAGCTAGCCCGAACGTAGCTGCGAAACGCCTTACGAATTCGCTCGGTGCGCTAACTCCAAGCAAACATCACGACGAGGTTCGCGCGTAGCGCTCTTCCACGATCAGCTTGTAGTTCGGGAGAATCATCTTCTCGAAATCGCGCTCCATCTGCTTCTTCATCACCGTCCGCTCGATGATGATGCCCAACGGCCTGAACGCCGGTAGTCCCCGGAAGTGCATCGATTGGGTGTAGCGCGTGCTCTGAGCGCTTAGCGGCTCCAGCTCGATCTCGAGGTCAGCTTCAAGCTCCCCGCTCGAGTGTGAATGGACGGCTCTCCGCGGCGGGTCGAAGGCGGAAATCTCCCATCTGTACGTACCTTCCTTGATGCCGGGTTTCGCTCTCTCCAGGTACACGCTCCCGCGCCGCATCGGCCCGTCGTCTTCACGCCACGCCTCGTAGACCCAGTCGATGCCCTCCACATAGGTCTGCGGGTCGCTCAATACCTCCCAGGTGAACTCGATAGGGGCATCGATGATGATGCTCGCTCTCACTGTCTGTCGCTCGCCCAACGGTCCTCCCCCTTCGATCGTGACGAATCACGCCTTGCGCGGAGCTACATGGAGGTTGCGTGTGACTAGAAGGTGTTCGACACTAGGTAGCTATGGAAGCCGGAAGCAATCGTCGCGGGACTTTTCCGAAGAGTGCCCCCGAAACATTCGAAAAAGTCACCGGCCGCCCCCGCGAGGATCGTTTCGCGCGAAGCTTCGAGATCTTCACCGCCGTCCTCCCCCTGCTCGAGGAACATGGGGCGCGCGCACTGACGATGCGTGCCGCGGCTGAAGCCGCATGCATGAGCGTGTCGGCCCTCTATCACTACTTCCCGACAAAGCGAGACATGCTGCTGTTCCCACTTCAGCCGGAACCATGTGCCGAACAGCTCGAACGGTTCGAGCGGGAACACGCTCTGCTTCGGATATCGGATCCCCCTGCCTACGTCCGAGCGTTTATCGACGAGATGGTCGAGACGTTCCCACTGATCCGGGCGTCCCTCGCCGCGGCGGTCGAGATGAGCGCGCGAGAATTCTGGAAGGCCATGGATGAAGCGATCGGGATCGAACTCGAGGATCGCATCGCGACCCTCTCTTCAATCGGAGTGCAGCACGAGAATCTCGCACAGCTTGCCCGCTCCCTACGTAGGGCATTCATGGGCGCAACCCTCGATCGCAACATCACCCCATCAGAACTGCGCCAGGATCTGCTGCGCATCATGAAAGGAACCGAGCGCGCCAGTGGCCTTGGGGCTACGGGCTAAGACTCTTACCGGACATTGCACCCGCGCCTCCCACGCCGTCTATCCACATCTCCCACACGAGGCCCTTCCGCGACTCAGCCGGTACCGGAATCAAGTAGTGGCCTAGGGTGATCGGGCTCCGGTTGCCCTCGGCATTCGCCATCTCAGTCGCGCGATGTGCTCTGACAGGTACCACTAGCGACGTGTGATCACTGGCGCACCCTGCGCCCTGAGAAGATCAGCCAACTCAGTCGCGTTCTGCTGGGCATAGCTTCTGTAGCAGTTGTTCATCAGGACGTGGGTCGTCTTCGCTTCGGCTGCGAGCTTCTCTATCTTCGGGACCCACTCCTCCAGCTCTTCCTTCTTGTAGTCGTAACCGAAGCGCTTGTAGATGTCGCCGCTCTCCCAGCCCTCTGAGTTTCGTCCGTGGAACCTCACGACGGCTAGGTCACTCGTCGCGATGGCAAGAGGTGGGATCGACGAGGTGAACCCCTGCGGCATGTCGACACACACGTATGACAGCCCGTGGCCCTCCAGGAACTCGATCGTCTCGGCCCGACGCTCGTCGTCCATCCAGGTTCGGTTGCGAAACTCGACGCAGAGGGGGAAGGGCGCGGCCCTCTTGGCACATTCCAGGATGTAGTTCTTGTTGCGCTTCCCGAACGGGAACCACTGTGGGAACTGGAACAGCAGCGCGCCGAGCTTCCCGGCGCGCTCCAGCGGTGCCAGCGCGGAGAGGAACCTCTCCCACATCTGGTCGACAGTCTTGTCGTCGAGATCACCGATGTAGAGGTTCTGCTTGTCGGTCTCGGGGCGCAGGTCCTCGTAAAGGGCGCGAACCTTGGTGGGGTGTTGCGTGAGTAGAGAGAACGCCTTGATGTTGAAGGTGAAGTCGCGCGGGGTGCGTTCGGCCCAGAGTTCCGAGTTCTTCTCGCTCGGCGGGAAGTAATAGGTCGAGTCGACCTCCACGATCGAGAAGTGGTCAGCGTAGAAGCGGAGACGCTCCTCGGCGCTATCCGTGCCCGGCGGATACCAGCCCGATGCGAGCAGGGTCTTGTCGGTCCACGATGCCGTTCCGATCAGGATCTCGCCCATGGGATCTCCATGGTGCCACCGTGACGGCTCTCGTCGCGCACGGTCGGGTGTCTGTTAGCCCATGCCGCCGTGTCCGGATCGCCAACGCGGACGTCTACCCGCGCCCGCGGGGAGACCTCTCTAACGAGGGGTTTCGGTGCCGGCGGGAGGAGGCGGAGGCGCCGGATCCTTCGTGATGACCGGGGGCCGCGGAGCGGGCTCGGCCGCGGAGAACGCGCCCCACAGAACGAGCAGAGCGAAGAGACCGAGCATGATGGGATCGGCGGCCCGGCCCCCGAGATCGCGATCGATCACGTGCGACGCGAAATGGAATATCGCCGCGATCCCGTTCGCGGCGAGGGCCGCGAGCAACGGCGCCTTCCACAGCAGCGACAGCAACGCCATCCCTCCGAGGCCGATCTGGAAGGCCCCGAGGTCGTGGACGAAGTGCCTGTTGTAGGGCGGGTAGTTGCCGATGTTGTCGAACCACGACTGGGGGGCGAGGAACGCCCATAACCCGCTCAGGGTGAAGACGAGGCCTACGCCGATAGCGATGCCCCGGGCTACCTTGGTTCTATCCATGACGCTCACCATAGCCATTGACCCCACGTCTCTGCGAACCCGCCACACGTGAAGGTGACTTTTTCGGCTCAAAGATGGGCCGTGGTGTGTAGCTGAGTTAGCAGAAAACGGTTCGGGGGTTAGAAGTCGGGGAGGCCCTCGAAGGTCGTGGAGGCCTCGGCGAAGAGGCGCCGGGGGATGCGGCCACTGCGGAAGGCGAGGCGCCCGGCCTCGACCGCCTTGCGCATCGCCTCGGCCATCAACGCCGGCTTCTGCGCACGCGTGACGGCGCTGGCGAGCAGGACCGCGTCGCAGCCCAGCTCCATGGCCAGGGCCGCGTCCGAGGCGGTTCCGATGCCGGCGTCGAGGACGACGGGCACTGCCGCTCGCTCGACGATCAGCGCGATGTTGTGCGGGTTGCGGATGCCGAGCCCGCTACCTATCGGGGACCCCAGCGGCATGACCGCGGCGCAGCCGAGATCCTCGAGCCGTCGCGCCAGCACCGGGTCGTCGTTCGTGTAGGCGAGCACGATCGCTCCCTCGTCGATCAACGTCTCGGCCGCGTCCAGGAGCTCGACCGGATCAGGAAGGAGCGTCTTGTCGTCGGCGATCACCTCGAGCTTCACCCAGTTCGTGTCGAACGCCTCGCGACCGAGCCGTGCCGTGATGACCGCGTCGCGCGCGGTGTAACACCCCGCCGTGTTCGGCAGGACCCGAACGCCGGTACGTTCGATCACGTCGAGGATCGAGCCCTTCGAGGCGGGATCGATCCGCCGCAGAGCGATCGTCGCGAGCTGGCACCCCGACGCGACGAGTGCCTCCTCGATCGCGTCGAGGCTCGAGGTTCCACCGGTGCCGAGGATCAGGCGACTGGAGAACGACTCTCCTCCGAGGACGAGCGCGTCCTCCATCAACCACCACCGATCGCGACGAGTATCTCGACCCGGTCGCCGTCGGCGAGCGGGGTGTCCGCCCATCGGCCGCGCGGCACGACCTCGCCGTTGAGGGCCACCGCGGTGCCTCTTTCGGTCCGGGCGCCACTCGTGCGCACCAGCTCCGTCACCGTCGTGGTGTCCGCGAGTTCCGTCTCGGTCCCATTCAGGATGACCTTCATACGCGGCTCCCGACCGCGAAGCGCTGCGGGGAGAAGGGCGCGAGCAGCTCGGGGATGAGGTCGGTGGTCACCAGCTCGGCTATCCCGGTCGCGGTCACGGGCGTCAGGAGGATGCCGTTGCGGTAGTGACCGGTAGCCGCGATCACGCGCTCGTGCAAGAGGCCCAGCAGCGGCGCGTTGTCCGGAGTTCCGGGACGCAGGCCCACCGCGATCTCGGCCAGGTCGAGGTCGTCGATGCCGGGGACGAGCTCGTGTCCATCGCGCAGCAAGGTACGCACACCGGCGCCGGTAGGAAAGGTATCGAAGCCCTGCTCCTCGACGGTCGCTCCGAGAACGACACGCCCGTCGCCGCGCGCCAGTAGGTAAGCGTCGAGGCCGCGGACGTTGTGCTCGAAGGGCGGCCGGCCGGAACGATCGACTAGATGCAGGAGTTGGCCCTTCACCGGCCTCACCGGCAGCGCGTCGCCCAGCCCGTCGATCGTCTGCGACCACGCACCGGCGGCCACCACCACCTTGCCGGCGGACATCGTCGTGTCGTCCTCCACCCGAACGGTCCCCTCCGGGGATACCGCCGTCACCCGCTCTCGGACGAAGTCAACACCGGAGTGCGCACAAGCGGTTGCGAGCGCCGCGACGAGAGCGCGGTTGTCCACCTGATGATCGTCGGCGGCAAGTATCCCGCCGCGGAGAGACGGAGCGAGTGCGGGTTCCAGAGCGCGCAGATCGCGTCTGCGCAAGCGTTCCACGTTGAGGTCGAGGCCCTTCTGGTACGCGAATAGATCGTCGAGGGCGGCGGAGTCGTCCGCGTCGCGCGCGACGATCACGGTCCCGCAGCGCCGGTAGCCGAAACTCAACCCGGTCGCGTCTTCCAGCTCGGTCACGAGGTCCGGGTAGGCCGCGGCCCCCGCGAGGTTCAAGCGCAACAGGGCCTCTTCCCCGTAGTGGACCTCGGTCACCGGAGCGAGAAGACCCGCCGCCGCCCCCGAGGCACCCGAGCCGGGCCGCGGATCGATCACGGCTACGTTCGCTCCGGCCTGCGCGACCCTCCAGGCGATGGCCAGCCCGATCGCGCCGCCGCCGACGACCGCTACGTCGGGATGTGCGCCTTGCTTGTCGATGGCTTCCTCCCCACGCGGGCGTTACCCCGATCGGGTCTCAGAAAGGGTCGCGAGCGAGCGGCTCGCCTCTCAGCCCGGCTACCCCGAGCTCCCCTGAGCCGTACCTGTCGATCGAACCGAGTCTAGACCGGTTCGGCAGGGATGAACCTCGCCAGCACCGAGTCGGGCTCGAGGACCAGCGTCTTGGTCAGGTGCACGATGGTCCCGGTCTCGGGCTCGTTCAGGAACTTGATCTGGTCGACCATCGCGCGCATGAGGAAGATGCCGCGCCCACTCTCGGCGGAGCCCTCGACGTCACTGAGTCCGAGAGCGTTGAGCGACTCGTGGTCGAACCCGTGGCCGGTGTCGATCACGCGGATCTCGCAGCGTGCTTCGTTGACCTCGACGGTGACCTCGTAGGAGTCGTCGGTCCCGGCGACGTGTTTCAGGACGTTCGTACACGCCTCGGAGGTGGCGACCTCGACCTCGGCCACGCACCGGCGCTCGACGCCGAGACCGATCAGAGCGTCCCTGCAGATATGCCTCACCACCGGCACGCTCGCCTCATCGCGCGGGAGGCTGAGAGAGAAGGTGATCCTCATGGCAACAGGAAGTCTGCCCCTTTTGTCACGACCCTAACCAGAGCGACCAGGCATTTGAGCACTACGGACTAGTCCGCGAGGACCTTCTTCAAGACGTCCAGAGACCTCGCGATCTGCTCGGCACTCACGTCGCGATGGGTCACCAGGCGCATCGAGTACCCCGGCATCCCCAGGGTGAGGATCCCCTCCTTGAGGAGCTCCTCGCTCACCTCGGGGGCGCCGCGTCCGAAAGGTTCGAGGTTCAGATAGACCATGTTGGTCTCGACCGAGTCCAGTTCGACGGCGTCGGTGGCCATCTCGGCCAAGCCCTCGGCCAACCGCCGCGCGTTCGCGTGATCCTCGACGAGCCTGTCGACGCCGGTCTCCACGGCCACGCGGGCCGCGGCGGCAATGACCCCGACCTGGCGCATGCCTCCGCCCAGCCGTTTGCGGAGGCGGCGGCCCTCCTTGATCACCTCGGCCGTCGACAGAACCATCGACCCGATCGGAGCGCCGAGACCCTTGGAGAAACAGAACGTCACAGTGTCGGCGCACGCGGCCCACTCCCCCGCCCGGATGCCCGTGGCGGCTTGGGCGTTGAAGAGCCGGGCACCGTCCAGATGGACCGCGACGCCATGGTCGCGCGCGACCTTCGAGATCGCCTGCGCCTCCTCGAGCGGGAAGACCTTGCCGCCGGCCGCGTTGTGCGTGTTCTCGATGGCGACGACCGCCGTGCGCGGGTTGTGTTCGCTGCCGGCACGGATCAACGGAGCCACCTGATCGGCGGAGAACACTCCGCGCTCCCCCACCACCGGACGCATCATGAGGCCGAGATGCGCGCCGACCGAACCACCTTCGTAGTGGAGGAAGTGGGCTCCGGTGTCGCAGATCACCTCGTCGCCGGGGCGGGTCAGCGCGCCGAGACCCACCTGGTTGCCCATCGACCCGGTCGGGACGAAGAGACCGGCCTGCTTGCCGAGGAGGTCGGCACAGAACTCCTGCAACGAATTGACGGTCGGGTCGTCTCCGAAGACGTCGTCGCCGACCTCGGCCTCGGCCATCGCCTTGCGCATCTCGGGCGTGGGCCGGGTGACGGTGTCGGAACGGAGATCGATGAGCTCAGGCATGACGTCAGGATACGAGGGCAGGCTGGGGCTCGCGACGTCCGGCCCGTTGCACCGCCAGCGCACCGAGCAGGGGGCCGGGGGCAAGGAACGCGAACGTCCACCGCCATCCGACCGTGTTCTCGAGGATGGGCACGAGCCAGATCGTCGCCACCGTCAAGGTGAATCCGAGCGCGAGCTGCAACGTCAAAGCCGTCCCGACGTAAGCCTGGTCTGCCACCTCGGTGACGGCCGCGGAGAACTGCGCGGAGTCGCCGACGACCGAGAACCCCCAGAGGAGTCCGATCGCCGCCACGACGAACGGATCGCTGGGGAGACCGATCACCAGCGCACATGCCGCCGAGGTCAGCATCATCCACATGGTCGTACGCGCTCGGCCCACCGCATCTCCGAGGATGCCACCGACCACGCAGCCCAACCCGCCGATCCCTATCACCGCGAAGGTGACGTAGGGAGCGGCTCGGCCGGGGTTGCCGCCGTCGGAGGTGAGGACATCGCCGAAGAACACGACGAACCACGCCCACATCGCGTAGAGCTCCCACATGTGGCCGAAGTATGCGATGGAGATCAGCCGCACCGAACGATTCGAGAGGACCGCGCGCGTCTGACGTGGATCGAAGACCGCGCGCGGGAACGGATACGGGCCTTCCCGCACGATCGCGGCCGCGATCCCGCCCAGCAAGGTCAGGGCCGAGGTGACGTAGACGACCGTCGTCCACTCGAGTCCTCCCAGCCCGTTGACGAGATGCGGCGAGGCGGAGCCCAAGGTCAAGGCACCGACCAGGATCCCGAGAGCGAGGCCGCGCCGGCGCCTGAACCAGGTGGCCATCAGCTTCAGGGCCGGCGGATACACGGCGGCAAGGAACGCGCCGGTGAGCGCGCGCAACGCGATCGCTGGTCCCGCGGTGTCGACCGAGGCGAGGAGGAGGTTGGCCGTCGCGGCCCCCACAGAGCCCACCAACATGACCCGGGCGGGATGGACGACGTCGGACAGATTGAACACGCTCGAGGCCAGGGCTCCCGCAACGAAGCCGAGCTGGACGCCGATCGTCAGCCACGCCGCGGTCGTGTCACCGAGGCCCCACTCGACGCGCAGCTGGGGGATCACGGCCGAAGCCGAGAACCAGGGGCCCATCGCGAGCACGAGAGCGATCGCGAGGAGCGCGAGCGCCTTCCACCGACCGGGATCGGTGTCGTCGACCATGGACGGCGCGGCGTTAGCCGAAGAAGACCTCGGCTACCTCGAAGAGGCTCTGATCGAGCGTCTTCAGCGTGCCGACGGCGTCGCCTATCGGTACTCGCTCGATGTTCGTGCCCCGCAGAGCGACCATCTTCCCGTAGTCCTGATCGCTGACCGCGTCGATCGCGGCTATCCCGAAGCGCGTCGCAAGCACTCGGTCGAAGGCGGTCGGCGTGCCGCCGCGCTGGATGTGGCCGAGGATCGTCTCACGCGTCTCGTAGCCCGTGCGCTTCTCGATCTCTTTGGCGAGCGTCGTTCCGATCCCACCGAGCCGGGCGTGCCCGAAGGCATCGACTCCCGCGTCCTCCTGCGTGATCTCGCTACCCTCGGCCGGGGTCGCGCCTTCGGCGACCACGAGGATCGAGAAGGTACGTCCCCTCTTGTGTCGATGCCGGATGTGCTCGCAGACGTCCTCGATGTCAAAGGGTTTCTCGGGCACGAGGATCACGTCGGCCCCGCCCGCGATCCCCGAATAGGCGGCGATCCATCCCGCGTGACGGCCCATCACCTCGACGACGATCACACGGTTATGGGACTCCGCAGTCGTGTGCAGGCGGTCCAGCGCGTCCGTGCAGATCTGCACCGCGGTGTTGAAGCCGAAGGTGTAGTCGGTCGCATTCAGGTCGTTGTCGATCGTCTTGGGTACGCCGACGACGTTGACCCCCTCGGCCGTCAGCTTGGCCGCCACGCCGAGAGTGTCCTCGCCCCCCACGGCGATGAGGGCCTCGATCCGCTCCTCCTCGAGGTTCTCTTTCACGCGCTCGACGCCCTGCTCCTCCTTGAATGGGTTCGTGCGCGAGGACCCCAGGATCGTCCCTCCCCTATGGAGGATCCCGGAGGTGTTGTCCGGGGTCAGGTGTATGGAGTTGTTCTCCAACGGGCCGCGCCAGCCGTCTCGGTAGCCCACGATGGCGTGTCCGTATTGGTTGACCCCCTTCCGGGTCACGGCCCTGATGACGGCGTTGAGGCCGGGGCAGTCCCCTCCTCCGGTCAGGATCCCGATCCGAGCCACCCGTGTGCCCCCTTCCTTGGCTGTTGGGAGTGATACTTACCGCTCCTGAGGCGTTGCTCAATCCTGGAGCCTGTCGTGCCGACGAAATCCAAGTGAAAATAGGACGCATCGGGACTTTACGCGCACTCGCGACGGCGGGGGCGATCCTCGCCTCGGCCCTGCTCGCCTCTCCTGGGGCGGGCGCCAGCGACCTCTCGTCGCTGCAGGAGCGCGCCCAGTCCCTGGGCGACCGGGTCAGCACCCTCGAGCGCGAGCTCGCCGAGTTGAACGGGCGCAGGGCCTCGCTCGAAGGGAAGATCTCCGACGCCTCGGCGCAGATCGGGTTGATGGAGGTCGAGAAGCGCGAGGCAGACCTGGCTTTCGCCGCGGCTCAGGATCGTTTCGTCGCGCGCGCGGTCGAGGCCTACAAGGCGGGCTCCACCACGCGGCTCGCCCTGCTCTTGTCGACCCAGAGCCTGTCCCAGATGTTCACCGTCGCCGAGGCGACGCTGGCGTCGGCCGAGAACGACTCGGAGGCCCTCGACGAGTTGGAGGCCGCGAGAGAGGCCGCGGAGTCGAACCAGGAGGCCATCGACCAGCGCAAGCAGGAGCTCCTCGCGGCCCGAGCCGAGGTGGACGCGATCGCGAGAGAGGCGAACGCCAAGCTGTCGGCCCGCTCCTCGGTGCTCGATCGGTTGACGGCGGAGATCGCCGAGCTCGAGCGACAGGCACGGGAAGCGGCCGCGCTGGCCGCGCGTCCCTCCGCGGCCCTGCTCCGGTTGCTCGGCGCCAGCGGCCCGGCCCCCGGGATCCCGGACGGTTTCGTGGGAACCGGGGTCACCTTCGAGGGCATCGCGTCCTGGTACGGGCCCGGCTTCGAGGGCAACCACACCGCCAACGGCGACATCTTCGACCCCGACCTCTACACCGCGGCCAGCAAGGAGCTCCCCCTCGGGAGCTGGCTCTACGTGACCTACGGGGGCCGCGGCGTCGTCGTGCTCGTGAACGATCGCGGCCCCTACGTCGAGGGCCGCATCCTCGACCTCAGCCAGGCCGCGGCCGAGTACCTGGGCATCGGAGGCCTGGGCTGGATCGAGGCCGAGATCCTCATCAAGGTCTGAACCGTTTTCTGCTAACTCAGCTACACACGGCGGTAGGTTTTCCGGGCGCTTTTCTCTCCTTGGATAAGGTCCCGCCATGCCCGAGCTGGTGATGGCGATCGATGCGGGGACGACCGGGATCACCGTTCTCGTCCTCGACGCCTCCACCGAGGTGCGGGGCCGCGCCTATTCCGAGTTCACGCAGCACTACCCGCAGCCGGGATGGGTCGAGCACGACGCGGGCGAGATCTGGGACGTCACCCAGAAGGTCATGAAGACCGCGCTGGCGGATGCGGGAGCCGCGGCCCCCGACCTGGCCGCGATCGGCATCACGAACCAGCGCGAGACGACAGTGCTGTGGGACCGCTCGACCGGCGAGCCGGTCGCTCCCGCCATCGTGTGGCAGTGCCGCCGCTCGGCGGGCATCTGCGACCGGCTGCGAGGGCAGGGCCTCGAGTCCGACCTCCGCGCTCGCACCGGCCTCGTCCTCGACGCCTACTTCTCGGCCACAAAGATCATCTGGTACCTGGAAGAGCTCGAGGGACTGAGGAAGAGGGCCGAGGCCGGCGAACTCGCCTTCGGCACGATCGACACCTGGTTGGTCTACAAGCTCACCGGCGGTGCGGAGCACGTGACCGAGGCGAGCAACGCGTCGCGCACGATGCTGTTCTCCCTCGAGAAGGGGGCCTGGGACCCCTGGATCCTCGACAAGCTGCAGATCCCCTCGGAGCTGCTCCCCCGGATCGCCCCGACCAGCGGACGCTTCGGCGAGACTGCTGCGGGCGTGCTCGCCTCGCCCGTGCCCATCTCGGGCATCGCGGGCGATCAGCAGGCCGCCCTGTTCGGCCAGGCTTGCGTCGAGGACGGCATGGCCAAGAACACCTACGGCACCGGATCCTTCGTGCTGATGAACACGGGCGCCCGGCTCCCGAAATCGGGACACGGCCTGTTGTCGACCGCGGCCTGGGATCTGGGCGACGGACTGCGCTACGCACTCGAGGGAGCGATCTTCGTAACGGGGGCCGCGATCCAGTGGATGCGCGACGGCCTCGGGGTGATCTCCGACGCGGCCGAGACCGGGCCGCTGGCCGAGTCGGTTCCGGACGCCGGCGGCACCTACCTGGTCCCGGCCTTCGTTGGTCTCGGCGCACCGCACTGGGACCAGTACGCGCGCGGGACCTGGATCGGGATCACGCGCGGCACGACGAAGGCGCACCTGGCGCGAGCGATCGTCGAGGCCATGGCGTTCCAGACCCGGGACGTGGTGGAGGCGATGACGGCGGACGCGGGGGTCCCGCTGGCGGAGCTCCGGGTCGACGGCGGCGCCAGCGTGATGGACCTGCTGTGCCAGATCCAAGCCGACCAGCTCGGAGTGCCGGTCGCCCGGCCCGCGAACCGCGAGACGACGGCCCTGGGTGCCGCCTTCCTCGCGGGCCTGGCCGAAGGCGTGTGGGCCTCACCCGAGGACATCGCCTCCACCTGGAAGGTCGACGCCACCTTCGAGCCGAAGGCGAGCCGCGACGCGGTCGACTCGGCCTACGAGGGATGGAAGCGAGCGGTCGAACGCTCCAAAGCCTGGGCTTGAAGACGCGAGGTAAGGAAACGGCCCCGAAAAGGGGCCGTGGTGTGTAGCTGAGTTAGCAGAAAACGGTTTAGCCCGCTATCAGTTCGTCGCTTAGCTTGATGTCGTCGACGATGCGGCCCGATTCGGGGAGCGGGATGGTCGACGAACGCGAGGCGTACTCGTCGATGTAGGTCTGGCCCGAGAGCTGCATGATCTCGAACATGATCTCGTCGGCCATCGAGCGGAGCACGAAGCGATCGGCCTCGCGGCCCTGGTAGCGAGAGAAGTCCAACGGCTTGCCGAAGCGGATGATCACGCGCGGGCGACCGGTCAGCCTCGGGAGCTTGGCCTCCTTCGGCATCACCTTGTCGGTGTCGATGAGACCCGTCGGGATGACGTTGACGCCGGCCTGCAACGCCAGCCGCGCCACGCCGGTCCGTCCCCGGTAGAGCCTGCCGTCGGGCGAGCGCGTCCCCTCCGGATAGATCCCGAGCAGGTTGCCGGTCTTGAGCACGTCGAGCCCGGCGTTGAGAGCCAGTTCGGACTTGGCGCCACCCTCGCGCTCGACCGGGATCTGGCCCGCCATCTTGAAGAACCACGAGATCTTCCACGACTTGAAGTAGTCGGCCTTGGCCAGATAGGTCACCTTGCGGCGTCGGACGACCAACGGGATGAAGAAGGAGTCGAGGAAGCTCAGGTGGTTGGCCGCGATGACGGCCGCGCCCTTACGGGGTACGTTCTCCAACCCCTCGACCTTGATCCCGTAAAGGAACAGCAAGAGGGGCTTCAGAACGGCCTTGAAGACCCAGTACATCATCGGATTCGACCTCTCCTCTTAGCGCCCTGGGGCGCTCCTACCCCCAACGCCCACCGAACCATGGTGGTAGAGAATCGTCAAGGCTCAGCACCACGGTTGTCCACAGGCTGGTCCACAGGTAGTTAGACACCCGCTAAGGAGGTTCGTTGCAGGCTCAAGACATCCTCGAAGGAGCGGAGGAATTCGCGTTCGGTCACGGCTCAACAGGCGCCCTGTTGGTCCACGGCTTCACCGGCAGTCCCCGCTCCATGATCGATCTCGGCCGTTATCTCGCAGAGCGAGATATCTCGGTCAAGGGCATCCGGTTGCCCGGCCACGGCACCACGTGGCAGGACCTCAACACCCGCACGGCGACCGACTGGACCGGAGCGGTCTCGGACGCGATCGACGGGTTCGAGGCCGACCACGAAGAGGTCTTCCTCGTGTCGCTGTCGTTCGGCTCGGCGCTATGTCTCGACTTCGCAGCACGCCACCCGGGCCGCGTGAAGGGGCTCGTGCTGCTCGCCCCCTTCGTAAAGACGAACGACCCGCTGCGCTTCGTCGCCCCCGTGGCGTCGAAGGTGATCAAGTCGGTGCCTGGTGTGGGGAACGACATCTGCCTCGAGGGACAGGACGAGATCTGCTACGACCGCGTCCCGGCGGCCGCGTCGGTGCACATGCTGAGGTTCGTCCGTCGGGTACGTAACAACCTCGACAAGGTGACGACCCCCACCTTGATCATGCACGCGAGGCAGGACCACACCTCTCCCCCGGTCAACGCCCAACTGATCCACGACGGCATCTCGTCTAGGGACAAGGAGCTCGTTTGGCTCGAGCGCAGCTATCACGTGATCACGATGGACCACGAACGTGACGAGGTGTACCGCAGAACGCACGAGTTCATCCAGAAGAGGAGCAAGGGTGCCGTCTGAAAACGTCACGCTCGAGGGTCACATCATCGACACGCTCTTGCTGCCGCGGGTCCTCGACGAGGTCGTAGAGCTAGGAGCCACGTTCGAGATCGTCGAACTGCAGATCGGGACCCGCCACGAGGACGAGTCGTTCGCTCGCATCAGGATCACGAGCGACGACGAAGACCAGCTGACCCGGCTGATCGAGCGGGTCCGCCAGCACGGAGCCAACCCCGAAACCGTGGAGGACGCACACATAGCCGAGGCCGACATGGACGGCGCCTTCCCGCCGGGGTTCTACTCGACCACCAACCTAGACACGGAGATCCGGGTGGACGGGAAGTGGATCCGGGTCGATCGCCCCGAGATGGACTGTGGTCTCGCCGTGGAGGGCAACTCCGCTCGAACCGTTGCCATGGCCGACGTCGGTAAGGGGATGCGGATCGTGATGCGCGGCCTCGGCATCCGGGTGATCCCGCTCGAGCGCGCGGAGGGGGCGGACAAACAGGCCTTCGAGTTCATGTCGTCGGATATCTCGAGCGAGAAGCCCAAGGCGTTGCTGGTCGAGCGGGTCGCCAACCAGCTTCGCGAGGTGAAGGAGCGCGGCGAGCGCATCCTGTGGGTCGCCGGTCCCGCCGTGGTGCACACGGGTTCGGCCCCCGATCTCTGCGCGCTGATCCGGGCCGGCTATGTGGACGGGTTCTTCGCCGGTAACGGCGTCGCGGCTCACGACATCGAATCGAACATCTACGGAACCTCACTGGGCGTCTATCTCGCGGAGGGCATCCCCGCCGAGTACGGACACGAACACCACATCAGAGCGATCAACGAGATCCGGCGGCAAGGCTCGTTCAAGGCCGCGATCGACGCAGGCGTGTTCTCCAGCGGCATCGTCTACGAGCTCGTCACCCGCGGAGCCGACTATCTGTTCGGCGGAAGCGTGCGCGATGACGGGCCTCTCCCCGAGGTCGTCACCGACATGCCGGAGGTACAACGCCGCCTGCGGGACATCATCTGGGGGCAGGACGACCAACGGCCGATCGGCTACTGCATCGTGGTCGGAACGATGCTGCACGGCATCGCGACGGGCAACTGTCTGCCCGCCAACGTGCCCCTGGTCTGCGTCGACATCAACCAGGCCACCGTCACGAAGCTCATGGATCGGGGCTCGTGGCAGTCCATGGGGATCATCACGGACGTGGGCCTCTTCATCCGGGGGCTGGCCGAGGCCCTGGCCCGGGACGAGCTCCACCCTCCAGGCGAGGATGCGGCCGTGAGGCAGGCCGGAGCCCACACCAGGCGCTAGACGACCTGGCAGCACGTTCTACGCATAAATCCCCCTGGACAGGCGCGGGCCACCCCTCCAGTATCTGAAATGAAGGTCCCCTTCCAGCCAAGGAGACGACCCGTGGCGCGGCACCGTCTGACCGTCCCGATCCTTCTCGGATGTCTGTTGTTGACCGCCTCGATGCCCAGCGCGTCGGCGGCGAAACCCAAGTGCCTCGGTGTCGAAGCGACGCACGTCGGCACCAAAGGCAAGGACACCCTTAGAGGCACCCCCGGCGACGACGTGTTCGTGGGCCGTGGAGGCGCAGACAAGATCATCGGCCGCGGGGGCAACGACCTCGTCTGCGCGGGAGGCGGCAACGACTTGGTCAAGGGCGGAGCCGGTGACGACTCTGTCGTGGGTCAAGGCGGTAACGATGTGATCTATCTGGGAGCGGGAGCCGACGCGGTGCACGCCGGCGCGGGCAACGACGTGGTCTACGGCGCCGACGGCGACGATTACTTCTTCCCCTCCCCTGGTGACGACAAGATCTCGGGAGGACCCGGCTTCGATCAGTTCGACGCGAACGGGGCACCGGGACCGATGCAGATCGACCTGCAGGCCGGGACCACCAGCGGGATGGGCAACGACCAGATCGACGGCTTCGAGCTCGTCTACGGATCCCAGT
>Ga0299913_10000814_pt1 | contig 21126 bp, 11 predicted proteins | sample RVTome_9_FD_201360 | JGI IMG/M metagenome (GOLD analysis project Ga0299913, IMG submission 201360) | Soil microbial communities from uranium-contaminated site in the Upper Colorado River Basin, Wyoming, United States - RVT155D38 (version 2) ... | reverse complement strand
CGCGCTGCTCGGACAGCTCACCAAGGTCGGCATGCAGTCGCGCACGCTCATGGAGTGGGTGTTGCGCATCATGGCCAACTTGTTGCGCGAGGACGAGCTCGGTCCGGCCGAAGCCGCCTACAAGGCGATCGCCCAGATCGTGCGCGTCGTCCCCGAACCCGGCGCCGCGTAGCTGCTACCGAGGCTACGGGGTCGACTCGAGGGGTTCGCCGTCAGTTGGTTCCGGGAGCGCGGGTGGCTCGGGTCGGAGCTCGTCGACCGACGTCGTCTTGCGGACGCGCATCGTGATCCAGATGCCGGCGATGACGAGGAGGAGCATCAGGTACTGCGCTCCGGTGAGCCCGGGCCACACCGTCTTGTCGTTGACCCGTAGGAAGTCCGACAGGAAACGAGCTGTGCCGTACAGCAGGCAGAAGAGGCCCATGACGATGCCCGGCGAGGGCCGGCGGCGGATGACCAGCGTGAGGATCCCGAACAGCACGAGCAGGTACCCGAGCTCGTAGATCGCAGTGTTGTGGAACGTCTGGCCGGCGAGCGCGGCTTCGCGCGTCGTGCCTCCGCGGAAGTCGACCGCAAGGGGGAAGCTCGACTGCCACCCGAAGTGCTCGCCGACCGACGTGCATCCGACGCGCCCGAACGCGAGGCCCAGCGTCAATCCGTACGCGTAGCCGTCGAGGTTCGACCACCGCACCGAACGCGTCCACTTGCGAAACGTGGGGAAGCCGATCAGCACCGCGGCGATGAAGCCACCGGAGAACTGCAGGCCGCCCTTCCACACCGCGATCACGTCGAGGGGCGAGTCGATCTGGTTGGTGTGAGAAAGGTCCCACGTGATGCGCGCACCGATGACACCACCGACGACGAGCCTGGTCGCGAGCCGGTACGTGTCGTCACGCACCACGCCGGTGTGTTGCTCGATGTAGCGGGCCGCGACCCAGGCGCCGAGGAGGACACCGAGCCCGACCATCACGCCGAAGGTGCGCAACTCGAGGGGCCCGAGCGCGATCTTCGGGAACGTCTCGTACGGAATCGTCGCCAGCAAGACGACGAAGCCTAGGAGCTACGAAGTGGGGTGTTCCCCCGGGGCGAGGGGTTCGCGCCAGCCGCCGACGTCGGCCGCCAGGCGATCCGCGTCGGAAGTACCCCATGTGCCCTTGTAGTAGGGGTTGGCCGGCGGCGCGTTGGACACGACCGGGTCGACGATGCGCCACTGCTCCTCGAGCGCGTCGGCACGACCGAAGCGGCGCGGATCGCCTTCCATCGCGTCCTCGAGCAGCCGTTGGTACGCCTCGGCCCGCCGGCCGAAGACCTTGTCGTAGGAGACCTCGAGGTTGACCGGCCGCGTCGTCAGCTGGTCGCCCGGAGCTTTCGCCTGCAGGTTCAGCATGATCCCGTCGTCGGAACCGAGCCGGAACCGAAGGAAGTTCGGCTCGGGGTGCCGGTTCCCTGCGTTCGAGAACAGCAGGCGGGGTGGCGCCTTGAACTCGACGATCGCCTCGGTCGCGGTGACCGGCATGGCCTTGCCCGCGCGGATGAGCCACGGCACGCCGGCCCACCGCCACGACTCGATCTCGAACCGCGTGGCGACGAAGGTCTCGGTGTCGGAGGTGGGATCGACACCCTGCTCCTCGCGGTAGCCGCGATATTGGCCGCGGCTGATCGACGACGGTTTGAACGCGTCGATCTGGCGGAAGAGCTTCACCTTCTCGTCGTGCAGCGCTCCCGCCGACGCGGCCGACGGCGGCTCCATCGCCAGCAGGGCAACGATCTCGAGCAGGTGGTTCTGCACGACGTCGCGGGTGGAGCCGACCTTGTCATAGAACCCACCTCGGCCCTGCACGTCGAACTGCTCCGCCATCGTGATCTGCACCTGCGCGATGAAGTTGCGGTTCCAGATCGGCTCGAGCATCGAGTTGGCGAATCGGAACACGAGGAGGTTCTCGACCGGCTCCTTGCCGAGGAAGTGGTCGATGCGGAACACCGACTCCTCGGGAAAGGCTTCGTGCAGCACCTGGTTGAGCTCTCGGGCGCTGCGGAGGTCACGACCGAACGGCTTCTCGACGACGACCCGCGCCCCCTTGTTCAGCCCCACACGCGCCAAGCCGTTCACGACGTCTTGGAACAGCGTCGGCGGGATCGCCAAGTAGAACAGCGGGTGCTCGCGGTTTTGCACGGTCAGCGCGAGGTTGTCGTAGGTCTCGGGCTCTGTGTAGTTCCCGCTCACATAGCTCAGCCGGCTGACGAGCGACTTGAAGACGCCCTCGTCGATGGCCGAGTCGCCGAGCGCGGCCACGATCGACTCGCGGGCGCGTTTGCGCAGGTCGTCGTCCGACCACGGCGACGAGGCCACACCAACGATCGGAACGTCGAGCGGTAGTGAGCCTTCCCGCACCATGTGGTACACGGCCGGGAACAACTTCTTCTTCGCCAGGTCGCCGGTGATGCCGAACAGGACCAACGCATCGCTGTGTGGGTTCCCGTCGAGCGCGGCGGCATCCACGGTTGGTTGGTCTACCCCATCACCGCGGCAGCCTGCTCGGCCGCGTTGAGGACTTCCTCGACGACCGCGCTGGTGTGTGCCAGCCCCGGGAACAGGACCTCGTACGCCCCAGGAGCGATGGCGATGCCCTGGTCGAGCAAGGCGTGAAACACCCGCGCGTAGGCGTTCTCGTCCGTCGCGCGCGCCGAGGCGTAATCGGTGGGCGCGCTCGGTCCGAAGTACAGCCCGACGAGCGTGGCCACACGGGGCACCCGCGCCTCGAGCCCGGCACCGGCAAACGCCTTGGCAATGCCGTCCGCCAGATCGTGCGCCGAGCCTTCCAGCTGCACGTAGGCATCGGCATCGAGCAGGTCGAGCGCAACCAGACCCGCCGCCGTAGCCAGCGGATTCCCCGACAGCGTGCCCGCTTGGTACACCGGTCCGAGCGGAGCGATGCACGCCATCACGTCGTGGCGACCGCCGTACGCACCGATTGGCAGGCCGCCGCCGATCACCTTGCCGAACGTGCTCAGGTCCGGGCGAACACCGAAGAGCTCCTGGGCGCCTCCGCGGGCGACGCGGAAACCGGTGATCACCTCGTCGAAGATCAGCAGCGCCCCGACGCGGTCACACTCCGCCCGAAGCCCCTCGAGGAACTCCGGCGCGGGACCAACGAGCCCCATGTTGGCGGCGATCGGCTCGACGATCACACACGCGGTGTCGGTGTCGAGTTGAGGCACGACGTTGTAGGGCACGACTCGCGTATCGCGGACCGCGCCGTCGGTCACTCCCGCCGAACCGGGCAGTCCGAGGGCCGCGACGCCGCTGCCGGACTCGGCGAGCAGCAGGTCGCCGTGACCGTGGTAGTTGCCGGCGAACTTCACGACCGTGTCGCGTCCGGTGAAGCCACGCGCCAGGCGGATCGCCGACATCGTCGCCTCGGTTCCACTCGACACCAACCGAACGAACTCGCAGCTCGGCACGCGCGCCACGATCTCCTCGGCCAGCCGGACCTCTCGCTCCGTGGGCGCGCCGTAGCTCGTCCCGCCGGCCGCGGCCTCCTGCACGGCGCCGACGATCGCGGGATGGGCGTGCCCGGCGATGATGGCGCCGTAGGACTGCACCAGGTCGATGTAGCGACGGCCCTCGACGTCCCACACGTACGGGCCCTCCGCCCGGGCGACGAAGTACGGCGTGCCGCCCACCGCGCGGAAGGAACGCACCGGCGAGTTGACGCCTCCCGGGATCACTCGCTGCGCCCGCTCGAACAGCTCCTCGTTGGTCACGACCGGGAGAGCGTCTCGGCCAGCTGCCGGGCGAAGTACGAGAGCACGATGTCGGCGCCGGCGCGTTTGATCGCGGTGGTGTGCTCGAGCGCGACCGCGGGGCCATCGATCCAGCCGCGCTCGGCGGCGGCCATCACCATCGCGTACTCGCCCGACACGTGATAGGCCGCAAGCGGTACGTCGACCTCGGCGCGAGCGCGGGCGATGACGTCGAGGTACGCCAGCGCGGGCTTGACCATGATCATGTCGGCGCCCTCGGCGAGGTCGAAACGAATCTCCTCGAGCGCCTCTCGCGCGTTCCGGGGGTCCTGCTGGTAACCCTTCCGGTCGCCGCCACCGGCGATCGATACGTCGACGGCGTCACGGAACGGTCCGTACAGCGCGGAGGCGTACTTGGCGGCGTAGGCGAGGATCGCCACGTGATCGAAGCCGTCCTCATCGAGCGCTTCGCGGATCGCGAGCACTTGGCCGTCCATCATTCCGCTCGGAGCGACGACGTCGGCACCCGCCTCGGCCTGCGCCACCGCGGCTCTCCCGTACAGCTCGATGGTCGCGTCGTTGTCGACGTCACCTCCCGCGGTGAGCACGCCGCAATGGCCGTGGTCGGTGTACTCGTCGAGGCAGAGGTCAGCCAGCAACACCAGGTCGTCGCCGACCTCCGCCCGGAGATCGCGCAAGGCGACCTGCGCGACGCCGTCCGGATCCCAGGCTCCTGACCCCTCCGCGTCTTTCTTCGCTGGAACGCCGAACAAGATGACGCCCGGGATTCCGAGCGCGGCGAGCTCGACGACCTCCTTGCGCAGCGACTCCCGCGTGTGCTGCACGACCCCGGGCAGGGAAGCGATCGGCTGCGGATCGGCGATGCCCTCACGCACGAACAGCGGCGCGATGAGATCGTCGACGCCGAGCCGGGTCTCGGCCACGAGCCGGCGCAGCGCGGGGGTGCGGCGCAGCCGTCGCAACCGCCGCTGAGGAAAGGCCATCAGCGAAAGCCTAAGGCGTCGAGCTCGAGTTTCAGAAAGGACTCCACGACCATGTCGGCCTCGGAAACGTCGAGGCCTGTCGTCATCCGGTTGGGCACCGCGACGCAGAAGATCCCAGCCGCCTTGGCCGCCGCGATGCCGGAGGGCGAGTCCTCGAAGGCGACCGCGTCGCTTGGCTCGACGCCGATGGCCGTGAGCGCGCGCCGATAGACCTCCGGTTCTGGCTTGGCCGGCACGCCGTCCTCGCTGGTGCTGATGGCGGAGAAGCGGTGGAGCAGATCGAGCCGCTGCAAATGGTCGGACACCCATTGCAGGCTCGAGCTCGACGCGACCGCGAGCGCGAGCCCGGCGTCGACGGCGCGCGCCGTGAAGTCTGCCACACCCGGGAGGGCCTGCTCGGCGAGCAGACGTTCGTGGTGCGCGAGACGTCGCCGCTCGGTCAGCGCCTCCCGATCGCTCAACGGTCCGATGGCCGCCTCGAGATCCGCGAGCCAGTGACGGCCGTGGGTCCCGATCCGGCTCTGCCACTGGGCGACGGTCAACTCGACCCCGTGCTCGGCATAGATCTCGCGCGCGGTCTCGTACGACGACGTCTCGGTGTCGCAGATGAGCCCGTCGAAGTCGAAGACGAGCCCGCGCCGCGGGCTCACGGTGGGATCGCCCGAACGTCGGCCGGCTCGATACGCAGGTAGATGCGCAACAGCCGGTCGATGGTTCCGTCGTTCCGCATGTCGCGGATGATGTCGTTGATGAAGGTGGTGTTCGGCGACCCGAGCGACAACGCGGCCGCAAACAACTCTCCGGTGCGGAACTGACCGGCGACCACGAAGCTGGGATCCGCGAGCGCGACCGCCAACGCGTCAGGCGTGTCGAGCAGCATCGCATCGAGACGTCCGTCGGCCACCCGACGGATCGCGTCCTCGTCGTTGACCACGACATGGGGCGGAGTGGCCGGCATGATGCGACTGTTGATCACGTCCTGTCCGGTCAGGTTGCGCACCGCCACCCCCCAACGAAGGGCCGCGGCTTCTGCGAGGCTCGAAATCGTCGACCCCGCTCGCATGAGGACACCCTGATCCGCAGTGAGATAGGGCTCGCTGAGATCAATCGTGCGGGCGCGACCGTCGGTGACCGTGATGCCGCCCAACATTAGATCGCATTTGCAGTCCTGCCCGGTCATCAGCAGGACGAGCGACGTCGAGACCACCTGCACGTTGGGCACACCCAGCCGCTTGCTGAGCTCCTTGGCGAGGTCGTACTCGAAGCCGCCGGTGATCACGCCCGATCCCGGACCGATGTACCACGGAGCCACCAGTCGCTCGGTTCCGACGACGAGCGTCCCGGGCTTCCGCGTCTGGAACCCTTCGCTTCCTCCGAGCGTGGTGGGCTCGGTGGTCGTCGTCGTCGACACCGAACCCAACACCGGTGTGGTCGTGGTCGTCGTCGTGGTCGGAGACGCAGCCGGACCCGAGCTACAGGCAGCGGCGATCCACATGAGCAGGCAGGCGACGACCCTCGTCCCTCTCAACGGCCCTCCGCAACTGCGTCGACCACGGCGTCGACCAATCCGTCGATCGAGTGCACCTGCGCCTCGACGTGGACGGTGAGCCCGTGTTCCCGCGCCGTCGTCGCCGTCACCGGGCCGATGCACGCGACCATCGGCGGCATCCGCTCGGGGCCCGCGATCTCGAGAAACCGGTCGACGGTCGACGACGACGTGAACGTGATGATGTCGGCGGCGGCCAACTCCTCCAGAGCGGACTCGCCTGGTGTCTCCGTGCGCGTGCGGTAGGCCTCGACGACGTCGACGTGCCAGCCGAGTGCGCGCAGCCCATCGGGCAACACATCGCGGGCCACCGCGGCGCGGGCGAGCATCACTCGTCCGCCGTTCGGTCCGGGTGCGGGAAACGCGTCGAGCAGCGATTCGGCGACGAACTGGGCGGGGACGAGATCGGCACGGACGTTGGCCTTGGCGAGCACCTCCGCGGTTCCCGGGCCGATGGCCGCCACGCGTACCCCACCGAGATCACGGGCGTCGTGAAGGCACCGGAGGAAACGCTCGGCACCGTTCGCCGAGGTGAGCACGATCCACTCGTACGAGCTCGCTGCGGCCGCGGCGCGTCGCAGGGCATCACCACCGTCCGACGGATCGTCGATGACGATCGTCGGGAGCGCGATGACCGAAGCGCCGAGGTCGAGCAACCGGGACTTCAATCCCGATGCCTGGTCGCGCGCTCGGGTGACGACGACCCGTTTGCCGAAGAGCGGGCGTCGTTCGAACCAGTCGAGGTTCTGTGCTGCGACGTCGCCGATGACGATCGTCGCCGGTGCCTCCAGCACGTGCTGGCCGATCGCGCCGAGAGTGGCCCGAACGGTGCGCTGCTCGGGCCGAGTGCCCCACGTGATCGATGCCACCGGAGTGTCGGACGAACGGCCACCCGCGATGAGCCGCTCCGCGATCTGTGCGATGCGAGCCGCGCCCATCAACACGACGATCGTGCCCCCGACACGCGCGACGGCTTCCCAGTCGACGGTTCCTTCCTCACCCACTCCGGCGTCCTCGTGGCCGGTCACGAGCGTGACCGAGGTGGACGAGTGGCGCAGCGTCACCGGAATGCCGGCGTAGGCCGGCACGGCGATCGCTGACGTGATGCCGGGGACGACCTCGAACGGGACGTTCGCGTCGAGCAGCGCCGCCGCCTCCTCCCCGCCCCGCGCGAACACGAACGGGTCACCGCCCTTCAAGCGGACGACGCGTTGCCCGGCCTTGCCGCGCTCCACGAGCAGCGCGTTGATGTCCGCCTGCGTCATGTCGGCGCGCCCGGGCGCCTTGCCCACCGAGATGCGTTCGGCTGAGGCGGGAGCAAGGTCGAGCAACGACGCAGCCGACAGCCGGTCGTACACGACGACGTCCGCTTGACCGAGCACCTCCGCGGCGCGCACGGTCAACAACCCGGGATCGCCGGGGCCCGCGCCAACGAGGAACACCGTCACAGTCCGTGCAGGTTAAGGCAGCCCATTCTCGACGCAATAGGCATCGCTGGGCGATGCCTATTGCGTCGAGTTCGTGAGCCGTTCGATCCAGTGGGGGGCGGCGTCGATCCTGCGATACACCTTTGCCGCGGCAGCCCGTTGCGCACGCGCTGCCTCGCTGTCGCCGATCGCCGCGAGCGCGTGCCCCCACTGTGCGAACGCATCGGCTTCCATCCACACGCGGCCTCCGGCGCGCATCGAGGCGATCGCGTCCGAGAATCGAAGCTCGGCGGTCGCAACATCGCCCTCCGCGGCGGTGACCACGGCGTCGGCGAGCGCGACCCGCGCCGGCAGATTCCCGAAGCCACCCCCGTCGATGATCTGCTGCGCCCCGGTGACGTGGTCGCGTCCTCCAGCGGGCTCGAGCAACGCCAGCTCGCAACGTATCGGTACCAGTTGCACGATGGCCTGAGCCTCGTTCGCGATCGCCAGCGCCTCGTCGAGCAGCACGCGGCCATCTTGCGGCAGCCCGAGCATCCGCAACACCGCGCCCGCGAGATGGAGGTGCCAGAGCAATGTCCACCGGTCGCCACCCGTCCGGAGCTCGTCGAGGACGCGCTGGATCTCTTCGAGTGCCGCCGGCGGGTCGGCTCCGAGCCGGTCGGCGATGGCAGGTGACCATCGACCGCGCCAACGTGGGTCGAGCTCGTTGAGGTGTCCGAGCTCGAACAGGCAGCGGCAGTGGTTCGTCGACAGCACCGACGTCGCGAGCGGGGCGTCGTCGAACCTCGACGTGCTCATCTCGCGACTGAACCATGCGTCGGCCGCCATCGGATCGTCGAGCGCGAGATGCAGATAGCCGCGGTTCCAGCACGTCAGCAAGACGAGGAACGGGTTGGCGTGCGCTTCGGAGATCGCGTGCGCCTCCTCGACGAGCCGACCGCCCTCGTCTGGCGAGCCACGCTCGAACCGCGCGATCCCCCGGAGCAGCATCGCGTTTGCAGCCAGCACGAGGTCATCGAGATCGGTGGCGATCTCTTCGGCGCGCGTCGACGCCGTCAATGTCTCGTCGAGCCGCAGACCCCGCAGGGTGGCGTTCGCGATGCCCATGTGGAGGTAACCGGCCGGCCGATCGCGGTCGTCGCCCAGCACCGAAGCGGCTCGCTCGAGGTGCGTGATGCCACGGGCCACGTCGAGGCCGCTCGACGAACCGATGGTGGCGAAATGGGCACCGAGCTGCGAATGGATCGTGGCTGCGCGACGGAACTCGCCATAGCGCTCGTACAGCTCGAGAGCGGCCCCGAGATGCCGCACACCGTCGTCAGGGTCGTCGCCGGTGAAGAAGCGCATCTTTCCGAGCCGTTCGAGCAGCCGCGCCCGTTCGAGGTCGTAGTCGCGGCCACCGAAGTCGGCCAGGACGGCGATGGCGCCTTCGAAGTGGCCAGCGGCTTCCTCGTACGCGAAGACGCGGAACGCGGCGTCGCCCGCCCGCACGGACCACGCGACCGCGGCGGCAGGGTCCGCAGCCACGCCGGCTTGCCGCTGGTGCACAGCGAGGGCGCCGACGTGCTCGGCCAATCGATCGGCCGTGTACGAGGACTCGATCGCCTTCGCCGCCGCCAGGTGCAGTCGTTGCCGGCGGGGAAGGCTGAGCTCTTCGTACAACGTCTCGCGCACGAGCCCGTGGCTGAACGTGTACGTCGGCTCGGCCGCGGGCGACTCGACCAGTAGCCGGAGCGCGAGCGCCTCGTCGATCGCCGAGAGCACCGCGTCCTCGCCGGCGTCGAGCATCCGGCGCACGACTTCGTATCCAAAGGAACGACCCAGCACGGCACCCGCGGCCAGCAGTTGCTCACCGGTTGAAGACAAACGCGACAGCCGCCGGCCGATGACCTCACGCACGCCTTCGGGCACGCCAAGCTCGTCCCATGACGCGACGGTGATCTCCCACCGGCCGTCGCGTTGCTCAACGGCTCCGCTCTCGACGAGATGCAACAGGATCTCCTCGATGAAGAACGGGTTGCCCTCGGCCGCCCCGCGCAACGCCACCGCGAACTCCTGATCGACCTCGTCGAGGTCGCGACCCGCCTGGTGCTGGATGAAGGAGATGACCTCGTCGTTGGAGAGGCCGCGTAGTGCCACGCGTTCGAAGAGGCGTTCGCGACGAAGCTCGGCGAGCACGTCGGCGAGCGGATGTGTGCGTGAGACGTCGGTGTCGCGGTACGTACCCAGCACGAACATGCCCACGCGGGCCCGGCGGCGCACCAGGTGCCGGACGGCGAGCAGCGAAGGCTGATCGGCCCACTGCAGGTCGTCGAGCACGAGCAGCAACGGCCGCTCCGCCGCGAGCTCGTCGAGCAACGCCCCCAGATCGTCGAGCAGACGGGCGCGTTCCGAAGCGGCGTCGCCGCCAGGTGCGGCGCCTTCGTCGGGGGCGGCGTCGAACTCCGGAAGGAGGTGCATCAGGTCGCGGGACAGATGATCGACGCTGACCGTGCCGTCAGCCAACAAGGTGCGCAGCACCTCGACGAAGGGTTGCAGCGGCACCACCGCGTCGTCGTCGCACCCGCCGAACAGCACCAACGCCCCCTCGCGATGGGCGGCCGCGGCCACCTCTTGCGCGAGTCGCGTCTTGCCGATCCCGGGCTCGCCGGCAATGAGCGCGAGCTGCCGTGAACCACCCTGGGCCTTGTGCCAGAGCTCGCGGAGCGCCGCCAGCTCCTCGTCGCGGCCGACGAACGGAGAACGCGGTCCGGACAGGGAACGCGGCAGGGACGGTCGAGCGAGCTCGTCGCGCAGTGCGCGCGCCTCGGAAACAATTGCTGCTGTGCCGATCCGCTCGCCAACCGCAACCACTTCGTCGAGCAGCGACCGCGCCCACGGGCGATCCGTGATCGCACCCCGGGCGACGAGCATCTTCGCCCAGTCGAGACGGGTCAGCGCGGCGAAGCCTTCGGCCTCGATCGCGACGTGGGCGTCGAGCGCCTGTTCGAAGTACCTGTCCGCGTCGCTCCATCGCTCGAGCACCGTGGCGACGAGCCCGAGGTATCGGTCGACCGAGCCGAGGAAGCTGGGCCCTTCCGTGATGAACATCCCGCTGTAGGGCAGGAGAAGTTCGAACAACGCGGGCGCACTGGCTCTGTGGCCGAGACGTCCGCACGTGTGCGCGCAGAACGCGACGCCGCTGAGCCAGACGAGATCTTCGGGTATCGCCGCGAACCCGTCCTGCGCCAGCTCCTCGAGGACTTCGAGTGCCTCATCGCGCCGACCGAGCTCCACGTACAGAACCGCGAGCCCGGCCCGGAAGGTCGCAAGCGCGGGAGCGGCCTCGGTGGCGGCGGCGAGCAGCGGCTCGAGTTCGGGAAGCCGGCCCTGGAAGAAACGAACCAGACCCAGCTGACCGGCGTAGACGATGAACGCATCCGGTTGTCCCGCATCGCGTCCGAGCTCCAAGCCCTCCCCGAGCAGCTGCTCGGTCTCTTCGTACCGACCGGCGATGAACGCCCGGTTGGCGCGAGAGGCGGCCGCGACCCAACGCAACATGGCCTGTTGCGTCTCGGCGACAGACTCCAGTGCACGCGCGAGCACGCGATCGGCTTCCTCCAGATCGCGCGCGGCCAGCAGCATCGTGTGGCGCTCGAACGCCGCGAGCACCGCGAGGTTCGGGTCACCGATCCGCGCCGCCAGCTCTTGCTGCTCGATCACGAGTCGGCGGCGCTCGTCGAACGTCTTCGCGTGGCCGATCGCGTCGCAGCGATAGCTCAACACGTGGGCGAGGGTGTAGGGATCGTCGAGACGGCGGGCGATCGCGAGGGCTTCGGCGCTCAGTTGGTCGCGCCGTTCGAAGTCGCTGCCGAACATGAGCTCGATGGCCAGGTGAGACAGGAGTTCGGCGCGCTCGGCCGAGTCACCCGGTTCGGCGGCTTCCAGCGCTTCCTCCAGCAGCGCGACCCGTTCCTCGTCGACGGCGCCGAGCATGCTGAACGTCGATCGGAAGTTCGCCAACGCCGCCTGCACGAGGACATCGTTCGCGCCGGACCGGCGCGCAACCTCGGTGGCCTCGAGGAGCGTCGCCCGAAACTCCGGGTCGGCCCTTCGTCGCTGGACGGACCCGAGTCGCACGAGGATCTCCGCTCGACTCCGGTCGTCCTCACCGCCGTCCAGCATGTCGAGCGCTCGCCGGTACAGCTCGATGCCTTCATCGTCCGCCAACTGCTCGACGGCGCGATCGCCGGCCCGTACGGCGTACTCCGCCGCTCTGACTTGATTGACGCCGCCGCGCAGGAAGTGATGCGCGAGCAGCGGAAGATGATCCTCCGCGCGGTCACCATGGTGCCGCTCCCACGACTCGCCGATGCGGTGATGGAGACGGGCGCGCTCATCCGCATCGAGCTCGTCGTACAGCGTCGTCCGGACGACCGAGTGCACAAAGGTGTAATGGGCGCGATGGCCAGGTTCCTCGCGGACGATCCCGGCTTCTGTCGCCGAATCGAGCGCGGTCAGCAACTCGTCCTCGCCGAGACCGGCCACGTCTGCCAGCACCAGCAGGTCGATGTCGTCCCCCATCACCGAGGCAACGGACAACGCGTGGCGCACGTCGGGAGCGAACCGCTCGAGCCGTCGAGCCGCCAGCGCACGAACGCTCGGGGGCAAGCCGGCGGACGGGTCACCCGATTCGAACGACAGATGATGGAGCAGCTCCTGGACGAAGAGCGGATTTCCGTTCGTCTCCCGGTGTACCGCCGCCGCTAGTTGTCGAGCCCGCTCATCAAGAGTGACGGGCGAAGCGGCTTCGACCATCGCGAGGACGTCGTCCGGCGACAGTCCTCCGATGCCGAGCCTTTCCACCCCAGGCACGCGGTGAAGGTCGGCCAGCAGCTCCGCGAGAGGGTGGCCTCGACCCACCTCGGTGTCGCGATACGCCCCGAGGATGAGCACTGCGTTGTCGGCGAGCGAACCAACGACGTGACGAAGCAGTTGCAGGGTCGGTCGTCCGGCCCATTGCAGGTCGTCGACGATGAGAACGAGTGGTGCAACGGCCGACGTCGCCCGCAACCAGCCCGCGACCGCGTCGAACAGCCGGTACCGCTCGGTCTCCGGGTCGGAGTGAAGCAGGGGCGGCCGTCCGGCGAGTCGGTCGGCGATCTCGGGCACCAGACGGGAGAGTTCGGCTCCGAGCCGGCCGAGCATCCGCGCGAGGTCGTCGCCGGCGGACGAGACCACTTGGGTGAGCGCCTCGACGAACGGCTGGAACGGCGCGCCGGTGCCGTCGTCGCTGTGCCCTCGCAACACGATCGCACCGTCGAGCCGCGCCGTCGCTGCGAGCTCATCGAGCAGACGGCTCTTGCCGGCTCCGGGCTCGCCTGACACCAACACGATGCGCGTCGCGCCAGCCGCGACGTCGCGCCACGCCGCCTGGAGTCGTTCGACCTCGACTCGACGCCCGATCAACTCGCCCTGTGGCCCTGCCTCCGCTGGTTGCGACAGTGGCCGCTCGAGCACCTCGAACGCGGTGAGACTCGGCCAGCCCGGCCAGTCCTTCGTGGCATCGATGCCGATGCGCTCGCAGATCACGCGTGCCTCACCGAGCAGGTGCTCGCCCTCAGCTCGATCGCCCTCGCGATCACGACCGACCAGCATCGAGCCCAATTCCCGTTTAGCGAGAGCCGTCATCGGCAACGACTCGATCTTCTCGTGAACGGCTATTGCGTCCCGAAAAGCGTTCTCGGCTTCGTCCACGCGGCCGATGAGGAGGTGGAGCCGCCCGAGGTACAACGCCATCGAGCCGCCCCACGTCATTCGATCGGCGACGATGCAGTCCCGGTACGGCGCGAGCGCGTCGATGAAGGAGGGAGTCCGCTCGAGGTCGCCCACCGCGACGCACACCTGCGAGAGCATCGCGGTGGCCAGGAGCCAGGACGAGTTGCGCGGAAACACGTCGCTGGCGGAAGCACCGTCGGCGAAGAGCTGCTCGTACCACTCGCGCGCTTTCTCCACGTTGCCTTCCGCGACGTACGCCTCCGCGACGGCACAGTGCGCCAGGGGCTGATGGGCGAGCACGTCTGTGGCTTGCCGGACGAGTGGCGCCAAGGAGTCCAGCCGGCCTTGGAGGAACCGCAGGTAGTAGAGCTGGATGGCGTACACCGCCGATGCGTCGGCGTTGCTCGCGGCCTGTCCGAGCTCGAGCGCTTCGCTGATCAGCGTGTCGGCCTCGCTGAACCTCCCCGACAAGGCTGCCAGCCGCCCTTCCTGCACCTTGACCTGCCACCGCAGCAACGGCTGGCCGAGCTCCTCTGCCAGTGCCCGCGCTCGTTCGAGGCGCGCCACCGCCAGCGGCCGGTCGTTCATCTCCACTGCTGCGACGAAGCCGTTGATCACGGCCATCACCTCGAGCGTCGCGTCGCCGACCTCCTGCGCCAGTGCAAGCTGCTGATCGGCCAGTGCCAGCCGCTCCTCCCGGAGCTCGGGGTCGATCAACGCAAAGCTCCGAAGCACCATGACATCCGCCAACGTCGCCTTGTCCTCCAACCGGCGGGCGATGGCCAGCGCTTGGTCACTCAGTTCGATGCGTCGCTCGGTGTCGGAGCCGAAGCTCAACTCCACGGCGAGTTGGGCGAGGAGCCGGGCGCGCAGCACTGAGTCTTCCTCGCCCTGGAGCTCGATAGCCGCCTCGAGCGTCTCGAGTTGTTCTTCCTCGGCTCGTTCGGCCGGGTTGTAGATCGAGCCTGCGTTGGCCAGCGCGACCTCGGCAAGGAGATCCGGGTCCCGCCACCGTCGCGCCAACCTGGCCGCTTCGGCCAGCGTCTCCTGGGCATCGTTGTTACCGGCGAGTCGCTCCGCCCGGCCAAGGGCCAACAACAAACGGCCGCGGCGCTGCTCGTCGACGGGCATCTCGGTCGTGCCGAGCAACTCGCGCGCGAGCCGGTAGCAGACGACCGCCTCGTCGTAGGCCAGCCGTTCGAGGGCGAGGTCGCCCGCCCGCGTTGCATACTCGACGGCTTTGGTGCCGTCACCCGCGGTTGCGCCCTCGGCATAGTGCATGGCGAGTTCCGTGAGCCGGCTGTCGAGGTTGCCCGCGTGCCGTGCTTCGATCGCTTCCGCGACGCGACGGTGTGCCCGGCTGCGGCGAACGCGGGTGAGCCCGTCGATCATCGTCGCTCTCACGATGTTGTGCGCGAAGCGGTAGCTCAACGGGCCGGACTCGAGCACCAACCGTGCGGCAACGGCTTCGTCGAGGGCGGTGAGCACGGCGTCCTCGTCGAGCCGGCCGGCCGCGACGAGAACGTCAAGGTCGAACTCCGCGCCGATCACGGCTGCGAGCTCGAGGGTGGCGCTCGTCGCCTCTGACAGACGCGCGATCCGTCGACCGACGACCTCACGAACGCTTTCGGGCACGCCGAGCTCGGACGGCGCGTGCACCGCCCATCGGCCCTCGTCGACGGGAACGAGCGCGCCTGTTTCGACGAGATGTCGTTGCAGCTCGCGCACGAAGAACGGGTTCCCGTCGGTCAGCGCGTAGACCATGTGCGCCAGCTCGGCGCCCGGCAATCCGAGGCTGTGCCCTGCGAACGCGTCGAGGAGGTCGACAACGTCGTACTCCCGCAGCCCGCTGAGCACTTCGCGTTCGAGCCCCGGTACGCGATGCAGGTCAGCGAGAAGCTCGGTGAGCGGATGGCCGCGGCCGAGCTCGGTGTCGCGGTAGGTGCCGAGTAACAGGAGGCGCGCTGGCTCCGTCGAGCGGAACACATGCCGGAGCAAGTGCAGCGTCGGCCGTGTGGCCCAGTGCAGATCCTCGAGCAGAAGGACGACCGGTGACTCCTGCGCAAGGGCCTGCAACCATTGACTGACCGCATCGAACAGGCGGTACTGCTCGGTCTCGGGATCGGCGTGTATGGGCGGTGCGACATCGATCGGCAACGGCGCCACATCCGGCACCAACCGAACGAGCTCGCCCGCCAGGCGGCCGAGCACCGGCACCGCGCCAACGGCCTCGGCATCATCGATCGACTGGCGCAGCGCCGTCGCGAACGGTTGGAACGGGACCTGCAAGCCGTCGTCGCACCGGCCGTGCAGTACGACCGCGCCGTCGCTGTGCGCATCGTGTGCGATCTCGATCGCGAGTTGGGTCTTGCCGATGCCCGGCTCACCGGCGATGAGGACGAGCCGGCGCTCGCCGTCACGGGCCGCGATCCACGCGTCGCGGAGATGGCTCACCTCGGTTCCGCGGCCGACGAAGGTCGGGCTGCGCACGCTCTCCAGCGCAGCGGGGAAGGGGAGGTGCGACGACACCGCCGGCACCGGTGACGCGTGCGCTTGAACGACCGGCGCCGTGATCGGTTGTGTGATCGCTGAGACCGCCTCGTCGGGGGCGAGCCCGGCGGCCTCCGGAATCACCTGCGGGGCTGGCAGGACGGGGGTGATCGGATCGATTGCGGGCCGCGCTGCCGGCTCGACGAGGTCGAGCGCCGGATGCGAGAGCGCGAAGACCTGTTCACCGCGCGCGAGGTCGCGCAGCTCGTGGAAACCGAGATCGATCAGGCTCGTGTCGTCCGGCAACGCGTCGACGACGAGGTCCGCCGCCGCAGACGAGAGCAGCACCTGACCGCCATGGGCGACGGAGCGCAAGCGCGAGGCCCGGTTGACGGTTCGCCCGAAGTAGTCGCCGTCGCGCGTCTCGGCCTCGCCGGTATGGATGGCCATGCGCACCGACAATCCGGTGGAGTCGCGCAGACTGCGCTGTGCCTCGAGGGCGGCGACCACGGCGTCGCTCGCGCGCGTGAAGACGCTGAACGTGGAATCGCCTTCTCCACGCGTCTTCAACAGCCGGCCGCCACTGGTCTCGACGGCTTCGGCGATCATCCCGTCGTGCACCGCGATGAGGTCGGCCATCGTGTGCGGATCGTCTTCCCACCGCGCCGTAGAGCCCTCGATGTCGGTGAGCAAGAAGGTCACGACACCCGTCGGTAGATCGAGCAGGAGATGCGCTTGCAGCCGCTCGACCAACTCCGTCGCCGAACGCGGCCGGCGCGTCGGGTCCATGGCCAGGCCCCGACGGATGGCACGTTCGATGGCCGCCGCGTTGGGCACGCCGTCCCACTCCGGCCGCCCGCCTGTCGGAGGCGCACCCGTCAGGAGCGCGACGGCCGTCGCCGCGAGTCCGTAGACGTCAGCCGCGCCCGAGATCTCCGCGCCGCTCGATTCCGGCGCGGCGTACCCCGGCGAACCGACCGACAAGAGCCCGCGATCGTCGTGGAAGCGGGAGATGCCGAAGTCGACGAGCACGACTCGGCCCTCGGAGGTGAGCACGAGGTTCGCCGGCTTCACGTCGCCGTGGACGACGCCTTGCGTGTGGAGATGGTCGATGCCGCGGGCCGCTTGCTCCAACCAGGCGAGCACGCTGGACACCGGAAGGCCCGGATCGCCGGTCTCGAGCAGCAGCGCGCCGAGGTCGGTGCCCTCGACCCAATCCATGACGAGCACGTAGCCGTCGTCCCAGAAGAAGTCCTCGCGCACGAGCGGCAGATTCGGGTGCGGCCGCAACGACAGCAGGATGCCCGCCTCGGCCAGGATGCGGTCGCGGTGGTCGCCGTCGGCGACCGGTCGCATCTTGAGCGCGACCACGCGGCCGTGCTGGTGGTCGAGTGCCTTCCAGACCTCGCCTTGACCGCCGCGGCCCAAAACGTCGATCGCCTCGTAGCGATCGCGGATCATCCGGCTAGTGCCCGACGCGTCCATGTCGCCGCACCCGATGGTCCACCCGGGGTCCGCCCTTCGCTCAGTTCATTGAAGGACCGGTGTCGTTTCCCTCGCCCACCGAAACCGGACCATCCGCGGCAGAAAGGCTACCTGTTCGGTAAGTACCGGACCAGTACTGAATCAGCACGGTGCGCGCCACCCGGTCGATCAGACCAACAGGGCTCCGCCCCCGGCATCGTCGCGCAGGTGCCGGGCGACCTCTCGGCCGAGCGCTTCCGGTTCTTCTCCGTTCGCGCGATGCCGCAGGATGACCCTGCCGTCCAGGGAGGCGAGCAGTCCCTCGAGCTCCAAGCCTTCCGAGGTCGTCGCGTGGGCGCCTGCCGGCAGGTCGCAGTCGCCGCCGAGCTCCGCGAGGAACGCTCGCTCCGCGTCCACCGCGCGCCGGCTTTCGCGGTGCTCGATCGCCGCGAGCGCCGCGCGCGTGGCTGCGTCGTCCGCTCTGCACTCGACAGCCAACGCGCCTTGCGCGACCTGCGGCACCATCACCGCTGTCGGCAGCACGTCGGCGATCCGGTCCGACAGCCCCAGCCGCTCCAACGCCACGACGGCAACCACGATCGCGTCGAAGGCGCTCGCCTTTGCCAGGCGCGTCGGGATGTTGCCTCGAAGCCCTTCGAAGGTGATGTCGGGGCGTAGGTCCGCAAGTTGCGCGCGACGACGAACCGCGCCGGTGGCAACTCGTGCGCCGGGTGGCAGATCGGCGAGCGCCGTCCCGACAAGTGCGTCGCGCGGGTCGCCACGCTCAGGAACGGCTGCGAGCACGAGGCCGTCGACGGATCCTGAAGGAAGATCCTTGGCCGAGTGGACCGCGAGGTCGGCGCGTCCGTCGAGCACCGCCGCTTGCACCTCCTTCACGAACACGCCCTTGCCGCCGAGCGACCAGATCGGCTCGTGTTGCTGGCGATCACCCGACGTCTCGACGACGACGAGATCCACCTCGCTACGCAACAGCGCCGCGACATGGTTCGCCTGCCACCGCGCGAGATCGCTCCCGCGCGTCGCGATGCGCAAAGGCTTCATGGGTGGGGGCGCGTCAAAGATCGAACAGGTCGCGCAAGGCGTCGGACAAGCGATCGCCCTTCGCAGTGCCGGCGGCGTCCTTGAGCCGCACGGTCGGCTCGTGGAGCAGCTTCGCCACGATGCCCTTGGTCAGCGCCTCGACCGCCGCTCGCTGGGATTCGTCGAGCCCCGAGAGACGAGGCGCGATGCGGTCGAGCTCGGCGGAGCGCAGCGCTTCCGTGTGCTCCCGCAGCGCGGTCACGAGGGGCGCAGCCTCTCGCGCCGACGTCGTCGTGCGGTAGCGGTGCAGCTCGTCGTCGATGAGGACACTGGCGCGGTTGGCCTCTCGTTGACGGCCCTCGACCCCGACCGCGACGAAGCGACGAAGGTCGTCCATGTCGAGCAGCGTGACGCCGTCGAGCGCTCCGGCAGAGGGATCGACATCGCGCGGCATGGCGATGTCGACGATGAGCAACGCACTCCCGTTGCGATGGCTCATCGCAACGTCGAGATCGGCGTGCTCGAGCATGATCGTGCTCGCACCGGTCGACGTGAGCAACACGTCCGCGGTCAGGAGCTCCGCTGGCAGATCCGCGAGCCGGGCCGCCCGTCCGCCGATGCGCGAGGCGAGCTCGCGAGCCGTGCTCCACGTGCGGTTGACGACGACGACGTCGCTTGCGCCGGCCGCGCCCAGCGACGTTGCCATGACCTCGCCCATGTCACCGGCGCCGAGCAACAGCACGCGCCGCCCGCCGAGGCTGCCGAGCCGATCGGTGGCCATCGCCACCGCGGCTTGCGCGACGGAGGTGATGCCCCGGCCGATTCCTGTCTCGGTGCGAACGCGCTTGCCGACCTCGAGGGCGTGCCGGAACAGCAGGTTGAGCGCGGCGCCGGTGGTGCCCTCGTCGCGAGCGCGCTCCCACGCCGAGGCGACCTGCCCGAGGATCTCGCTCTCACCCAGCACGGCCGAGTCGAGCCCCGCGGCCACCGCGAAGAGATGCTGCACCGCCGCATCGTCGTAGTGGACGTACAGGTGGTCAGCGAACTCTTCCGCAGGCAGGAACGAGAGATCGACGAAGAAGTTGCGGACGTCCTCGTAGCCGCCGTGGAACCGCTCGGCGATGGCGTACACCTCGGTCCGGTTGCAGGTCGAGAGCACGACCGCTTCCGAGAGGTTGGTGCGGGCGCACAGATCGTGGAGAACCTTTGGCAACCGAGCTTCGTTTACGGCGGTGCGCTCGAGAAGGTCGAGCGGTGCAGTCCGGTGGTTCAGTCCGATGACGACGACAGACACGCCTGGAGGCGCTCCTTGGCTTCGGCGAGATCACCCTCGCGGATCAGGTCCAGCATTCCCGAATCCAGGGCACGTTGCCAACCCGGGCCTTCGGTCGACTTCCCTTGCGCGACCAGGTCCGCGCGAGCCTCCGCCAACAGGCCGATGAGCACCTCGTACTCAGGGCCGAACTCGTCCGTGTAGCGCCGGCGCAACCACGCCGCCAAGGCCGGGCTGTTCCCGCCAGTGGCGAACGTCACCAGCAACGGGCCGCGGCGGAGGCGGGCGGGCAGCGTGAACGAGCAGTTGGCCGGGTCGTCGGCGGCGTTGACCCACACGCCGCTGGCTTCACCCTCGAGGAACACTGCTCGATTGACGTCGGGATCGCCGGTGGCGGCGATCGCGAGCCGATAGCCGACGAGGTCGCCCTCCCGATAGGGCCGGCGCTCGACGCGGACGCCGTCCAGCGACGCGATCTCGCCCGAGACCTCCGGCGCGACAACGGTCACCACTGCTCTCGCCTCCAGCAGACCGAGCACCTTGTTCAGCGCAACGGTCGCGCCCCCGACGACGAGGCAACGCGCCCCCGCGAGTCGCAGGTTGATGGGATACAGCGGCTCGTCGACCGGCATTCAGCGCTAATCGGCGGCGGCGACGGGTGCGCTTGTCAACAGGACTCGACCACCAGGGGCCCCAGGCGAATGCAGTGTCGAGTTCTGTTGATCGACCGGCGGCTGACCCTTGGCGATGCGGCGCTGCTGATGGAAGCTGAGGATCTGCAGCTCCACGGCGAGATCGACCTTGCGCAGCGAGACGCCCTCCGGGACGGTGATCACCGCCGGTGCGAAGTTGAGGATCGAGGACACGTCCGCCTCGACCAACAGGTCGGCGACGTCTTGGGCCGCGGTCGCCGGGGTCGCGATGATGCCGATGGCAACGCCGTGCTCGCGAACGAGGCTGGGCAGGTCTTCCATCGGGCGGATCACCGTGCCCGCCACTTCCCGGCCGACCTTCGCTGAATCGGCATCGACGAGCGCAACGACATGGAAGCCGCTCGCATCGAACCCTCCGTAGTTGGCGAGGGCATGGCCGAGGTTGCCGATGCCGACGATCACGACGGGCCAGTGCTGGGTGAGACCCAGCTCCCGGCTCATCTGGAACAGGAGGTACTCGACGTCGTAGCCAACCCCGCGAGTGCCGTAGGACCCCAGGTAGGAGAGGTCTTTTCGCACTTTGGCGGCGTTGACCCCGGCCAGTTCGGCGAGGCGCTCGGAGGACACGGTGGTCGTGTCGTCGCCGATCTCGAGGAGGCTGCGGAGATAGACCGGCAAGCGAGCGACCGTCGCCTCGGGGATGCGCCGTCGCGCCCGTTCAGCC
>Ga0299913_10000812_pt1 | contig 21142 bp, 20 predicted proteins | sample RVTome_9_FD_201360 | JGI IMG/M metagenome (GOLD analysis project Ga0299913, IMG submission 201360) | Soil microbial communities from uranium-contaminated site in the Upper Colorado River Basin, Wyoming, United States - RVT155D38 (version 2) ... | reverse complement strand
GTCTGGGGCGCAACGTTGCGGCGTCCGCCACGTTGCAGGCGATGCGCGAGTGCACGCTGGCGCCGTCGCGTTGCCAGCCTGCGCTGTGAGCGTCGTTAGGCGCGCGGTGGCGCCGTCGCGTTGCCAGCCTGCGCTGTGAGCGTCGTTAGGCGCGCGGTGGCGCCGTCGCGTTGCCAGGCTGCGCTGTGAGCGACACTACGTGCGGAGTTGCACCGTCGCGGCGCTCCATCGCGGGTGCGGGACGTGGCATCGGCTTGTCTAAGAACGCTGTGAGCGAAGAATGGCGCTTCCGCTGCGCAGCGCGCGTGCTCGTAGAGCGGCCGCGCGAATGCTGCGCGTCAGTCGTACGGGCCCTGGAGCTCGATCTGGTCGCCGTTGATGCGCGCGCGGTACGACACCTGCCGCGAGCTCGCCGGGCCGTGGACGACGCCGCCGTCGGCGAGACGGAAGACCGAGAAGTGCCACGGGCATTCGATGGTGTCGCCCGACAGCTTGCCCTGCGACAGCGGCCCACCCGCGTGCGAGCAGGTGTCCTTCAGCGCGTGGACGACATCGCCGCGGCGCACGAGCATCACGGCCGTCGCTCCGAACATCGCCTTGGTGGGCGTCTCCTCCGGCAGCTCCGCGGCCGCCAGCACCGGCGTGAACTCCTTCGCCCGCTTGCCGCGGCTGAAGGCGTTCTGGTTGACCATGTAGCCGTACTTGAAGACGACGTGGCCGCCGATGTACGACCCCACGCTGATGAGGAGATAGCCAACGACGAAGCTCCAGAAGGCGGCGTCGTGGTCGCCGCCGAGACGCTGCACCAGGGACAGGGCGAAGGCAAGCGTGGCGACGAGGTTGATGACCGCGTGGAGCGTCGTCACGTCCCGCGTGGCACTTCCCGGGGAGGTGTCCTTGAAGTCGGTGAGACCGGTGAGGATCGCGCCAAGTGCGGCGAGCAACGTCAGTCCGACGACCCAGCTGGTCGCGGTCTCGAGTCCGGCGACGGCGAAGAACAGCCGCAGCACGTCGAGCAGCACGGCCGCGGTGGCGGCGCCGATGACCACGTCCACCAGCACGGCGTGAACCGAGTGCCCCAGCCACGTGCCGTTGAGCAGATCCTGGAGCAGCCTGCCCGGCCCTCCGAGCAGCCGATAGAACCCAACGACGACGCTGGCGACTCCGTTCCCAAAGCCGCGCAGCGGCCGCGCCGTCCGTTCGAGCATCCCGAGAACCTCCAACCCTCGCCTGTACCCCTCACACCATACGCGGGCGGTTCCACCGTCCGCATCGGTCAGGCGGTCAGCTCGGCGGCGAACTCGCCGAAGACCTCGATGTAGCGGTCGATGTCCGCGTCGCTGTGCTGGACGGAGAGCGTCCATTGATCGTCGGGGCCGGGCGGTAGCAGGATGCCCCGATTGGCGAGGTAGAAGAAGCTGGCTCCCCACAGCTCGGCGTCGAGACCGATGAAGTCCCGGTAGTTCGTCACCCGCCCCGGCGTGAACATCACGCAGCCCTTCGGCCCGACGTTGATGGCGTACCCCGGCATGCCGGACTCGTCGAGGATGGCCTGGCTTTCCGCGGTGAGCCGATCGGCCATGGCGTGGAGGCGCGGGTAGGCGTCCTTCGTCAGGATCTGCTTGAGCGTGACGAGCCCCGCGGTCATCGACAGCGGGTTGCCGTTGAACGTGCCGAGGTGGGCGACGCGCGTCGCGCCACCGGGGATCGTCGAGCGCTCGATGCCCGAACCCCGTGCATCGGCGCTGAAGGCAGGCGTGCCCTCAAGCGTCTCGATGGCGGCCATGACCTCGCGCTTGCCACCGAAGGCGCCGATCGGAATCCCGCCGCCGATGCTCTTCGCCAGGCAGAACAGGTCGGGCTGCACGCCGTAGTGCTCGTACGCGCCGCCCCAGGCGAGCACGACGCCGGTTTTCACCTCGTCGAAGATGAGGACGATGCCGTGCTCATCGGCGAGCGCGCGGAGCCGCTGAAGGAACCCGTCCTTCGGCGGCACGACGCCGATGTTGAACTGCACCGGCTCGACCAGGATGGCGGCGATCTCGCCGGCATGGGCCTGGAGGATGCCCTCGAGCATCTCCGGCTCGTTGAACGGGGCGATCACCGTCTCGGCGATGCGGGATCGGGGGATGCCGGCGCTGGCCGCAACCGTGGCAGGCGACTCGACCGGCCCCATGGCCTCGCGGGGCGGCTGGATGCTGACGAGCACGTCGTCGTGGTGTCCGTGGTAGCCGCCCTCGAACTTGATGATCTTCTCGCGGCCGGTGTAGCCGCGGGCGACGCGGATGGCATCCATGGTCGCCTCGGTGCCCGAGTTGCTGAAGCGCACGAGTCCGACGCCGAACCGCGCCCGGATCTCCTCCGCCAGGGCGATGCCGTCCTCGACCGGGAACGTGTAGCAGGTCCCGTTCGCCACCCGGTGCTGGAGCGCCTCGGCGAGCAGCGGGTGGGAGTGGCCGGCCGCGAGGACGCCGAAGGCCATGTCGAAGTCGATGTACTCGTTGCCATCGGCATCGGTGATCCGCGAGCCGCGGGCGTCGGTCATGAACAGCGGGTATGGGTCGTAGGCCTGGAATGAGCTCGCCACGCCGAGCGGCATCGACTCGCGAGCGCGAGCGAAGAGCGAGGCGCTCTTCCGCGTCCGATCGCGATATGACGCTTCCTCCCGCGCGCCGATCTCGGCGACGCGCGCCCGATTGACCTGGCGTCCGGTGACCGTCACGGTCGACCTCCTAGCGAGCGCCCCACTGGTAGCTCTCCTTCACGAATCGAAGCTCGACGAGCGTCTCAGTCGAGCGGATCCCCTGGATGGCGGCGAACCGATCGGTCAGGACGCGGAGGAGGTGCTCGTTGTCCTCGCATACCACCTCGCAGAACAGGTCGTAGCGGCCGGCGGTGATGACCACGTACGTCACCTCCTCCAGCTCGGCGATCTGCTCCGCGATGCGATCGAGCCGGCCCGGATCCACCTTGAGGCCGATGAGCGCCGGCTGCTGGAAGCCCATCGCCAGCGGATCGGTCACGCCGACGATCTGGACCACGCCGCGCGTGATCAGCCGCTCGGCGCGCTGCCGGACCGTGGCCTCCGGGACCTGGAGCTGACGGCCGATCTGCGCGTACGGGCGGCGGCCGTCCAGCTGCAGCTCCTTGATGATGGCCTTATCGAGGTCGTCGAGGACCGGCCGCCGGACGCCGGACTGCCCGATACTGCGCATCGCCATGCATGAAGCGTAATCCGCGCGCCATCAGCGGGTCAAGTTTCCGCAGAGTTGGCGCCTCGATGTTGCGGATTCCGCATCGTTCCGCGGATTCGGTGGCCGACAGCGCGTCGACGCGAGGGCTCACGCCTCGTTGCGCACTCCGTCAGCACTACCGTCAGCGCCGACCTCCGGCGGGGCAATCTCCCGCTGCCATGCGCCGGTCGCATCGGCGAGCAGCTCGGCAACGTCGCGCACCGCGACATCGGTCCGGGACAGGTCGGTCGTCCCGTCGCGGAGCATGATCAGGCAGAACGGACAGGCGGTCGCGATCTCGTCCGGCGACTTCTCGAGCGCCTGCTCCACGCGGCGGTGGTTGATGCGCTGACCCTCGCGCTCCTCCATCCACATCCGCGCGCCGCCAGCGCCGCAGCACATCCCCTTGCGATGGTGGAGGTCCATCTCCACGATCGACTGGCCCGGCACGGACTCGACCACGCGGCGCCCCTGATCGTAGACGTCGTTGTAGCGACCGAGGTAGCAGGCGTCGTGGTAGGCGACCACGGCCTCGTGGTGCTCGGAGGGCACCAGGCGCCCATCGGCCACCAGGCGGTCCAGCAGCTGCGTGTGGTGGATGACCTGCACGCCGGTCAGCCCGAACTGGGGGTACTCGTTGCGGATGGTGTTGAAGCAGTGCGGGCAGGTCGCGACGATGGTCGAGATGCCGTGATCGGCGTGGGCGGCGGAGAGGGTGGCGACGTTCTCCTCCGCCAGCATCTGGTACAGGTACTCGTTGCCGGCACGTCGCGCGGGGTCGCCGGTGCAGGTCTCCCCGGATCCGAGGACGGCGAACGGCACATCGGCCTGCCGCAGCAGCTGGGCCATGGCGCGAACGACCTTGCGGTTGCGATCGTCGAACGCGCCGGCGCAGCCGATCCAGAACAGGACCCGGCCGTCGAGCACGTCGCTCGCCGGCGTCGAGGAGTGGATCGTCCGCCACGGCGCGCTGGCATTGCGTGCCAGGGGAGGTGCCTCGCCCAGGACGGGCACCTCGAGGCCCTTGGCCCAATCCAGGCGCGACGACTTCGGCTGGCCCCACGGATTGCCGGCGTTCTCCATGTTGCGGAACGCGGCGTTGAGCTCCTTCGGGAACTTCGCCTCCTCGAGGACCGCGTTGCGCCGGATCTCGACGATGGTGTCGACGTGCTCGATGAGGACCGGGCAGCCCTCGACGCACCAGCCACAGGTCGTGCACTGCCAGACGGCCTCTTCCGGGATGGCGTTGTCCATGAGTGGCAGGCTGAGCGCCTCGGTGGCGCGCCCCCGAGCGAGCTGCAGGGCGTCCTCCGAGGCCGCCGCACCGCCCGCGGCTCCCCCCTTCCACGCCCGCTGCGCCGATGCGGCCGCCGCCAGCGCGGTCTCCGCCGCCCAGATCTGGTCGCGCATGCCCTCCATCAGGTGCTTCGGCGACAGCGTCTTGCCGGTGACCGATGCGGGGCAGAACTCCATGCATCGTCCACACTCGGTGCAGGCAAGCGGATCGAGAAGGTGTCGCCAGGTCAGGTCCTTGAGCCCCTTGGCGCCGAAGACCGGCTCGCTGCCGTCGTCGGGCTCGGCCTCCAGGTCCATTTTGCGGAGCGCGCCGCGCGGCTCGAGGTTGCGGAAGTAGACGTTCGGCTCGCTGCTGATGATGTGAAGGTGCTTGCTGTACGGCAGGTAGGCACCGAACCCGAGCACAAGCCAGATGTGCGTCCAGCCCATGACCCCGTAGCCGATCTCCGCGACCCGCGTGCCGAATGGCTCGAGCGCCAGGCTCAGTGGCCCGGCCAGCAGGGCCCATGGCCGGGCATGGTGCTCCGGATCGAGGACGTAGACGAACGCATCGCCGACCCACTCCGTGACCACGATGAGGAAGATCAGGCCCAGGATGACGAAGGCGTCTCGGGTCAACGCCAGGCGCGCCGGCCGGGTGACCGTCCGCCGGACCACGTAGTAGGCGACCGATGCCAGCACCAGGCCGATCAAGAGGTTCGCGAAGAAGGTCACGACGCTCCACAGGACGCCGCCGACGGGCCAGGCGAGGATCGTCTCCACCAGCCCGTTCGTGATGTAGTTGCCGGTGGTGGCGAGCAGGACCACGAACCCCCAGAACACGAACGCGTGCGTCAGCCCCGGCCCCAGGTCCTGGAGCAGCCGGCGCTGGCCGAAGACGAACACGAGGACCGATGCGATGCGCGCGCCCACACGGTCGGACCGATCGAGCGGGAGCCCTTCTCGAAGGATCGCCATGTGCCATCGGGCGCGGCGCCAGAACAGGAAGACCGCCGCCGCGACGGGCACCACGATCAGGGGGTAGTAGGGAATGCTGGCTTCCATCGGTCGGCGCCATGGTAGCCGTGAGCGTCGGCGCACCGCGGCCGACCGTGCGTTCCGTCACCTCGCCGCCCCGGACGGCGGCCGGTCCCTCTGTGTATTCGTCCGATTCAGGTCAGTGGTCGCCGCCGGCCAGCTGATCGAGCGCGTGGCGCAGCACCGGCCGCAGCGCCTCGAACGACTCGAGCGCGCCCTTCGGCGATCCGGGGAGGTTCGCGATCAGCGTGGCACCGCGTGTTCCGACCACGCCGCGCGACAGCGCCGCCATCGGCGTCGACGTCACGCCGGCCGCGCGCATCAGCTCGGCCAGGCCCGGCGCCTCGCGGTCGATGACCCGCCGCGTGGCTGCGGGCGTGACGTCGGTCGGCGTCAGCCCCGTGCCCCCGGTGGTGAGAATCAGCCGGTGGCCCGCAGCGGCAAGGCCGGCGAGCAGTGCGGCGATGGCGTCCTCGTCGTCGGCGACGACGAGTGCGTCGGCGGCCACGTCGAACCCGGCGTCTCGCAGGGCCGCCACGACGGCCGGGCCCGAGGCGTCCTCCCGCTCCCCCGCCGCGGATCGGTTCGAGCACGTCACGACCACCGCCTCGTGCTCGGCGGGTGGCGGCACGTCACCGCCATGGGCGCCGGATCGGCCGCCGGACTTCTCGAGCAGCTCGATGCGCTCGATGACGATGTCGCGCTGGAGCGCCTTCGCCATGTCGTACAGCGTGAGGGCGGCGACGGAAGCCGCGGTGAGCGCCTCCATCTCGACCCCGGTGCGCGCGGTCACGCGAGCCTCGGCGCGGATCGTGACCGTGCCGGCGTGACGGTCGGGCGTGAGCTCGACGTCGACCCGATCGAGCGGCAGCGGATGACAGAGCGGGATCAGCTCGGACGTTCGCTTCGCGGCGCCGATGCCGGCCAGGCGGGCGGTGACGAACGCATCGCCCTTCGGGCCGCCGGCGTCGAGCAGCGTGGCGAGCACATCGGGCCGCATGCGGACGATGGCCGCGGCCACGGCGCGGCGGGCGGTCATCGGCTTGTCGCCGACGTCGACCATGCGCGGCGCGCCCTGGTCGTCGAGGTGGGTGGGCTTCATCGGCCGGTGAGCAGCAGCGGGCCGAACACGATCGCCTCGTAGGTCTGCGTGGTCTCTGCGGCGTCGACGCCCTCGGGCACGACGAGCAGCGCGTTGCCATCGGCCAGCGGACGGAGCTGGGAGGATTGCTGGCCACCGGCCGGGCGGGCGTGGATCCCGCCGTCCTCGTGCCAAACGCTGACCCGCAGGAACGCGCGGCGGGCGTGGTCCTTGGTCATCCGCTGCGTCGGCGTCGCCCGCACGTGCAGCCGGCCGTCGCCGCCATCGAGGTCGAGCATGAAGCGGATGAAGGGGCGTACGAACAGCTCGAAGGTCACGAGCGCGCTGACCGGGTTGCCCGGCAGGCCGATCACGGTCGCGCCGCCGAGCGCGCCGACCGCCAGCGGCTTCCCGGGCTGGACGGCGATGCGCCAGAAGTCGAGGCTGCCACGGCGTTCGAGCACCGCCCGCACGTAATCGTGCCGCCCGACGCTGACCCCGCCGGAGGTGACGACCAGGTCCGCCTGGCGGGCGGCGTCCACGAGGGCCGATTCGATCGGAGAGGCCTCGTCGGGGAGGCGCGGAAGGAGCAGCGGGGTCGCCCCGGCCTCGATGGCGGCGGCGGCCAGGGCGACGCCGTTGGCGTCGTGGATCTGGCCCGGACCGAGCGACTCGCCCGGGCCGACGAGCTCGTCACCGGTCGACAGGATCGCGACGATCGGCCGGCGCCGCACCTCGACCGCGCCGATGCCGATCGAGGCGAGGACCCCGATGCCAGCCGGCGTCAGCTCGCCGGGCAGGCAGATCTCGTCGCCGGCCCTGGTGTCGTGGGCGGCCGCCCGCACGTGCGCCGCGCTCGGGACGCCGTCCGGCACGGTAAGGCGGTCCTCCCGCTCGGTCGCGTCCTCGATCGGCACGACGGCATCGGCTCCCGGCGGCAGCGGCGCGCCGGTCATGATGCGGACCGCGGTCCCCGCTTCCACCGTCGGTAGCTCCCGTGCCCCGGCGGCGACCTCGCCCACCACGCGCAGCACGCCGGGCGTGCCGGCCGCCCGCAGGGCGAAGCCGTCCATCGCCGAGTTGGCGAACGGCGGCACGTCGACCGCGGCAGTCACCTTCGGATCGGTGAGGACACGGCCGACGGCATCGGTGAGCGACACACGCTCTGCATCGGTCCGGTGGGCTCGCGCCAGCAGCCGCCGATACGCCTCATCCAGGCTCAGCAGTGCCACGTCACATCCCGAGCTTCATGCGGGCCTCGATGAGCCGAAGGATCCCGCGTCGCGTCACGATGCCGAGCGCCGTGCGTCCCTCCGCGTCGACGACCGGAAGCTGGCCGATCTCGCGGGACTGGAGGAGGCGAAGCGCCTCCGCGAGCGGCTCGTCCGCCCCGATGGTGGCGAGGTCGGCGAAGCGGGTCATGATGTCCGTCACCCGGGCCGACGGCCAGCTCTCCCGGGGCAGCCGCCGGACGTCGCCGAGGGTGACGAGGCCGGCCAGGCCACCGTCGTCGTGGCGCACGAGGAACGATCGGTCCTCGCCGCGCAGCAGGCGCTCCTGGACGAGGTCAGCCACCGCCTCGTTCGGCGACACCGATGCCGGCTCGAGCTCCATCGCGTCGCGGACCCGGACGCCGGCCAGGCTGTGCTCGACACCGGCCTGCGCCACGGTTGCCTCGGCCGCGTTCGACAGGAACCAGCCGATGAGCGCCAGCCACAGCCCGCTGAAGATGCTGCCACCCGGGCGCAGTGCCAGGAACACGCCGAAGCCGATGAGCAGGTAGGCGAACAGCCGCCCCACGATCGCCGCACGGCGCGTCGCGAGCAATCGGTCGCCGCGCACCCGCCACAGGATGGCGCGCAGGACGCGGCCGCCGTCCATCGGGAAGCCCGGGATCAGGTTGAACGCGCCGAGCAGCAGGTTGATGAAGCCGAGCCAGCCGAGGAGAGCGGCGAGTTGGGGCTGAGAGACGACGAGGTTGGCGCCGAGCAGCGCCAGGCCGATGACGACGCTGGCCGCCGGACCGGCGATTGCGATGAGCGCCTCTTCCCGCGGGGTGCGCGAGTCCTGGTCGATGCTCGTCGCGCCGCCGAAGATGAACAGGGTGATGCCCTCCACCCTCAGGCCCAGGCGGCGGGCGACGAGAGCATGGGACAGTTCGTGCGCGAGCACCGAGCCGAAGAACAGGAGCGCGGTCGCGACCGCCACCGCCCAGTACGCACCCGTCGACCAGCCGCGGAACTGCGCGGGGAACTGGAACTCGGCCAGCGAGTAGGTGACGAGAAACGCGATCACCAGCCAGCTGGGATGAATCGACAGGTCGATGCCGGCCAGCCGGCCGACCTTCCATCCGGGTCCCATGCCGCGAGTCTAGAACAGGTGCGGCCTGAAGGCGCCGGGCGCGCCGGTGCCGTGCCACGCAATGCGCACCGGTGCGGGCCGGTGCCGCGGCCATGCAATGTGCGCCGGGCGGCGCATTGTCGGAGTCGAGGCCGCGCGACTCCGACAATGTCGCGCTGGCAGCGAGTTGCGTGGCTGATCGCGGCCGTCGACCATCCCGTCACGTTCAGCGACGGCCAGGGCCGGTGCCGCGGCCATGCAATGTGCGCCTGGCGGCACATTGTCGGATTGCGGATCACTCCGCCCGCCGCACTCATGCCGTGCGTCGTTCGGCGCAAGTTCGGTCGGCCCACAAGGCGCCGACCTTCACACGGCGGCCCACGCGGCATACGCCGCGTCGCTCAGCTCCCGGCCGCCGATGCCCCGCGCCAGCGGCGCAGGCCGATGACCGTCATGACGAGCGCGACAAGGATGATGGTGGCGCCGGCGATGAGGGCGGCGTCGAACCAGAACGGCTCGGGGAACAGCGTGATGAGCTCGGATCCCTCCTCGAACAGGTAGGTGCCCGGCGGGAAGAACAGCTCGTGGAAGGCGAGGAAGGCCGGCTCGAAGGCGACGGCGAAGACCCCGGCCAGCAGCAGCGCCACGGCGCCGACCCCGCCGGCCGCGATGAGCATGATCCACCCTTGCCGATGCGGCTCTCGCCGGAGCCAGATCCCGGTTACGGCGGCCAGGACGAGCGCGACGACGGCGATGCCGGCCAGCAGGCGCACGAGGCGCGACACATCGGTCATGTGCGAGCGCTCGTCCTCGTCGAGCAGTGGCCTATCACCGTCTAGGGATGCGTCGAACGGGCCATCGAGGTAGATGTCGACCAGGTATGCCGAGGTCACCCGTTCGATCTCCGCCTGCGTCGTCTCGAACGCATCGGCGACCCCGTGGCGCGTCTGCAGCGCCGACGTGAGGAGCGGGTTGAACAGGAGAAGCGGCCCGACCAGGGTGACGACGAGGGCGAGCGACACGCCGAACAGCAGGGAGACCGCCCACGGAGCGCGCTCCATCGGTCGTGGCTGCGTCCTAGACGACCTTTCGCGTGGTGCCGATCACCATGGAGAGCGCGAAGCCGACGATGGCAACCACGATGGCCCCGAGGAACGCCGCCAGGAACCCGTCGACGGTCAGGCCGAGGTCGAGCTCCGCCGAGATCACGCCGGTGAGGATCAGCATCAGGGCGTTGATGACGATCAGGAAGATCCCGAGTGTCATGATCGTGATCGGGAAGGTGAGGATCCGCAGAACCGGACGGACGAAGGTGTTCACGAGGCCGAAGATGAAGGCGACGAGCAGGAACTTCAGCCAGGCGCCCTCCGGCTCGAACGAGAAGTCGAGGTCCGGGACCAGGAGCACGGCGACATAGAGCGCGCCGGCATTGATCAGCAGCTGGATGATCCGATCCATGGCGACAGACTAGCCGATGCCGTCCAGCCCCGGCGGCCCGGCGAGCAAGCGCCCGCGCACCCAGGCCCCGCGAACCATGTTCGGATGCGGTCGAAACATCAGGCGGCTGAGCACGTCATCCGCCGCCTCGATCGGCGGCGCGTCGCCGGGGAGCGGGGTCGTCAGGCGCGGATCGACGGCGATGAGGTCCGCCTCCTTGCCCGCCTCGAGCGAGCCGATGTCATGGTCCTGGCCGAGGACTCGGGCTGCGTCCAACGTCCCGAGACGCAGCCAATCGGCGGCGGTGAGCGCATCGTCCCGCTCCGCTCGGCCGGCGAGCTCGAGCACGCGCTGGGTCACGGCGCCGGCCCGCATGACGGTGAAGATCGACAGCTCCGGCCCGGCGGCCACGTCACTGCCCAGCCCCACGCGCATGTCGTCGGCGCGGTAGGCGGCGAGCGGCATCATCCCGCTCGAGAGGAACAGGTTCGAGGCGGGACAGTGGGCGACGGTCGATCCGCTCGCCACCAGGCGCGCCACCTCGCTGGTCGACAGGTGAATGGCGTGCGCAAGGATGGCCCGGTCGCCGAGTGCATCGGCCCGCTCGTAGACCTCGAGGTAGTCCCGTGTACCGGGAAACAGCCGGCGCACCTCATCGATCTCCCCGGCATCCTCCGACAGGTGGGTCTGCCAGTACGCCCCGTGCCGGGCGGCCAGGGCCGCCGAGTCGCGGAGCATCTCGGCGCTGCAGCTCACCGCGAATCGTGGTGTGAACGCGTAGCGCAGGCGCCCGTAGTCGCGGCCGTGCCAGCGGGTCGCGAGATCGTCCGACTGTCGCAGGCTCGTCTCGAGGATCTCGTTCGGCGCGATCTCAGCGTCGTACGTGATGCGGTCCATCATCACCTTGCCGATGACGGCGCGGATGCCGTGTGCCTCCGCCGCGGCGAAGGCCGCATCGGTCGAGTCCTCCCACAGGGCCGCGTAGGCGACGACCGTGGTCGTGCCGGCCGCGGCGAAGGCCCGCCACGCGGCCGGAGCCTGGCGCTCGGCGACGCTGCGGTCGTAGGCGCGCTCGAGCGGGAAGATGTAGCGGTCGAGCCAGCTGAGCACGTCCAGGCCGCTCCCGAGCCCGGCGTTCGGAATCTGCGGGAGGTGGGCGTGGAGGTCCACCATGCCGGGGAGCAGGGCTATCGGACGCAGATCGATGACCGCCGGAGGCGGGTTCGTTCCCGGCCAGCGTCCGGCGCGCGCGATGCGGCCGCGCTCGTCGACCTCCAACAGCCCGTCGATCTCGTCGAGCTGGCCGCCGTCCGCCAGGGGCGACAGGATGCGCGCCCGGAGGGCGAATGGCGGCTGCGTCGGGAGCCCAGTCATCGGCCGCGATGCTACACGCCGCAAGGGAGTACCCTTAGCGTTCTACCGTTAGGAGGCCTCTCATGGCCAGTGGCACCATCAAGAAGGTCGTTGCCGATCGTGGCTTCGGCTTTATCACCGGCGAGGATGGCAAGGACTATTTCTTCCATCGCGACGGTCTGTCCGAGTCGATCGACTTTGATCGTCTCGTGGGCGGCGAGCCCGTGACCTTCGACATCGAGTCGAATCCACGTGGTCCGCGCGCGGCGAACATCAAGGCCGAGTAACACCGGCACTTCAACATGAAGCGGCCGTTCGCGTCCTCTCGGGCGCCGGGCGGCCGCTTCTTCGTGCCCGTTCTCATCGGCATCCTCGCCGTCGTGGCCGGCTTGCTGGTCGTGGTCGCACGCCCGTGGGAATCCCCGCGGACGGAAACCGTCCAGGATGGGCTCGAGCATCCGTGGGACATCGCGTTCGCCGCGTATGGTCGGATGCTCGTGACCGAACGCATCGGCCGCGTCCGGGTCTACGCGAACAGCGAGCCGGGAGCGGCACTCCTGCACACGGCCACCGTGCCCGACGTGCGCGCGGAGCTCGAGTCCGGGCTCATGGGCATCGCCGTGGCCGGCGATCGGATCTACGTGTGCGCGTCGGTCGATCCCGGCGGCGACGGCGGCGATCCCTGGCGGATCGATCTCCTGGCTGCCGTGATCTCGCCCGACGGGTCGCTGACGGCCTTCTCGCGGGTCCCGATCGGCCCGACCATCGGCGGTCCGCGACACCAGGGATGCGCGGTCGAGGTGTTCGACGACGAGCTGTGGCTCTCCATCGGCGATGCGAACCTGCCGGCCGGCGAGAACCCGGCGCAGAACCCCGATTCGCTGAACGGATCCATCGTCCGCCTGACGCTCGACGGGGGCGTCCCGGCCGACGCGTCTCATCGGTCCGGCGTGCACTCGATCGGCCACCGCAACCCGCAGGGGCTGGCGTTCCGCTCGGACGGCCTGCTCGTCGGCGTGGAGCACGGGACCGACACGAACGACGAGATCAACATCATCATCCCCGGCGGCAACTACGGCTACCCGTGCTACACCGGCGCCGCCGACGCCGGGCCGATCCCCGAGGGGTGCGGGCCTCCGTCCGACTACCTGCCCCCGGCGTGGACGTCCGGCAGTCCGACCCTGGCGACCTCGGCCGCGGCGTTCCTCGAGGATCCCGCCTGGGGCATCTGGCGCGGCAACCTCGTCGTCAGCACGCTCAAGGAGGAGGACCTCCGCCGATTCACCGTTTCGTCGGCGGGCGAGGTCTCCTTCGCCGAGACGCTGCTCGACGGCCGCTTTGGGCGCCTGCGGGCGCTGACGATCGCGCCTGATGGGTCGCTCTATCTCTCGACCTCGAACGGGAACGATCGGATCCTCCGAATCCGCCCTGGCGACTGACATGGCTCCCGTTGGTATCGGCCGGGTTAAGAAGGCTTTGCAGTTCGGCATCCTCGCCGGCGGGCGGCACGCCACCTGCGCGTGATGGGAACCGGCGCCACGGCTGGCGCCATGGAACCAGAACCTGCAGGAGGCTGAGAAGCCGTTATGAACCGATGGAAGATGCGTGGCCTTGCCGCGCTCGCGATTGCGTCGCTGGCCACGGCTGGCTGCCAGAACCAGGGAACTGACGGCAGCGTGGACGCTCTGCCGAGTCTCGATCAGACCGTTCCCAGCATGTCCGACGAAATGACCGACGAGAGCATGGAGTCCAGCCCGTCGCTCGAGGCCTCGCCGAGCGGCTCCTGACCGACACGGCTACCCCGACGAACGCCCCTTCCCAGCTCCGGGAGGGGGCGTTCACCGTCCGCGTCGCCGTACGGCCGGTGCCTACGCTGAGGTTGCCCGAGGTGGCAGTCGTGGGAGACCGTCCGACCTTCCCCTGGCAGCACGTCACGCGGAGTGTCCAAGACACTTGCACACTCGCACGCTAGCGCATGCCGATTACCAGCCGCGTACCCGCCGGTTATCGCGTGCCGGCGCCGTTCGCCAGACGCCCCATGGCATAGCCGATCAGGCAATATTGTGGAGCCCATGCCGCGCGACCCGAACATCCCCGACGCATTCGACGTCTACACGCTCGTCCTTCTCCGTCGCGCCGCCGACGCGCCGGGGATGTCCGACGCCGAGATCGATGCGCTGCAGGCACAGCACCTCGCCTACCGCGCCCAGCTGCGCCGCGAGAGCGTCATCGTCGCAAACGGCCCATTCGGAGAGCAGTCTGACACTGGGATGCGCGGGCTTTCGATCTTTGCGTGCGGCATCGACGAGGCGAGGCGCCTGTCGGATGGGGATCCCTCGGTGCGGGCCGGCCGCCTCACCTACGACGTGATGGAGTGGTGGGTCGCGGCGGACTCACTGGCGTTCCCGGACGCGAATCGACCGGTGGGTGAGCGGCGCGTGATGCCCGATGACTGACCGACGATTTCGAAATGGTCGGGGCGAGAGGATTCGAACCTCCGACCCCTTGGCCCCCAGCCAAGTGCGCTGCCAGACTGCGCCACGCCCCGACCGATGCGGCCAAGTATAGCGGGGCGTCGTCAGCGACCTCCCAGTCGCTCGAGCTCGTCCTTCGGGGAGCGTGACATGAGCTCGGCGACGGCCGCGAGCGGGGGCCGTCCATCGTAGACGACGGCGCGCACCTGCTCGGCGATCGGCATTTCCACCCCGTGGATGGCCGCGAGCTCGAGCGCGCCCCGCACGGTCGCCACGCCCTCGGCCACGCCGGCAAGCTGCGTCTCCGCCTCAGGCCATCCCATGCCAGACGCGATGAGCTCGCCGGCGCGCCGGTTGCGCGACAACGGCGACACGCAGGTCGCGATCAGGTCGCCGACGCCCGCCAGGCCGGCGAACGTGAGCGGGTGTGCCCCGGCGGCGACCCCGAGACGCGTCATCTCGGCCAGGCCGCGGGTCATGATGCCGGCCTTGGCGGAGTCGCCGAATCCGAGTCCGTCGACCATGCCGGCCGCCAGCGCCATGACATTCTTGAGCGCCCCGCACAGCTCGACGCCGATCACGTCGGCATTGGTGTACACCCGGAACCGCTCCGACGACAGGACCGATGCCAGCGACGCGGCAAGCTCGCCATCGGTCGACGCGACCACGGAGCCCGCGGGCCGGCCCGCCGCGATCTCTCGGGCCAGGTTCGGGCCGGACAGTGCCGCGATCGATCGCCCGGGCAGCTCCTGGGCGATCACTTCGCTCATGCGCAGGTGCGTGCCCTCCTCGATGCCCTTCACCACCGACAGGATCGGCGCGTGCGGATCCAGGAACCCGCCCAGGCGCCGAACGGTGGCGCGCACGTGCGACGAAGGAACCGCCAGCACATAGAACCGATGCGGCTCGCCGAGAAAGGAATCGTCGGTCACGACCCGCACGTTCGGCGGCAGGACGCTGCCGGGGAGGTAGCGCTCGTTCGTGCGCGCATGCGCGAGCGCCTCCGCGGACTCCGGGCGACGCGCCCACAGGCTGACCGGCCGCTGCGCATCGGCGAGCAGGATGGCCAGCGTCGTCCCCCACGCCCCGGCGCCGATGACCCCAACCTGGTCGCTCATCGCCTCATCGCCTGCGTCGGGAGGCTGCCGTGCGCCGCGGGCGGGCGGACCGGCGGGCGTCCTCCTCGGATGCCCGCTGGCGGAGGATGAGCCGGATCGGCGTCCCCAGGAATCCGTAGGCCTGGCGGATCTGGTTCTCCAGGTACCGCTTGTAGCTGAAGTGCACGATCTCGGGGTCGTTGACGAAGGCGACGAACGTCGGCGGTGCCACGCCGACCTGGGTGGCGTAGAAGATCTTCGGCAGCCGGTTCCGCACATGGGACGGCGGGTGGGCGCGCACCGCGTCCATCACCAGCCGGTTCAGCTCCCCGGTCGGGACGCGCCGATAGCGCTCCTCGGCGACGCGCAGCGCCTCCCGCAGGATGCGATCCACGCGCTGCCCGCTGAGCGCCGATGCAAAGACGATGTCCGCCCATGACAGGTACGGCGCCTCGCGACGGAGGCGCTTCATCCACTGGTCGGCGGTGTGCTCGTCCTTCTCGACGGCGTCCCACTTGTTGAGGACGAGCACGAGGCCCTTGTACGCCTCGAGGACGTAGCCGACGACGTGCGCATCCTGGGCGGTGTAGCCCTCGGTCGCGTCGGTCATGACGACGGCGACGTCGGCCGAGTCGATCGCCTTCATGCTGCGCAGCACGGAATAGCGCTCGATCCCGCGGTCGATGCTCCCCCGCCGCCGGATGCCGGCCGTGTCGACGAGGACCATCTCGTGGCCGTCGACCTGGATGGTGACGTCGGTCGAGTCGCGCGTCGTGCCGGGAACGCTCGACACGATCATGCGCTCCTCCCCGAGCACCCGGTTCACGAACGTCGACTTGCCGGTGTTCGGGCGCCCGACGATCGCCACCCGGGGCGCGCCGAGCTCCGACTCGGCGAGCTCGGCCATCTCCTCCTCGGTCAGGTCGCCTGGCTCGGCCGATGCGGCATCCTCCGCCTCGCTACGCGGCGGGAGGCGCTCGACGATGAGGTCGGCGAGGTCGCCGGTGTTGCGCCCGTGTTGGGCGCTGATCGTGATGGCCGGATCGAAGCCGAGGGCGTAGAACTCGACCGCATCGGCTTCGCGCGCCGGGTTGTCGCCCTTGTTGATGACGAGGACGACCGGGGCGTCCGCGCGCCGGAGCCGATCGGCGACCTCGTAGTCGAGCGGTGCCAGGCCGGCGTGCGCGTCGACCACGAACAGGATGAGGTCGGACTCCTCGACGGCCACGCGGGCCTGGTCCTGGACGCGCTCCTCGATATCGCTTCCCGGTGTCAGCTCGAGCCCGCCGGTGTCGACCAGCGTGAACGTGCGCCCGTTCCACTCCCCCGTCCCATACACGCGGTCACGGGTCGTGCCGGATACGTCGGAGATGATCGCGAGGCGCTGACCGATGAGCCGGTTGAAGAGCGTGCTCTTGCCGACGTTCGGGCGCCCGACGATGGCAACGACGGGGAGGGAGGCCATGGGCGAAGTGTACGGCCGATGCCGCCCGGCATCTGCTGCAATGTCAGGAGGGTCAGTTGCGGCGCCGTGCTATCTTCTGCACGCGCTTCCATATGGAAGCGCTTGCAGGGAGGGCAACGAGGCATCGCCAGATGGCAGTCAGACTGCTCGACGTCGCCCGACGAGCCGGGGTCTCGGAGGCAACCGCGTCGCGCGTCCTCAACGGGCGCCGCTACGTTGCCACGGCGACCCGCGAACGCGTGCAGCAGGCGGCACTCGAGCTCGACTACGTCCCCAATCGGGCGGCACGAGACCTGTCGACGGCGCGCACCGCGACCGTGGCCCTGCTCGTCCACCACGCCCAGTACCCGGCCCATGGCGAGGGGACGTTCTCGTCGCGGGTGGTGGACGGCATCTCACGGGCGCTCCGGCTCCACGGCCACGACCTCCTGTACGTCCCGGTCGATGACCGCGGCGTCGGGCGGATCTCGAGCCTCCCGGCGGTTCGGGCCGGACGCACCGATGGGATCGTCGTGCTCGGTCCGGCATTCCCCCGCGAGGCGCTCCGCACGTTGCTGGCCACGGGGCGACCGATCGTCCTGGTCGACAACCGCCTCTCCGGCGCCGATGCGGTCCTCGCCGACAACCGCCGCGGCATGGCACGCCTCGCCCGGCACCTCACCGACGACCACGGCTATCGGCGTCTCGTCTGTCTCGCCGGGCCGAGTGGGTGGCCGAGCACGGCCGAGCGCCTGGCCGGCATCCGGGATGCGACGACCGCGGCCGGTGCCGAGCTCGTCGTCCTGCGCGCGCGCGAGACGACGATGCGCGACGGCGCCACCCTGGCGAGCGCCCTCGCCGACGACCCGCCCGACGCGGTGCTGGCCGTCAACGACGCGATGGCCATCGGCGCCCTTCATCGGTTCCGGGGCACGCGGGCGTGGGGCACGCCGGTGACCGGGTTCGACGACATCGCCTGGGCACGGCTCGTCGAACCGCCGCTGACGACCGTATCCGTCGACGCCACCGAGATCGGGGCCCAGGCGGCACGGCTGCTGCTGGCGCGGATGAGCGATGGCACCGACGACACCACGACCCCGGCGCGCGAGCTCCGCGTGGCGGCCAATGTACGGCTGCGCCGCTCCTGCGGATGCAGCGAGGAGTCCGATACGCCCGACGCGCCCGCGGAAGGGCACTGAGGGCACCACCAGCATCGGCCCACCACCGGGCCGATCCCTCGAGAAGGAGCAACCAAGGATGCGGACGGACGATCGACTGAGGCGATGGCGGCTCCCGGCCGTCATGGCGGCCGCGGTGCTCGCGCTGGGCGCCTGCACCGCCGAAGAGAGCCCCGGAGCGAGCGCCGGAGCGAGCGCCGGAGCCAACGCCGGCGCCGAGGCGGGCGAGATCGTGATGGTCTCCAGCCAGCTCGTGCCGACGGCTGAGCAGGAGACGATGAACAACGAGATCCTCGCCAACTTCGAGGGAACCGTCGACTTCATCGGCCTCGAGGCCGGTCCGTTCAACGACCAGATCCGGGCGGAGGCGGAGGCCGGCGAGGGGGAGATCGGCATCATCGGCGGGCTCGACGGCGAGTTCGACGCGTTCGGACCGGACCTGCTCATGGACGTCTCCGACCTCGCCGAGGAGCTCGCCGACCTCGGCATCAACGAGGACTACCTCGAGCTCGGCAAGCTCGGCACGGACACGCAGTACTACATCCCGTGGATGCAGGCGACCTACATCATGGTCGCGCGCAACGAGGCCCTCGAATACCTGCCCGACGGCGCAGACATCAATGCGCTGACGTACGAGCAACTCACCGAATGGGGCGCGAACATCGAGGCCGAGACCGGCGAGCGGCGCCTCGGCTTCCCGGCCGGCGAGGACGGCCTGTGGCACCGGTTCTTCCAGGGCTACGGCTATCCGTCGTTCACGGGCGGCGTGAACACGACGTTCACGAGTCCCGAGGCCGTCGAGTTCTGGAACTGGCTGTCCGACACGTGGCAGTACGTGAATCCGCAGTCGACGACGTACGGCTTCATGCAGGAGCAGCTGCAGTCGGGCGAGGTATGGGTCGCGTGGGACCACGTCGTGCGCCTGATCGATGCGCTCGAGTCGGATCCGGAGGGATTCACCGCCTTCCCGGCCCCGTCCGGGCCGGGCGGCCGAGCCTTCATGCCGGTGATCGCCGGGCTCGGGATCCCGAACACCTCGGCCAACCCCGACGGTGCCAAGGAGCTCATCCGCTACCTCCTCTCGCCGGAGACCCAGGCGACGACGCTGAACAGCGTCTCGTTCTTCCCGGTCATCAGCGCCGAGCTGGAGGGTGATCTGTCGGCGGGCCTCCAGGCGGAGGCCGATGCGGTGCAGACCATGCAGGCGGCCGACGACGCACTGCCGGCACTGCTGCCCACCGGGCTCGGTGAGGAGGGCGGCGCCTACAACCAGGTCTTCCGCGACGCGTTCCAGCGCATCGTGATGGACGGCGAGGAGCCAGCCGAGGTCCTGGAGTCGCTGCTGCCGAACCTCCAGGCCGTGTTCGACACGAGCGAGGCTCCCTGCTGGGCACCCGATCCCGAATCGGACGGCCCCTGCCAGGCGCAATAGCGTGCCGATCGGTCGGCCCGGGGTGACGCGAGTCGCCCCGGGCCATCGGCCATGAGCGCGCGGTTGGGGTGGGCGCCGTACGCCCTCCTCCTGCCGTCGATCGCGTTCCTGGCGATCTTCTTCGCCGCACCGATGGTCCAGGCCTTCGCCCTCGCCTTCGAGGGCGCGGACGGCGGATTCAGCTTCACGCACGTCGACCGCATGCTGGGTGACGCGAGCTTCCGGAGTGCGCTGTTCACGACGATCGCGCTGGTCGTGCTCGTCATCCCGGTCCAGTTCGCATTGGCCATGTCGATGGCCCTCGTCATCAACGCGCGGCTTAAGGGCCAGGGCCTGTGGCTGTACGTCTACGCCCTGCCGCTCGGCATCAGCGAGCTCGCGGCGGGCATCGTGTGGGTCAGCATCTTCACCCAGACCGGCTGGCTCAACTCGATCCTCATGGGCCTGGGCATCACCGAGCGCCAGATCATCTGGCAGTCGGGGGAGTCGCCGTGGCTGCTCATCGCCTGCATCGTCATCGCCGAGGCCTGGCGCGCCACGAGCATCATCATGATCATCCTGGTGGCCGGGCTCCAGTCGATTCCCCGCGAGTTCCTCGAGGCCGCCGACATCTACGGCGCAACGACCTGGCAGAAGGTCCGCCGGGTGGTCCTGCCGATGCTGCGGCCGAGCCTCCAGGTGGCGCTCATCCTGCGCACGATCCTCGCCTTCCAGGTCTTCGCCACGGTCATCGCGCTGGCCGGGACCGGCATCGACGTGCTCGCCGCGGAGGCGCAGCGCTGGGCGACCGACATCGACAATGACAATGTCGCCGCCGCGTATGCCGGCCTCATCCTCCTGCTGTCACTGTTCAGCACGATCCTGTTCCTGGTCCTGCTGCCCACGCGCGAGGAGCACCAGGCATGACGGCAGCGCCACGCGAGGTCCCGCTGGCACGACGCCGCTCCGGGCGGGAGCGGATCGTCGAGCGCGGCCTGCTCTACCTCGGGGCAACGCTGCTCGCCCTCTTCGTGCTGGTGCCGATCTACCTGATCGCCGTCTCGGCCTTCACCCCGCGCGAGAACGCGTTCGACTTCCCGCGCAGCGTGATCCCGTCCGAGGTCAGCGTCGACACCATCTTGTTCTTCATCAACGCGTCGGGCGTGCTCGACTCGTTCTGGCGCAGCGTCATCGTGGCGATCATCACGCTGGGCCTCAGCCTCCTCATCGGCGCACCGGCCGGCTATGCCATCGCCCGCTACGGATTCCGTGGACGCAACACGTATCGGCTCGTGATCCTGTCGACCCGCGCCTTCCCGATCGTCATCCTCGCCATCCCGCTCGCCGTCACCTACCGGGTGTGGGGCATCGACGACACCGTGATCGGCGTCGCATTCATGCACACCGCACTCGCCCTGCCGTTCACCGTGCTCATCGTCTCGAGCGTCTTCATCTCGGTGCCGCGCGAGCTCGAGGAGGCGGCACAGACGCTCGGCTGCAACCCGTTCCAGGCCTTCCTGCGGGTCTCGCTGCCCCTCGCCCTGCCGGGGCTGGCCGCGGCGGCGATCTTCACCTGGGTGCTGTCATGGAACGACGTCTTCGCCGCCGTGATCCTCACCCTCCAGAACCCGACACTGCCGGCCAAGATCCTCAGCGCGCTGACCCAGTCGCCGATCTACTACCAGTTCGCCGCCGGCTTCGTGATGCTCATCCCGAGCGTGGTGGTCATCTTCTTCATCCGCAAGTACCTGCTCGGCCTGTGGGGCCGGGTCGTCAAGTGA
>Ga0299913_10000811_pt1 | contig 21154 bp, 17 predicted proteins | sample RVTome_9_FD_201360 | JGI IMG/M metagenome (GOLD analysis project Ga0299913, IMG submission 201360) | Soil microbial communities from uranium-contaminated site in the Upper Colorado River Basin, Wyoming, United States - RVT155D38 (version 2) ... | reverse complement strand
GTGATCGCCACGATGAACCTCAACGGTGACTACCTCTCGGACGCGCTCGCTGCGCAGGTCGGCGGCATCGGCATCGCCCCCGGCGGCAACATCAACTACGTCAGCGGGCACGGCATCTTCGAAGCAACCCACGGCACCGCGCCGAAGTACGCGGGCCAGGACAAGGTCAACCCGGGGTCCGTGCTGCTGTCCGGCGTGATGATGTTCGAGCACCTCGGCTGGCAGGGGGCGGCGGATGACATCGTTCGTGCGCTCGAGGCGACGATCGCCGACAAGATCGTCACGTACGACTTCGCCCGTCTGATGGAAGGCGCGACCGAGGTGAAGTGCTCGGCGTTCGCGCAAGCCATCGTCGACCGCCTCTAGGGCTTTCCCGGGTATCGGCGGGACACATGTGTCCCGCCGGTACACGGAAAACGGCAGGCGAAACTGCATCAACGCCCGGGTATCCGTACGCACGGTGTGAAACCGCTGCCCGGGCGTCGACGCGCTACGTCTCTTCGGCGCCCTGCTTCAAGCGGTTGAGCGATTCCTTCATCCCCGCACGCACGATGGCGTCAGGGTCGCGGCCGAGCAATCGGAGCTTGTAGGCGATGCGAACGTGGAGGGGCTTCGCGGCGAGCTCGTCGCGGTACTCCGTGACCCGGGTGCCGGCGTCCGACGACTCGAATCGGTAGCCCCAGCGCATCCGCGACTGCTTGACCTCCCACGCGAAGTGCGTCGGCGCGTCCGCGATCACGACGGTGCACTCGGTCGTCCACCGCATGAGCCCACGCTTGTTCCACCCCTTGAATCGAGCGCCGACAGCCGGCCCGGCCGCGCCGTCGACCCATTCGCACCGGTGGCATTCGGGGCTCCAACGGCCCATGTTCGTGACATCGGAGACGAGCCCGTAAACCCGTTCGGGAGGCGCGGAGATGTCGGCCGTGACCTCGTCAAGCGCATGATTGTTCGTTGGGGATCGCCGTTGCGGCGTCATTGCCGACTCAAATCATGCGCTTCCATCGCGAGGTGACAGTAGGGGAGTACCGCCGGTAGCGTGCCACTTGACTCACTGGTCAAGGTTCTTCGGGGGAGGTCCCGCGTTGCCGGATACCGCTGTGCAGGTTCACGACAAGGTCTACATCGACGGCTCATGGGTGCCGTCGACGGGCAAGGGCACGATCGACGTCCACGACTCGACCGACGGGTCGGTGATCGGCACGATCCCCGACGGCACGGCGGAGGACGTCGACAAGGCCGCCAAAGCTGCTCGAGCGGCATTCGACGCCTGGTCGCAGACGTCGCCGGAGGAGCGGGGCAAGTTCTGCACGCGCATCGGTGAGGGCCTCGCCGCCCGCATGGACGAGATCGCCACGATCGTGACCCGCGAGGCGGGTATGCCGAAGTGGCTCAGCCAGATCGTGCAGGCGGGCCTGCCGATCAACTCGTTCAACGTCGCTGGCGCGCTGGCCGAGTCGTTCGAATACGAGTCGACGGTCGGCAACAGCCTCATCGTGAGGGAGCCGGTCGGGGTCGTCGGCTGCATCACGCCATGGAACTACCCGCTGCACCAGATCGCGGCCAAGGTTGCGTACGCGATGGCCGCGGGCTGCACGGTCGTGCTGAAGCCGTCGGAGGTCGCGCCGCTCGACGCGTACATCCTCGCTGAGGTCGTCAACGATGTCGGGCTCCCGGCCGGCGTGTTCAACATGGTCACCGGCACCGGCCCCTCCGTGGGTGAGGCGATCGCGGCCCACCCCGGCATCGACATGGTGTCGTTCACCGGGTCGACCCGCGCCGGCAAGCGCGTCGCCGAAGTCGCATCGCAGACGTTGAAGCGCGTTGCCCTCGAGCTCGGCGGCAAGTCCGCCAACATCCTCCTCGACGACCTCGACGACGAGGGCTTCGAGAAGTGGGTCCGTGACGGCATCGGCAAGGCGTACCTGAACCAGGGCCAGACGTGCACCGCGCTCACTCGCATGCTCGTGCCGAGCAGCCGCATGGCCGATGCCGAGCGCATCGCCGCGGACGAGGTCGCCACGAAGTTCCAGCCGAAGGATCCGTTCGCCGACTTCGCGATGATGGGTCCGCTGTCGTCGCAGGCGCAGGTCGAGCGGGTCACGAACTACATCCAGAAGGGCATCGACGAAGGCGCCAACCTCGTGATCGGCGGCACCGGCAAGCCCGAGGGTGTGAACGCGGACGGCTACTTCGTGCAGCCCACCGTCTTCAGCCAGGTTCGCAACGACATGACCATCGCGCAGGAGGAGATCTTCGGCCCGGTCTTGTCGATCATCGGCTACGAGGACGAGGAAGATGCGGTTCGCATCGCCAACGACAGCGCATACGGCCTGTCGGGTGGCGTGCAGGGCGCGGATGCCGAGCGCGCGAAGAAGGTCGCTCGTCGCATCCGGACCGGCCAGATCGAGGTCAACGGCGGGGCATTCAACCCCGTCGCACCGTTCGGCGGCTTCAAGAACAGTGGCTACGGCCGCGAGTACGGCGAGCACGGCTTCGAGGAGTTCCTCGAGATCAAGTCCATGCAGTTGTAAGAGTGACACCTTCGCCTGGCTTCCTGAGCGAGCGCCTGCCGGGCCGTCCTCCAGGGCGGTCCCGCGGCGCGTAATAGGGTCGGGTTCGTGACTGAACCCGTGCGCGTTGCCATCACCGGGGCCGCCGGCCAGATCGGCTACAGCCTCCTGTTCCGCGCGGCGAGTGGGTCGATGCTCGGCCCGGACCAGCCGGTGATCCTCCAGTTGCTCGAGATCACGCCCGCCCTCGGCGCGCTCGAGGGCGTGTGCATGGAGCTCGAGGACTGCGCCTTTCCGACGCTCGCCGGCATGGTGCAGACCGACGACGCTGACGTGGCCTTCGGCGACGTCGACTACGCGCTGCTCGTCGGCGCCATGCCCCGCAAGGAAGGAATGGAGCGTGCCGACCTGCTCGGCGCGAACGGCGGCATCTTCAAGCCCCAGGGCGAGTCGCTGTCACGTTCGGCCAAGCGCGATGTGCGAGTGCTGGTCGTCGGTAACCCGGCCAACACCAACTGCCTCATCGCCCAGCAGAACGCCAAGGACCTCGACCCCACTCAGTTCACCGCGATGACGCGGCTCGATCACAACCGCGCGGTTGCCCAGCTGGCCGAGAAGGCGGGTGTGCACACCACGGCCGTGACGAAGATGACGATCTGGGGAAACCACTCGGCTACCCAGTACCCCGACGTCTTCCACGCCGAGGTGAACGGCCAGCCCGCGTTCGACGCGGTCGGCGCGGATCAGAGCTGGCTCGAGAAGGACTTCATCCCGACCGTGCAGCAGCGCGGCGCGGCGATCATCAAGGCCCGAGGGCTGTCGTCCGCAGCATCGGCGGCCAACGCCGCGGTGGATCACGTGCGGACGTGGGTCCAAGGCACCGCCAACGATGATTGGACCTCGATGGGCATCGTCAGCGACGGCAGCTACGGCGTCGCCGAGGGCCTGATCTCTTCGTTCCCCGTCACCACGTCGAAGGGGAGCTACGCGGTCGTCCAAGGCCTCGACATCGACGACTTCTCCCGTGGCCGCATCGACGCGTCGGTCAACGAGCTCGCCGAGGAACGCGCCGCGGTCAAGGAGCTCGGCCTGATTTGATCATTCTCGAGTGCTACACCCGCGCAATACGCGGGTCTGACACTCGAGAATCACTTCAGGAACTTGGACGTGGTGTTGTCGGCAAGGACCTTGCCGCCGGTCTGGCAGGTGGGGCAGTAGTCGATCGTGTAGGAGCGGTACTCGACGGCCCGGATGGTGTCGCCGCACACCGGACACGCGTCGCCTTCCCGGTGATGCACGGAACCCGGACGGTCGGCCGAGGAGCTCATGTCGTCGCGGCCCCGCTCGTACGCGAGCGACTCGTTGATGGACGCGTGGATCGCCTCCACGAGTGCCTCGGCGTCGGCGGCCGAGAGCTTGGAGGTGGACACGTACGGCGAGAGCTTGGCGCGATGACAGATCTCATTGGCGAGCCGGCGACCGAGCCCGGCGACCCCGTGCTGATCGCGCAACCAGCCGTGCAGCCGCATCGGGCGCTCGTGGAGCAGCGTCAGCAGGTGCGCGGGATCGACGCTGTCGGCGTCGGGACCGAGACCCTCGAGTGGTGGTTGGCCCTCGGGATCGCCGCCGACGGCCCACACGCCGGCTCGGCGTTCGGTGCCGGCCTCGGTGAGCAGCAGCGCGCGTCCGTCGTCGAAGGTCCACCGCGCGACGCCCGTCTTGGGCTTCGCCGGTTGCTTGTCCGGTGGCTCTTCTCTGATGCGGCCGCCCTGCATGAGGTGCACCACGAACGTCAGCGTGCCGAAGTCGAACAGGAGGTACTTGCCTCGGCGGCCCACGAACACGAGGTCGTGTCCGTGCGCGTCCGTTGCCGGCGGGACCGCCGTCTTCAGGGCCGTGAACGTGAGTGGCGTGAAGCGGGCGAGCATGGCGCCCGCGTAGCGCTCGTCGAGCCGCTCGGCATGAGCCTGCAGTTCGGGTAGCTCGGGCATCAGTAGGTGGTCGACGTGCGCAAGCGGGCGAACACGTCACCGACTTCGCCGAACACGTTGCCATACTCGATCAGCTTCGGTAGGTCGCCCCGGACGCGCACGCGGCCGGCCATGAACGCACCCTGCGCCGACAGCTCGCCGCGGCTGATCGCCGATGCCGTGTCCCAGTCCTGGATGAACGTGACCGTCGCGTCGGCCACCGTCCCGCTGACGACGTGTACCCGACCGTCGTCGATCGCCACGTGGAACGTGGCATCGCCGCCGGGACCACCGGTGACCACGTGCTGCACCGTGAGGTGCACGTCCTTCGTTGCCGCGGCCAGCGCCGTGTCGGATTCGGCGGCGAGTTGCGCGGCCTCGAGCCACTCGTGCGTCAGATAGCGGTGCACCGCACCGGACGTTATCTTCGCCGGCGTGTCGGACCTCCAGGTCGTTTCCGCGTCCGACGAGCGACGGCACGAGCCCGGTCCGGAACCACTGTGGGGCGAGTCCTGGTACTTCGACTTCTTCTCGCCGGACGGATCGGTCGGCGGATGGGTTCGCGTCGGGCTGTATCCCAACCTCGGCGTCACCTGGTACCACGCGTATCTCGTCGGGCCCGATCGCCAGACGGTCGCCGTCATGGACTACGAGACCCCGCTTCCCAAGGCGCCTGGCCTGGAGCTGCGCACACACGGCCTGTGGGCCGATCACATCGTCGAGACTCCGCTCGAGCACTTCACGGTCGCCAACGAAGCCCACGGCTTGGGCGTCGACGATCCCGCAACTCTCTACGACGCCAGTCCTCGCGGGGATCAGGTGCCGATCGCGTTCGATCTCGAGTGGGAGACGGTTGGGACGCCGTATCACTACGTCGCCACGACCCGATACGAGATCCCGTGCACGGTGCACGGCACGATCGACGTGGGCCGGGAGCGCATCGAGCTCGACGGACACGGCCAGCGCGACCACTCCTGGGGCGTCCGCGACTGGTGGCAGTTCGGGTGGGTGTGGACCGCCGGCCGCCTCGACGACAACACCCACTTTCACGGGTCGGACATCCGCATTCCCAACATGGATGTCGGCTTCGGATACGTGCAGAAGGACGGCGGCATCGAGCCAACCAATCAGGTCAAGGCCGAGGAGGCGCTCGACAGGAACGGCTTCGCGACCTCGGGGACCGTCGCCATCGCCGATCTCACGATGACCATCACACCCGTGGCGTTCGCACCCGCTCTGTTGGCGCACGAAGGCAAGGTGTCCCGGTTCCCGAGAGCGCTGTGCGGGTTCGCAGCGCCCGACGGACGGAAGGGCCTGGGCTGGACCGAATGGAACCAGCCTTCCGCTTAGGGTGGAACAGAATGATTGACCCCAAGGACCTGATCGACACCGTTGGGCTGATCGGCATCTTCCTGGTGGTGTTCGCCGAGTCCGGCTTGCTGATCGGCTTCTTCCTTCCGGGCGACTCGCTGCTGTTCACCGCTGGCTTCCTCGCATCTGGCCCGCCGAGCCTGCTCGACAAGGGCCTTCCGCATCTGCCGCTGATCCCGCTTCTCATCGGGGTCGTGGTGTGCGCCATCGCCGGCGATCAGGTCGGCTACGTCTTCGGTCGCCGGGTCGGTCCGGCGCTGTTCCGCCGTCCCGATTCCCGGATCTTCAAGCAGGCGCACATCGAGAAGGCTCACGCCTACTTCGAGAAGTACGGCGCGAAGACGATCGTCATCGCTCGCTTCGTTCCCATCGTGCGCACGTTCGCTCCGATCGTCGCCGGCGTCGGCGGGATGCACTACCGCACGTTCGTCACCTACAACATCGTGGGTGGCATCGGCTGGGGCGCCGGCATGACGCTGCTCGGCTACTTCCTCGGGCAGGTGAGCTTCATCTCGGACCACCTCGAAGCGACCGTGCTCGTCATCGTCGCGCTCTCGCTCTTGCCGATCGTGATCGAGGTGCTGCGGTCCCGGCGCGAGCGAGCGTCGGCCGCGACTGCGGGTGAGTGACGTGCCCTAGTCTTCGCCCATGAGCGACAGTTCACAAGGTGAGGGTTGGTGGCAGGCGTCGGACGGGAAGTGGTACCCGCCCGAGCAGAATCCTGAGTTCCAGGCGGGCGCCACGCAGCCGATCGAGTCGGTGCCCCCGCCGACGGCCGCCATGCCCGTACCCCCTCCGCCACCTCCGGGTCCTCCCCCTGGCGGACCTCCGCCGGGCGCCGTAGGGCCTCCGCCGGGCGCTCCCGGCGCGGGTTCCAACAACGCCAAGTGGATCATCGTCGGCGTGCTCGGGGTGGCCGCGGTGGCGATCGCCGCGTTCCTGCTGCTGGGTGGCGACGACGACAAGGAGAAGGTCGCTGCGAGCAACACGAGCAGCGCTTCGGAGTCGAGCAGGTCGTCGTCCTCGTCGAGGAGCACGAGCTCATCGTCCAGGTCCTCGTCGTCGAGGTCGTCGTCCTCGACGTCTTCCTCGTCGAGTGTGACCGATGCCGACATCCAGAAGAAGATGCTCACCGGAGCGGAAGTCGGCCCCGGCTTCATCGACGACACGTTCACTCCCGATAACGAGCCGACGTTCTGCGGCGAGCCGAGCCTCAACCAGCAGGTTCCGCCGTTGCGGGACGTCGGTTCCGCGTCGTCGAACGGGGTGGCGTTCTTCCAGGAGGAGGCGAGGGCCTACAGCTCGTCCGCCGAGGCCCAGAAGGTGCTCGACCTGATCAAGAACGAGACCGCCTGCCCGGCCCCGACGATCCCGGGGGGAGGGCCTATCCAGTTCAGCGCCCCGCAGGACGTCACCGACGATCTGACGACACCTGTCGAAGAAGCGATCGAGATCGACTTCCAGACGGAGGAAGCCCAAGGCAAGTTCTTCGTGATCAAGGACACCGTCGCCATCGTGATCTTCTCGTTCGCCGCCCAGCAGGGCGCTGACGTCAGTCAGCTCCCCGTCGAGATCGACGTCGTCAACAAGGGCTTGAAGAAGATCGTCGGGTAGCTGGTCTTCCCTAGTTGGCGACCGCGGCCGCTGCGCCGAGCACAGGGCCGGAGTCGAGCGCCGCCGTCTTGCGCTTCGAGAAGGCGACGGCGCCAATGAGGATGACCAGCGCAACGCCGGCAATCACGTAACGCACGTTGTTGTCGCGCAGGCTGATGATCGCCGGCAGGGTGAGCAGCGAGACGAGGTTCATCACCTTGATCAGCGGGTTGAGCGCGGGGCCGGCCGTGTCCTTGAACGGATCGCCCACGGTGTCGCCGATTACCGCGGCCTTGTGGGCGTCGGAGCCCTTGCCGCCTTCGTGGCCGTCCTCGATGTACTTCTTGGCGTTGTCCCACGCACCGCCTGAGTTCGACAGGAAGTTGGCCATGAGCTGACCGGTGAGGATCACGGCCGCCAGGAACGCGCCCAGCGCGAGGTAGTTGATGCCGAACCCGATGATCACCGGCGTGAGCACCGCGAGCAGCGCGGGCGTGGCGAGCTCGCGCAGCGAGGCCGCGGTGCAGATGTCGATCACCGGGCCGTACTCGGGCTGCTTCTCGCCGCTCATGATCTTGCCATCGGCGAACTGGCGCCGTACTTCCTGCACGACGACGCCGGCGGTGCGCCCGACGGCGCGGATCGCGAGCGCGGAGAAGAGGAAGGGCACGGCGCCGCCGATGAGCATCCCGATGAAGATCTTCGGATCCGCCACGTTGATCTGCGTCGTGGCGTCGCGGAAGAGCTCGGTTCCGACCTTGCCGATTTCCAACTCCGAGCCGATCGTCTCGATGAAGCTGGCGAACAGCGCGACGGCTGCGATCACCGCGGACCCGATGGCGAAGCCCTTGGTCACGGCCTTCGTGGTGTTTCCGACCGCGTCGAGGCTCACCATGATGCGCTGGGGCTCGCCCTCGAACTCGCCGGACATCTCGGCGATTCCCGCGGCGTTGTCGGACACGGGGCCGAACGTGTCCTCCGAGACGACGACGCCGGTGGTGGCGAGCATTCCCATACCGGTGAGGGCCACGAGGTAGAGCGCGAACTGCAGGTTGCCGTCGCCGAGCGCGATCGCCGAGCCGAGCGCGATGGCGATGAGCACGATCGCATACACCGACGACTCGAGCCCGGAGGCGATGCCGGAGAGCACCGTGGTCGCTGGGCCCGTGCGGGTGGCCTCGGCGATCTCGCGCACGGGAGTCGTCTCCGTCGACGTGAAGTACTCGGTCAACCGTGAGAGAGCCTGCGCGAGAACAAGGCCGATCACCACGGCGGCGAAGACTCTCCACCCGACGTTGGTCATGAGCACTTCGCCGGTACGACTCAATCCATCCTCGTTGCCGACATAGCCGAGCGCGACGGCGCCGGTGCCGATCACGGTGAGGATGCCGGCGGTGAGAAAGCCCCGGTTGATCGGCTTCAGCGCGTTGGTCTCGTCGGGGCGGGCGCGCACCGCGAAGATGCCGACGATCGACGCCAGCACGCCGATGGCGCGGGCGATCACGGGAAAGACCAAGCCGAGGGCCCACTTCTTCGGATCCTCGGGGTAGATCGACCGGAAGGCGGCGACGCCCAAGATGATCGACGCGACGAGCGTGACCTCGTAGCTCTCGAAGAGGTCCGAGGCCATGCCAGCGCAGTCGCCCACGTTGTCGCCGACGTTGTCGGCGATCGTCGCGGGGTTGCGGGGGTCGTCTTCGGGGATGCCCGCCTCGATCTTGCCTACCAGGTCGGCACCGACGTCGGCCGCTTTCGTGAAAATGCCGCCACCGACGCGGAGGAAGAGCGCCAGCAGCGAACCGCCGAACCCGAAGCCAATGAGGATGGCCGATGCGTTGTTCTTGAAGGCGACGATGATGAGCGTGGCGCCGAGGAGTCCGAGTCCGACCGTGAACATCCCGGCGATCCCGCCCGTGCGGAAGGCGACCTTGAGCGCGTCGGGGAGCGAGTTGCGCTTGGCGGCGGCCGCTGTGCGGACGTTGCCGCGGGTGGCCAGCGTCATCCCGATGTAGCCGGTCAGCCCGGACATCACGCACCCGGCGATGAACGCGAGCGTGCGGGCCGCGCCTGACGCCCCGAAGGACAATCCTCCGGTGTCGCCGATCGAATTCGCGGGTCGCACGACCTCGGTCGACGTCACGAAGACCACGACGGCCAGGGGAATGAGGATCACCGCGATCGTCTTGAACTGGCGCTTGAGGTAGGCCCAGGCACCCTCCTGGATGGCGTGGGCGATCTCGATCATCTTCGGCGTGCCCTGGTCGGCGGCCAGCACGCCGCGCATCAGGTAGAAGCCCACGAGGATCGCCAGTAGCGCGGTGCCACCGGAGAACGCCAGCCAGAACCACTCGGCGTCGCCGAGGGTGAATTCCTGGAAGCCGCCTTCACTGGCAAGTACGTGGAACATCGCGCTCGTGGTCTCCTGGATCGCTCGGCCGGGAGGTTTCACCGCGGCAAAACCATCCCTTTGCTAGTACGAATCTTGCCGTTGTGGCAAGCGCCGCACGACTGCGCTGGTCAGGTGCGGGAGGCGAGGCGGCGGTTCTTGAACTTGGCCTTGATGTAGTCCCGGTTCAGCAGCGCGATGTAGTCGATCGAGATCTCCTTGGGGCAGGCCGCCTCGCACTCGCCGTGGTTGGTGCAGGAGCCGAAGTACTCCTCCATCGTGTCGACCATCGCCTCCACGCGCGAGAACCGTTCGGCCTGTCCCTGGGGAAGGAGGTTGAGGTGGGCGACCTTGGCGGAGGTGAAGAGCTGCGCGGCGCCGTTCGGGCAAGCGGCGACGCACGCGCCACAGCCGATGCACGCGGCGGCGTCGAAGGCGGCGTCGGCCACGGGCTTCGGCACCGGGATCATGTTGGCGTCCTGCGCGGCCCCCGGCGTGACCGAGATGAATCCGCCGGCTTCGACGATGCGATCGAGCGCACTTCGATTGACCACGAGATCCTTCACGACCGGGAACGCCGCCGCCCGCCACGGCTCGACGGTGATGACGTCGCCGTCGTTGAACTTTCGCATGTGGAGCTGGCAGGCGGCCGTGCCCCGCTGGTTCCCGTGGGCCTGGCCGTTGATCATCATCCCGCACGACCCGCAGATGCCTTCGCGGCAATCGTGCTCGAAGGCGATCGGCTCCTCGTCCTCGGCCAGCAACCGGTCGTTGAGGATGTCGAGCATCTCGAGGAACGACATGTCCTCGCTGATGTCGGGAACGTCGTAGGTCACGAGCTTGCCGTCACCGTCGGCCTGCGATTGGCGCCACACGTTGAGCGTGAGGTTGAGGGTCCGGGCCACCTACTTGTAGTTCCTCTGTGCCAGGTGCACGTGCTCGAACGACAGGGGTTCCTTGTGCAGCACCGGCTCGCTTCCCGGGGGTGCGTACTCCCAGGCGGCTGCGTACGCGAACTGCTCGTCGTCGCGCCTTGCCTCACCCTCCTCGGTCTGGTGCTCGACTCGGAAGTGCCCGCCGCACGATTCCTCGCGGTGCAGGGCGTCCCGACACATCAGCGCCGCGAGCTCGAAGAAGTCCGCCACCCGACCAGCCTTCTCGAGCGACTGGTTCAGCGAGTCCTCGGTGCCGAGGATGCGAAGGTCCTTCTCGAACTCCTCGCGGAGCGCGGGAATCTCGGCGAGCGCCTTTTCGAGGCTCTGTCGCGAGCGCTCCATCCCGCAGTAGTCCCACACGATCCGGCCGAGCTCGCGGTGGAAGTGGTCGACCGACTGCGTGCCCTTGATCGCCATGAATTTGCCGGTGCGCTGGCGGACCTCGTGCTCGGCGGCGGCAAAGGCCGGATCATCGGTCGGCACCGCCGCTTCGCCGAGCAAGCCGGCGAGGTAATTCGGCACGGTGTAGGGCAGCACGAAGTAGCCGTCTGCGAGGCCTTGCATGAGCGCCGACGCGCCCAGGCGATTGGCCCCGTGATCCGAGAAGTTGGCCTCCCCGGCGACGAAGCAACCTGGGATCGTCGACTGCAGCTCGTAGTCGACCCACAGCCCGCCCATCACGTAGTGGACCGCGGGGTAGATGCGCATCGGCACCTTGTACGGGTCCTCGCCCGTGATGCGCTCGTACATCTGGAAGAGGTTGTCGTAGCGCTCCCGGATCGTGTCCTCGCCGAGTCGTTGCATCGCCTCGGTGAAGTCGAGGTACACGCCGTTCTTGAGGGGTCCGACGCCACGGCCCTTGTCGACCTCGACCTTGATCGCGCGCGACGCAACGTCGCGGGGCACGAGGTTGCCGAACGCTGGATAACGGCGCTCGAGGAAGAAGTCGCGCTCGTCGCCGGGGATCTGATCCGGGGAGCGAGGATCATCGGTCGTCATCGGAACCCACACCCGACCGTCGTTGCGCAACGACTCCGACATGAGCGTGAGCTTGGACTGGAAGTCGTCGCTCGCCGGGATGCACGTCGGATGGATCTGCGTGAAGCACGGGTTCGCGAACAGCGCGCCTTTGCGGTGGGCGCGCCAGATCGCGGTTGCGTTCGAGGCCTTGGCGTTCGTCGACAGGTAGAAGACGTTGCCGTAGCCTCCCGTGGCCAGGATCACCACATGGGCGCTGTAGCTCCTCACTTCGCCGGTGTGGAGGTGGCGGGCCACGATGCCGCACGCGCGCCCGTCTTTCACGACGAGCTCGAGCATCTCGGATCGCGGGTAGATCGTGACGTTGCCGTTGCCGATCTGCTGCGCGAGGGCTTGGTACGCGCCGAGCAACAGCTGCTGCCCCGTCTGACCGCGCGCGTAGAACGTGCGGCTCACCTGGGCGCCACCGAAGCTGCGGTTGTCGAGCAGACCGCCGTACTCGCGAGCGAAGGGCACGCCTTGAGCAACGCATTGGTCGATGATGTCGACGGACAGCTCGGCGAGCCGGTACACGTTGGCTTCGCGGGCGCGGAAGTCGCCGCCCTTCACCGTGTCGTAGAACAGGCGGAAGATCGAGTCGCCGTCGCCCTTGTAGTTCTTGGCGGCGTTGATCCCGCCCTGTGCCGCGATCGAGTGGGCGCGGCGCGGCGAATCGTGGAACGTGAAGCAATGCACGTCGTAGCCCAGCTCGCCGAGCGTGGCCGCGGCTGCTCCGCCCGCGAGCCCGGTGCCGACGACGATGACCTTGAACCGGCGCCGGTTGTGCGGCGCCACCAGCTTCATGTCGAACTTGTGCTGCTCCCACCGCTTCTCGATGGGCCCGCTCGGGACCCTGCCGTCGAGCTCCATCTAGTGGCCCGCCTCGTGTTCAGCGACGACGCGATCTCTCTCGTGCTGGTCGTACGACAGCACGTTCGCCTGGACCATGATCGGGAAACTGAGGTTGCCGATCACGATGATCGCGGCGAACCCTCGTGCGAAGTACAGCCGCCAGTTGTTGAACCGTGGGTTGTTCAAGCCGAGGCTCTGGAACAGGCTCCACGCGCCGTGGAAGATGTGCACGCCGAGCGCGAGGTTGGCGACGATGTACAGAGCGGCGACCACAGGCTGGTCGAGGCTGAGCACGAGGTTGTTGTATGCGTCGCCCCTCACGTAGTCCGGGTTCGCGTTTCCCCACGTGAGGTCGGCCAAGTGAAACGCGAGGTACAACAGCACGATGACGCCCGACCAGCGCATCGTGCGAGATGCGAAGTTCGCGGCCACGTAGTCGCGCTTCGACGAGTAGCTCGCCGGACGGGAGCGATGGTTCATCCTCGTCAGCACATAGGCGGCGTGGATGTGCAGCGCGAACGCGCCGATGAGCCCGAGACGCACCGTCCACAAGATGAACGACCGCGGGAAGATCGGCACCAACAGGTCGCGCAACGCCTCGGCGTAGTGATTCGCCTCGGCCGGGCCGAGATAGGCCTTCAGGTTGCCGATCATGTGCACCAGCACGAAGCCGAGCAGCGCGATCCCGGTGACCGCCATGATCCACTTCTTGCCGACCGCCGATCGGTAGAACTCGAGGGGCCACCAGCGGCGCCGCCGAACCGTTCCGTTGACCAGCGGCGTCGGCGCCGTGGTCAGGTCCTGCTGAGTAGCAGTCACGGGGCGAAAGGTAGCCGTACCCGCGTTGACCAGCGGAAATTGGTCATATGAGTTTTCGATGACCGCCATCTGTCGCACAGCCGACGGGAGCGAGCCATGACCGCCAGTACGTTCTGAACGGTGACCGACATCGCCGATCGGGCCGGTTCGGTCGCCTCGGGGCTGTTTCTTGCGGGTGTCGTGCTCCTGCCGGTCATGCAGGTGCGAGTCGGCATCGGCGCCGTCGATCTTGTCGCCGCCGACCTCGCGTTCATGCTCGCGGGAGTGGCGACGCTCGTCGCGGTCGCGGCCGGTCGACTGCGCGTGAAGCGGACGCTGTTCGCCGCGACCCTCATGGGCTACGCCGGCGCGGTCGTGATCGCGCTGTTGGCCGGAGGGATGACGCGCACGACGCTTTCCGGCGCGGCGGCCGGCGTCTATGTGACGGGTTTGGCGGCGCTCGGCCATCAGCTCGTTCCGCACGCCGTCGTACCGGAGCGGTTCCTGAGGGCGTTCGTGGCGGGCACGGCGGTTGCTGTCGGGGCGGTGCTCGTCGGGATCGTCCTCTTCTACGCGGGGCTCGAGCTGCCGAGGGAGAACCGCTTCGTCGGTGCGTACGGCGCTGTCCCCAGCGGCCGGTACCCCCGCGTCATCGGAACCTTCGTCAACCCGAACCTGCTGTGCAACTTCCTCGTCTGCGGACTCGTCGCCGGGCTGACCGCCGGCCGTCTCGGTGTGATCTCCCGCCGGCTTTCCGCCGCGCTGGTGCCGGCCACGCTCGTGGCCGTCGGGTTCACGCTGTCCCCCGGAATCGGCGGCGCACTCCTCGCGGCTGGTGTCTGGCTGTGGGCGTTCCCCGCACTCCGATCACACGCGTTTCGACGCGCGGCCCTCGTTGCCGGCGTGGCCGGCGCGGTGGCCTTCCTCGTGCTGACCACCGTCAAGCTCGACCTCGACGACGGGGTGCAGCGGTCCCATCGGGTTCGCGCCTGGGAGGACGCAGGAGAACGCTTCGTCGACCACCCGATCGTCGGCGTCGGGCTCGACGAGAACCTCGCTCATGTGGAGCACGGCAATGACCTGGTCACCGACGCACACAACATGTGGCTGAGCGTCGCGGGTCAGATGGGGGTCATCGGCGTCGCCGCGATCGGCGCGGTGTTCGTGGCGCCGTTCGCCGACGCGGAGCGCCGCCGGAGGATCTGGCGACAACCGCTCGCAGGAGGTCTGGCGGTCGCGCTGCTCGGTGCGCTCGCGTACCACGGGCTCTCGATGTCGGTCGAGGACGCCCGTCATCTGTGGATCGTGCTCGGCGTCCTGGCCGGCCTCGCCTACGCCGACTCCGAGGTGATCGACGTCTCGTAGGCGTTCGACGCCTCCGCCGGTCCATCGAGCTCGAGCGACAGCGACAGCTGTCCCCGCGCGTCCGGAACCGTCGTGCGGACGTGTCCGACGAGCACGCACTCGTCTGCGCCGATGTCGCCGCCGAACCGCCAAACGCGCTCCCCGCCTGTCCAGCTGAGCCGAGCAGTCACCTCGCAGTCGTCGAGCGGCTGCCGGAGGTCCGACACCACGTGGACGTCCAAATCGAGGTTCGCCCCCGGTCGCACGCGGGCAGGAAGACGGTCGGCCACGACGATCACGGGTTGGCACGCCGCGGTCAGTGCCTCGTAGCCGAGCTTGGGTTGGCGATCGTGGCCGAGCACCGACCAGGTGACCGCGGGCATGCCGTCGGCGAAGCAGAACTGTGCGAAGCCTCCGGTGGGCCGGTACTTGATGCGGCGCAGCGTCTCGATGTGGTGCTTGATAACCGTCGCCTGATAGCGCTGGGTGGCATCGCGCCACTCTTCGAATGTCGCGAACTCCGCGGGCGGTACGTAGTTGTCGAACACCGGTTTCTGCAGCGCGTGCCGGTGCCCCAAGCGCACCCAGTCGAGATCGGGCCAGCGCTCCGGCGCGCAGAAGCCGGCGTCGGCGGGCACCGCCTGCGCACCGAACTCAGTCACGAAGCGAGCGAGCCTCGGCATCGACGCACACAGCCGCGGGAAGTCGCGCTCGTCGCCCCAGTACCAGCCGAAGTAGAGGTGGCTGTCGGTGCCGTCGAGCTGCGGAGGGTGCGGGAACACGCCGGAGTGCGCGACCACCGGACGCGTGCCGTCGGCCTGCTCGAGCGCGCGCTTGATGGATCGGTCGAGGATCGACTTGTTCCACGTCGGTAACACCTGCGCGGCGACCGCCCGGGTGGCAAGTCCGAACCCGAGCTCGCCCCCCGGCTCGACGTCGATGGCCATCGGTTCGTTGTGCCCGCACCAGATCGCGATCGACGGGTGGTGTCCGAGCGTCTGCACCGCGGCTCGTGCCTGGCGCACTGCCTGCTTGCGCACGCCGCGCGCGTAGCCCCATTGCAGCGGGAGGTCTTGCCACAACAGCAACCCGGCTTCGTCTGCCGCGTCGTACAGCTCCGGACGGCTCACGTGCGCGTGCACCCGCAGCAGATCGAGACCCGCGTCCTTGGCGAGTTGCACGTCTCGGGCGACCTCCGTCGCGCTGGCCTCGGCCAGCGCCATCCGAGTCGGCCCGTGGTTCGAACCCTTGAGGAAGATCCGCTCACCGTTGACCCGGCAGATCCACCGGCGTAGGTCGACTCGGCGCAGCCCGGTGCGGACGGAGCGCCGGTGGCTCAGCGCACCCTCGGCCCGCGCCTCGACCGAAACGTCGTGGAGCGGCTGTGCGCCGAGCGACCACGGCCACCACAGCTGCGGTCGCTCGATCGTGACCGTCCACTCGACATGGTTCTCGCCCGCGGCGAGCGGCTGCGTCAGTTCGTGGTCGACCTCGCCGACCGACGACCGAATGACGACCGTCCGGCCTTCGACGGTCTCCAGGTTCGCTCGCAGAACCACCACGGCGCGTTCCGGCGTGGCGTCACGGCACAGCACCCGCAGGTCTCGGATGCGGACCGGACCCGTCGACTCCAGCCGCACCGGGCGCCAGATCCCGCCGGGGTTCCACTCGGGATCGAGGCAGTCCCAGTGCTGGAAGACGCCGGTGAAGTTTCGCTTCGCGGTCCGGTCGGTTTGCGGCGCGCACGTGACCTCGACTGCGAGCGCGTGCTCCGTGCGATCGTTGACGTGCTCGGTGACATCGAAGGTGTGCGGCATGAAGTAGCCCTCGGTGTCGCCAAGGTACGCGCCGTCGAGCCAGACATCGCCTTGGTAGAAGAGGCCGTCGAACGTGAGCCATACGCGTTGGCCGTCCGACGCGATGGGATGCTCGAAGCGCGTGCGGTACAACAGCGGACCGTCCTCTGCGGCAAACGCCGAGACGGATCGCCAGTGTCCGGGAACGGTGATCGCTTCCCAGGCCTCATCGGCGTAGGACGGCACGGTGAAGAGCCGGCGGAGATCGTCATCCGCGACCGCGGCCCGCCACCCGCCGTCCAGGTTCATGCGTTCCTACTGCGTGGGTCCGATGAGGAGCGCGGTCACGGAGAAGCCCCCTTCGACGGGTGTGACATCGATGCGATAGGCGCCGTTGGGGAGGCTGATGACGGACGTCGACGTCGTGGTTCTGTCCGGGTGCGCAACCGTGAGAGCGCCGTGGAGCGTCAGGTTGCCGCTGCCCCATGTCGACAGGCTGTCGACCGTGGTTGACGCGGTGCCCCGAAACGAAATCGTCGACTGGTCGGTCGCGATGAACGTCACCGAGTCTCTCGGCGTGGATCCGACGGCGACCGAGGTCCCGATCTTGTATGTGCCAGGCGCGAACCCGTGCACACCGTCGAGCAGCATCGTGATGGCGTCGGTCACATCGACCGTGACCGGATCGAGTGCAAGGTTGCCGGCGTCGCTCTCGAGAGGGAGCGGTGCGCCCGACGGCAGCCACTCGATCGACGTGGATGTGCCGTTCACGAGCACCGGCGTGATCGTTGCTCCCCCCGCCCCGCGCTCCGCTGTCGTGACGGTGATTGGGGTGTTGAGCTGCCCGGGAATCGCGCCCTCGAAGTGGGCCGAGGTGATGGTGCCGGTGACGAGCACCTGGCCCTCGGCGGGAGCCGGCGCGTCCGGTGGGAGCGTGGACGTGGGACCGACATCGCCCGTGAGCACGCCGCTGTCGCTCTCGCGCGTGTGCGTGGCGCGATCCCAGGCGCGGTAGGCGCCAACGGTCGCACCGGCGACGAGCGCGACGATCGCGAGCATGCCGAAGAAGTACTTCACCAGGGCTCGATGATGGCCGCTTGCGAGCGCGAGAAGAAAACGGCCCTTCCCGACCGGTAGGTTCATGGCATGTCACGTGCCGCCACCCTCGGCCAGCTCCGCGAGTCCGGCTGGGAGTCGATTCCTGTCAAGGAAGAGATCCGCCGCAATGCGATCGCCAAGGTCCGCGACGGTGAGCCGCTGTTCCCGGGCGTGTTGGGCTACGAGGACACGGTGCTGCCGCAGCTCGAGAACGCGCTGCTCGCCGGCCACGATGTGATCTTCCTGGGAGAGCGTGGTCAGGCCAAGACGCGCATGATCCGATCGCTCATCAACCTGCTCGACGAGTGGTTGCCGATCGTTGCCGGTTCGGAGATCAACGACGATCCGTACCACCCGGTGTCGAAGCACGCACGTGATCTCCTCCGCGAGCACGGCGACGACACGCCGATCGAATGGATCCACCGGGACACGCGCTTCGGCGAGAAGCTGGCCACGCCCGACACGTCGATCGCCGACCTCATCGGTGAGGTCGACCCGATCAAAGTCGCCGAGGGCCGCTATCTCTCCGACGAGCTCACACTGCACTACGGGCTCGTGCCGCGCACGAACCGCGGCATCTTCGCCATCAACGAATTGCCCGACCTTGCGGAGCGCATTCAGGTCGGGTTGCTCAACGTTCTCGAGGAGCGCGACGTTCAGGTGCGCGGCTACAAGGTGCGGCTTCCACTCGACGTGATGCTCGTCGCGTCGGCGAACCCCGAGGACTACACGAACCGCGGCCGCATCATCACCCCTCTCAAAGACCGGTTCGGCGCGCAGATCCGCACGCACTATCCGCTCGAGATCGACACCGAGGTCGACATCGCCAATCAGGAGGTGCGTCCGCTCGACGCACCGGGGATTCGAGTGTCGGTCCCCGAATTCATGACCGAGATCGTGGCCACCTTGTCACACCTTGCGCGGCAGAGCCCGCACATCAACCAAAGGTCGGGTGTTTCAGTGCGCCTCACGGTCTCGAACAGCGAGACGCTCGTGGCCAACGCCCTGCGCCGGGCGCTGCGCCACGGTGAGCGCGACGTCGTGCCGCGTGTCAGCGATCTCGAAGCCCTCGCATCGTCCACTGCCGGGAAGGTCGAGATCGAGTCGCTGGAGGAGGGCCGCGACGAGCAGATCATCGAGCACCTGCTGCGGTCCGCGGTGCTCTCCGTGTTCAAGGAGCGAATCGGCACCGATGCAGTGCGCGAAGTGATCGGCGCGTTCGACGGCGGTGCCGTCGTGCACGCCGGCGACGACGTGCTCTCGGCGGACGAGGCCAAGCTCGTGTCCGAGATTCCCGCGTTGCGGCAGCCGGTGGCATCACTCACCGGGGGCGACGAGTCGCCCGCCGCCGTGGCCAGCGCCATCGAGTTCATCCTCGAAGGTCTTCACCTCAGCAAGCGCCTCAACAAAGACGCCGTCGGCTCGAGGGCGACGTACCGCTCGCGCGGCTGACGCTACGAACTCGGGGTGGCTAGCGGAGCTATGACCCCGCTAGCCACCCCGAGTTCGTGAGGCGAGGACCTCGATCGACGCGCGGGCGTTGCGGTTGCGGTCGAAGAGGCCGAATGGGACGGTGTACCCGTGCAGCCATTCGTAGTTGTCAACCGCGGTCCAATGGAAGAACCCACGCACGTCGATGCCGTCGTTCAGCGCTTGCTCGACCTCGTCGAGGCACTCGCGTAGGTACGCCCCTCGCCAGTCGTCATCGTCAGTTCCGATGCCGCACTCGTCGACGAGGATCGGCTTGTCGGGATGCTCTTCGGCGAGGCGGTGCAGCACCTCGCCCAACCCTGGGCTCCAGGGCGCGTAGCCCATCGGTCCGACCTTGGCGTCATCGGGATACGTCGCTTGGCTGCCGTCGCCGTGCACAGCGGTGGCCGCGTAGTACGAGAAGCCGACGAGGTCGAACGGGTCGAGCAGCTCGGGCGCGGTCCACGAGTCCCACACCATGTCGTCGATGCGTGCCGCCCGTTGCTTCGCTTCCGGACTCGAGTCGGCTGCGTAGATCGGCGACAGATTGTGGATCGTCGCGACCGGCGCGTCCGTGCCCCGCAACAAGCGGGCGGCGTCAGCGCTGGCCACATGAACGTTTCGCACCACCGTGCGGAAGTCGTCGATGTCGCTTCGACCAGGGGGAAAGACTCCCATCAGGAAGCTGGTGAGGGCGTACGCGACGGGTTCGTTGATCGGCTTCCATCCGAACACGAGATCACCGAACGTCTCGGCAACGAAGTCGACGTGTCGAGGCCACCAGTAGCGGGCGGCCTTCTCGTCCAGGAAGCCTCCGAGGTCGTCGCCGAACCACCCGGGCAGCGTGAAGTGATGGAGGCACACCCAAGGCTCGATGCCGGCGTTGCGCGCCACCTCGAGGATCAGCCGGTAGTGCTCGACGGCCTCGTTGTCGCGCTCACCCTGGCGAGGCTCGATGCGAGCCCACTCGATCGACAGGCGGTGATGCGTGAGCCCGTGTTCCGCCAGCAGCGCAAAGTCCTCTGCATACCGGGTGCCGAAGCCGTTGCCTTCACCAGACGCCGGAGCTCGACCGAGCTTCTCCCATCGCGCCCAGTCGGAGGCGGGCGCGGCACCTTCGCACTGCGTGGATGACGCGCCCGTGCCCCACCAGAAGGCGTCGGGCCATGTCACCCCGGTAGCCTGCCATTCAATGGCCTTCTGGCGTCGCAAAGTCGTGCCGCAGTTCCGCTACTCGAAGTGGGACGGCTCCCAAACCGGCTTTGACATCGACGCTGACTCGGTCTTCGAAGAGATCACCGACGACCTGCTGTATCACGGCGATCTCAACGCTGCCTTACGTCGCCTGATGCAGTCCGGGTTCCGTGACCGCAACGACGAGCGCATCCAAGGGATGCGGGAGTTGATGGAGAAGCTGCGCCGGCGTCGGCGTGACGAGCTCGAGAAGTACGACCTCGGCGGGGTCTACGACGACATCGCGCAAGAGCTTCGCGACGTTGTCGAGTTGGAGCGCAAGGGTCTCGACGAGCTCGCACAGGAGGCCCGCGAGTCGGGCGACCAGCGGCGTCAGGAGATCACCGACCAGGTCGTGCAGGACAAGAACCTGCAGCTCGACATGCTCCCGCCGGATCTCGCCGGCCAGGTGCGGGAGCTGTCGGAGTACGAGTTCACGTCGACCGAGGCGCGTGAGAAGTTCGAGCAGCTCATGGAGCAGCTGCGCGAGGAGCTCGTCAAGAGCTACTTCAACCAGATGTCGGGGGCGATGCAGAACATCTCTCCAGAAGACATCCAACGGATGAAGGACATGTTCGCGGAGCTGAATCAGCTGCTCGCGATGCGCGAACGGGGCGAGGACACGCAGCCGGCATTCGAGCAGTTCATGCAGCGGTACGGCGACTTCTTCCCCGAGAACCCGCGCACGCTCGACGAGTTGCTCGAGATCATGGCCCAACGCATGGCGGCCATGCAGGCGATGCTCAACTCGATGACGCCCGAGCAGCGGGCGCAGTTG